>Ga0180431_10009771_pt1 | contig 10775 bp, 6 predicted proteins | sample SS_ome_11_FD_132459 | JGI IMG/M metagenome (GOLD analysis project Ga0180431, IMG submission 132459) | Hypersaline lake sediment archaeal communities from the Salton Sea, California, USA - SS_1_MS_1 metaG | ecosystem: Environmental > Aquatic > Non-marine Saline and Alkaline > Hypersaline >...
CCCGCAAATCTCATGGATGTGTTTGATATCTTTACGGTTAAAAGTAAAAGAAATATTATCCAGGGTAAATGGCCGAAAGGCAAAGCTCAAGCTGTGGAAGAACAAGCAAGGTGCGAGAACTTTGTAGAGAATGTCGTCGAGCCGTTTATGACGGCTATGCTAGAATACCGCTATAAAACCGTTATTCGCGCTCTCGAGCCTGCGCGAGAGGAATATGATCGACTCCGTTCCGCCTCCGGCGGGCTGAATTTTCAGGACTTGCTTATAAAGTCGGCCAAATTGCTACGCGACGATTCGAAGGTACGCGAGTATTTTCACGACCGATTCACTCATCTGCTGGTGGATGAATTCCAGGATACCGATCCCATTCAGGCCGAGGTGATGCTGCTGTTGACGGCGGACGACCCTGCCGAGAAAGATTGGCGCAAATGCCGCCCTGTCGGCGGCTCCCTGTTCGTCGTCGGCGACCCGAAACAATCAATATACCGATTCCGCAGGGCGGACGTCGTCACCTACAAGCAAGTGAAAAAGATCATCGAGGAAAGCGGCGGGTTGACGGTCAAGCTGAGCACCAACTTCCGAACCGTCGAACCGATTATCGAGTGGGTCAACGGGACTTTCGAATCGAAGTTCCCACAAAAAGAAAATGTATATTCCCCTGTCTACGTGCCTCTTTCGCACGGGCGCGAGGAGGCGAGTACCGGCGAACTCGCAGGTGTGAAAATCTTGCAGATACCTGAAGGTTACACAAATCGGGCGGACATTGCCGAATATGAAGCGGGAGTTTTGGCTCGAACCATCCGCCATGCGATAGACCGGAAAGCGACTGTCCCACGAACTCGCAAGGAGTTGGAAGACGGTATCGGGCCGGAAGCTCAGCCGGGCGATTTCCTTATCATTACCCGTAACAAGAAAAACTTAAGTATCTACAGCCTGAAGCTGCAAGAGCTGAATATCCCGCATCAAGTGACCGGGGGCAGCGCGATGAACGAGACGCCGGAACTGGAGCTGTTGCGCATTTGTCTCAATGCCGTCATCCAACCCGAGAACCCGGTGGCGTTAGTGGCGGCGCTGCGTAGCGAGTTATTCGGCATCAGCGATCCGGCTCTTTATGCTTTTAAGCGGGCAGGAGGGCGCTTTTCATATCGAGAGGGAATCCCCCGCGATTTCGATGGTGATAATGCGGAAGATTTCAAGGGTTCATTTGACCGCTTGAAGAAATACGCGCGATGGCTTGATAAAATGCCGCCCGCCGCGGCAATTGAAAATATCGTAGCCGACCTGGGACTCGAGGTGAGGGCATGCGCATCGCCGGGGGGAGATTTGCAGGCGGGGGCTCTGGCAAAAGCCATCGAGTTGCTTCGATTCGAGCAGGCAGACCATTGGAGCGCATCGGAGCTTGTCGAGTTTTTGGGCAGGATCATCGATCAAGAGGAAAAGTACGATGGCCTGCCGGCAAGATCGCAGGAAGATTCCGTAGTTCGTGTTATGAACCTGCATAAAGTCAAGGGCCTCGAGGCGCCGGTGGTTTTCCTGGCCGATCCTTCGGGGGAATGGGAGCATGACGTGGAATTGCACGTAGACAGGTCGGGGCCTCGAATCCGTGGCTATCTGGCTGTATATGGTAAAGCCAGGGGGCGTGAGAAAGCGCCATTTCTGGCAAAACCGCTCGGGTGGGACAAATTGGCGCGGGAAGAAAAGCGCTTCGATGACGCCGAAAAACAGCGACTGCTATATGTGGCCGCCACCCGCGCCGGCGCGCAACTTACTATTGCGCAGAGGGAGAAGGGTAATGATAAAAACCCCTGGGCTTCCTTTGCCGACCGTCTCGCCGACTGTCTCGTTCTTGTCGATTCTGAATATAAACCGGTAGAAACAAAGAAAATAACCGTAAAGACACAAGAAGTTAAAAGTGCTCGTGCCGATATCGGAAAGAAATGGGCTGTTACAAGCCGCCGAACGTACTACATCACCGCCGCAAAGGAAATATCGGTTAAGCGGGAAGGGCTGTATCCCGCCTCGGGCGAGCATGGCACGGAATGGGGCACGGTTATTCACCTGCTGCTGCAAAACGCCATGGAATATCCCGACGCAGACCTGGGAGCACTTGCCCAAGCCGCCCTCATTGAGGAGGGACTCGATCCTGAACGCGCCGGAGAAGCCATTGAGATAGTTAAGTCGGTAACTCGGTCGCAAATATGGAATCGGGCTTTGGCTTCCGAGTCCAGGTTTGTCGAGGTACCTTTCCAGACACTTGAGGACCCGGATGTTGAAGAGCCGAAAGTGATTCGAGGCGTCATTGATCTGGTATTTCTCGAGCCGGAAGGATGGATCGTGGTCGATTATAAGACTGACGACACCACTAAACGTTCTGTTGATGAACTGATAGGTCACTATCGCAAACAAGTCGAAATATATGCGAGGGAGTGGTCAAAATGCACCGGCCGACAGGTCCACGAAAAGGGCCTCTATTTCACCAAAACCGACGAGTACCGTAAGTGCTGATTACATAGGGGCACACCTGAAAAAATATCGATCAGTTTTCTTCCCCTTCCATTCCCCACAGGCCTTTTTTCATCAGGGTTTCGATTGTGCGGATTTGGCGCTTTACGCGACCTCTTCGATGATCGTCGGGAGAGCTGACTTTTAGGAAGCATCGGTAGTTTGCGAGAGATTTGTTGTACAGCCCGAGCATGTAGTAGCATTCACCGAGCAGTATCAGCAGGTTTTCTTCGCCTATATATAGCTCATATATGCTTTCGCGGAGGTTTTCAAAGTAATTTGCGGCCTGCCCCCAGTCTTCATTTTCAAAGTAGCACATGCCAACCTCGAAAGTTACAAAAGCGATCGCTTCATTGTCTATTCTGTCCAGGCGGCTGCCGTGCAGTCGCGTGTAGGTAATCACATTATAAATACTGATGATCTTAATTTCGTTTCCTTCGATTTTGAATCCTTCCGGCGCGATTGCAGGGAGTATGTACGTTGCTTGCAGGAGATAGTTTGCCATTGCGCCCAATCCGAGACTTATTGGGAGCAACGCCAGGCGGCGCTTGATGTCGTCCGCGAATCTACGCCGCCGTATTTCACGCTCGGCGAAATAAGCGATTTTTCCCTCGATCGCCTCGCATCCCTCCATGCGGCCCACCTCCCTTAGAGTTGGAGTGCAGCTTGCAATAATAGCGGTAACGGAAATGAGGCAGAGTATCAGTTTTTTCAAGTTAACCCGCAGCATGGATTCATGTATTTTTCATTTTGAGGCCTTAACGGCTCTGTCCAACGCCCAGCGTTTGATCTTCTTGATATCTTCCGCCATGGTGGTTGCCAGCGGCACCGTATGGCCTATAGCGGTGTAAACGTCCTTTTCCTTGAAGGGGCGTTTGTGATCGAAGGCTTCGAACATGCCCGATACTACCACTTGTTCGATTTCCGAGCCCGAGAAGTCGCGCGTGGCCTTTGCGAGGTTTATGAGGTTGAATTTGCTCACGTCTTGATTACGCTTCTTCAAATGCACGCTGAAAATCTCCGCCCGTTCCGACTCGGTGGGCAAATCCACGAAGAATATCTCATCAAAACGGCCTTTTCGCAAAAACTCGGGCGCCAACAAGTCTATTTCGTTCGCAGTAGCCGCAATGAATACGAGCCCCTCTTTTTCCTGCATCCAGGTAAGGAATCTGCTGAAAATACGAGCGGTCGGGCCGAGAGTACTTCCCGTCTGAGTACGGCTGACGCCTTTTTCAATTTCGTCTATCCACAATACGCACGGCGCCATTGCCTCCGCCACCCGGAGCGCTCTGTCGAGCGTTTCTTCGGGATTGTTTAGTACGCCGGCGTATACCAGGTTGAGATCGAGACGGATCAGCGGCAGCTTCCAGTAAGCTGCGATGACCTGTACGCAAATACTTTTACCACAGCCGGATACACCCGTCATCAGAACGCCTTTCGGGGGTGAAAGGCCGGCCTCACGGGCTTTCTTTGTAAGAACGGCGGAGCGCTTTCGGAGCCAATCCTTGAGGTTTCCCAGCCCGCCGATGTCTTCTATGTCGAAGCGATGTTCGATGAATTCGAGCACGCCTGATTTTCGTATAAGCTGTTGTTTTTCGTGCAACACTCGCTCGACGCTTTCGTCATCCGGCTCGGGTTTCATCGCCGCGGAGAAGGCGTTACGTGCCTCATCGGAAGTCAGGCCCATCGACGCGTAAATCATCCGGTTCTTTATTTCCTCATTTGCGGCGACGGTTTCACGATGAGTTTTTTCGTAGCTCGTCCTGGCCGCTTCAAAAACCGCCTCCATATCCTCATGGCCCGGAAGCGGAAAGTCGAACACCGTTATCTCTTTCTCGAGCTCGGGGGATATTTCCAGGCGTGGCGAAATTACCACAAGCCGGTGGTATGTACCGAAGAAGGATCGGTATATCTCCCGCACACTTCTGGTCACAAGCGGGTCTTGCCACCACAGGTGCAGGTCGCGGTAAATATGGAAGGCGGTTTTCTCATAAGCCAGAGTCCATGCGAGTGCATCGGCGGGGTTTTTGGTATCGCTCACAATTTTTCCTTCCCGGTCTGTTATGCCGGCCGCCGCCGACCATATAAAAATGGGAACCGGCGTCTTAAAGGACTTTGTCGCAATCTCCGCCACGGCTTTTTCGACACGCGCTTCTTCCCAGCTGGTAACGTAAATCACCGGCATCATGGACAGTAGCGTATTTTTAAGCCGGATAATCGTTTCCGTCATGCCATCCATATTACCCGCACGGTGATATGTTGTCAAAGTCGAATCATTCGGGTGTGGCGCTCATGCTTGCACCTGCTCGATTTTTCCGCTACGATAATCAAAGTAACGCTTCCGCTTGGGATAAAGGAGGAGCAACGATGCCAAAGGATGTGCTCAAAAAAGTTGGCATTTTTAGAGAGTTGGAAGAGGGTGAAATAGAACGTGTGGCGGCGCTTTGCAAGGAAGCCGGTTTCGAGAAGGGAGATATAATTATCGAGGAAGACTCACCCGGTGAAGCTCTTTATATCCTGGAGTCGGGGCGTGCCAGGGTTGTCAAGATGGAGGGGGGGGTTGAGCGCAGCCTGGCCGAGGTGAAGTCCGGCGAGCACGTCGGGGAAATGAGCCTTATCGACGGCATGACCACCTCGGCAAGGGTAATAGCGGAGGAATCCACCGAGTGCCTTGTGCTGTATAAAGAAGATTTCGATCTGTTATTGGCGACGGACGACAAGCTCCATATAAAGGTGCTCAGGGCAATCAACCGCACGCTTGCCGGAAGACTCAGGCGGACAAGTGAAGACCTTATGGTCTGGAAACTCGAATTCAACGAGGAATTTTAATATCTCGGCAGGATAAAAAGATCGTTTACCCTTACGGAACGAAACGTTTCGGGCGGGTGACTAACTTACCAATGATGTGTTCCGATAAAAAATGTTCATGGTGGCAGGGCATATATAATGACTAAACAAGATAAAACCGCACTTGCGGCCGTGTTCACCAATATCTTTCTTACCGCCGCCAAATTTATACTGGCGTATCTCTCCGGCAGCCTGGCCCTTTTGGCTGAGGCATTTCACTCATTTTCGGACATCGGCACCTCGGGGGCGGTATTCTTGGCGGTTCGATCCGAGACGAAAAAAGGCTCTGCCGAAGGTGTCGAGCATGTTCCGTGGTGGAGACGCAACCCACAACAAAAGGTAGCCATCGGCATCGGTGTATTTCTGTTGGTGGTCTCGATTTTAATGTTCACGAAAGTGTTCAAGACCGGATCACTCGGGGTTAAGTACCCCGTTCCGATCGCTCTGGGCATGCTTGTGCTGGCGTTTTTCTCTTTTCTTCTTTCACGTCTTGAGTTATCGGTAGGAGAGAGCACCGGTTCGACGGCGCTGGTGGCCGACGGTCATCATGCCCGGGTGGACATGCTTGGCTCGTTGCTGGTGGCGGCGGCGCTTTTTGGCGAAAGCCTGTTATGGTCGGTGGACCGTTTGGCAGCGGGTATCATTTCGCTATTTATCTTTGTCCACGCTATGAACGTTTTTGCTGCTGTTTTAAAGGAAATGAAACGCAAGGAGGCTGCTGGTGAGTATCTTTTCCCCGGCTGGGCCGCCCTGTTTACTAAGGAAAATATCAATAATGTCTATAAGCGGCTGTTGGGCGCCATAGCTAAAATGCGCGGATTGTCGCTTGACGATCCCGATTACCTGTCACAGGCGGCGTCTACATTGCGACGCGCAGTGTTGTTATTGCTTGCCGTCGCATACCTGGCAAGCGGAGTTTTTACGCTCAAGCCAAATGAGAAAGCGGTGGTCGAGCGCTTCGGGAGGCCTCTTTCCGGCACTTCGATAAATCCCGGCATACATTACCGCTTGCCGTGGCCGATAGATCGTACAAGGAAAGTCGACGCCACCACTGTCAGGAGATTGGTTATCGGGAGCGAAATTAGCCCGGAATCCAAAGTGTTGCTTTGGACAAACATACATTATTTACAGGAATACAATGTTCTGACCGGAGAAAACATTTTCATGGACATAGGCGTCACTGTTCATTATCGGGTAAAAAACCCATATGAATATCTGTACAATGTGCGTGAAGCGGAGGCATTACTCAAAGAAGCGGCTTATGGAATTGCTTTTGAGATAATGGCGACACGCCGCTTCTTCTACGTTGTCACTGAAGGCCGGAATGAGGTGGAAAAAGAGCTCAGGGAGGCTCTTATATCGGCCCTTGAGCCCTTCAATACGGGCATTGAGATTGTAGACGTGACTCTCAGGGATTTGCATCCGCCCACCGCTGTCGCCGGGGATTTCGAGGACGTGGTGAGTGCTACCATAGACCACCAGAAGTACATCAGCGAGGCCGAGGGATACCGGAACGATCTAATTCCAAAGGCGAGGGGCGAGTCGAAATCAAAAGCCATAGCAGCCGAGGCATACAAGGCGAATCTCGAATTGAAAGCGGTGGGGGAAACCTCGCGTTTTCTGAATAACCTTACAGGCTACCAAATATCGCCTGTTATTATGCGAGCCAGGTTGTATATTGAAACTATGGAACAAGTTTTATCTAATAAAGAGAAATACATATTTCCTGCCGACGCAGCCACGTCCTCCGGCGTGGTAGAGCTTTATCTCCTGGATGAATCGACCCGAACGCGTATGGGTAAAGGCCGTTCGTCGTTGCCGTGAGGAAACTTTGGGGAGCGAGGAGTTGGAAGAGAGAGGTATTGAGACATGAGGGCGAAATTCTTGTTGATCATGGTGCTTGTCGTGATCGGGGTATTGGCGATTATATCGTGTTTTTACACTGTTAACGTCACCGAATATGCGGTTATAACGCAGTTTGGAGACCCTGTTCATGACGTGACCGAAGCGGGATTGCGCGTGAAGTTACCCACGCCGATACAAAAAGTTAACCGTTTTGACCGTCGCAAGCGGCTTTTCGCCAGCCGGTTGATGGAGTTCCTGACGAAAGATAAGAAAAATATCGTTGTGAAGTTTTATGTGTGCTGGAGCATAAAGAATCCCAGGCTTTTCTTGCAGGCGGTGGGGACGGATGCCTCCGCCGAGCAAAAACTGGATGACATGCTCACCTCGAAGGGAGGAGGGGCTCTCGGGGACTTCGATTTCAACGATCTGGTAAGCGTCGAGCACACGATAAAGATAAACGAACTTAAAAAGCGTATTATGGACGACATAAGCAATCAGGTTAAGAAAGATTACGGTATCGAGGTGCACGAAATCGGGATGTCGAGACTTGCGTTGCCGGAGGCCAACGCTTATAGCGTTTATGAGCGTATGCGCGCAGAAAGAAAGGCCATTGCGAACATGTACCGCGGGCAGGGGCAAGAGGGGGCCGCAGTGATTCGCGCTAAAGCCGAGCGCGAGAAAAGCGATATTCTCAGCAAGGCGTATAAGCAGGCGCAAGTTATTATGGGAAAAGGAGAGGGCGAAGCCGCTCGAATATATGCCGGGGCTTTCAAGAAGGATCCTGAATTTTATCGTTTCTGGCGAACCCTTGAATCATACCGCAAGGTATTGGATGAAAAAACAACCCTGGTGCTCGATGATAATTCGGAGTTGTTGAGGTACTTAAAGTAAGTGGACGATCAAGGCATGTTTAGGGAGTTCGGCGAGGAGCGCCGGACGGTTTTCGCGGATCTTGACCGGATTTTCAAGCTGGTCGCGGTAACGCTGATAGTGCTTTACTTCGTCAGCGGGGTATATATCATACAAGCGAGCGAAGAGGGTGTGCTGCAACGCTTTGGAAAACCCCAACCCGACACCATCAAGCCGGGGATACATTACAGGTTTCCGTGGCCGGTAGATAAGGTAAACAAAGTAAGCATCCGTGAGGTTAAACGCATCGAGGTGGGCTTCTGGCCCGACGACCCGACCGCCACATTTGCCGAGATGCTTCCTTATTGCATAACCGGCGATAAAAACATCATACATGCCAGGATGGTCGTGCAATATCAGATCGAGCGCCCCGCCGCGTATTTGTTTAATACCTCGGAACCAGACGTTATTCTCCGCAAGCTCGCCGACTCTGTTATTATCGATGAGATCGCATCGCGGCCCGTGGATCCGGTCCTGACGACCGCCAAGAGAGAATTGGAGTTGGCAGTCCACTCTAAACTGCAAGATGCCGTCAGGCGCGCCGGGATAGGAATTACCGTCAAAAGCATCGAAATCCGCCAGGTAGAACCGCCGGCGATGGTTATAGATGCGTTCAAAGATGTTACCAATGCAAAGGAAGAAAAATCGACCGTTACCCACAAGGCCGAGGAAAAAAAGTACAGACTTATATCCAAGGCCAAAGCTAAAGCGCGGAAAATTGTCGAAGAAGCAAAAGCATATAAATATCAGCGGATTAGCGCCGCAGAGGGTGAGGCCGAGCGCTTTTTAAGCTTGTATGAAAAATACCGTTTAGCGTCCGATCTTACTCGCAGGCGCCTGTTCCTCGATATAATCGAGGAAGTGCTGCCCCGAGTGAAATTATATGTGCTTGCCACTGATGAACGAGGCCGGCCCATGCGAATAAAGTTGATTCAAGGCGCCATGCCCACAAAGCCTATTCTCGACCTGGGTAGATAGTGTAAGAATATATCGCCGGGATTCCTGCCAATAACGCGTACCGCCCGTCCATGTGGGGTGGCGGTGAGGAGACGGCGTTACGACTTGGCGCATATCTGAATTACCCCCAACCCTTTTTTTATTTCGCCGGCTTATTAAAGCCGATCCGTTTTCGGCAATCGAATTGGTCTGCTATCATCCATATCGGTTATCGGAGAAGCTATAGTGAATCTGGGTGATAAATCAATCACTTGCGCGAATGTGGGTATTTCGGTACCTGTCCGCGATTACTTTCGGGTGGCGGTAATATTGGCGGCGGCTCTAATCGTTGTTTTTGCCCGAGAACTATGGTGGGGAATGAATCTCTTCGTGATATTTTTTCACGATCCCATTCCTTTTTACTTTTTCTATCCCAGCGAAATCTTTACCGCGCGCCAGTGGTCCAGTGGATTTTTTCCGATATGGGACCATTTAAGAGGTCTCGGCGCGCCTAACGTTATACCCACGTTTTTTGTAATTACCTACCCGTTGAGGATAATCTTGCACCTTTTCCCCATAGATACCGCGCTTTCTTTTTTTACTATTGTGCGTCTATGGACTGCGGGTATGGGTATGTATTTCGCCGGCAAATGCTTCGGCCTGGGACGATCCGGTTCGATGTGCGCCTCACTGAGCTTCATGCTATGCGGATATTTCATGGGATTTCTCTCTTTCCAGGACATGAATGCTTATGCTTTCTTCCCTTGGGTTCTGGGAATGTGGAGGAGGTGGATATCCAGGCGCACCATGGCATCCGCCGCAACCTGCGTCTTTCTGTTGGCATGCTCATTCGCCTCTCATCCGGAAGCCGTCTTCAATGGTACCGGCACGTTACTCTTCTGGGGATTGTTAATGGTCCAAATGAAGGAAATCCCCGGCCGGAAAAAGGCCGCATGGATGTTCTTATGGATTTTGCTTTTTTTCTGGGCCGGTTTGGCATGGTTGATAATCTTTTTTCCCTTTATCGAGTTTTGGGCGAACGGATGGGACTACCATCTATTCGACTTCGGTCGGATTCATTACGATGTTAAGACTTTTGCCGCTTTGATCCATCCTTTTTTCAATAATATTTTAATGGCCTTCGTCAAAACAAAGGATTTGCCTTATACGGTACCGTGGACAGCTTCATATATCGGTCTCGTGCCGTCTCTGTTTGCTATAACCGCTTTGCTCAGGTTTCGCCGCATACCGCGTGAGATAGCGCCGGCGGCCGTAATCCTTTTTGTCACGTTGGGAGTGGTTTACGGGTTACCTTTATTTATCGAGTTGACACGGCTGCCCGTCGTTAACTTCAGTTACAACTATCGCTATCTGCAGCCTATAGCGGCCTTTGCGGCGGCCTTTTTGGCGGGAGCGGGCATGAAGGAAATACTCGATGCTCCCGACCGCGGCGCCTGCAACACTGCGGCACTTGTTACAACGATACTTACAGCGGTTGTTCTTGTCTCGGGCGTGGTCGGATTAGCCATAGCGCCGTTACCGGAATATATCAGGCGGTTCCCCTACCTGACCGTTTCGACTCTTATAATCGCTTTATTGACCGTCCTGATACTTCTTGCTTACGCTCGTCGTAGGATATCGAAGCGCAATTCGGCAATAGCGCTCTCCGTTATGCTTTTCCTCTGTCTCCTCACCTCCAGATTCTTTGCGGGGCCCGCGGGGCGGCGAATCAGGAG
>Ga0180431_10009772_pt1 | contig 10773 bp, 10 predicted proteins | sample SS_ome_11_FD_132459 | JGI IMG/M metagenome (GOLD analysis project Ga0180431, IMG submission 132459) | Hypersaline lake sediment archaeal communities from the Salton Sea, California, USA - SS_1_MS_1 metaG | ecosystem: Environmental > Aquatic > Non-marine Saline and Alkaline > Hypersaline >...
GCAGTCATCTGAAAGCTGTAAAATAAGGACATTTTCGTTATGGAGTTTGATACCATATACTAAAAACTGCTGCTCAAGGTCGTTCTAAAAGAGCCGCACCCATATCAGATACCGTGACACAAATTCCGACGGAGAGTATTGAGTTTCCGAATTGATAAACCTACAGGAAAGGAGGCTTGGGATGACATCTCAAAAAGGGAATGCAACCCCTGAATTTGAAAAGGCAGTTGAGGTGGGCCGTCCACCCAATATCGTTCAACGCTTCCCCAATTCCAGAGCGCTGATCGTCAGTGGAAAGGTGATCGACCGCGCCATGATTGAAAAAGGAAAGGCCATCGCGATTGCGGCCAACGGCAGAAACCACTTTGTCATTCGGGGAACCCTCAGGGCTGCCCAGCGCGCCAATGCAGCCATCATCATTGAAATCGCCAAATCAGAGGGCGGAGCAAATGCTTACTGCGCCGTCAATTTCTGGAACATTGCAACCTATGTGGATGCGCTTTGCAATGAAATGGGGATTACGGTGCCGGTGGCCATCCACGCCGATCATTACGGCATCAAAAGCGTTGAGGATGTGGAAACGGCCAAAACGGAGATCCCCTCCCTATTTGACGCCGGTATCACCTCCATCGCCATTGACGCCTCACACTTGCCCGACGATGAAAACCTTCTCGCCAATATCTCCCTCAGCCCCTATGTGCCCGACTGGGCCGGATATGAGACCGAGGTCGGTGAAATCAAGGGGAAAGAAGGGTTATCGACGGTGGAGGAGGCGCTTTTCTTGATTCAGGGGCTCAACGCCCATAATATTTTCCCGGATTGGATCGCGCTGAACAACGGAACAAGTCATGGCATTCAGGCCGCCGATGTGGGGATTCAGGTTCCCCTGACGGTGAAGATTCACAATGCACTGACACAGTATAAAGTTTCAGGGGCGCAGCACGGCACCTCCGGCAACGACTCAGCGCGCCTGAAAAAAATCGCCCAGGAGACCCATACCACCAAAGCCAATGTGGCGACTGCCCTTCAGATGATCACCTGGGGAGTCAAGGTCAATGATTACGGCAACGCCTTACTGGATGAAAACGGGGAGTTCGTCAAAATGCCGGACCAGGGGGTTTCAGAACCGGTGTGGGCGGAAATGGTAGGCTACGCGAAAGAGAAAGGCTTCAAGGCAGGGGATTACAAGAAACTGAATCTTCCGTTTGAAAACAAGTTACACGCACAGTCCGGTGATTTCCGAGAGCGGATGGTTGCGGGCGTGGAAAGCTTTGTTTATAACCTGCTCGCGAATGTCTTTAACGCGAAAGACACAGCGCCCTTGGCCGTAAATGCCATTCTGAAGGCTGGGTCCCATGATCCGGGACCCAAGGCGGCCCGGATTGAGGATCCGGCGGAGTGGACGGAGCGCCATATCCATGAGCGTGCCGCGAAGATCGTTACAGACAAAGGGCCGGCAGGCGATTTTGAGGATTAAGAAAATCGACGGTTATGTGAACCTGAACCTATACTGCTGATGCCAGTTATTCCGAGAGTTGATAAAATGCCGCACCTGTGGATCAAGGATATAGCCGAGGATGATACCGTTACCGGTCATTACCGAGTCACGGGAAAAAGACTGGCAAAAACTCGAAACGGAAAACCTTTTCTAAACATCACGTTGGGAGACCGAACCGGTGAGATTGAAGCCAAGGTATGGGACGCGGCTGAAACACTGTCCCCTGTGTTTCAGGAGGGCGACATCCTTGCCGTAGAGGGAAATGTTGAGTCCTATCGGGGTCAGATCCAAATCAGGCTTTCACGCTTGAATCCGGCTCAAGAACCCATCGATGAGACGATTTTTTTTGAGTCCTCCCCTGAAAATATTTCAGACATGATGGCGTCTCTCAGGGACGTCTTGAAGGCGGTGAAAAATGAACATCTCAAGAGACTCATAAACCGGTTTTTCACCGACCGGGAGTTTCTTTCGATCTTCAAACAGGCACCGGCGGCAAAAAATTTTCATCACAACTATATCGGTGGGCTTCTGGAGCATACCCTATCCGTGTGCCGAATGGCGCGGTATGTGGCCCGGCATTATCCCCAGTTGGACGCGGATTTGCTTCTATCGGCAGCGTTTTTTCACGATATCGGCAAAACAAGGGAACTGGCTTCCACCCACACCATCGACTATACCGACGAAGGTAGATTAATCGGCCATGTGGTACTGAGCGTAATCTTGTTGGATGACAAACTACGCCACCTCAAAGACTTCCCGCCGGACCTGGCGACGCGCTTGAAGCACATGATCCTCAGTCACCACGGCCAGTTCGAATTCGGCTCTCCAAAAAGGCCGAAATTCCTGGAGGCGTTCGCCCTGAATTTGATTGATGACTTGGACGCAAAAATAAACGGTTTGGATCGATACATGAAAAAAGACAGACGGGACGGTGCCTGGACGGATTTTAATCGGTTGTTTGACAGGTACCTGTTGAAAGGAAAGATTGAAGTCTCTGAAAAAGAAGTCGAATGGAAAGATAACGAGGAGGAAATGCAGGGAAGCCTATTTTCTTCCTGATCAGCCGGCTTGACCGAGAGCCTCATCGCGCCATCTCAAAACAGCTTTTTTTGGGTTGGGCTTGCCGCTTCGCTCATTTCGAGCCCCAGGTGCAGGTAAGCGCGCTTCGTGGCAACCCGGCCTTGAGGGGTTCGCTTGATATAGCCCCTCTGGATCAGAAACGGCTCATACACATCTTCCAACGTATCCTTCTCTTCGCTTACCGCTGCGGAAAGGCTTCCCAAGCCGATGGGTCCGCCATTAAACTTTTCGATGATGGTCCGCACAATGTGCCGGTCCATTTTGTCAAGCCCCTTGGCGTCCACTTCCAGCATGTCCAGCGCTTGGCTTGCAACCGCTCGGGTAATCACGCCATCTGCTTTGACTTCCGCAAAATCGCGCACTCTTCTGAGGAGTCTGTTGGCAACCCGCGGCGTGCCTCTCGCCCGTTTGGCGATTTCAAGGGCACCGCCTTCTTTGACAGGTATCTCCAGCATCCTCGCCGATCGCGTAACAATCCGCTCGAGGTCTTCAGGCTTGTAGAAATCGACACGAAGAACCACCCCAAAACGATCCCTTAAAGGAGGGGTCAGCAGCCCGGTTCGGGTGGTGGCGCCCACCAACGTAAAGGGTGGAAGGGGAATCTTCATGGTTCTTGCGGATGGACCCTGACCGATAATGATGTCAAGTTCATAATCCTCCATGGCCGGATAGAGGATTTCCTCGACCACATGGTTCAGTCGATGAATTTCGTCAATGAAAAGGACATCTCTGGGCTGAAGACTGGTCAAGATAGCGGCAAGATCTCCGGCCTTTTCAATCACCGGGCCGGAAGTGCTTTTGATATTTACACCCAGTTCATTGGCGATGATATGGGCCAGGGATGTTTTTCCCAAACCCGGACTTCCGTGAAAAAGCGCGTGATCCAGGGCCTCCGAACGTCCTTTGGCGGCCTCGATGAACACCCGAAGATTTCTCTTCATCTCCTCCTGGCCCACATATTCATCCAGGGTCCTGGGCCGAAGGCTCACCTCCGCGGGAATTTCTTCCGGCTGAGGTTCCGGATCTGTGATTCTCTCTTCCATCGTGGGCTTATTACGCCAGTTTCCTGAGGGCCTCTTTAATGAGCCCTTCCAAACTCATTTCGTCAACCAAAGGTCGTGCCTTTTCTATGGCCGCCTTGGCGGATTTCGCCGCATAGCCCAAATTGAGGAGCGCAGAGTAAGCATCTTCCACCATGCGCTTATCCTCCCCTTCAAGAACAGGTGCCGGCGGCACTTCATGATGGGCTATTTTTGAAGCGGCATCCTTCAATTCCAGGGCGATCCTTTCAGCGGTCTTCTTGCCGACACCGGGTATGGCTCGCAGCCGAATTGCATCTCCACTCGCGATGGCACTCAGTAATTCCTCCGGCCCAATTCCGGACAGGATGTTGACGGCAAGCTTGGGGCCGATCCCCGACACCGAGATCAACATCAAAAAAAGTTTCTTTTCCAGTTTCGACTGAAAACCGAACAGTAGAAGGGCATCTTCTCTGACATGGGTGTAAATATGGAGGCTTACCGTTTCATCCTTCTCCGGCAAGGTGTAGAAGGTGGAAAGCGGGACAAAGACTTCATAGCCGATTCCGCCCGCATCAACGAGTACGGATTGAGTGGTTTTGCTGAATACCTGACCGGTTAAATGGGCAATCATCTTCTACACGCGCTTTGTTTGCCGTGCGGTAGCGGTTTAGCCTTTTCAAACAGTCCGTTGGAAGCCGCTGGGGGCTGAAACCTCGACCAGTTGTGATGGCATATGGCGGCAGCCAGGGCATCGGAAGTATCAAGCCTTGGGATGCCCTTCAGCTTCAGGATTATCCGCACCATCGATCGAACCTGTTCCTTCGTGGCCCTCCCATATCCCACCACCGATTTCTTGATCTCGAGCGGTGTATACTCGAAAATCCGCACCCCACATTGCACGGCCGCTATCAGCACGGCCCCCCTGGCGTGACCCAGCTTCAATGAGCTTTTGATGTTTTTGGCATAAAACATATCCTCTATGGCCATCTCCTGGGGGCGGTAGCAGCGCATGATTTCTTCCATGCTCTTAAAAATCCTGTGGATCCTATCATAGAATGGGGTATTGCCGGGTGCGGCGACATGGCCGGAATGAATGCAGATCAGTTCGCTATTTCTTTTCTCCACCAGGCCGTAGCCGGTAACCTGTGAGCCGGGATCGACCCCCAGCACCCGCATCAGCTGAGGGCCTCCAGGACGTCGTCGGGGATATCAAAGTTGGCGTAGACATGGCTGACATCGTCGTTGTCCTCCAGGCCCTCCATGAGATTCAACATCTGTTGAGCCTTCTTGCCTTCCAGCGTGACCGTGTTCTTCGGGATCATGCTAATCTCCGAAACAGCAATGGGAACGCCTGCGTCCACGATGGCTTTTTTGACGGCTTCAAAATCTGCAGTATTTGTGGTGACTTCGAACTCAGTATCTTCTTCCTGGACATCTTCCGCCCCGGCTTCAAGTGCCAGGCCGAGCAGCTTTTCTTCGTCAACCTTATCCTTATCGAGAATGATCAGGCCTTTTTTCTCAAACATCCAGGCAACGCATCCGGGCTCTCCAAGGCTTCCTCCGTGCCGATCAAACTGATGCTTGAGGTCCGCCACGGTCCTGTTTCTGTTGTCGGTCAAACAGTCCACGAGCACCGCGACTCCGCCGGGACCGTAGCCCTCGTAGCTTGCTTCTTCATAAGCTGCTCCTTCCAGTTCACCCGTACCCTTCTTAATGCCCCGTTCGATATTGTCTTTGGGCATGTTTTCGGCCTTGGCGGCAGCGATGGCCGCTCGCAATCGGGGATTACCGTCCGGATCCCCGCCACCCAGACGTGCTGCCACGGTGATTTCCTTGATGAGCTTCGTAAAAATCTTCCCCCGCTTGGCATCCGCCGCCCCCTTTTTGTGCTTGATGGAACTCCATTTTGAATGACCGGACATTTCGAACCTCCTCAATCAATCTGCTTCCCCAAAAAAGCCTAAAAGACCTTATCCAGGCCCACCACATACACCTCTCTGCTCCGCTTGCGAGTCGCCTTGGGCCGAACAAGCCGCACGCGAGAAAACTGCCTCAAAATATCGGATTGAAACGCCTTGAGATCTTCCCCTTCAAAAACCTTGCACAAAAAGCGCCCTTTTTTCTCAAGAAGCAGGCGTGCGATCTCAGCCGCCCTTCTTGCCAGGGACAGGGAACGGCTTTCATCTGTAAGTCGAATACCCGTCGTCTGAGGCGCCAGATCACTCAGGACCACATCCCTCGGACCCACTTCCCCCCGCAGCCGTTCATCTGCCACAGTCAGGATATCTTCTTGAATAAACTTGAAATTCGGGGAAGACAAACGATCCGGTCGCTTGAGATCTATCCCAATCACATCCCCTTCAGAACCGACCCTTCGGATGCCGTATTGTGACCAGGAACCGGGATAACAACCCAAGTCGAGCACCCGATCGCCCTTGCCCATTAATTTATACTTCGTATCGATTTCCTGAAGTTTGAAGATCGATCGGGCAAGCCACTTCTCATGCCTCGCTTGGCGGGCATAATGATCATCCCACCGATTCCCTTTCATTGAAAGATTTTTATCACACATGCCTTGCCTTTGCAAAAAAAATCTCTCACTCCTCAAAGCGCTGCGACTTCGATTTCCCATGAATTCGCGCACATGGACGGGACTCAGATTAGAAAAGAAACATGTATTGGGTGCACAGGGAATCGGATCACCCATTGGTTTCCCCACCCAATGATAATCCGGGGCGTGTCTTTGGATGAGATCATCCCGGATTGCATCGAGACCGGCTCACCCGGCGTTTCCCGTCTTCTCCGCGCCATAGGTATCCAGGTAGTAGAGGGTGGCGCCCACGGGCGCAAAAGAAAGAAAGAGAATGTTCACCACGGGAACCAAGTAAGGAAGGCCGAAGCCGACATGGAAGAGAATCGACTTCGAAAGGAATCGGAATCGCTTCCCGAATGGGATAAGCCGTCTGGCGGGTGTGAGGTCGGTGTTGTCCCAGGCCAGAAAAATGATGGCGATTGCAGAGGATAAAAATACAACCAGGGGACCCAATAGGACAAACCAACCCAAGATCATGATCAACAAGGAGAAGAGCACGGGGATAATCGTCCTTGGAATTTCCTGCTTCACTAAGAATATAAATTGCTTCCAAAGGGGCATTTTTTTCGGTTCTTTTACCTGCCCTGTCACCTTGCGCTCGGTTACGCGAGACATGTGATCCATGATGAGCACGCTGAATAGAATTTGAGAGATCAAATAGGAAAATATCACGGCCACCCCCAGGAGAAACAGAAACATTAGCCACGAAACCAAGTACCAAAGCCAGATGACCCACGCGCTTTCCGGTTTGGCCCAGATGACATCAAGGATTGGCTGATGATAGACAAAAATAAGGCTCGCGAGAATACCCGTAACGAGAATAACCACCGCGAAGCGAACCATGCCCCAAAAGAGAAGCGTTCCGCTCCCCATCGCGAAACGCACCCCTCGCACGCTGTATTTGAGACCCATGAGAAGACCCATTCGACGGGTTCCTTTCCTTTTTCATAGGATATTTCTTTACGAAACAAATTAAAGATAACTCATCCGGTAAACGGAAAATCAATTCGTGTTTACTTCGTTTTCACCCTCTGGAACGGCTGTCAAAACAATCCGAATATCCTGCGGTGTCACTCGGTCCACCGTCACCCCCAGGGGGAGGTCAACGTTTCGCGCTGACAGCTTGATGAGATGCACCCCTGCCCAAAGTTTCCCAAGTCCCACCTGCACCCGAACATCCTCTTCTTTGAGCGTTCTTACGCTGTGACGTCTTCCGGATACCGTCAACCGAACCGTTTTCGCCGACTCCTCGCTCAAGGTCAGCTCGCTGGGGAGGTTGACGTATCGGACGGGTGCGTTGACGCTGATTTTCACTTCCTGCGGACTCGCCAGGAACAGCCAGGCAAAAAACACCATCGTCAGCGCGATAAGTTTAGATTTCCAGTTGTCCACAAAAACGGCGTGGAGAAGACTTTTGACACTGGGCCCGGGGATTTCCGACACGCTCAGCCAATCCTCCAGCTGTACGGCCAGTAAATTTAAATCCCTCCAGTTCTTGATTTCACCCTCAACGACTGTTGAAACTTCCGCCCGTTCTTCAGAAACCACAAGACAAATAGCGTCCGTCTGTTCCGAAAGGCCCAATGCAGCCCGATGCCGGGTCCCATATTGCTCGGGCAGATCTTCGCTTTTGGAAAGGGGCAGAATGCAGCCCATTTTGGTGAGTCGACCTTGAGAGAGCACAAGGGCGCCGTCATGGGCAGGTGCGTGATGGTTAAAGATGCTTTTGATCAACGCAGGCTCAGGAAGCGCCATGATGGTTTGGCCGGCATGCAGAAATTCAGCGGGCTCATCATCCCGCGTAATCACCATCAGCGCCCCTGTATGTTCACGTCCCATCTCAAAAGCGGTCTGCGCCAGGTCTTTCGCCAGGGTTCCTCGCGAGACACGCTTGCGCAAGCGAAGGTAGCGAAGCGGGCTCACCTTCTCGAGAACCTGTCGGATCTCGGACTGAAAGAGGATCAAGAGAAGGATGAGGAGTACCTGCCACAATATCTGAAACACCCAGGTGGTCAGAAAAAGGCCCCACAGTTTGGCCGCGGAATAGATCCCCCCCAGCACCACCAAACCAATCAGCACGCGAAGCGCGCGGGTGCCCCGAAACCACACATAGAGCTGGTGGGCCACCAAGGTGAGAAAAAGGATATCAGCCAAATCTCGCCATGTCGGGGTTGGAATGAGATCGAACAGGAGCAAGCGGGAATCTCCTTTTCAAATGCTTTCCGAAGACAAGGATGCCGTCTCGTTCACGGAATGGATGACTGTGTTGAAAAAGCAACGTGTTTCGTATGTATTAAAAGCATGTGGATGCCTTGTCAATCTATAATCAATTTTCCTCCCTGGACGTCGAAGCGGTATTGATTCCGCGTAAAATTGCAGTTTGAAATTCCTTGTGAGCCTAGTAAAATGAAAGTGTCCGATTACACGACACGACACGGGATAGACCGGGAATTCGTTCGGGATAGATAGGACAGGAGAAATACCTTATGGAGAAAGTCACCATCGATCACGTAGAACTTCACGTGTGTGAACCTGACGAGGTTCCCATGTTTTGGGTAGGGCAACCGGATTTGGTCACACAAGTTCTGGCGGCATGGCTGGTAATAGGGGCCGGGGACCTGCCCCTGAGCCCAAGGCTGGTGGGCAGGCCCGGGGTCGGCAAAACGACGCTGGCATATCATGCAGGGAAGTCCTCCGGCCGGCCCGTTTACCTTTTTCAGGCAACCATGGATACAAGGCCGGAGGACCTGATCGTAACGCCGGTTATTTCCGACGCGGGGAAAATCAAATACATGGCCAGTTCGGTCGTTTCCGCAATGATCAAGGGGGGTGTCGCGATCATTGATGAGGGAAACCGGATGAGTGAAAAAAGTTGGGCATCGCTGGCACCGCTCCTGGACAGCCGGCGATACGCGGAATCCATTGTGGCGGGAATCAAAATCAAGGCACATCCGGAGTTCCGCATGTGCACGACCATGAACGACGATGCCAGCACCTTCGAGCTTCCGGAGTATATTCATTCCAGACTGCAGCCGCAAATCTTCATTGATTTTCCGGAACGAGAGGATGAATACCGAATTTTGAAAAGCAATTTGCCCTTTGCCGACAACGAAATCCTCAATTATGTGGTCGAATTTCTTCAGGCAGCCCACGAAGCCAATGAACGGTATTCGGTGCGGGACGGAATCAACATTGCGCGGTACGCGTTGAAACGGCTTGTGGAAAGCGGCGCGAGACGGACCTCAACAAAACGGATGAAGCGGATGGTTCGATATCTCAACGAAGCATCCGCAATGATCCTGGACTCACCGGCATCTGAGTATTTCAAAAGCCTGATGGAAGACTTCAAGGATGAAGAATAAGATCGAATGGAAAAACATCCGTTTGGTGCCCATCCTGCACAGCCGGATGGAATTCGCCATAGAGGTCAGGCGGCAGTTTGAAACGTTCAAGCCGCATCATATGGCCGTGGAGTATCCCGAGACCCTTGGGGCCAAAATCCTCCAGGGCGTAAACAGGCTCCCGCTTCTTTCGGTTGTTTACTATGAGGACAAGGATGGTGCCTTCACCTACCTGCTCCTCGAACCCACTGACGGACAGATCGAAGGGATTCGTCTCGCCCTCTCGGAAGGAATTCCGGTCCATTTCGTAGACCGCGACATGAGCGGATATCCGTTGGATTTTTCACCCATGCCGGATCCTTACGCGGTCGCAAAAATCGGCCATTTCCGCTATGCAAAGGCCTACCTTGAAACCCACCCAGCGAGCCGCGCGTTCCCCGAAGATACCCTTCGCGAAAAGACAATGGCGTATCATCTCCAGCGCTTGAGCACCCGGGGGGAGCGAGTTCTGTTCGTGGGAGGCCTGGCGCACTTGCCCGGCCTTTTAAGCGAACTCGACCACCCCCAGACACAGGTCATCGGCCGAAGAACGCGCAAAGGGATCGGGCTCGCCCATCTCCACGCCGAATCAAGTCGGGAGGTCCTGACGGAGATGCCTTTTCTCGAAGCGGCCTATGAGCGGGCGAGATCCAAAGGTGAACTCGAAAAGATCGACCGCCTGGACATCAACCGTCGATTGATCCAGGCAGCAGCCCGGCGTCACTGGAAAAACAATAAAGAAGAAATATCGCTTTCTCAATTGAAGGTGTTTTACAAATTCGTCGGAAATTATGCGTTGCTCACCGGGCATCTGGTCCCTGATTTTTACCAATTGATTGTCGCGGCGCGGGGAATCGCCGATGACAACTTCGCCTATGAAATGTGGGAAAACGGCAGCGAATACCCTTGGCAGACGGAAGAGCCCGGGCTGCCGATCTTGCGCCTAAAAGGTGAGGACCTTTTTCTTGACCAAAAGCGAATCAAATTTTACAGACGCCTCAAGACCATGAGACGACGTTTGGTGCGAGTTCCGGTCAAGAAAAAGAAACGGGAAAGATATCCGGGACAGTGGCGCGAGGCGTTCAAAGGATTTTCCATCTGCTCCTACCCGCCGGAGGATGTGGTCATAGAGGGCTACGGTCGATATCTCCAAAAAAAGGCCTTTCAAATCAAGGCTGAAGAGAATAGCCGAATCGAGCC
>Ga0180431_10009774_pt1 | contig 10772 bp, 9 predicted proteins | sample SS_ome_11_FD_132459 | JGI IMG/M metagenome (GOLD analysis project Ga0180431, IMG submission 132459) | Hypersaline lake sediment archaeal communities from the Salton Sea, California, USA - SS_1_MS_1 metaG | ecosystem: Environmental > Aquatic > Non-marine Saline and Alkaline > Hypersaline >...
CATTCACAATGGAGGAGCTTATTGCCAATCATCTGCCTGACGTGTCCGATTATCCGTGTTACTCGTGGATGGGGCCGAAAACTGCCCCCGCAAAAAAGGCGACACCTCTTGACTAACTCACCGGAGGGCAGACGGCCGAGATATACGGCCGGGGCCTGTACCGCTACGATTCGGCCTTCCAAGCGCCGGTCCTGCAGGGGACTGATGCAGTCATGCTCTTCGCGTGCGTGCCCCTGCTCGTGGTCGCCATTCTGCTCTACCGCCGTGGCTCGTTGCGAGGCGGATTCTTGCTGACCGGCGTGCTTGTTTGCTTTCTCTACAACGCGGCCTCGCTGGCGCTGGGAGCGGCCTACAACGACCTGTTCCTGCTCTACGTGGTCTATTTCTCGGCCAGCCTGTATGCCTTTGTGCTGGCCTTTACGTCGATCGACCTCGAGGCGCTTCCCGCCCACGTTGCTCCCCGCCTGCCGCGTCGCGGGATTGCCGTGTTCATGTTCATAGCCGGTCTGTCCCCCTGCGTGTGGCTGATCGAGAGTGTCGCCGCGCTGGTACAGGGCCAGGCACCTCAGAATTTGGCAAGCTATACGACGAGCGTCACGACCGTGCTCGACGTGGGAATCATCACGCCGGCGGCGTTCCTCGCGGGCCTGCTGCTTTTCCGCCGCAGGCCGCTCGGCTATCTGCTCGCCACCACGCTGCTCATCCTGCTCACCCTCATCGGCCTGGTGGTCGTCGGACAGACAGTGATGCAAACGCTGAATGGGATCGCCCTCAGTACGGGCGAAGTGGTGGCGTACGTCGCGCCGTTTGTGCTCCTGAGCCTGATCGCCGTCTGGCTGACTGTCATCCTGCTTCGCAACCTGTCACATGCGCCGAAAGCACCCGAAGGCTAGCTCTTTGCATTGGACAGGACAGAATCGGGACACCCCCCGCTGTACTCGGAAGCGAGCAAAGTGGTGGACCTGATGGTCAATCACGTCGCTCAGCGTCGCTAAATCGCTTGGGGGCCGAACAACATACTGGTGTGCTATCGCACCACCCACGTCGACCTGGAATGATTCGCTCTCCTACCGGTCTTGTACATTTGTGTTAAAATACTCCTCAATTGAGAACACTCTTACAGGAGCTATTTTGCATGGTGCTCATCATCCGTGAACCGGCTACAGTCGAACAGATTGCCCAGATGGAACAAGTCTTTGGCATCATGATCAAGCTGGCCGTGGACGTAAGACGCGGTATCCTGGCCGGTGGGGGCTCGCTCCATGCCGACTGCGAGCAGGTGCTCCTGGAAGACGGCAGCCAGCAGGAAGACATCTGGGGCGCCGATTGGTACCCCTCCAAGCAAGAGGTCACCTTCGAGGCTTTGATCAACATCCGCCCTCGTCAACAGAACTATGCACTGGAGATACAGGATCCAGGCTTGCGGGAACAAATCGAAACCATCGCGCGCCGGTTGTTGGAGGTAGGTTGATGGACGTATCGTATCTGCAAAAGCGGTTTGCACACCTGGATTGGAGACAACAACTGGGCAACCTGGCTTCAACGTTGGCCCGCGTGTCCACTCGAGCGTCCTCGCCGGAGCACGACAAACTGGTTGTCGATTTGCTGGAAGAAGCAGCTTACCTCATCGAGTGGGGAGCGCACCACACCCCCGAACCATTTCTACTCGAACTGGCGACCATGCAGAAAGAGGTCCTGGCCTGGAAACGGATGTGGCCGCTGGACGCCACGCGCCCGCTGCTCGCACTCTATGCCCGCAACCGCTCCGACCGCCTGCTGGAGATGGCCGGGCTGGTAGGCACGCAACACCATCGACCCGGCTAGGGTGCGCCAGCTTCCTCGCACAGCGGCTCGATCCGAACCTATGCTCGCTGTTCGCAGGTCAGCTTGGGCACGTTCCGTGTACGATCTCTGCATTGCGTGGACAGGCGAGATGTGATAAGATTGAGGTGATGGTCACGTCCCTCCTGACTACCAAGCTCTACGTCCCTCCCGTCCGGCCAGGTGCGGTGCCACGACCCCGCCTGATCGAACGGCTGAACGCGGGACTCTATGGACAGGGCGGCCGGTTTGCCCGAAAGCTGACCATCATCTCCGCCCCGGCTGGCTTTGGCAAGACCACGCTGCTGGCAGAGTGGGTCACTGGCTGCGGATTGCCCGTCGCCTGGCTCTCCCTGGACGAAGGGGACAACGACCCAGCGCGCTTCCTGGCCTACCTGATCGCCGCTCTCCAGGCAATTGAGAGAGATGCCGGGAAAGACGCACTGGACGCCGTCAAGTTTCCGGGGTTCGCAGACGCAAACAGTGCCCGCCTCACGGAGAACCTCCTCACAACACTGATCAACCAAATAAACGACATTCCGGCGAGCTTTGTCCTGGTTCTCGACGATTACCATCTCATCACCACTGAGCCCATTCACAACGCCCTGGCCTTTTTGCTCGAACACCTGCCAGGCAACATGCACCTGGTGATCGCCACCCGTGGCGACCCGCCCCTGCCGATCGCGCGTCTCAGGGGACGTGGACAACTGGTCGAACTTCGCCAGGCCGACCTGCGCTTCACGCCGGACGAGGTCGTCGCGTTTCTGAACCAGAGCATGGGGCTGCAGCTTTCAGCCGACGACATCAGCACGCTGGCATCCCGCACCGAGGGATGGGTTGCCGGACTGCAAATGGCTGCGATTGCCCTGCGATCCCTGGGATCGCCGCGATCGCTGGGATCGCCGCGAGCACAGGGCATGATGCGAGGGCAAGAAGGTCGTGCCGGTTTCATCCAGGCCTTTACGGGCGATCGCTACGTGCTGGACTATTTGGTCGAAGAGGTCCTCCAAAACCAACCGGCCCACATCCAGACCTTTTTGCTGCAGACTTCTATATTGGATCGGCTGACCGGGCCGTTGTGCGATGCCATCGTGGGAGAGATTGGAGATTGGAGATCAGAGACCGACGATCACGCCCAATCCCCAATCCCCGATCTCCAATCTCAAGCTGTCCTGGAATACCTCGAACACGCCAACCTATTCATCGTCCCGCTGGACAACGAGCGCCGATGGTATCGTTACCACCGTCTCTTTTCTGATCTGTTGCGGCAGCGTCTACGTCAGACACAGCCAGACCTGGTGCCAACGCTGCATGGCCGGGCAGGTGCCTGGTACGAGCAGAACGGACCGATGGCCGAGGCGATCGACCACGCCCTGTCCGCGGGCGACCTGGAATGGGCCACACACCTGATCGAGCAGGAGGCCGAAGCGGCGTTGATGCGCGGTGAGATTGCCACGTTGCTGCGCTGGGTGGACATGCTGCCGAATGAACTGATGCGGGTGCGCCCGTCCCTGTGCACCTATCACGCCTGGGCACTCCTGATGGGCGGGCGTCCGTGGGACATGGTCAGATCACGCCTGGAAGATATCGACAGGGAGGCCGAACGCATCCCCGGTAAGGCAGCCCCGCTACGCGCCCTGATTGCGCTGTTCCAGGGCCAGATATCCCGTGCAGCGGAACTGGCGCGCCAGGCATTGGAGCAGTTGCCGGAGGACGATCTATTCTTGCGCAGCGTTGCGATTTGGAACCTGGCGCTCTTCTCAGCCGACGATGACATCGTGGCCGGCACCCAGGCTCTGGAGGAAGCCGCCAGGACGAGCCAGGAGGCCGGCAACGTGATGATCGCGGCGATGATGCTGTGCAACCTGGCCGAACTCACCATGAAACAGGGGCATCTGCGCAAGGCACAGGCAACCTACCAACAAGCGCTGGACCTGGCGGTCGACGGGCAGGGACGACGATTGCCCATTGCCGGCGATGCCCTGATCGGGTTGGGCGAGCTGGCGCGAGAATGGAACGATCTCGAAATCGCCACGCGCTATCTCACAGAAGGCACCGATCTCACTGGCCAGTTGGGGCAGGCCAGGGCGCTGGAGGGTTACATCTACCTGGCGCACGTCAGGCAGGCACAAGGCGACGTGAACGGTGCTCGCGAGGCGATCCAAGAGGCACGACGGCTCGCGATCGAGTTCGATGCCACCGAACTCGACGACATCATGGTGGAATTTCACCAGGCTCAGCTTTGGATCATGCAGGGGAACCTCGAATCAGCACGCCGCTGGACTGAGGAGCGAAGGCTGGATGGCGATATCGACCCTGCCCAATTGCGGCAGATCGACGCCTTTGTCCAGGATCGCATACTCAAGTACGAGCACCTCATGCTGGCGCGGCTGCTGATCGCTGAGGAATGCCCAACCGAGGCCCTGGTCTTGCTGGATAAAGTGCTACCGACGATGAAACAGCGCGGGCGGATCGGGCGGATGATCGAGATCCACGTTCTCAAGGCACTTGCCTTCCAGGCACTCGGCGACGTGACCCAGGCGATGGGTGCGCTGGAGCGGGCACTATCGCTCGGCGAGCCGGAAGGCTACGTGAGGATCTTTGTGGACGAAGGCGAGCCGATGAGCAGACTTCTGCGTCAGGCAGCGGCCTGTGGAATCGCGGTGGAGTACGCGAATCGGCTGTTGGCAGCACTTGGCGAGACGAAGGACGAAAGACGAAAGACGGATGCGGATTTCTCTCCCGTCACCCGTCCTGTGCCTTCTCTGGTCGAACCACTGAGCGAGCGCGAGATAGAGGTGCTGCGGCTCCTGACCACCAGCCTATCGAGCACAGAGATTGCTGAAGAACTCGTGATTTCCGTGAACACGGTCCGCTCTCACGTCAAGAGCATTTATGCCAAGTTGGACGTCCACAGCCGCTACGAGGCACTGGCGCGCGCCAAAGAGCTGGATCTTTTGTAGCAAAAGCGTTGCGTAACGGACCCCCGCATCCCCCACCGATCAGGTGGGGGATTTTTTCGTCCCCGGCCAATGACAGGCACTGGATGCGATCACCCACCTGAGTCACCCACCTGAATCACCCACCCCAATCACCAATTTTGAGGATGACGGCCCACCCACATGGTGGCTATACTGGCCAAGTACAGGCAATGGATCCGGCCCGGAGCCACACGGGCCATAGAACTCGACGAGGAGGTACGTCTTATGACCGATAGAGAAGAGCCCGATAAACGGGAGACCTATGAAATCAGGGTCAAGGGGATTCTGGACAGGAAATGGTCGGGCTGGTTCAACGGTATGGCGATCACGTTCGGGCAGGCGAGCGATGGCTCGCCGCTCACCACGTTGACCGGCACTGTTGCCGACCAGGCCAAACTGCGCGGTCTTCTCTCCAAACTATGGGACCTGAACCTGACGGTCCTCTCGGTCACCCGGATCGAGCCGGAGGAACCCGCGCCACATCTAGATCACGGAGGTGAATGAAATGGGCAAACTCTTGAGAATGGCGTGGCGCAACGTTCGGCGCAACGGAAGGCGCACCGTGATCGCGGTGATCGCCATCGCCCTGGGACTGACGTTGATGCTCTTCTTCGACGGCCTCTTGGGTGGGGCAAAGCAGGCGATCTATGGTAACACGGTAAAGCTGCAGGGGGGGAACGTGCAGGTACACGCGCTGGGCTACCGGGAAAAGGCCAAGCGGCTGCCGCTGCTGCCCCTGGCCGATGACGAGGCAGCCGTACAGGCAGCGCTGGCCCAGGCGCAGGTAGTCGCTGCCTCGCGCCGTATCGAGACCAGCGGCATGGTGAGCAGCCGTGAGGGAACGATGCCCGTCGTCATCACGGGCATCGAACCCGAGCAGGAAGCACCAGCGAGCCTGGTTGCCGAGAACATCGCCCAGGGCCGCTACCTGGAGGCCGGCGACGAGGACGTTCTCCTCATCGGCCAGGCATTGGCCGAACAGCTCGAGGTAACGGTGGGCGACCGGATGACGCTGGTGGGTCGCGCGACCCACCAGCAAATGCGCCGCCGCACGATGACAATCGTCGGCATCTATGACATAGCTATTGCCGAGGTGGAGAAGAGGATGGTCTACGTCTCGCTGCTCGAGGCACAGACGCTCTTCGACCTGCGAGACCAGGCCACCGAGGTCGCCCTCTTTCTGGAGCGCGTGGGACAAGAAGCACCGGTGGTCGAAGCACTACAGGCCGCCCTTCCCGGCTACGAGGTTGATGCCTGGGACACGCTGGATCCCTCGACCAAGCAGTCAATGGAGACGGAAGACGAGATCATGGGTGTGTTTGGGTTGATCATCCTGCTCATCGCCGGCGTCGGCATCCTGAACCTGATGCTGATGGCGGTCTTTGAGCGCACGCGCGAGATCGGCCTGCTGGCAGCGATGGGGCTAAAGCGGCGGGAGATCGTGGTGCTGTTCCTGCTGGAAGGTGTGCTGATCGGGCTGTTGGGCGCGCTGGCCGGCAGCGCGCTGGGTGGACTGATCACCGTTTACTATGGAAAAGTTGGCATGGAGTGGGCAGCAGCGGCAAGCGAGTACAGCGACCTGGCAGCCCTGCTGGGTGGTCGGATCTACTTTGCGATCGGGATGGATAGGCTGTTCAATCGAGCACTGACCGTTGCCATCATCGCCGCGCTAGCTTCGCTTTACCCGGCCTGGCAGGCCTCCCAACGGGAGCCAGCCGAGGCCCTACACTATGTGTGAGTGCTGCGTGTTGCGTGCTCCGTATCTCGTCACGCAGCATGCAATACGAAGCGTGGGACACGAAATACGAGGAGGACAGACGATATGTTCAGACTATGGAAGCTTGCAATTCGCGACTTGAAGCGCAACAAGCGGCGATCGGCGCTGACGCTGGTAGCCGTAGGGCTGGGCTTGGCGCTGCTCATCGTGACCAGCGGTTTTACGGAGGGATCGATACAGGGCGCCATCGAGAACAACATTCGCGTGCAGAGCGGTCACGTCCAGGTGCGCGAAGAATCCTACGACGAGGACAAGGTCAGCCTGAAATGGGAGGATCTGCTGGATGACCCCCAGGGACTGGCCGCGCAGGCGCTGGCGCTCCCAGAAGTGCGGGAGGCGGCGCCAGTGTTGTGGGCCAGCGGAATCCTGGTCACGAGCGAGGAATCGACCGGCGTGCAGGTATACGGCATAGACCCGCTCTCTGAGACGAGCACGCCTTTCCGAGAGGGCCTGGTTGCCGGCGAGTTCCTGGCGCCCGACGACCGCGACGGCATCCTCATCGGCGAGAGGTTGGCCAGGAGCCTGGGATTGACCGCCGGCGACGACATCGGCCTGCTGATCAACACGGCAGATGAGCAGCCCGACGAGGCGATCTTTACGATTCGGGGCCTGTACGACACCGGCACCCCATCCTACGACGAGATCACGGTCTTTATACCGCTCGCCAAGGTCCAGGCGTTCACGCGGGCAGGGGACCGGGCCAGTGCAGTCATAGTCCTGCTCCGCGACAAGGAGGACGCCGACGCGGTCGCTGGGGCGCTGCGCGTGCCCGGATCGATGGCGCAGCAAGTGCGCACGTTCACGTGGCGCGACCTCAACCAGATGATCCTGCAAGCGGTGGAAATGTCGATGGGGATCATGTATCTGATGTACCTGGTGGTGCTGGCGGTCGTCGCCGTCGTCATCGCCAACACGCTGTTGATGTCCGTGTTCGAGCGCACGCGAGAAATGGGCATCCTGGCTGCGTTGGGGATGAAAGGACGGCAGGTTCTGGCAATGTTCGTCCTGGAAGCCGGGATACTGGGAGTGATCGGCATCGCCGTGGGCGTCCTCCTGGGGTCGCTCGGCGTGTACTACCTGGCCACGCAAGGCTGGCACATTGGCGACCTGGCCAGCATGGCCACGGCCGAAATGGGCTACGCCGATACGATCTATGCAAAGTTTGCGCCGGCGGAGATGGTGCAACTGTCCATAGCGAGCCTTGTCATCACGCTGCTGGCATCGCTCTACCCGGCCTGGTTCGCCGCCCGGATGGAGCCAATAGAGGCGCTGCGGGCATTGTAGCGACCGGAGGAAGGTTTGGAATAGCGAACGCCATGAGAATCACAAGACCGTATTGCGTGTTCCGTGTTCCGTTCACCATCAACCACGCACCACGAAACACGCAACACGGAATACGAAACACGATACAGACACAAGAATAACCTTGAGGAACAGCCATACGGAGGTGTGAAATGAGTGTCATTGAATTGCAGGACGTAACCCGAGTGTACAAGATTGGCGAAGTGGAGACCCCCGCACTGCGCGGCGTCAACTTGACCATCGAGCAGGGCGAGTTCTCAGCTATCGTCGGCCCATCAGGATCGGGCAAGACGACAATGTTGCAGTTGATGGGCTGCCTGGATCGGCCCTCCACCGGGACCGTGCACATCGACGGCCAGGACGTGACGCAGCTCAAGCCCAACCAGCGCGCCGACCTGCGCAAGGGCACCATCGGCTTCGTCTTCCAGTTCTTTGCCCTGATCCCGGGCCTCACCGCCTACGAGAACGTCGAGCTCCCCTTGCTCCTGACCGGGGAGAATGGCCGGGAGCGGAGGGAGCGGGTGAACGAGCTGCTGGAGGCCGTAGGGCTCTCAGACCGTGCCCGTCACCGCCCCGACCAGATGAGCGGTGGCGAGCAGCAGCGGGTGGCCATCGCCCGCGCGCTGGCCACCCGGCCCGTCCTGATCCTGGCCGACGAGCCGACGGCCAACCTGGATACCGACAACGGCAACCAGGTGATGGAGATCATGCAGCGGCTGAACGCAGAGACGGGCACGACCTTTGTCTTTGCCACCCACGACCCACGCGTGATCCCCTTCGCCCGCCGGGTGGTCACGTTGCGCGACGGCCGGGTCTCGGAGAACAGCAAGCACGCGTAACCGGCCACACAGCCGCTGGTGGACATCAGACCTGACAGGTCTTTCGTGAGACCCGTCAGGTCTGCCCCAGCGATCATCGGAGGTACTAGACAATGGACAAACGATGGACAATACTCCTGCTCTTGACGACTATGCTGGTAGCAGGTTGCGGCCGCTCATCGACGCCGACGCCCACGCCGGTCGCCACGGCACCTTCGCCGGCGGCTGGCCCCCGCTTCATTGGGGATGGGGTCGTCGCCTCAGGCGAGGTCGTCCCGGCTCAAACAGCCGACCTCAGCTTTACCGTATCCGGGCTGGTGCAGACCGTGGCCGTGAAGGATGGCGACGAGGTGCAGCCGGGCCAGTTGCTGGTCACGCTCGAAACCAGCATCCTGGAGGCCAACGTGGCTCAGGCCGAGGGTGCGCTCGCAGCCGCACAGGCTCAATTGGCGCTCCTCAACGCTGGCTCCCGCCCGGGGGAGCTCAGCGCTGCACAGGCCCAACTGCAGGCCGCCGAGGCCGCACTGGTCCAGGCCACCGCGCAGCGGGATGCACCGGACCTTGGAGCCTCGGATGCCGAGATCGCCGACGCCCAGGCGCAGGTCGCCGCCACGATGGCCGATCAGCGCCAGTCCGCCGAGTTCCACGACAAGACGATGACGTGCGTCAACGTCCGCCTGTCCAGCGGTGAAAAAAAGAAGATCTGCCCTGCGCTCGGCACCTACGAGGAACAGGCTCGCTTCGGCCTGCACGCCGCCGACGAGGCGCAGGCCGCGGCTCAGGCTCAGCTCGATGCCCTGCTCGCTGGCGCCGACGCCGAACTATGGGCCGCACAGGCTGGCGTCCAGGCCGCCGCCGCCCAGCGTGACGCCGTCCAGGCCCAACTGGACCTGCTCCAAGAGGGCCCTTCCCCCGAGGAGGTCGCCGTCGCCCAGGCAGCGGTAGCCCAGGCGGAGACGGCGCTGGTAGCTGCACAGACTGTTCTCGATCAAGCCACCTTGAGCGCACCCACGGCGGGGGTCGCCACCGCACTCCAGGTCACCCCAGGCGAGTCCGTGATGCCCGCCCAGTCCATCCTCACCCTCGCCGACCTACACCGCCTCCAGATCCACACCACCGACCTGAGCGAGCGGGACGTGGCCCAGGTCGCCGCCGGCCAGCAGGCGACGGTGTACGTCGAATCACTCGACGCCACGGTTGATGGCCAGGTGGTGCGCATCGCCCCCCGGGCGACGACGGTCGGCGGCGACGTGGTGTACACAGTCGTCGTCGATCTGGTCGATCCGCCGGCGGGGCTGCGATGGGGCATGAGCGTCGAGGTTGAGATCGTCGAGGAGTAACGGTGCTGAGCCTTGCAAAGGTTTGACAAAAACATCGAGACCAATGAATCTTCCTCATCCGGGGACGCTTGCAGTGCCGGATTGGTAGGCAATCTTCGCAAGGCTTGTATGAAACGGAGGTACAACATGGTACATAGACACTTTTCCACGATATCGCTGCTACTGGCAACGCTACCACTGATGATCGCTTCGGCGGGCTGCGCCCGGGCTGCGGCGGCCCCGATCCCGGCCCCCGCACCAGCCGTCGCACAGAGGTCCGTCGAGATCGGGCTGCACGCCAGCACTGACACGGTCGCCGCCTCCGGCGAGGTCGTCCCCGCCCAGGAGGCACAGCTCAGCTTCCCTGTCTCCGGCCGCGTCCAGACCGTGGCAGTGACGGAGGGCGACATGGTGCAGTCGGGCGACGTCCTGGTTGCGCTCGAGACCGGTCTGCTGGAGACCGACGTGGCCCAGGCCCAGGCCGCTCTCAAAGCCACCCAGGCCCATCGCGCTCTCCTGGAGTCCGGACCCCACCCCGGCGACGTCGCCGGCGCCCAGGCTCAGGTCCAGGCCGCCGAGGCCCGCCTCGCCCAGGCGACCGCGCAGCGCAATCAGCTCACTGCGCGAGCCAGCGAGGCCGAGATGGCCGCTGCCCGCGCACAGCTCGCCGCCGTCCAGGCCGAGGAGAAAAGCGCCCGCATCGCCTACGACCAGTTGCGCGATCGCAAGGTCGAGGACTGGGAGGAGGAGGTGG
>Ga0180431_10009778_pt1 | contig 10769 bp, 3 predicted proteins | sample SS_ome_11_FD_132459 | JGI IMG/M metagenome (GOLD analysis project Ga0180431, IMG submission 132459) | Hypersaline lake sediment archaeal communities from the Salton Sea, California, USA - SS_1_MS_1 metaG | ecosystem: Environmental > Aquatic > Non-marine Saline and Alkaline > Hypersaline >...
AAGCGCTTGCAATGAGATGGAGCTCCCCACTCAGGTAGTAACGGAGTTCTGAGTCTACGCTGCGCGGTCACGGGAAGGATCCCGGCCATGGCCGGAGAAACTCTCAGCCACGAAGAGCAGGCGGGACGCCTGCGCTCCCAGCGAAAGACCCGTCAGGAGACGAAACGTCGCGGAGCGATCCAGTGGGAATCCCGTTCCAGGACCTGCTCCGCCAGAGAAGTGTGCTCGCCCTCCAGGAGCAGGTACGCGATCAGGTTGGTGTCCGCGGCGATCACGGACGGCCCTCGTCCTTGGCCTTGCGCAGCATCGCGTCGGTGAGGAACACCCCTGGCGCCTGGCGGCGTAGCGCTCGAACCTCCTCGAGCCAGCTCCGGGTGTCGAGCCGCGTTGGTTCGAGAAGCTGCTTCAGACACACGATCGCCTCGCTGTTGATGCTGCGTCCATGAGCCGCCGCGCGCTCTTTGAGGCGCTGATAGAGCTCGTCGGGGAGTTGTTTGATAGTCAGGGTCGCCATGGCGATCCTCCGTATGCAGATCGCTTCCACTATGAAAGTTTATCCGGTGGCTATGCCGGCTGTCGATGCGACGTTTCGGCTGTTCCGACCGCATTCCCAGCCCGTGGATCCTGCACAAGGGGCTGGCGCTCATATCGTGCCTTCCTGAATCTCTACGAAGGGAGTGCCGTCACCGTCGTCCGAGTGCTCCTCCACGGCCCGGCTCAGCTCGGCGATGGTGCTGGCCTCGAAGAAGCTGCGGATGGGCAATTCCACGTTGAGGGTCTGGCGCAGGCGGGAGAGCACCTGGGTCGCCAGCAGCGAATGGCCTCCGAGCTCCAGGAAGTCGTCCTCGACGCCCACCCGGGCAATGCCGAGGACCTCTTGCCAGATGCCGGCGATGGTCTTCTCCAGCTGGTTGCGGGGGGCGACGAAGGGAATCCCCAGATCGGGACGATCATGCGCGGCCGCCGGGCGGGCGATCTCGGCCAGCCGGGCCACGGTGAGGTTGCGGCTCTCCTCGAGGCGGGTCTGCCAGTCCCGGGTGGAGACCATCACCTGGCTCAGACCGGCGCCGAGGACGCGGCGAAACACCTCCGCACCTTCCCGGTTGGTGAGCCCTTGTTCCAGGGCCCGGCGGAGACCGTCGCCGTCACCGTCCGCGGCCGGCTCCGGCAGCGGCCGATCGTCCGAGCGCCGGGTGGCGTAGCCCTCGATCTCGATGACGACCCGGCCCTCGGCGTCGACGACGGTGAGATCGACGCTCGTCATGTCGCCGCCAGAACCTTGCTGCGGGTAGCGGATGAAGCTGTAGATCTCCGGCGGCAACGGGCCGTGGACGGTGATCCGATCGAAGGAAAACGGCAGGTAAACACCATCGCCCGAGGCGATCGCCAGGGCGCCGTCGAGCAGCGCCGGATGGAGCTTCCAGGTGGCGAGATCGCCAGCGAACTCGGGGCTGAGCTCGAGGTGGTTCAGGCTGCAGCCGTCGCCAAAGCGCCAGCTCATGGCGAGGCTCTGCCAGCGCGGTCCGAATCGGATCGGTCCCTGCGGGGAAGAGTCCGCGGCGCTCTCGCGCCGACACTGCCGGCATAGCTGCCCGAGGTCGTGGCGGCGGCACTCCTGCGGGGGGACGGGGAGGACCCGCCCGCGGGCATGTTCCCGCCATCCGGGCTCGCGCACCGAGCGGCTGGCGACGATCACCTCGAAGCCCTCGGTCTGCCGCCGCAAGGTGGTCCGCACCTCCCGCGACCCGCCGTCCTCGACGCTCAGGGGAACCGCCAGGATCAGGTCGCGGATCTCCATCCCCGCTTGGTGGGCGGTGTGCTCGAAAGCCGCCCGAATCAGCTCGATGTACCCGGTGCCCGGCATCAGCCCCGGTCCCCCGAGGCGGTGCTCGTCCACCACCCAGTGGCGGGAGGTCTCGAGACGGGTGCGATAGTCCTCCTCCTCGCCCCGGGCCAGGCGGACGTCGAGCAGCGGGTGATCGACCCGCTCTCCCGGCGGCAGGCGGCGAGTGCCGGTCACCGCCGCCACCGCCATGCCCGCCTCGCGCCAGCTGTCCCAGTTGACGGCGACGGTGAGCCGCTTGCCGTTGCCGTCGGCGCGGGCCTGGGCGAAGGCGTCGAGAAAGGCGTTGGCGGCGCAGTAGTCGGCCTGTCCCGGGACCACCAGCTCGGAGCTCACCGAGGAGCAGAGGAGGAAGAAGTCCGGCTCCTGGTCTTGCAGCAGTTTTTCCAGCACCAGGGTGCCCCGTAGCTTGGGCGCCAGGACCGCGGATGCCTCGCCGAGGGTCTTGCGCTGGATCAGGCCGTCGCCGGCAATGCCGGCGGCGTGGATCACCCCGTCCACGGCGGCGAAGCGTTGCCGGGCCTCGGCCAGCACCGCCGCCATCTCGGCCTCGTCGGTCACGTCCGCCCGCCGCACCAGGAGCTCGGCTCCCAGCTCTTCCAGCTCTTCGAGCTTGCGGGTCACCTCGCCCCAGCCGTCCTCCTCCCCCGGCCGGGGCACGGAGCGGCCGGTCAGGATCAGCCGCGCCCGGACGCTGCGCGCCAGGTGCTCGGCCAGCGCCAGGCCGATTCCTCCCAGACCGCCGGTGATCAGGTAGACGCCTTGCGGACGCAGGCGCGGGTTGTCCTCGGAAGCCTCCGGGAGAGGCACCGCTTCCCAGCTGCGAAGCCAGCGAAACGGTCCGCGCCAGGCCACGACCTGGTCGGAGGGGCCGGCCTCGAGCTCGGCGAGGAGCTGATTGACCAGCCGCTCCTCGGCGGGGGAGCCGGCGGCGGGGGGTACCACGTCCACGGTCAGGCAGTGGACGCCGGGGTATTCGGCGGGGAGGTTGTGGGTCAGGCCGAGGACGGTGGCCCGGGCCGGGCTCACGGTCTCCTCACCGGTGATCCTCCAGGTCGGGCCGGTCACCACCCGGATCGCCACCGGCGCGTCGTGGTTCCATTCTCCGAGCGCCTGGGCGAGAAAGAGGAGGCTGTAAAACCCCCGGTACTGAAGCTCCTCCCAGAGCTCTTCCGCCACCTCCGAGAGCCCCCACAGGTGGAAGATCTCGCCGGGGACCGTCCCCCCGTCGCCAGCGAGCTCGCGGAGCAGACGGGAGTAGTGCTCGCCGCAGCGAGGATCGAGCTGGTAGCGCCCCTTTCCCAGGCGCGCGAAGTCGCCGCCCGGAGACGCCACCGTCACCGCAAAGCCCCGCTCCTCGAGCCGCCGGGCCAGCTGCGCCCCCGGCCCCCCGTCGGCGGCAAACAGCAGGGCCCGCCCCGGCGTTGCCGGCCGGCGCGTCTCCGGCACCGGGCACTGTTTCCAGGAGGGGACGTAGAACCACTCGGCCAGATCCGCGGTCCTGCGACGCCGCGACCCAGCCTGCGGCGCTTGCGCTTCCAGCCAATAGCGCCGGCGCTCGAAGGGGTAGGTCGGCAGGGGAAGGCGTTGCCGCTGCTGCGAGCCGAAAAACGCCGGCCAGTCGACGTTCACGTCGGCGGCCCAGAGTCGTCCCAGGGTGGTGAGGAGAAACGCCGTATCGGACTCTTTGCGGGTGGCCCCGGGCAGCGAGGCGAGGCAAGTCTGCGCCGCCGGGACGCCGGGGTGACGCCGGGCCAGGGTTCCCAGAGTGCGGCCGGGGCCTACTTCCAGCAGCACCTGCTCCGGCTCCCGGCCGAGCTCGGCGAGACCGTCGGAGAAGCGCACGGGCTGGCGCAGGTGGCGGGCCCAGTAGTCGGGGCTGGTCGCTTCCTCGGCGGTGATCCGGGCGCCGCTGAGGTTGGAGATCCAGGGAATCCGCGGCGGCTGCCGGGGCACCGCCGCCACCTGCTGCCGAAAGGGCTTCGAGATCGGCTCCATGGCCGCCGAATGAAAGGCGTGAGAGGTGCGCAGGGGGCGGCACTCCACCCCCCGGGCGGCGAGCTCCTCGGACGCCGCCGCGATCGCCGGCAGCGGTCCCGAGAGCACGCACAGCGCCGGTGTGTTGATCGCCGCCAGGTCGAGCCCCCGCTCCAGGAAGGGTTCAAGCTCCGCTTCCGGCAGCGGCACCGCCAACATGCTGCCGGCGGGCTGCGCTTGCATCAGCCGCCCGCGCAGCGCCACCAGGGCGAGGGCGTCCTCGAGAGAGAACACCCCGGCCAGGCACGCGGCCACGTATTCCCCGACGCTGTGGCCGATCATCAACCGGGGCTCGACACCCCAGGCCATCCACAGCCGGGCAAGGGCATACTCGACGGCGAACAGCGCCGGCTGAGCATGAATGGTCTGTTCGAGCGCGCCGCCACCCTGCCGTGGGTAGAGGACGGGGCGCAGATCGAGATCCGAACGGCGGCGGAGCAGCTCGAGGCAACGATCCACCTCGCGGCGAAAGATCGGTTCTTCCCGGTAGAGCGCAAGCCCCATGTTCACGTACTGGGCGCCCTGACCGGGAAAGAGGAAGACCACCGGCGGCTCCGCTGCCGCGGGGGTATGGGTGAAGCCCTTGCCGCTCTCCAGGGCGGCGGCCACCTCGGACGGGTCCCGCCCCACCACGGTCCGCCGGTGCTCGAAGTCGCGCCGGCCCACCGCCAGGGTGTAGGCCACATCCGCCAGGGAAAGATCCGGGCGCTCGCGCAAATAACCGGCCAGCTCGGAGGTCGCGGCCTCGAGCGCCGTGGGCGTACGTGCCGACAGACACACCACCTGCCAGGGGCGAGAAGGCGCTACCGCGCCGGCGGCCGGCGCCTGCTCGAGCACGACGTGGGCGTTGGTGCCGCCGATGCCGAAGGAGCTGACCCCGGCCCGTCGCTGCGTGGGCCCGGCCGGCCACTCGGCGAGGGTGTGCTGGACGCGGAAGGCGCCGAGGTCGATCTCGGGATTGGGCTCCCGGAAGTGCAGGCTCGGCGGCAGCAGCTGGTGCTCCAGGGCCAGCACGGTCTTGATCAGGCCCGCCACTCCGGCGGCCGCGTCCAGGTGGCCGACGTTGGTCTTGATCGAGCCGACCGCGCAGCCGCCCGCCGGCGCGCCCGAAAATGCCTGGTTCAGGGCGGCGATCTCGATCGGATCGCCCAAGGGCGTGCCGGTACCGTGCGCCTCGACGTAGGTGACGGTTGCGGGCTCCACCCCCGCGGCCCGCTGGGCCGCCCGGACGACCGCCGCCTGACCGGCAACCGCGGGCGCGGTGTAGCCGACCTTGATCCCGCCGTCGTTGTTGATCGCCGAGCCCCGGATCACCGCGCGCACCGGGTCGCCCGCGGCCAGGGCGTCGGCCAGCCGCCGCAGCACCACCACCCCGACGCCGTTGCCGCTGACGCAGCCCCGGGCCGCGGCGTCGAACGCGCGGCAGTGGCCGTCGGGGGAAAGGATCCCGCCTTCTTCGTAGAGATAGCCCTGCCGGGCCGGCACGGTCACCGAGACGCCTCCCGCCACCGCCACTTCGCACTCCCCGGCGAGCAGGCTCCGGCACGCCTGGTGGACGGCCACCAGCGACGTCGAGCAGGCGGTCTGGATGGTCAGGCTGGGCCCTCGGAGGTTCAGCTTGTAGGAGACCTGCGTGGCCAGATAGTCCCTGCCCATGCCGATCGCCGCCTGCATTTCTCCGCCGGCTTCCAGCAGATCCGGGTTCGACCGCAACGCCGACAGCAGGTAGGTGTTCTCGCTGGCACCGGCGAAAACCCCGATCACCGGCTGCTCTCCTCCGGCGGCGTAACCCGCCTGCTGCAATGCCTCGACGCTACATTCGAGGAAGATCCGGTGCTGGGGGTCGGTGAGCTCGGCTTCCCGGGGGTTGAAACCGAAGAAGGCGGCATCGAAGAGCTCCACGTCTTCCAGCACCCCGCGGGCGCGCACATACCCCCGTTCGGCGAACGCAGATTGGACGTCGCCCGGAAACCCGCTCCGGGACAGCGTTTGGGACCCAGGGAGATGGACGAAAAAACCCGGTTGCTCGGGATCGATGCCGCCGGAGCTCAGCTCCTCGGCGGAGAAGAAGGTGATCGATTCGACCCCGTCTTTGAGGTTGCGCCAGAGCTCGTCGACGTTTTTCGCTCCCGGAAACCGGCCCGCCATGGCGATGACGGCGATCTCGGATCCGGTGCTCTCGGTGGGCGCGGCGAGATCCGGTGCCGGTTGCGCCATCGCGGTGGCCGGTTCCCCCAGCCGGCGGGCCAGGGCATGAACGGTGGGCAGCTGGAACATCTCCACCAGGGTCAGCTCGCAGGCGAAGAGCCGACGCAGCGTCTCGCGCACCCGGACCATGTTCAGCGAATGTCCGCCGAGGTCGAAGAAGTTGTCGTGGACCCCCACCCGGTCGAGCTCCAGCACCTCCTGCCAGACCCGGGCGACGGTACGCTCGATCGGGGTCCGGGGCGTCTGACCGGGAGCGGAGGGGGTCAGGGCCTGGCGCCGGAGGGCGGCGCGATCCACCTTGCCGTGGGCGGTCAGGGGCAGCCGCTTGCGCACCGCGAAGCGCGCGGGCACCATGAACTCCGGCAACCGTTGCCTGAGATCGGCCGCGAGCACCATCTCCGGGGCGTTGCCGAGCATCTGCTCCGCGGCCTCGGATGCCGGGCTCACGAAGGCCACCAGCGCGCTCTCGCGTACCACCGTCGCGCCGGAGGCGCGCTCCAAGATGACTACCGCGGCCTCGGCGACCGCGGGATGGGCCGCCAGGGCCGCCTCGATCTCCCCCAGCTCGATGCGGAAGCCGCGGAGCTTGACCTGGTGATCGAGGCGGCCGAGATATTCCAGCTCCCCGTCGCCGCGGTAGCGCGCCAGGTCTCCGGTGCGGTAGAGACGCGCTCCCGGCTCGCCGCTGAAGGGATCGGGGAGAAACCGTGCCGCGGTCAACGCCGGCCGGCGGAAGTATCCCCGGGCGAGGCCCGCGCCTCCCAGGCACAGCTCTCCCGGCACTCCGAGGGCGACCGGCCTTCCGGTGCGGTCGAGCAGCCAGGCCCGACCCGCCGCCACCGGCCGGCCGATGGCCGGCTCACGCTTGTGCAACCGCGGCACCCGGGCCGCGGTCGAGTAGGTGGTATCTTCCGACGGCCCGTAGAGATTCCACACCTCATCGACTGTGCCGTGATGATAAATCTCCTCGACCAGCGCGCCCGGCAACGGCTCTCCGGCCAGGTTGACCACCTGTACCGAAGCCGGCAGCGCCTGCATCTTCAGCAGCTCGGCCATGATCGCGGGCACGGTGTTGACCAGGGTGATCCCACCGCATCTCAGCGCCGACAGATCGAGGCCGTCGTCCGCCAGGACCACCCGTCCCCCGCAGCTGAGCGGAGCAAACAGCTCGAACACCGAGAGATCGAAGGTGATCGAGGTCGAGGCCAGCACGCTGCCGAGCCGGGCCGGGGGGAACGCCTCCCCGACCCAGTCGAGAAGCGCGACCGCGTTGCGATGCTCGACGGCCACTGCTTTGGGCCGCCCGGTAGAGCCCGAGGTGTAGATCAGGTAAGCGAGGTGTTGCCCTCGCGCCGGCCTCCCCGGGTTGCCGGCGTCGGCCTGGCGCACCGTATCCGGATCGAGCAGCCTGGCGCCGTGCGACGGCAGCTCCGCCACCAGCCGGGATCGGCTCACCAGGACCGAGGCCCGGGCGTCGTCGAGCAGAAAGGCGAGGCGTTCCGGCGGATAGCTCGGATCGAGCGGCACGTAGAATCCACCCGCCTTGAGGATGCCCACGAGCCCCGCCACCAGCGCCACGGAACGCTCCAAGCAGATGCCCACCGCCACTTCCGGCCCCACTCCCAGGCGGCGCAGATGGTGAGCCAGCCGGTTGGCCCGGCGGTTGAGCTCGCGGTAGCTCACCTGCTCTTGCCCCCGGACCAGGGCCACCGCCTCCGGCGTGAGCTGTGCCCGTAGCTCGAAGAGCTCGGTGAGCGACCGATCCCGGATCTCGTCCGGGGCGCGGGTGGCGCTCCATTCCGCCAGCAGCTGGTGCCGCTCGGCGGCGCTGAGCCACGGCAGCTCCCGGAGCGGCGTCTCCGGAGCCGCGGCCACGGCCGCGAGAAGGATCTGGTAACGGGCGAGCAACCGCCGCACGGTGGTGAGGTCGAAAAGGTCCCGGTCGTAGGTCAGGACTCCCGCAAGTCCCTCCGGGGCCTCGCGGAGGTGCATCTCCAGGTCGAAGTGGGTCGACCGGAAGCCGGAGGCCAACGGCTGCAAGCGCAGATCGGCAAGCTCCAGGAACTCCATGGGAGCGTTCTGGAGGGCGAACATCACCTGGAACAGGGGATTGCGCGACAGGTCCCGGCGCAGACCCAGCTCCTCGACCAGCTTCTCGAACGGCAGATCCTGGTGGCCGTAAGCCGCCAGCGCCATCTCCCGCACCCGGCCCAGGAGCTCGCGAAAGGTGGTTTTCTCGGGGTTCGACAGATCCCCCACCATGGTCAGGGTGTTGACGAAAAAGCCGATCAGCTCCTCGATCTCGCTCCGGGTGCGACCGGCGATCGGCGAGCCGATGAGGATTTTCTCCTGGCCGGTGATGCGGAAAAGCAGGGTGGAGAACCCCGCCAGCAGCGTCATCGCCAGGGTCGCTCCCCCCTGCCGGCTCAGCGAACGCAGGGAGTCGGTCAGATCCGCTCCGAGACGGATCGGCAGCATGCCGCCCCGGAAAGCCTGGATCGCCGGCCGGGGACGGTCCGCCGGCAGCTCCAGCGCCGGCGGATCGGCGCCCAGAAGCGCCCGCCAGTACGCGAGCTGCTCCGCCAGGACCTCACCGGAGAGCCACTGCCGTTGCCAGACGGCGAAGTCGGCGTACTGGACGCTCAGCTCCGGCAAGGGAGAAGGAGCGTCGGCGGCGTTTTTGAATGCTTTGTAAAGCGCCGCCGTCTCGCGATAGAAAATACCCACGGACCAGCCGTCGGAGATGATGTGGTGCTGGGTCAGGAGGAGCACGTATTCCGCCACGGCCAGCCGCAGGAGGGCGTAACGGAAAAGCGGTCCGGCCGCGAGATCAAAGGGCCGGTCGGCCTCTTCCCGGGCCAGTCGCCGGGCCTCGTGCTCGCGCACGGCGGCGGAGAGGGCCTCGAGGTCGACCACCGGGAGGCGCCGGGGCACGGCCGGGTGAATCCGCTGCACGGGCTCCCCGTCGGCCGTGGCAAAGGTCGTGCGCAGGGTTTCGTGACGCCAGACGATCTCGTTTAAGGTTCTTTCGAGCGCGGCCACGTGGAGCGGGCCCGTAAGCCGGATCGCCACCGGAAGGTTATAGAAAGGATTTCGCGGAGCGAGCTGGTCGAGCAGCCACAGGCGCTGCTGGGCAAACGACAGGGGGAGGGGGACGGAACCGTCCCGTGGCAGCGGCCGGACCGCCGGCGCCGCCGCCGCGGTGCCGGCGGTCTTGATCCGCGTTGCCAGGGCGGCCACCGTGGGGGCCTCGAACAGCGCCCGTACCGGCAGCTCGACGCCGAAGGCATCGCGCACCCGGGAAATCACGCGGGTGGCCAGCAGCGAATGCCCGCCGGCGGCAAAGAAGTCGTCGTCGATGCCTACCCTTTCCAACCCCAGCACCTCGCGCCAGATCGCGGCCAGGGTCTCCTCCTCGAGGGTGCGCGGCTCGACGCCGACCTGACCCGATTCGGATTCTCCCCCCGGCGGCGGCAGGGCCCGGCGGTCGACCTTGCCGTTGGCATTGAGGGGAAAGCCGTCGAGGACGACGAAGGCCGACGGCACCATGTACGCCGGCAGACGCCGGCTGAGCTCGGCGCGCAGCTCCGGTAGCGGGCGGCTTCCCGGTTGCGCCGTCACGTAGGCCACCAGGCGCTGGTCGCCGGGCCGATCCTCGCGCACCACCACCACCGCTTCGCGGATCGCCGGATGCTTGCTCAGGGCGACCTCGATCTCCCCCAACTCGACGCGGAAGCCGCGGATCTTGACCTGGTAATCGAGACGTCCCAGGAACTCGATACGGCCGTCGGCCAGGTAGCGTCCCAGGTCCCCGGTACGGTAGAGCCGTGCGCCGGCGGTGCGGCCGTGCGCATCCGGCACGAAGCGCTCGGCGGTCAGGGCGGGCCGCCGGTGATAGCCGCGGGCGAGGCCGTCGCCGCCGGCCAGGATCTCGCCGGCAACGCCGATAGGAACTGGCCCCCCGTCGGGATCGACCACCACCACCCGGGTGCAATGGATGGGGCGGCCGACGGGCACCGGCTCCCCCACCTCCGCCGCCGTGGCCATCGGGTAGCAGGCGGTGAACGTGGTGTTCTCGGTGGGGCCGTAGCCGTTGATCATTCGCTGGCGAGCGAGGACCCGCCGGACGTGGGCGGGTGAAAGCACGTCGCCGCCGGCCAGCAGCTGCCTGACGCCGGCGAGCGCCGGCAGCTCTTCTTCGACCATCTGGTGAAAAAGACCCGCGGTCAGCCACAGCGAGCTCACCCGGTAACGCTCGACGGCCGCTCCCACCTCGGCCAGCGACGGCACTCCCGGGGGCAGGATCACCAGTCGGCCGCCGTTGACCAGCGGTCCCCAGATCTCCAGGGTCGAGGCGTCGAACGAGATCGGCGCCAGCTGAAGGAAAACCTCCTCCGGCGTAAGCTCCATGAAGTCGGCTCCCCGCACCAGTCGCAGCACTCCGCGATGAGGCACGGCCACGCCCTTGGGTCGACCGGTGGAGCCGGAAGTGTAAAGAACGTACGCCAGATTCCCCCAAACCCCATCTTCTAAATTTTCATCCCCCCCACGACGCGAAGCGTCTCTGCGTGGGCCTCGCCCACGAGCCGGCTGGAAGCCGGCGCTCCCAGCGCGATCGTGGTCGTTGGTACGCGCAACGCTCGGCCCACGAGCCGGCTGGAAGCCGGCGCTCCCAGCGCGA
>Ga0180431_10009779_pt1 | contig 10768 bp, 12 predicted proteins | sample SS_ome_11_FD_132459 | JGI IMG/M metagenome (GOLD analysis project Ga0180431, IMG submission 132459) | Hypersaline lake sediment archaeal communities from the Salton Sea, California, USA - SS_1_MS_1 metaG | ecosystem: Environmental > Aquatic > Non-marine Saline and Alkaline > Hypersaline >...
ATGGGTGGAGCTCAGTTGTTTCGAGCTGAAGTACCTGGAATAGCGCCGGATCGACTGAAGCCAAGAATCGCCACAACCGCTCGACTCCTCTGGGGTGTTTATGCCCTGTTCACGGCGTTGCTGTTCCTGGCTTATCTAGTGCTGGGGATGTCCCCCTTCGATGCGGTCAATCACGCGATGAGTGCGTTGGCGACGGGGGGATTCTCAACTCGTACTGAGTCTCTTGGTGCTTTCAGTCCGGCCATCCAATGGGTCACGGTTCTGTTCATGTTGATTGCGGGTACCAACTTCACACTTCACTACGCCCTGCTTTCAGGGAGGTGGAACGCTTGGATTCGCGACGCTGAGTGGCGCTGGTATGCCGGTGTTGCACTGGCCGCGTCGGTCGCGGTATTTGCCACGGTCGGCCTATCGGGTTCGGGCTGGGTGTTCAGAGATGCCGCGTTCAACGTGGTCGCTATTTTGAGCACGACAGGATTCGCCACCACCGATTTTGGAGCGTGGCCACCATTTTGTCTGGTCTTGTTGATCGGCTTGATGTTCGTAGGCGCAATGGGTGGCTCGACGGGTGGAGGATTCAAAGTGGCCCGAGCGGTCGTGGTCTTGAAGCATGCTGTTAGTGAGGTCCGGAAGGTGCTGCATCCCACAGGAGTGTTCGTCACAAAGCTCGGACGAGCGCCCATTAGATCCGACATCCTCCTCAATGTGCTCGCGTTTCTCGCGCTGTATGTGGTCACTCACGGTATCGGTTCACTGCTGATTGCGGCAAGTGGGCATGACTTCGTTACATCCGTCAGTGCGGCTCTGGCTGCCATGTCGAGCATAGGACCTGGATTGGGTGAGGTCGGGCCGGCCGCACATTACGGGCACATGAGTTCGACGTCACACATCGTTTTGTCCGGACTCATGCTGCTGGGCAGGCTGGAGTTCTACACGCTCCTAGTGCTGGTTATGCCGGGGATGTGGGATCGCTGGGGCGGTCATCTTTGATCAAGTAAACGGTTTGGTCGGACACGCTTGCCACGTTATTCGATCACACTACTTTTCAGTTGCCCCAGGTCCGGAGGGCGAATGCGCGTGAACCGCGTCAGGACCGTGAAGGTAGCAGCGCTAAGCGAATGCACGCGTCGCTTCGGGTCGCCTGGGGTATTTCATTTATCCTTATGACGCACACAGCACTAGCTCGCAAGTATCGACCGACCGCGTTTTCCGACTTGGTCGCCCAAGGGCATGTAGCCGCCGGCCTCGCTGGCGCAGTGTCCAAGGGCCGCGTAGCCCATGCGTACCTTTTGACGGGCCCGCGTGGAGTCGGGAAAACTAGTGCGGCGAGGATCCTTGCGATGGCGCTCAACTGCGAGGACAGAGAATCCGCCCCGGGCCCGGGAGAACCGTGTGGATTGTGTGATTCATGTACGCGGATATGGTCTGGGGTTGCATGTGTGGACGTCGTGGAAATTGATGCTGCCAGCAATCGTGGGGTCGACGACGCTCGGGAACTGCGTGAGCGTGCCATGTATGCTGCAAGTGGACCCGATCGCTACAAGGTCTACATTGTGGACGAGGCACACATGCTCACCAGAGAGGCATGGAACGCCCTTCTGAAGATCCTCGAGGAACCTCCTCCACGCGTGGTGTTCGTGTTTGCCACTACCGAACCCCAGAAGATCGCGGCGTCAGCCGCACCGGTGATGAGCCGTGTACAGCGATTTGATTTCAGGCGGATTGGCCCCCAAAGCATAGTCGAGAGACTGAAATGGGTGGTCGAGGCGGATGGTATCGACGTTGAATCCGAGGCGCTGCAGCTGATTGCCCAAGTAGCTGACGGCGGTATGAGGGACGGACTCTCATTGCTCGATCAGGCCGTGGCCTACGGGGAAGGTACAATCACGGCGGCACGCGTCCGTGAAGCGCTGGGGTTGATCGATCACGAGACTTATGCAGAGCTTCTCACTCTGGTGGCGGAGAAACGAACCGCTGATGTATTTCCCTTTGTTGCACGTCTGGTGGAGGCTGGAGCAGATCTGACAGAGTTCGTGCACGGCACGGGAGAGGTATTCCGAGCCGTATTGGTGAAGATACTTGGAGGGGAGCCCGAAGCTCTCACAGACTCGCTGCGCCACGCTGTGGACCAGAACCACGCCCGTTACTCAGCGGGTGATGTGCTCAGGATGCTGAAGCTGCTTGCGGCCACGGAGGCCGCAATCCGTAGGAGTCCGAACGCCCGCCTCCACGTCGAGACGCTGCTGCTGCAGTGGTCTCTGTTGGATCGGACCGTTGAACTCTCGGATGTGCTCGATGCGGTTGGCCACTCCACGCCAAACCTGGTGCTTGCTCGAACCGCAACAAGCACACCAACCAAGCCCACGGCGACAGCCAAGCCTTCGCCTCCAGATCCGGTTGCAGCCGAATCGCCGAACAAAGGTGCCGAGGATTCGTCGACGAACCTTGCCGAGGCATGGCCCCTAGTAGTCGAGGCTGTCGGTGGGAAAAGCAGGATGGTGCGTGAGGCCCTGAGCCACACAACACCGCTCTCGGCGGGTGAAGGAGTGGTCGAGCTCGAAGTGACTGATTGTGAAGTCCATCTCGAAGGTCTCGAGCGGAACAGAGGCTTGATAGCTGAGAGCATCGAGCACATTACAGGCCTCAAGGTGAAATCGCTCGCTTACAAACCCCAGGAGGCGGGTTCCCACCGGACCCAGTCAGAGCCACCTGCCCGTCTGGACAGAATGGCGGACCGAGAGGAGCGTCTCAGGCACTACCGTCAGGTGGATCCGGGATTGGATGCACTCGCCCAGACGCTCGACCTAGAAGTGCTGGAATAGCTTGCGACACTTTATGTGAGAGGGTAGCTTGCACAATTGACCGCATTTATGCTCGCGCGGATGAGATAGATATGGCTGATTTTTCGCAACTTCTACAGTTGGGCCAGCAGATGCAGGGAAAGCTGACCCAGATGCAGACCGAGTTGGCGCAACAAACGGTGACCGGCTCAGCTGGCGGTGGAATGGTCACAGCGACCGCCGATGGCCAAGGCCAGATAAGGTCGGTCCGAATTGATCCAACTGTAGCCTCGGACGGCGACGTAGAGATGCTCGAGGATCTCGTGTTGGCCGCGATCGCTGAAGCTCAACGTAAGGCGCAAGAACTGTACAAGAGCGAAATGAGCAAGGTCACCGGAGGCCTGCCGCTGCCATTTCAACTCCCGCTGTAACAGCGTGCCTGCGATTGACGATCTCATCGGGGAATTGGCGAAGCTGCCTGGGATCGGTCGCAAGACGGCCACTCGCTTGACATATTTCCTGTTAAAGCAACCGAACGAGCATGCCGATCGTTTAGCAAGGGCGGTGATGGCTGTCGCGGAGAAGATCCAACCGTGCGCAGTCTGTGGCAATCTTACGGAGACAAATCCGTGTGTGATTTGCGATGATCCCAGAAGGGATCCCAGTATTGTCTGCGTGGTGGAGGAAGCCTCCGATATCGGTGCAATTGAGCGTACCGGCGAGTACGATGGGCTGTATCACGTACTGGGCGGACATCTGTCGCCGCTGGACGGGATTGGCCCGGATGAGTTGGGCATCGAAAGCCTGAAAGCTCGGCTCGGGAACGGTAGTGAGGTCAAGGAAGTGATACTCGCGACCAACCCTTCGATGGAGGGTGAGGTCACGGCCACATACGTGAGGCGCATGCTGGACAGAATGAACGTGAAAGTAACAAGGATCGCATTGGGGCTACCAGTTGGAGGTGATTTGGAGTACGCTGATGGGGTCACAATAGCGCAGGCACTCGTTGCGCGTCGGGAGATGCCGAGCTGATGTTCCCCAAGTTGAAAGCACTTCTTATCGGCCTCGGTATAGGAGCCGCAGTCGGGGTGTTCTTGGCCGAGCAGTCAATCGGCCGCCATCGCCGAGACCTGTTTAGCGAGCGTCCTTTGCGACGACTGTCGGCGCTTGGCTATCTAAACAGCAGTCCCAGCGTGGAAGCAATCCACCTTTTGCATGACTATTTAGCCTGGGAGACGCATCCAGTGCTGAGGCGACGAGCGAAGGCAGTCGTGCGGCGCATGGAAGCGAAACTCGGGTAACGCGAGGAGCCAATGCCTGGTGCGGCCACCTGGTCACTCGACGAAGCAGATTACCAGCGGATTTCTAGTTACCTGAATGACTTGCTAAGGGAGTCGAGCGCCAGGTGCGCGCTCCTGGTCGATCGTGCGGGGCAACTTCTTGCCTCTGTAGGCGAGCAGATGTCGTTCGATCCCACAGCATTTGCGTCGCTCACCGCCGCGGATTTCAGCGCCAACGACCAACTGGCGCAGATGCTCGGTGAACCAGAATTCGCATCGCTGTTCCATCAAGGCGAGAAAGAGTCAATGTACCTCGCCGATGTCGCTAGGCGCGTGATACTCGTAGTGCTGTTTGACGAGAGAACCACGGTGGGCATGGTTCGGTTGCGTGTAAAGCAGACGGTGAGCGATCTGGCGGCAGTCTTCGATGAGATGTTCAATCGAAACGGTTCTGATGTCTCGAGGGGCAAGGAGGGTGGTCTGTTGGAGGGAGCGGATGACGAAATCGACAAACTCTTTGGGGATTGAGGGGAGGAGCGATAGACGATGTCGATGATCAACTACGCTTCCCGAGAGATCAACTGCAAACTCGTGTACTACGGCCCGGGCCTCGGTGGAAAGACTACGAACCTCGAGCTCATTTACGGCAAGGTGGCTCCGGACACCCGCGGAAAGATGGTGTCACTGGCCACGGAAACTGAACGCACGCTCTTTTTCGATTTTCTCCCGGTTGATCTCGGAACTATCCGGGGGTTCAAGACCAGGTTCCATTTGTACACGGTACCCGGCCAAGTCTACTACAATGCTTCTCGGAAATTGATTCTCAAGGGTGTGGACGGGGTGGTCTTCGTTGCGGACAGCCAGCTCGAGCGCAGCGAGGCGAATGTCGAGTCGATGCAAAACCTGTACGACAACATGGCTGAGTACGGATATGATCTGACGAAGATTCCCTTTGTCATTCAGTACAACAAGCGCGACCTTCCCAATGCGGCGCCGATTGCACAACTACAAGAACAGCTGAACCCCGGTTGGCCAGTCGATGATCCGGCGAGACAGAAAGAGACTCCTGATCCGGATCACCCTGGTGAGATGTTGATCGAACATGTCGACGGGGAGTGGATCCAACGCGCACCGTATTTCGAATCAGTCGCCGTGACCGGTGACGGCGTTTTTGAGACTCTGAAAGCACTAGCGAAGATCGTCCTGAAGACGCTCAGCTAAAGCAGGTCGGCCAATGATCTGGACGCTGGCGAATATCATCACTGTCAGCCGGATTGCCCTTTGTCCGGTCGTTGCTCTGCTGCCGTTCATCAGGGGCTACATCCCGAAACTCATTGCCTTTGTGGTATTCCTCATTGCCGCGTTCAGCGACCTGTATGACGGTCGGCTCGCCCGTGAACGCAATGAGATCACCGAAATCGGCAAGCTACTCGATCCCTTGGCCGACAAGCTGCTCCTCTTCTCAACGCTGGTTCCAATCTATTGGATCACGACATACAGAATTGTTCAATACGAGATTCCTTGGTGGGGCAATGTGCCGCTATGGGTGGCCCTGGTTCTGCTAGGGCGTGAGTTCATGATGACTGTGTTTCGGCAACACGCAAAGAGGCGAGGCGTAATCATTGCTGCGATGGGTGCCGGCAAACTCAAGACTGTGGTGCAAGATATCTTCATTGGCGCGATGATCGCCTGGTTCGCCTGGAAGGATCTCACTGCACAGTACGGCTGGGAATCGGGTTGGTTTGGGGCATTCTGGGAACAGTTCCACGGCACAGTGATCGCGGTCGGCCTTGCCGCGACAGTGATAGTCACTGTATACTCGCTCGGTGTGTATTTCTATAAATACCGTGCGCTTCTGCACGACGTAGCTTCAGCAACTCCCGGCGATGGACCTTGAAGTAGTAACAGTTGGCTCTGAACTGCTGCTCGGCTTCACAATCGATCGTAATACCGCTGACATAGGCCGATTGCTCGCACCCGCTGGGTGCAACGTTGTGCGAAGTACGTCGGTCCCCGATGAGGAAGAGGCGATCCGGAACGCGGTTCTCGACGGTCTCCACCGCACAGGAATGGTGGTGATCACCGGCGGCCTCGGTCCTACCGCTGACGACATCACCAAGAAGGTGGTGGCTGGTATCTTTGACGCACCACTGGAACTGGATTCCGATTACCTCGAAAAGCTCGAGCGAAGGTTTGCGAAGCTCGGGCGGGGACCGATGCCGAGTGTGAATCGGTGCCAGGCAGAGGTTCCAAGCGGGGCGACCACTCTCCGGAACCCTCGCGGCACGGCTCCCGGACTGTGGTTGGAGGGTAAAATTGGAACCGCGATCATGTTGCCAGGTGTGCCGGTCGAGATGCGTGGTCTGATGGAGGGCGAGGTATTGCCGCGGCTGCGCGAGATGATGTTCACGGGGAACTCACCGGACCGCGTCACGAAGTCATGCACACTCAGGACGACGGGAATCTCGGAATCTCAACTTGCCGAAAATCTGAGTGCTGTGGAACCACTGCCGAGAAGTGTCACTTTGTCGTACCTGCCGGGAGTAGACGGAGTGGATCTGCGGCTCACAATCAAGAGCGCCGCCGGAGATGAAGCGGCCGAGGCGTTGGATCGTGCGAAAGCAATCCTGCTTCCAACCCTGTGTGACAGGTTTTACGGCATAGCTCCGATCGCGCTGTCCGAGGTGTTGATCGATAAACTGCGAGACGCCCGGATGCGAATGGCTGTGGCGGAATCTTGCACGGGTGGGATGATTGGCGCCCGATTAACGGAGATTCCGGGGGCATCCGACGTTTTCGCCGGTGGGGTCATTTGTTACGAGAATACATCCAAGGTCCGGGATTTGGGTGTCCCGAGCAGTGTGTTGGATGAGTACGGAGCGGTGAGCGAAGCTGTTGTTTTGGCGATGGCCAAGGGAGTGTGCAGGAGATTTGGGGTCGACGCCGGTGTGGCGGTCACCGGCATCGCCGGTCCGGAAGGTGGCACTTCCGAGAAGCCGGTGGGTACGGTGTGGCTTGCGGCCCGCTTGGGCTCCGAGACGCGTGTTGCGAGGCGGTGGGTTCCAGGGAAACGAAGTGAGGTCAGAAAGCGTAGTGCACAAGGTGCTTTGGATCTGATACGTACGATGCTGGCCGGCGATTGAGGGGTGCGGTCCTCCCCGCCCGTTCGGATGGTGTGTTTTTCGCTGCCAGTGTATAGTGCGAACGATTGTGGTCGAAGCGAATCATCCATTGATAGATACCGAAGGAACTGGATTATCGCATGAGGAAGCGCAAGCAGGATCACAAAGTGGAAATCGAGGAAACAGTTGAAGAAACTGACTCTCTAGATGCGGGAAAGGATGGTGCACCAGAGGAGCCAGTAGCAGAGACACCCGCAGAAGCGGATATCGAGGATGAAGCGCATTCAGCTCTTTTGGAGACCCCCGAGGCAGTGATACAGAGGGTCACAGAGCAACTCGACGAGGAGAGAGAAAGATACCTCAGATTGGCCGCGGAGTTTGACAACTTCCGCAAACGTGTAGACCGCCAGAGGGGGGAGAATCGACAGAACGCTCGAGCCGAGGTGGTTCGTTCGATTCTGGAGACACTAGACAATCTCGCCCGCGTGACCGCGGTCGAGGGCTCTGAGACCAGCGTCGCAGATGTGATTGCAGGAGTCCAAATGGTAGAACGCGGGCTCATGAGGGAGTTAGAGAATGCTGGACTGGTGAAGATCGGCAACGTCGATGAGCCGTTCGATCCCAATGATCATGAAGCTGTTTCTACTGCAATAGCGCCTGACGAGGAAAAGGTGAACTTGATTGCGGCCGTTCTGCAAGTTGGCTATCGGTTTGGAAAGAATCTCCTGAGACCAGCGCGTGTGCAGGTGTACGTGGCCGCGCCTTCGGAAGCTGATTCTGGTGAATGACGCATGACCCAGGGTAAAGACTACTACCAGATATTGGGTGTCTCGGAAAAGGCGTCTGCCGACGACATAAAGAAGGCATACCGGCGCCTCGCAAAGAAATACCACCCAGACGCAAATCCCAACGACAAGGAGGCAGCCGAGCGATTCAAAGAGATCTCAGAGGCGAACTCGATACTGAGCGACGCCGATCAGCGCAAACAATACGACATGATGCGCAAGTTCGGGTCGTTTGCTGGAGGTCCCAAGAGCTGGGCGGGACGAGGGCCCCGCGGTCAATCCTCCCGTGTAGAGGATTTCGATTTTACGAATGTGGGAGGTGGGTTCTCCGGATTGGGCGATATCTTCTCGTCGATCTTCGGGCGGGGAAAGCGAACAGGTGACGTCGAACCGATCGAAAAAGTAGTCGAGATCTCATTCAAACAGGCGGCTTTGGGTGGCAAGGTGCCGATTACGATTCCCGTCACAGAGGTGTGTCCCCAATGCGGTGGGTCAGGTGCTGCACCAGGGGCAAGGGTGACAACGTGTGAGGAGTGCGGTGGTCGCGGGCAAGTAACCTTTGGCCAGGGGAGTTTTTCGGTCCCGCGTCCGTGCCCGGCATGTCGAGGGCGCGGCAAAAAGGCGAGCAAACCATGTAGCACATGCTCGGAAACCGGTGAGGTCTCGGTTCAGAAAAAAGTACTCGTTACCGTGGCACCTGGAACCGATTCAGGGCACAAGGTACGCCTCAAAGGACAAGGGCAGAGGAATCCGACCGGAGGCCGCGCGGGTGATCTGATCGTGACTTTTCAGGTCAAGCCAGATCGGTTCTTCAGAAGGGACGGGTTGAACATCCATTGCTCGATTCCGCTCAACCTGGCACAAGCGGCGCTGGGAACCAAATTGCAGGTAAGGACCATCCACGGTAGCAAGGTCGTATTGCGTATTCCCCCGGGAACGCAACCCGGACGCAAACTTCGCATCAGGGGACAAGGCGTTGAACGAAACGGACGCAGGGGCGACCAGTTCGTAGAGATCCTGGTCGAGGTTCCGAAAGACCTCACACCTGAGCAAGAGAAGCTGCTGAAGGATTTTGCGGTGGCAGCAGACCTGAAGTACTAGGTCATCTTAGTTCCCCCGCACCCAGTGAGCTGCGGAATCGGGGTAGATTTCTCCCATCCTGCCCACATAGAACGTTGAAGATGGCCCTTCACGAGACCACCTGACGACTTCGCCCGTGGTAGGTGAGAATCCGAACACGATGAAGCTCTGCTCTGTTTGTTGACCCGCGAGTAGGTGAGTGCGACCGTCTGCATCAACTGCCACGTCGATAGCGTAAATGGTGTCGTCCCAGGGCCATTCGATTCGCCAGCGTATGTTTCCCTGACCGTTGTAGAGTGTGACACTCCTGTCGGTCACGGCGTGCAGCACGCCACCGCGAGCGGCAACCACCAGGCCTGTGCGTGTCCCAGTCTCGGTTAAGGCGAATGTAACAACGCTGTCACCGTCGAGTGTTACCAGCCGTCCTTCGTTGGTCTCGACGACAATGCTGCGATCAGGCAGAACGGCAAACTGATGTGGCGCCGAAGCTATGCCTTCCAAATCCACACGCTCGGTCATCTCACCATTTGCATCGAACACTACTATCGAAGGCCGTCCTTCAAGAACGTCCGACACATACCACAGCCCGTCAACCCACTGAGACTGAATGGGACTCGACAGAACGTCCGCACCGAGAGTGTCCAACACACCTGTGTTGCGATAGTGTAGCAGCACTCCCGGTTGACCTTGAGCGGTGAACGCGTATACCGAGTCGAGGGCAGGTGCGACTGCTCGCCCGTCCACGAAAATCAACTCCGTGGTGTGGCCTTGTGAATTACATCCAACCAATGTGCTACCCAGCAATGCGAGCAGATAAACGTGACGCTGTCTCATTGTTCTGAGTCGATCCCTTTCGTCCAAGACATTCGATGGCTATTTGTCCTCCCGACGAAGATATTCGACGGTGATGCAGTTCGGCAATGATGGCGCATCCCAGCGGCACAGGAGGATCACAGTATGGAACAACAGCCAATAGCGAGAAGCTGGAACTACGACTTGGCGGCCGAATTTGGTCACCGGAACATCACAGGGGATGTAGAGTCGCTCGTTGCTGACTCAGGAATTGGAACAGGAGTGGCTGTAGTACAAATGGTGGGATCGACCGGCGGTGTTACGACGATCGAATACGAGAATGGCGCACTCGCCGATTTGGAGCGTGCATTGGAGTCGATCGCCCCCGTGACGGGCCACTATGCACACAATGCCAGGTGGGGCGACGGAAATGGATTCTCACATCTACGGTCGGCGCTGGTCAAGACATCGATCTCGATTCCCGTACTAGATGGCACACTGGCACTTGGTACCTGGCAGCAGATTGTCGCAATGAACTTCGACAACAGACGCAGGTCGAGAAGCGTCGTTGCAGTAGTGATGGGAGCTTGAACGCGGAGCTTAGCGCTTGGACTTTGAATCTGCACCAATGAAGCGGTTAGCCGCCCAGCTCGTCACACTAACGATCAGAGCTGCAAGAACTGCGGTGCCTAAGCTCTCAATGTGAAATGATGACATGATCCGGCTCACGAGCAGCACCATGCAGCCGTTTATCACCAATACGAACAGCCCGAGCGTCAAGAGGGTGATAGGCAGCGTCAGGATTATCACGACGGGGCGGACAACGGCATTCACTAGTCCGAGAAGCAAAGCTGCACCCAGAAGTGCGGTGGTCGAGTCGAAATGAACGCCGCTCAACACCTCTTCAGCGACCCAAAGGCCGAACGCGG
>Ga0180431_10009781_pt1 | contig 10767 bp, 7 predicted proteins | sample SS_ome_11_FD_132459 | JGI IMG/M metagenome (GOLD analysis project Ga0180431, IMG submission 132459) | Hypersaline lake sediment archaeal communities from the Salton Sea, California, USA - SS_1_MS_1 metaG | ecosystem: Environmental > Aquatic > Non-marine Saline and Alkaline > Hypersaline >...
GAGGTAGTGGCGCCGTTCCCACTCCGTGACGGTCCGGTTGAACTCGGCGATCTCGCTTCGTTTTGCTCTAATAAAGACCTCTGTTACTTCGGGTCCAAGGCTTTGCCGAATCACGCGGTCGGTTTCCAATGCGTCGAGTGTCTCATTAAGCGAGGCTGGCATAGGAAGGATGCCGCGTTTGTTTTTTTCCTCAGCACTCATTCGATAGATGTTGTCCTCTACGGGTGGTGGGGGCTCGATGGTGCGTTCAATGCCGTCCCTTCCGGCGCTGAATATCGCAGCGAATGCGAGATACGTATTGGCAGAGGGGTCTGGCGAGCGAAGTTCGATTCGAGTTGATTCGTGTGGGGTTGTGGTGGCGGGGATGCGGATCAGTGTGGAACGATTGCGGTGTGCCCAAGCGACATTCACCGGCGCCTCGAACCCTGGCACCAGCCGCTTGTAGGAATTGATGGTTGGGTTTGTCAAGGCTGTGATTGCTTGCAGGTGCTCGATCAATCCTCCAATAAAGAAGTGAGCCGCTTCGGAGAGGCCAGTTTCGCTCGCTTCGCCGTAGAAGGCATTGGCGCCTTCTTTGTACAAGGATAGATGCAGGTGCATCCCGCTTGCGGCGAACTCGGAGATTGGCTTTGGCATAAACACGGCTTGCAGATCGTGTCGGGCTGCCACGCTCTTGGCAACGAACTTGGCGAACAGCAGGTGGTCTGCAGTAGTCAGCGGATCTGCATATTGGATGGATAACTCCTGGATGTGAGGTTCGATTTCGTGGTGGGATTTCTCCACCGGGATACCCATTTGGAGCAGGCTACTTACGATCTCTTTTCTCGTGAGTTCTTCAACGTCGCCGGGAACAAGGGCGAAGTAGCCTGCCGAGCTGGACACCTCACTTCGGGTGCTGGGGATTTGGCCTTGGGGAAAAAGGAAGAACTCGGGCTCCGCCCCAACGAAAAATTCCAGTCCCGTGCTCGCGGCTTCCTCCATGAGGTGGCGTAAGATCTGTCGAGGGCTTCTCGACGAGGCCTCTTGCGGAAAGGCATAGACGTCAGAGATCGCCGCGGCCGTTGCACGCTCTTCACCGGTCGTTCCGTTAGGCATCGTCCATGGAAACACGGTCAGCGTCCGCAGGTCCGGTCTAAGGTACATGTCCGCATCCTCAATATCGGAGAAGCCGCGAATTGACGAGCCGTCGAAGCTGACTCCCTTTTCTATTGCAGTTTCCCATTGCTCGATTGGGATCTCTACGCTCTTTGGGTCGCCCAGGCAATCGACGAACAGGAGGTTAACAAACCGGACATTCTTTGATTCTAGTGTTCGCAGCGTCTCCCGAGCACGTACATCATCGGTAGTCATGGAAGCTCTCCTTTGTAAAGCGCTCAACGCGCCTTCAGGTTTTGTTTTAAGGCGCTCTTTTCGCGTAGGAAGGAAGAGTTCAGAAGAAGATCTCGCCTTCTTCCCACAATGTTTCCATCTCTTGCAAACGAGCCAGGGACTCGTTCTCCTTACGGATACTGAGTGCGGTCGAGATCGCACTCAGCATGGCTAAGGGAGCAGCAAATGCGTCGATGTAGGAAATTGCCTTGCAGCGGGCAAGCAGATAGTAATCGGCGAACTCGACCACCGGAGAGAGTACGGAGTCGGTTATGGCCACCGTTGTGGCAGACTTCGTGCGGGCGAGGCGGAAGTCACGAACAATGGCTTTTGTATAGCGTGGAAAAGAGACGGCAACGACGACGGAGTGATCGGTGGTATAGGCCAATTCTTCCTGGAACGCTCCGGTTGCCGACGTGACAGCCACGGCATTGTCTATTGTTTTTTTGAGAGCCATTTGGAAATAATGGGCGAGACAAGCGGACATCTTGTAGCCTAAGATGATTACCTTGTCAGCGTTTTGAAGGCGGTTTAGCACCTTTTGAACCGTCTTCGCGTTGAGCCCTTCTAGAGTCGCTTCGAGGTTTGTCATATCTGACAGTAGGGACTGTATCGTCGGGCTCTTACTGTTTGCGTACCGGTGACTTCCTTCCAGCCGATGCACCGTGGTCAGTCGCGCCTGGAGTTTATCCTGCAGGGCAGCTTGTAGTTCCGGATATCCGGAAAACCCGAGGTCAGTGGCGAGCCGAATGACGGTCGGTTCACTGACGGATGCACGACGTGCCAGTTCAGCTGCAGTAAGGAAAGCGGCCTCAGTAGAATTGTCCAAGATATATTTTGCAGTTTGCCTCTTTTTTTCAGAAAGAGGTGTCGATTGGATCAACTCGAGTACGTCCTTTGGTTTCTCCTGCATGATTCAATGTTAGCGCACGGCTGCAAAGCGTGCCAATTTCCAAGGCAGACCAGAACTCCCTCACGCGTTACCTCTTGTAAGTGAAACATCCCAAGTCTAGTTACCTCTTCCTGTTTTCTTCGCTCAGAGCGAAGAGACTTCTTGACTTCTGCTTCAGGCTATTGTATGGTTTGTAGGAAATGATTCAAGCATTGCCGAAACTGAAGCGAGAATTTCGCTGTGTGACAACAAGTCAGAAAGAGTGGCCTATGTAGGCAGAGCCTCCCACGATTCCAAAGGGGTGGCGTCCTTGACCATCGCAGTAGACGCTGAACCATCAAAAGCAAAAGGAGGGAGAGTTGTCTGACTATAATTCGCTCAAGAAGCAAATCATGGAAGAAGGCATTGACTTTGTCGATTTCAAGATCGTCGACCTTGTAGGACGTTTGCGTCATGTCACAATACCTGCCCGGCGCTTCGCCCCTTCTCTGATTGAGACAGGTGTTGCCTTCGATGGATCAAACTTCGGGTATAGCAGCGTTGCCGACAGCGACATGGTATTGGTCCCCGATCTGGCCACTGCAACTGTGGAACGGTACAAGGGTGAGAAGATCCTTTCTATCATTGTTGATATCCGTTTGACAGGTGGCGATCCTTTCCGTGGGGATCCCCGCAGTATTGCCAGACGTGCTGAACATTACTTAGCCTCAGCAGGAATTGCTGAGACCGTTATGGTGAGTCCTGAGTTTGAATTCTACGTTTTCCGAGAGGCACATTTTGGTGGCAAAACGGTCGAATCGCACTATAGGATCTCCCCCCTGAACGAGCACGTAGTTTCCTCCTACTACCACATCTGTCCGCCCGAAGATCAGCTCTTTGTACTACGTAACGAGGTCTGTCGAAGACTGGAGAAACAAGGGATCCCCGTCAAGTATCACCATCACGAGGTGGGGCCTCTAGGTCAGGTAGAGATTGAATTGGGCTTTGCTGGCCTCTTGGCAATGGCGGATGCTACCCTGGTGGTGAAGTCAACCGTGCGCAACGTTGCGGAGGAGGCCGGTTTGACAGCAACGTTCATGCCAAAGCCGGTGTACGGACAAAACGGAAACGGAATGCACGTACACCAGTACTTGGCGCGGGATGGGAAAAGCCTATTTGGGGATGTCGAGGGGCTTTCAGCGCTCGCTTACGCCTATGTCGGAGGAATTCTGTCTCACGGTTGTAGTCTAATGGCGCTGACGAATCCATCCACGAACTCGTATCGTCGCTTTGTTTCCGGGTGCGAGGCGCCTGTTTGTTTCTCTTTTGGAGAGGGGAATCGATCGGCTGCTATTCGCATCCCGGGCTACGCAATCCCATCTCAGAAACGCATAGAGCTAAGAACGATTGACGCCACATGCAATCCCTACCTTGCTTATGCCGCGATGTTGATGGCGGGAATCGACGGCATCAAACGCAACCTCAATGCTTTGGAGCTTGGATTCGGTCCACAAGACACGGGTGCCGTGTCTTGTGACAAGGCTTCTCCCAACCGTCAACTCCCTCTCAATCTCGGTGAAGCTCTTCGTGCGTTAGAGGAAGATCATGACTATCTTATCGCCGGGGGAGTTTTCGAAGAGGCTCAGATTGTTCGATGGGTTCGGTGTAAAGAAAAAGAACAAGAACAGTTAAACAACAGGCCTCATCCTCATGAATACTCACTCTACTACAACCTATAGTTTCTCCTTCATTCAAGCTTCCTCTTATGCGTTATTACACTCAACTGTTTTGAGATGGATCCCTGGTGCTCTTAGGTTCCGGCACTTGGCCAATCCCGTTTTCGCACGGCATACTTCTGACATAACCTTGGGGGATTCATCCTGGAGGATACTTCTGGGTTCGGAGAGAAAGGAGGATCGGGTCAATGTGGAATGTTGAGGGTGGCGTGTATGCACCTCTTAGCAAATGGGAGATTACCTCGATCCACCAAGCCTCACTCTCTATTCTGGACACGGTGGGCGTCCAGGTGGGTGAAGAGCCTTTCTTGCAGCTGCTCTCCGACATCGGCGCCGAGGTGGAGAAGGATGGACGGGTGAGGATTCCGCGCCCAGTAGTTCTAAAGGTTCTGGAGATGGTACCTCACCGGGTCGCTCTGTACGGACGGGATGAGATCCTCCCCCTAGATGTGGGAGAGCGACGGGTGTATCTGGGAACCGGCGGCGCCGCCATCAACATCCTGGATCTGGACAGCGGCGAGCCTCGTGATCCGACACTGGCCGACCTAGGGAACATTGCCTGGTTGGTGGAGAATCTCGACCACATCCACTTCCTGTTGCGCCCTGTGGTGGCTAAGGATGTCCCCGCTGGGATTTTGGACGTGAACAAGTTCTACGTTTGCCTCGCCAATACGAACAAGCACGTGATGGCCTCCGCGACATCATCCGACTCGGCAAAGGACGTGATTGAGCTTGCGGCGATGATCACAGGAGGAGAGGATGTGCTTAAGACTCAACCGATCATCTCTTTTGTCGTCTCCTGGATGATCAGTCCGTTGAAGCTGGACACGGCAGCGGGTGCGGTGCTGGCTACGATTGTAGAGAAGGGCGTTCCTGTTGCTCTTTCTTCCGCGCCTATGGCAGGATCGACGGCCCCGGCCACACTGGCTGGTCTGCTCGCACAGGTCCATGCCGAGGAGCTTTTTGGCCTCGTGTTGACTCAGGCCATCCGTGAAGAAGCCCCAGTTTTATATGGGCCGGTTCCGGCTGTCGCGGATATGCGAACCATGGGATACTGTGGCGGCGCCGTTGAATCTGCGTTGCTCAATGCAGCTTGCGTTCAGCTCGCCAGATTCGTTAAGGTTCCCGTCTATGCAGATGCTGGTCTGACCGATTCAAAGCTTTCGGACATTCAGGCCGGGTATGAGAAGGCGGCAAACATCCTCCTTGTAGCTCTGGCGGGAGGAAACTACATTCACCATGCTGCGGGAATGCTTGAGTCGATGCTGACGGTGGCCTACGAGCAGTTTGTGATTGACAACGATATCATCGGCATGGCTCTGCGGACCCTTCAAGGGATAACGGTCAACGTGAACACACTGGCCGTCAAGGTCATCGAAGAGGTTGGCCCGGGCGGTAATTATCTGACACAACGCCACACATTGGACCACATCCGAGGAAGCGAGTACTTCTTTCCCGCGACCCCGGACCGGCAATCACGATCGGCTTGGGAAGCGGCCGGCGGCCTCGATGCCCGTGAGCGGGCCAGAACGATCGCTCGTGAGATCCTACAGAAGGACCGTCCTGTCATGATTCCTTCCGGGTTGGATCAAAAGATCCGTTCTCGCTTCCATATCTTGACGCCTCCAAGGACGAAGCCGTGAGAAAGGAGTGCGCATGTTCTTTGTGATAGGGGAGTTAATAAACTCTTCCCGAAGCGACGTGGCAGAAGCGCTGGCGAAAAGAGACGAGATCGTGATTCGCCGTTTGGCCAAGGCCCAAGCCGAAGCGGGAGCTCAGGCGATCGACGTGAACGCCGGTCAATCCGTGGATAGCGAGATTCCTGATCTTCTTTGGTTGATCAACATCGTTCAGGATGAGCTAGGCCAAGACGTCCGCTTGGCCATCGATACCACCAACCCGGAGGCGATGGGAGCTGCACTTGAAGCCTGTTCCGGTCGACCGATCGTCAACTCGATTACCAACGAGAGACACAAAGCGTCGTTGGTTGAGCTCGCCGCAGCGAGCGATGCGGAGGTCATCGGGCTGGCCATGGGGGAGCACGGCATGCCGAAGACCGCTGCCGATAGGATTCAAGAAACCCGTGCACTGCTGGCCAAGTGCGATCGATCAAGACTAGCCCACGATCGTCTCTATGTCGATACGATCTGCATGTCCGTCGGCAGCAGTCCGGAGCAGGGACGAGAGGTCTTGGCAGCCACGCGGCAGATCAAGGAGGAGTTGGGCGTGCGGACCTTCACAGCGGTGAGCAATGTTTCCTTTGGGTTGCCCAATCGACGTTTGCTCAACCGGACCTTCCTGGCAATGCTTGTGGAAGCCGGGCTGGATGGCGTCATCATGGACCCGACGGACAAACAGATAATGGACACTCTTTGTGCTGCCCGCGCTCTTCTGGGTGCCGACAATTACTGCCTACAATACATCAGGCGCCATAAGGAACAAAGGAGGAATTGAGAGATGTTGGATGCCATCAAGCAGGCGGTGCTGGACGGCGAGATGGAGCAAGCGGTCGAGCTGACCGAGAAAGCTATTTCTCAGGGGTTGACGGCTCAGAAGATTCTCGATGAGGCTCTCACGTCGGCAATGGATATCGTGGGCAAGGAGTACGAAAACGGAGACCGTTACGTTCCTGAGATGTTGATCTCCGCTGAGGCGATGAAAGGGGCATTGGCAAAGTTGCAGCCATTGCTGGCCGAAGCGGGGGTGCAACCGCGTGGGCGGATCGTGATCGGCACGGTGGAGGGAGATCTGCACGACATCGGAAAGGACCTTGTGGCGATGATGCTGGAAGGGGCAGGATTCGAGGTGATCAATCTAGGAGTAGAGGTGACGGCTGATACCTTCGTCCAGGCTATCAAGGAGCACGAGGCCAATATCCTCGGCATGTCAGCCTTGTTGACGACGACGATGATCAATATGCCGGAGGTCATCGAACGTCTCAAGAAAGCCGGCCTTCGCGAGCAGGTCAGGGTCATCATCGGTGGAGCGCCGGTTACTCAAGAATACGCCACCAAGATCGGTGCCGATGGCTATGCCGCTGATGCGGCCGGCGCGACTAAACTGGCAGTCAGCATGCTCTAAGCCGTGCCTGAAAATACTCCCAGCTTGGTCGAGATCACGTTGCTTCCCACAAGACGGAAGCTTCTTGCCGCCAAAGGCGAAACCGTTCTTTCGACTCTCTATCAGGGTAGGATTGACGTCTCCGGCTCGTCGTGCGAAGGGAAGGTAGATGCGGTGAATGCAAGGTTCGCTTTACTCATTCCACGCCGGTCTGTGAAGGAGACCGGCGCTTCTTACGGGAGAAAGAGATCCAGCAAGGCTGGCGATTGGCGTATCTGTGTTGCGTGGAGGAGCCAGTGAACATTTACCTAGAAGAACGGGGTGGCGTTTTCGATGCCAAGGCTCAGATGGACGCCGTGCTGCCCGACATTGAGGTGGCTCCACGAATTGAGTCTCATTATCTGCAGCTTGCCCCGCCTCAGCGTGAAGATCAAGATGCGGATCTTTCCCGCCTCGCTGCAGCGTTGGGAAGAGGAGTCGTTCTGCCCGTTCCGATGTTGCGAAAGCTACCCCACATCCTACGGGATAGCGAGTTCGCTTTGACAGTTGTTCACGCTGGAGAGGATGTTCTTGACCTTCGGCCCGGTGACCGTACAAAGGAGATCTACGGGGTTGCGATTGACGTAGGAACAACTACGTTGGCGGCCTATCTGCTGGACCTCGCCGATGGAAAGCAATTGGCCCATCGTGCCACTGGGAATCCCCAGGCGGTGGCGGGCGGCGACGTGATCACGCGTATCCGCTACGTTCGCCGAAACGGCCAACCGGGGTTAGAGGAGCTCCGGGATCGGGTGATTGCTGCGCTAAACGGGTTGATCTTGGAGGTGGTGAGCCAGGCGGAAATATCGGAGACCACGATTTACGAGGCAACGATCGTTGGGAATCCCACTATGCTTCATCTGCTGATGGGGATTGATCCTTCTGGCATTGGCCGCAGTCCCTATGTCCCCGTCCTACGAGAAGCCATGAACATCCCGGCAGGCGAAATTGGTCTACGAATGGCTCCTTTTGGGAAAGCGAGAATTCTACCAGCCGTTTCGGCCTATCTTGGGGCAGACGTGGTTGCGGGATTGCTCTACGCGGACGTTGGGGCAAGTGACCGTGTCGAGCTGTTTTTGGATATCGGGACAAACGGTGAAATCGTCCTTGCAATTGGCGACCGGTTGGTTGCTTGCTCCGCGGCCGCTGGCCCCGCTTTCGAAGGGGCGACAATCCACCAGGGAATGAGTGCGCTTGCCGGAGCGATCGACCATGTATCCATAGACGGTGCGGACGTCCGTTGCTCGGTTATCGGGGATATGGACACCATTGGAATTTGCGGATCTGGGCTTGTTGATGCGGTTGCCGAACTGCGAAGGGTTGAACTGATAGATCGTTCAGGACGGCTTCAGCCCATGCACCAATCGCTATCCTCGCGTATCGAAGGCAAGGGGGCTGAGCGCCGATTCTTGCTGACAGATAAGGAATCGCCAGTTTGGATAACGCAGAAGGATATTCGCGGCTGTCAGCTCGCCAAAGGGGCGATGAGAGCTGGAGTTGAGGCGATCTTTGAGCACGCATGTATCAAGAGTTCCGATCTCGATCGCGTCCTCATTGGAGGGGCCTTTGGATGTTCGCTTCGTCCAGAAAGCCTGCTGAGAATTGGGCTCTTGCCTCCGATTTCCCCGCGCAAGATCTTTCTATTAGGCAACAGTGCCGGTCAAGGCGCGAAGATTGCGTTATGCGACCGAAAGGCATTCGAACGGCTTCGATGGATTGTTGAGCGCACGGAGTATGTTGAACTGTCGTACTCAGAATCGTTTTCGCGTCAGTTTATCGATCATATTAGATTCCCCACAGATCGGCAACTCGAACAGCTTGAAAGTAGAATGGAGGCCGGGAGCAAGATCGATTGATAGCAATCATATCTTACTATGTGGATGTAGATGAAAATTAAAGCGTTATTCACTACGCCAAAAGGGAGACGCAATGGAACACTTCTTGCCGGTGAGATTTCTTGCAGAAAAGCAGGTTGAAACGATCCATCAAGCAGCTCTGAAATTGCTTTCTCAAACGGGAATTCATCTCCCTCATGCGGAAGCCAGACGGTTGCTCCTTGGGAAAGGTGCTGAAGAAGACGCAGACGGGCGGATCCTGATTCCGGCTTCGATGGTAGAAGATGCGATTGCTCGAGCTCCTTCGTGTATTCCTTGGTATGACCAGACGGGAAAGAAAGAGATGCCACTTGAGATCGATCGGGTTTATTTCGGACCTGGGTCGGATTCGCTTTGCGTTGTGGATCGGCGAACGCATCGCATGCGGCGCACGCTCCTGCAGGATGTGATCGACAACGTTCGCCTTGTCGAGACGTTACCTGAATTCGACTTTGTGATGTCAATGGGCCTGCCTGAGGATGTACCACCGAACGAGAGCTATCCGGCTGTGTTTCGAGAAATGTTGATCCACTCGACCAAACCAATCATCGTTACGTCCACGGGTCTCGCTGATCTACAAGTTCCTTATGAGATGGCCAACCTTGTCGCAGGCAGTGAGGACAGGTTGAGGGAGAGGCCCTTCTTCATTGCGTACGTCGAACCGGAATCCCCGTTTAAGTATGAGAGTGACATTGTCGACCGCATTTGGTTCTGCGGCGAAAAGGGGATTCCAACGATGGGGGTGACCAGCTCGAACCTTGGGGGTGGAGGACCGGTGACGGTAGAAGGTGGGCTGGCGCAGGGAACAGCGGAGTCGCTTGCAGCTTTGGTTCTGTTGCAGATGCGGTATCCTGGTGCAGGGTTTGTGTTCGGAGCAAATACGTGGGCAACGGACATGCGCACTTCGATCGTATGTTACGGCTCACCCGAATGTGCCACAACAACGGCCGCCTACGCCGACCTGGGGAGATTTTATGACTTGCCGACCTGGGGAGGGGCCGGGTGCACGGATGCTCACTACATCGATGCGCAGGCTGGCGAGGAAGCGTTTCAATCCATCCTGCTGGCACAGCAGTCAGGCGCTAGTATCGCGCACGATGTTGGTTTTCTCGCCTACGGCTCGCTTTACGATGCGCGTTTTTTGGTTCTGAATGACGAAATGATTCGCCGCGTGCGCCACCTGTGGAAGCCTCTTCCGTTTACGGAAGAGAACCTTGCCCTTCAAGCAATTGATGACGTGGCACGTGCTAGCATCAAGGGAGAGGGGCCCACGATCTATCTCAGGCATCCTCATACCGCAAAGCACTTCCGGAAGTCTCTCTACCTGCCACCCTCGTTTATTGAACGCAGGCCGATTGATTTGGCCAGGCCGAGCGAGAGCCTTTTGGAGCGATTGACGGAAGAAGTTGAGGATATCCTAACCGCCGATGTCGTGTATACGATCCCAGATTTCCTCGTTCAGAAACTGCAGAATCTCTGAGCATCTTCTCCCTTGAGATAGAGAAGGCTGATCACGTTTGTGCGCCGAGCTTTCTCTATGATCTTTCTGCGAGCAGTTTTCGCAAAAAAGAACTCAAGAGTACCATTCTGCGGGTTTATAGGCGAGTCGTGTTAGGTAGAGCCTTTGAAGAGAGGAAGAATGGGTACGAGAGAGATCTCTGAAAGTATCATCAAGCGCAATGCAACTTGGATCGAAGCCGTGGAAAAAACCCTTGCTGATTTGGGCGACCCCGCTTTGACCAAAGGGGTCATGAAGGTGGCAGGGAAGGAATGTGCTCAACAGATCCTTGAAGAGTGCCAAAAGATACTCGGCAAGAAC
>Ga0180431_10009784_pt1 | contig 10766 bp, 10 predicted proteins | sample SS_ome_11_FD_132459 | JGI IMG/M metagenome (GOLD analysis project Ga0180431, IMG submission 132459) | Hypersaline lake sediment archaeal communities from the Salton Sea, California, USA - SS_1_MS_1 metaG | ecosystem: Environmental > Aquatic > Non-marine Saline and Alkaline > Hypersaline >...
CGCATTTTTTATAGGATTTTATGGATTAGTTAGCTTAAATTCTTCGTAAAATAGAATTCGGGGATAAAGATGTTTGAACGTTTTACAGATCGTGCACGAAAAGTTATGGCGCTGGCCAATCAGGAGGCCCAGCGGTTCAATCACGAATACATAGGAACCGAGCATATTCTTCTCGGGCTGGTCAAGGAAGGCAGCGGCGTCGGGGCTACTGTTCTGAAGAACCTGGAAGTCGATATCAAGAAGCTGCGGCTCGAAGTTGAAAAACTCGTCAAGAGCGGACCCGATATGGTTACGATGGGCAAGCTGCCGCAGACACCGCGTGCTAAGAAAGTCATCGAGTATGCGATTGAAGAGGCCCGATCGCTCAACCACAATTACGTGGGAACCGAACACATCCTGCTTGGTTTGCTCCGCGAGAGCGAGGGAATCGCTGCTCAGGTGCTGATGAATCTCGGACTCAAACTCGAAGACGTGCGTCAGGAAGTGCTCAATCTCCTTGGCGCCGGTGTGGATGACGGACCGGCGGCCCTCGGGATGAAAATGACCCCGACGTCCGGTCGCAGCAAGCAAAAGAGCAAGACACCCGCGCTGGACAGCTTCGGCAGGGACCTGACGCAGTTGGCCGAAGGCAACGAACTCGACCCGGTGATTGGCCGCAAGAAGGAGATCGAACGGCTGGTGCAGATACTTTGCCGTCGGACGAAGAACAATCCTGTACTACTTGGTGAGGCCGGTGTCGGCAAGACCGCAATCGTCGAGGGATTGAGCCAGCAGATCATCAATAAGTCGGTGCCTGAGATACTCAAGGGCAAACGCATGGTAGTCCTCGATCTGGCGATGATGGTTGCCGGGACGAAGTACCGTGGACAGTTTGAAGAGCGAATCAAGGCCGTCATAAACGAGGTCAAGAGAGCAAAGAACGTTATATTGTTCGTCGATGAGCTTCACACGCTTGTCGGAGCAGGCGGTGCCGAGGGCGCCATCGACGCATCGAACGTGCTCAAGCCGGCCCTTGCCAGAGGAGAAGTCCAGTGTATCGGCGCCACTACTCTGGACGAGTATAGAAAACATATAGAAAAAGACGGAGCACTCGAGAGAAGATTCCAGACCATAATCGTCGAGCAGCCTTCGAAGGAAGAGACCCTGGACATACTCAGGGGCTTGCGGGATCGCTATGAGGCGCACCACAGGGTGAGATTCACCGATGAGGCCCTCTTCCACGCGGTTGAGCTGTCGACCAGGTATATCACCGGCAGATGTCTGCCGGACAAGGCGATAGACGTGATCGATGAATCCGGCGCGAGAGTCAGGCTTAAGAACATGACTCCTCCGCCCGATCTGACCAAGATCGAGGGCAAGATAGAGAAACTGCAAAGGGAAAAAGACGAGGCGGTAAGAAATGCCGACTACGAGCGGGCGGCATCCCTGCGAGATGAGGCCCAGAAGCTCATGGATGAAAAAACACAGATGCACAAACAATGGTACGAAGAAAATAAAGAGGCGACGGGCATAGTCGATAACGAGATTATCGCCGAAGTCGTCAGCAACATGACAGGCGTACCATTAACAAAATTGGAGAAGAAGGAAACGCAGAGACTGCTCGAACTCGAAAGCGAGCTGCACAAGACGGTCGTTTCGCAGGACGAGGCAATCAACGCCGTGGCCAAGGCGGTCAGACGCAGCCGAAGCGGCATGAAGGATCCGAATCGTCCTATGGGCTGCTTCATACTGCTCGGCCCCAGCGGCGTCGGAAAAACCCTGCTCGCGCAGGCCCTGGCCGAGTTTATGTTCAGCGACAGAAATTCGTTGATCCGGCTCGACATGAGCGAGTTCATGGAAAAACACAACGTCAGCCGCCTTGTAGGAGCGCCTCCCGGATACGTAGGCTACGAAGAGGGCGGCCAACTGACAGAGAGAATCAGAAGACGCCCTTACTCGGTGCTGTTGCTGGATGAAATCGAGAAAGCCCACCCGGATGTCTACAACATGCTGCTGCAGATTATGGATGAAGGGCGGCTGACCGACAGCTTCGGAAGAGGCGTCGATTTCAAAAACGTCATCCTTATCATGACCAGCAACATCGGCGCCGATTTGATTAAGAATCAGTCCGGTTTCGGATTCGGCAAGAAGACCGAGGAGGCAAACTATGAGAAGATGAAAGACCTCCTGACCAAGGAAGTAGAGCATCACTTCAGACCCGAGTTCCTCAACCGGCTCGACGATACGATAGTCTTCAAGTCGCTGACCAGAGAGGACCTGCAGACTATTGTCGACTACGAGCTTGCCAAGGTATTCAAGAGGTTGACCGAGCACGGCTTGAAGCTCGACCTGACCGATCAGGCAAAGGAATTCCTCATCGACAAGGGTTACAATCCCGAGTTCGGCGCCAGACCTCTTAGAAGAGCAATTGAGCATTACATCGAAGATCCGCTCTCGGAAGCCGTCCTGGCGGGCAAATTCAAGGGCAAGAATCTCATCAAGATCGACGTCCAGGACGAAGAACACCTCAAGCTCGAGGGCGTGGAGGTGCCGCAGCCGGAAAAGAGCGAGAGCGAAAGCGAAGCAACCGTCGCGCAGTCCGAATAGCCCTATCAAGTTGTTAGAAGACGTTTGATAAGAGAGCCGGCTTAGCCCGGAGGATGAAAGAACGGCTGATCCCGGATTTCGTCAAACGCCTCGTCCAGTGATAGATCCGTAAAGACTTCCTGCCATTTTCATGTATGCCGCATATACGCCAGATTAAAACGCCCGTTCGCCATATACGCCATTCGCGCAAAGCTATCCTCGAAAGACGGCGACACTGCGTTAGGACCCGGACAGGCAAACTTAGCCCGGAAGTACAGACAATTCTTCCGCCACTTTGTGTAAATATCGATGATATAGTTGAATCTTGCTTCCTTAGGCGGCGGCTTAATGTACTGCGGCTTAAACATACTCTCGACGATTTCGTCGGCTTTAGCCGCGACCTGCTCCTTCACCGCATCCGGCACCCGCGAAGCAGGGCATGGGCTGTAAACCCATTGACGTGGTAAGCTTCCCATTTTGCATTCTCCGATAAATACGCCCATGCACTGTTTCTGTGAAAACCATCCCTAATCCCAATTGGTGGCTCGGCCTGATATAACGTGCGAAAAGCACCGTACGTTATCTTAGTTTACGATTTTCACTACGTTTTCTTGGACGGATATTCTGCCTTCGGCGAATAGTTCTATGGCCTGTGGATATGCTATGCACTCCTGTTCGAAGACTCGGGCGGCTAATGTGTCGGGGGTGTCGTCGCTTTTGGCTTCGCAGGCTCGCTGGACGATTATGGGGCCTTTGTCGTATTCGTTAGTGCAAAAGTGCACCGTGCAGCCGCTTATCTTGCAGCCGGCCTTGAGCACTGCTTCGTGGACGTGATGGCCCCACATTCCCTGGCCGCCGAAACTCGGCAGCAGCGCGGGGTGGATGTTCATCACGCGATTTTCATATCTTGCCGGGATCTTCCACAGGCAGAGCCAGCCGCCCTGGACGACGAGATCGACGTTTGCCGCGACCATCTCGGCCTCAATCCTGGCGCTGAATTGATCGATGTCGGCATAGTCTTTCTTGCGGACAACCTTCACGTCAAGCCCGGCGTTTTTTGATTTGGCGACCCCGGCGGCTTTCGATAGCGAGCTTATAACGACAGCCACTTCGGCATTGAGTTTTCCCTGCTCGATGTATTCGAGAATGTTCATCAGAGTCGTTCCGCCGCCGCTTATCAGCACGCCGAGCCGGATCGGGTTCTTTTTCTTCACAATGGCTTTTGGTTTGGCTTCAACGTCGTGTCCTGCATCCAAAGCCTGGTTTACGAGCTTATCTGCCTGGACGTTCATCTCTCTGCGAACGTGTCGGACCTGCCAGCTCCGGAATTGTGCCAGAAGACTTACGGCCTGCTCGAAAAGCGGTTTGATCAGATCGCTCTTGACTCTGTATTGGCCGTTGATTTGCCTGACGAGCAGCTCGCTGTCGCTGAAAACCGTGATTTGCCCGGCGCCGATCTGCGCGGCGGCATCGAGGGCCTTGAGCAGGCTAGTATACTCAGCGACGTTGTTGGTCGCCCGGCCCAGAAAGAATCCTCTTGCCTGTAATTGTTTTCCGTTCGCATCGGCTAATGTGAAGCCGGCCGCGGCGGGACCGGGATTGCCTCTGCTGCCGCCGTCTATGTGAGCAATTACTTCCTCAGGCACTGTATTGACTCCTCAATATAGAATCGACGTGAATCCGGGCTTTCGCCCGACAGAGAAACTGATTATCGTGGTCTTATCCTCTCGGCTCGGATCTTCAACTCTCGGGCGAATCGCCGAGTACGAGTATCCTCGTGCAGTTGGGGCAGCGTATAATATCGTCCTTGGTCATGAGCAGGTTGACGCTCTCAGCGGTTATACCCATGAAGCAGCCGCCGCAGCTATAGAGTCCTTTTCTGTCTTCCTGCTGCTCGATTGCCGCAACTGCATGCCCGTCGTATGTTTCAGCTACGCGGCTGAACAGGTCAACTGCCTCGCTTGGAATGCTCTTTGCGACCTCATCCCATTCCGCCTGTATCTCGTCGATTCCAACCTGATACTTGGCCGCCGATTCCTCGCTCTCTTTGCGGGTTTGCTCGAGCGTCTCCTTCTGCTCGTCTATCTGTTCTTGTATATCTTTGCACTCGGCCTCGTCGGCTTCGATATCCTTCAGTAACTCCAACGACTGGGCCTCGATCTTGGAGCTGTCGGCTTTGGTGGTGTTGAGCTGCGTAAGGACGGCGGCGTACTCTTTGTTTGTCTTGGCGCTGTTGAGCGAAGCCCTCAGCTTGTTTATCGTCTCATCCCTGCTCTTGAGTTCCAGTTCCAAGCGGTCGAACTGGACCTTGGTCAATTGAACTTCCTCTTTCTTGGCTTCAAGGGCGCTCTGAAGGCTTCTGATCAGGTTTTCTTGTATTACTACGTTTCTTCTGCACCTTGTTAGCTTCAGCTGCTCGGCGCGTAAACGGTTCTCAACACTTTGTAGCTTCACCAACCCATTTAATACAGGTCCCATTTATGCTCCTTTACGCCGGCCTTCGAACGTTCAAGCCCTGTATTATGCAACCTTGTATTTGGCACTGCAACAAAAAAATTTTCTGTTTTTTCTTTTACATCGACCGCTTTATAATCGTCCGCACCATGAAAAAACTTCTCAAAGCATTGATTCAGGCTCAAAGCACCCCTGATAAGGGCGAATTGGACGCGGCGAAGGTGATATCGGCCGAATTTGCTCAAGTGGGAATTGACTGCCGCATAGATACCTGGGATTCCAACAGAGCCAACCTTATCGCGCGGATAGCCTCGGACGGATCCCGGCCCGGATTGCTGTTTGCCTGCCATCTGGACGTTGTTGAACCCGGCGAGACGGTCTGGACGCATCCGCCATTCGAAGCTGCCGAAACCGGAGACAGAATCTACGGCAGAGGTGCGGTGGACATGAAAGGCGGGACCGCAGCAGTGGCCGCCGCCATCAAGCGCATTATCGAGTCCGGCACGAAGCTTCGCGGCGACATAGTCTTTTTGGCCGCGGCCGGCGAAGAGGTCGATAGCTGTGGCGCCATAAGATTCGCCGCTGATCGGGGCGGGCTGGGCGAGCTTGCCCCTAAGGGCTTCGCAGGCGTTGTTATTCCCGAGCCAACGGATTTCGACGTGGTATCGGCGCATCGCGGGATGTTATGGCTTGAGGTGACTACACGCGGCAAGCCCGCACACAGTTCCAGGCCGGAATTGGGCGTCAATGCGATAAATTCGATGCGGCTGTTTCTTAACGAGCTGGATAAATATGAAATTCCCGCCGAGCCGCACGAGATGCTGGGCGATTGTTCGATGAGTATCAATATTATCGAAGGCGGCAAGGCCCTTAACGTCGTGCCGGATAAGTGCAGCATCAGGATTGATATACGAACGCTGCCCGGCCAGAACAACGAGCAGGTCGTAGAAGATTTCAAAGAGATTTTCGCAAAAATCAAATCCGAGAACCCACAATTTGAAGCCGAGGTCTACGTCAGACGCACGGTGAATGCTTTGGAGACCGACCGCGAGTACGATTTCGTGAAGGATTTCTGTTCTTGCGTAGGTGTCGAGGAAACCAAACCAGTCGGCTTCACGACGGACGGCCCACATTTCGTCTCGTTCGGCGCTCCGATAGTCATCTTCGGCCCCGGCAAGCCGCACCTTTGCCACAAACCGAACGAGTACATCGACCTCTGCGACCTCGAAAAAGCGGCCGAACACTATAAAAACATCATCACTGAGTTTCTGACTTGAGAAATTATCGCTGCCTGCCTATTCCTTTAAATGCTTATAATATAAAAGCTTATCTAATTACTTGAAGCCGTTTTCGACATTTGTCGGAAATAGGAAAATAGGAAAATATCACCGAAAGTCCAATTTTTAGTAGCATTTTAGGACCAAATTCATGATAATACTCATTGGACTAAAATGGCGGCGGTGTGCTTAGAGGCGCGCCGGGAATCTAATTCAAGGTGACTTGGCAAAATGGGAGGAACGATCATGTCCAGAAGAATCTTTTTAAGAACGCTATTAGCAATAATTTTGGCCGTCTTCGGCCTCCTGTCCCTATCCGGCGACCTCTACGCCCAGGGCCGCAGCGACGAAGCCTTCGACCGCGTAGCAGAGGTCCAGGACAGACACACAGACGCCCTCATGGCCAGACCTGGAGTAGTCGGTACAGCAATCGGCCTCGGTCAGGGAGCACGACCGGTCCTGCTCGTTCTGCTCCAGTACGGTGGTGTCCCCGGCATCCCGGAAAACCTCGAAGCCGTTCCGGTCAGAGTCATGGTCACGGGCACCATTTACGCGCGCGGAGATATGACATCCAAATATCGGCCGGCGCCAATCGGTGCCTCTACAGGTCATCCGGACATTACTGCGGGCACGATTGGATGCAGAGTCACGGACGGAACAAATGTGTATGCTCTGAGCAACAACCACGTTTATGCGAACGAGAATCGTGCAAATATCGGCGACAATGTCCTGCAGCCCGGCCCCTACGATGGTGGGGAAAATCCGGGTGATGCTATCGGTACACTTTATGATTACGAACCAATCAATTTCCGAGGTAACGCCAGAAACAAGATGGATGCGGCCATCGCGCTCAGTTCTACTTCTGAACTTGACAACGCCACGCTTAGCGACGGTTACGGAGTACCAAGCAAAGAAACCATCCAGCCGTATGTTAATCTTGCAGTCCAGAAATATGGACGGACAACAGAATTGACAACGGGATACGTAAGTGCTGTTAACGCTACGGTGCGAGTTCGTTACGACTCTGGACAGGCGGTATTCAGTGAACAGATCGTGGTCGAGCCGGGCGGCTTCAGTCAAGGCGGCGACTCCGGCTCGCTGATTGTGACCTATGATCCTGATAACGCCAACGAAAAGAAACCAGTTGGCTTGTTGTTTGCCGGCAGTTCTACGCATACGATTGCCAATCCGATAGATCTGGTGCTTGATCGATTTGGAGTAACCATTGATGACGGCTCAGGCGGCGGGACCAACAGCCCACCCGTAGCAGATTTCACCTACACTACGAGTGATCTTACTGCAGATTTCACGGATCAAAGCGATGATTCGGATGGCACAATAGTTTCCTGGTCTTGGGCTTTCGGAGATGACGCTACTTCCACGGAGCAGAATCCCAGCCACCCCTACGCAGCCGACGGCACTTACACCGTAACGCTGACGGTAACCGATAATGACGGTGCGACCGATAGCGTTTCTGAGGACGTGGCAGTTAGTAGTGGTGGCGGCAGTGGCGGTACAATGCATGTCTCGGCTATCGATATGGATTACAGTACGGCAGGTCCAAACCGCTTCATATACACCTGGGTTACTATCGTGGATGAATCTGGCCCAGTATCGGATGCTACTGTTTACCTGAAGACGACCTTGCCCGACTCAACTGTTTCAGTCTCCGGGCTGACAGGCAGCGATGGTACTGTGACCTTCAAGTTGAAATCACGGCAGTCCGGAACCTATACATCAGAAGTAACGGACGTGACCCACGCTTCGCTGACCTACGACTCAAGCTTGAACGTCGAAACAAGTGACACTTTGGTTGTTCCATAGGCATAAGGATTTGATTTGAATGCATGGCAGATGTAACTCGACTTTTTCAAGCTGTGTTATGAAAGTTGAACGGCAGGGCAGTTCCGTCAATAAAAAGTTTTGCATGGGGCTCTCTATGTTCATGGGCTTTCTATGAACAGGTATATTGCTATTATTGCCCTTGCCGTTCTCCTATTAAGCTGCACCTATAAAATACCGGGCAACAAGCGAGAAGGATTCTCTATGGGCGAGAAAAGGACTATCGAACAAGTCCAGGAGGCGTATACGGACAAATGGATGCAGATTCCCGGCGTCCAGGGTACCGGGATCGGGCTTTTTGAGGATAAGCCGTGCATCAAGGTTTTCTCATCCGTACCGGCCGAAGAGCTGAAAGACAAAATCCCGTCTGTCGTGGAGGGTTACCCGGTAATTATCGAAAAAACCGGCACCTTCCGTGCTCTTGACCAGTGACAATCCAACTCTTTCGATCCTAATACGACAAGATATCAGAATCTTCCGCGCCGATGGTACGGAGGATTTTCTTTTGCGCATTTAATATTGCCGGCTTGACTATCGCCGTTGACAACGGTAGATATTTTGGCGTGAGTAATTCGAAAGTACATTTTAGCAAGTACCACGGTTTGGGAAACGATTATCTCGTTATCGATCCGAAGGTTCACGACGTTGAATTAACACCGGAGGCGATCCACCTGATCTGCGACAGGAACTTCGGAGTCGGATCGGACGGGATTCTTTACGGGCCTGTTGAAACAGAAGACGGGCCGAAAGTGAGGATATTTAATCCTGACGGCAGCGAGGCGGAGAAGAGCGGCAACGGATTGAGGATATTCGCGAAGTATCTGGTCGAGCGCGGGTACGTAGAAGGCAGGGAATACACCATCGTCACGGCGGGCGGGATCGTCCGGGCTCGCATAGAAGACAAGAATGCGCGCCTGATTAGAATCGAGATGGGCAGGATAACCTTTCTGAGCACCGAGATACCAGTCGCAGGCGAAGAACGGCTGGTGATTGATGAAGAGCTGGAGATAGACGGGGCTACTTACAAGGTAACATGCCTGTCCATCGGCAACCCTCATTGCGTAATCCCCATTGACGATCTGAGCGAGAAAAGGGCACGCGAATTGGGTCCGCACGTTGAGAATCACGAGATGTTTCCCAACCGAATCAATGTGCAACTGCTCAAAGTCATCGATAGGGCAAATATCGAGATACGAATCTGGGAGCGGGGCGCCGGTTATACCTTAGCTTCCGGCAGCAGTTCCTGTGCCGCCGCCGGCGCCGCTCACAGGTTGGGCCTTGTGGACGAAAAGATAAACGTAAGAATGCCAGGCGGCAATCTGGAAGTGGAAATCTCAGACGATGGGCAGATACTAATGACCGGCCCGGTCGAGGGCGTGTTCGAGGGCTGTTTTCACCGCGACCTGAAAGAGAAGATCAATGGCTGATAAGCCGTCGCCGAGACTTAGATGGGCAAGTAGCAAAGACTCAGAAGCAATAACGAGGCTGGTCTATGGCGTTCTGGAAGAGTACGGCCTCAAGCCCGACCCGGCTGAAACGGACGCCGACCTGAAGGATATAGAGCGGTCTTATTTAGCGCGGGGCGGCGCGTTCTTCGTGCTCGAAGATCGGGACGGTTTGATAATCGGTGCATACGGGCTTTATCCTCTCGATAATCAAACCTGTGAGCTTCGCAAAATGTATCTTCATAAAGACCACAGAGGCAAGGGTCTCGGCAAGCTCCTGTTAGACAGCGCTTTGGCACGGGCGAGGGAATTGGGATTTACAAGAGTCACTCTCGAGACGGCATCGGTTTTGAAGGAAGCAATTGCCTTATACGAAAGCTACGGCTTCGTGGAATATACGCCCGACCACATGTCCGAAAGATGCGACCAGGCGTATGTGCTTGAATTGACTATTTAAACCGTTTGTAGTGACGCCGTAAGGCGTTAGTGGCGAGGGGGTCTCGCCCTTGTTCTTATAACAATAGTCAATTCTAAAACGCAAACTGGTCTTTGAAGACGGCTTGAAAATCGTAAACGTCGTTGAAGTCGTCTATCGAATCGGTCGGCTGGGCGCTCATCCATTCGTGCCGTATCATCAGGTAGACGATCTCGCCGAAGTCTCTCGTGCTCTTGATGCCCCAATGGTTCAGGACCAGTATCGCGAGTCTGCCCCATTTCTCAACGGCCAGTTTCTTCAGTCCCTCGCAAAGCGTCTGGCCGCTGACATGCTTGGGCTCGGTGGCGACGTTCTTGGCCGTATAGCCCAGCCCCTCGTAAACAAACCTGATCCCCGCAATATGGTATCGGGTGTCTTCTTTGGCAATTTGTTCCAGATTCTTCTTCATCGTCAAAAACTCAACCTGGTGCTTGTCCTGCGTGAGTTCTGCCCACGCCAATCATCACCTATTCTAAACCTTCTGGCGACGAACGTCAACTGTCTGCAACTTCTGTGCTCAAATTACCTGTCAATACGTCCGGCTCTGTCCGACCAGGGAGCGCTTCATGCAAATATGCCGCAGAACCACAAACAGAATGAGCCAGCCTAAGATCGATAGGCTTATGGTCGAAGTTGGGTTAGTCAGCGTACCAAGTCTTTCGGACGAGTTGATGCCGAAAACGAACATCACCGCCATCATCAGTATAA
>Ga0180431_10009788_pt1 | contig 10765 bp, 8 predicted proteins | sample SS_ome_11_FD_132459 | JGI IMG/M metagenome (GOLD analysis project Ga0180431, IMG submission 132459) | Hypersaline lake sediment archaeal communities from the Salton Sea, California, USA - SS_1_MS_1 metaG | ecosystem: Environmental > Aquatic > Non-marine Saline and Alkaline > Hypersaline >...
ATCCCGCTGGCGAAGCGACGCGCGCGCTGGACGTCATCGGGGAAGGCGCCTTCAACCCGTGCCAGCGTCTCTTCCCTCAGCTCAGGGGGCGCGTAGCGGTGAATTAGTGCCTCTGCCCTGGGCAGGACCTCTGCCCGGAACTGCCGAATCTGATCGAGCGTGGGAAGCCAACGCTTTTCCACGTCCCCCTCCATATAAGAGACGTAGATATAGCCCACACCCAACTGGTAGGCCATTCCCAGGAAACGGTCGAAATCCAGCACGTTATAGTTGGCCAGGAGGGTTTGCAAGTCGACGAGCAAGCCGGGCTGTGCTTGCAGCCGATCAATAGCCCCGATCGCGCGTTCAAATAAGCCTGGTTCCTGGCGCGCTTGATCGTGCACCTGGGCGCGCCAACTATACAATGAGACGGTGACGCTGTCCAGGCCAGCCTCCCCAAGCCCTTGGGCCAGGTCAGGTGGGATACGGCTGCCATTGGTGTTCACGTTCGTCGCCATCCCCAATCGAGTGCCTGTCTCGATAAGCTCGATCAACTCGGGATACAAGGTTGGCTCCCCGCCGCTGATGTGCAGGTCCGTGCACCCGAGGCGGTGTGCGTCTTCTATGATCACCCGCCATTGTTCAAAGTCGAGACTCTTCTCATGTCGGAACTGCTCGTACAGCTCGAGCCGCAGCGCGCAGCTCGGGCAATGGGCTGTACAGGCCATGGTGGGCTTTATGACCAGTCGACGCAGCTTGTAGGACATCCTAGATCACCTTTAGAATCTCCGCGTACAACAGGGAGGGATAGATGACAGGACCTTGCGAATGCTTGCCAGGGGCCAGGAGCAGCTTTTCGAAACAGCATACCGGGACCAGCCCTTTCTCCCGCTCGCAGCGTGGGTCACAGGGCTGGTCACCTCGCATCTGGACGCACCCTCCCCGACATACTTCGGAGCAGTATGGATCGCGTTTCCTCTCTATCTCCAGAGGATGGTATTCCTGGACCGGGACGTGGTCTAGAAGCCTTTCAAAGGTCTCCCAGTCGGACTTGAAATTGCCTAATGCGATACCCTCGCGTCGCGGCAGCCCGCAAGCAAAGGCATCGCCGTTGGGATAGAGAAATAGCCTGCGGGCACGGCGCCCGCCGCACACGTCCAGCTTTTCCTCTGAAGGTCGGTCGCGTAGCCAGTCCAATGGCACGACGCTGGGTTCGTAGCGGATTTGAACGGAAGCGTCCATTGGCCTCAGGCTTTCCTCCACTGCGAGCAGCGCCTCGATCCATTCTTTGTTGGTTGGGGCCTGGTTCACTAGTGGCCCTTTGTTCAAAGGCGTGTAGCGCAGCATGCGCCATCCGGTGGCGTGGGTAGACGCGATGACCTCGTACATATCCTTGATTTGCGGCGCGCGCTCCGGCAATAAAACCGTCCCGATCGCCATGCGCAGGCCCAGCGCCTCCCCGGCCGCTAGCAATGGGGCAAAATGCTCGACTTCCGCGGCGCTGTCGGCCGAGATCTGGACCCAATTTACGCCAGCTTTGTGAAGAGCTCTCAGAAGCGCCTGATCGAGCAAATAGCCATTGGTCAGCAGGGAAACGCCCATCTTGCGGTGGGCGGCCTCATAGGCCACGGCCAGCATCAAGTTGGGGTGAGTCAGCGGTTCGCCACCGCCGATCGAAATCCGGTACCCGCGCTGGGCAAGATGGTCCAGCAGCGGGCGGGCCATCGTAACGTCCCACACCTCATCCGGCTGAAACACATTTTCCCGTGCGTAGCAGTAGGGGCAGTTGAGGTTACAGTCACTCGTCAAGAAGATCGTCGCCAACCTCGTTGATCCGCCGTGGTGGGAAGCGCTTGATCTGGAATGCTTCTGGGGGGACGGGTGCATCGTTTGCTCCTCGAAGCTCAGGCTGGTTCGAGGCTTGACCCAAACCACCTGGCGTAGCGTGCCTGGCGTTTCTCGTGGCCTGCTTGGTTCTTGGCATCGACGATGGCTTCTATCTCTATCACCATTGACCGAAACCGCTCTGCCGATATGTAGAGGCAGAAAGCGTTGGCTGGGCTCTGATGATGGTAAAGTGCGGCCTCAAAGTCCTGTCCGATCAGACCGTTTGCCTGGCAGAACGCGTAAGCCTCTGTGCCGGGATAGGGCGTAAAAATACTGTATACCACTTTATCGCAATCCACCGTTTCGATGGCCGCGCGGGTATCCTGTAAGGTCTGCTCTGTCTCCAGTGGGTAGCCGACGATGAAAAACGTCTCCAGGCTGATGTCGTGCCGGTTGATAATCTCACACGCAGCAAGGGCCTCGTCGATGGTAAAGCCCTTACGCATCGCTTTCAGGATCTGGTCGTTTCCAGACTCGATGCCAAGTTGAATCAGGTAGCAACCCGCCCGTTTCATCAGGGAAACGTTTTCCTCCGTAATCATCTGGACGTGAGTCTCGCAGCTCCAGCGCATATCGGGACACTGCTCAGATAACGTCTGTGTGAGCGCCTTCAAGTGCCTGGGGGTGACGCCAAACAGTTCATCGTCAAAGTGGACAAAGTCCAGCCCCTGCTCCCGGAGGCTTTGTACCTCGCTGACCACGTTGCCGGGCGAGCGCAATCTGACCCTCCCCCCCCATAGCGCACGCGAGGCGCAGAAGGTGCAGTTGCGCGGACACCCTCGCGTGGAGTAGATGTGCCGCAAGGCCTTGGGCGGATACTGCGCGTAATCCTTCAGCACCTCGGGGGCGAACAGATGTGGAAAACTGAGCGTGTCCAGATCCTCGATGGGTTCGCGGGGTGGATTGGTGACGATCTGCGCGCCGTTGCGGTAGATGATGCCGCCCACGTCCTTGAGATCGACCCGGCCGTCAACGGCGTTGAGTAGCTCGACGATCGTGCGCTCGCCTTCTCCCACGACACACACGTCGATGTCTGGGCAAGTGAGAACCTGCTCCTGAACGATGGTCGGGTGCGCTCCCCCCAGCACGACGAGAATCCGCACGTCCAACGCTTTGACCAGATCGGCGACCGCCTGGGCCGCGGCAAAGGTCGGCGACTTGGCAGAGATGCCGACCACAGCGGGCGCATAGTCGGCGACGGCCTTTTGAATTTCTTGCCAGATCGGCTGCGATAGATCCTCCAGGTTACGCCGGTAGTTCTGGAACCCTTGGCCTGTCAGATAGGTGAGCTGGGACGCTTGACGCAGCGGGGAAAAGTCGCAGTTGTAGGCCCGCACGCCCCATTCGGTGTGGGTTTTGATCGCCGCGGCGAGGTAGCCCAGCCCCAGCGGGTACTTGGACAAGGAATATGCTCTGTTTGAGAGCCGTAAAAAAGGGGGCTCGATCAGCATGATCCGCTTCCCGGTCATGGCGGTTCCCCCTCGCAAAAGTCGGACATACCTATCCGTATGAGGTCCAGTTTGCGCTTTGTACGTTCTGTCAGGGATTTATTTTCCAGGGCATGCCTGAACAGATCGATCCAGCACGCCTGTAATAGCCCCCCCAGTTCACCCAGCCTGGCGGGCGTTTGGCCGGCCTGGATGACCGCTTGCTGATGATTGTGGAGTTTGAGTTCGGCATCGAGGATCTCTGAATGGAGAAGGTGTTCAAAGCGGCGGTGGATTTGCGCTACCTCCGGGTCGCGAAAGCGCCACTGCGTGCCCATGATACTTTCCGAGGCGGCCAGGCCATGGCGCCCCAGAAGCTTTTCGATGCGGGTCCCCCGGTAGGCGATCAACTCGCTGCGCAGCAGGTGGCGGCTCCAGAAATCCGGGTATTGCAGCAGGAAATCCAGGTTCTCCTGAAGGTCCGCGACGCTGCAATAGGGATCAAACATGATAAAGCCGAGCGAGACGCCCACCCCGGTTTCGCGCAGGCGATCCAGCTTGCGGGCCGCGGCTTGGCGTGAGATGGGCTTACCATACACGCGCTGGGTCTGCTTGCTAAAGGTCTCGATGCCGATCTTCAGCAGGTCGAACCCGGCACGACGTATGGTGGGGATCAGCGTCTCGTCCAGGTCGTCCAGGCGGCAGGTCGTCTTGAAGCTCAGGGGTGGATCAAACTGGGTGAGGGCCTGCAAGAAAGGCACGACCCATTCTCGCGCCCCCCTTACGTGTCCGAACAGATTGTCGTCCACCAGGTGAAAACGCCGCACGCCAAAGCGCTCCGTCAGCGCTTCGAGTTCGCGGCAGATGGCCGCAATGTCTCTGGGCTGCCATTTCGAGCCGTAGTAGCGGGAAATACAGCAGAACGAACACCCGCCCCCGCAGCCACGTGATGCGACCACAGCCGGTGCCTCTCCACGTTCGATGACGCTGCACGTGAGCGAACGATCCGGACTGACGAGGGGGGAAGCGGCGAACACCTGTACCGGCAGCCTCGGCCTTGTTGCACCTGGCGTGCGGTCCTGGACGGTGGGTAAGCCCTGCCAGCGTCCCTGCCGGGCGACGAACGCAAAGACGAACGGTTCCGCTTCGCCGACGACCACAAAGTCAAGCGCGCTGGTCGTCCTCAGCAACCATGCTGCGTTGAGCGACGCAAAGACGCCCCCCGTAAAGACCGGTACCGCCGGGCAGAGATTTTTGACGTCCTGCGCGATCTTGAGTGCGCTCCACAAACAGGCCTGGCTGGCGAGGGCGATGCCCACGCTGCTAAACAAGCCACGGACGGTCTCCTGGTAGGCCATCTCCAGATCACCATAACCGAGTTGAAGATCTACCAGGGTGACCTCGACGCCCGCTGATTTGAATGCGCCTGCGACGTAGAGCAGCCCCATCGGCTCTACCGCGCGCGGCATGGTCGGCCAGGCTGGCGCGTTCTCGGCGGGGTTGATGAGCAGCACCCGTTCCATGCGCGTCACGCTCACAGGCGGATCACCCGGAAACCGATACCGTAGGATGGCCGATCCGCTTTATAATAGTAGCGGTTCGAGCAACGCACGTGGTCCATCCCACTGCGCCACGAGCCGCCACGCAACGCTTTGGGACCTTCCCCCCTGCGCAGGGGATTACGCGTTGGCATAGCCTTGTAGAACTCGGGATCGTAGGTATCAAGACACCACTCTGACACGTTGCCGGACATATCGAGGCAGCCGTACGGGCTGGCACCCTCTGGAAACTGGCCGACCGGGGTTGTGCCAGCCTGGAGGCCGGCAAAATTGGCGTGCCAGGGCAAGAGTTCATCGTGTCCGTTGGGGAAGCGTCTTTCTGGCATCGGGTTGGGCATGCTGATCTGTTGATCCCCGTCCAGCCATAGGCCGCCCCGGGCGGCTTTTTCCCATTGCGCCTCGCTCGGCAGGTCGTAAATCTCCCCTGTCGTTTTGGAAAGCCACCGGCAATAGGCCTGTGCGTCATACCAGGAGATAAAACAAACGGGATGTTGGGCGTTTTGGCCCAGGGGCGGCCTGGCCTCCCAATGCGCTGGGGCCTTGGCCCCTGTTGCGTCGACGAACAGACGGTACTGGCCGTTGGTAATGGGGTGGATGGACGTGGCATACTCGTCCAGGTAGATCTCGCGGCGCGGTTTTTCGTGATCCAGCGCCCACGCATCGCCCGTGACCGCGCCCATGACAAACGTCCCTTCCGGAACTGTGACCATCTTGGGCAGATGTGCACGTGGAGGTTCCTGCCGGGGAACAGAAGCCCCACACCAACCGCAGACCCACAATAGCTCGCCGGTCAGCATTTCACCACAGCCATTGGGGCACTTCATGGAGATACCTCCTTACAGGGCTTCATCTCGAGGATAGGGTCCGAGAAACCGGGCAGTTTAGTGATCAAGAAATCTCGGTCCGGCGGCAGGCCGAGCGTCGGATGGATGTCGTCAACCGGGTCGTGCTGGATCGACACCTCGTCCAGCGTGTGGATCTGCATACTGCGGTGGTCGTCTGGGATCGGGCGCGAGAATCTCAGGCGTCCCACTGCCTTATGCCGGGTGTTCCCTCCGACGGGGACTTTTTCCACCTGGATCCAGGTGCCTTGGTTGGGCGCTGAAACAACAGACCGCGCCCGGCACCAGATTGTGCTCTGGTCTGCCGGCAACAGCGCGGCCAGGACGTGCCGGTGGGGGATCAAGCGCTCATCTGCCAGCGCAAAGATGACCAGGTCACCCTGACAATAACGCGGCGGCGTGCTCTGTGAGAGAACGGCGTAATATTTGAAACCGAGAGCGGTGATCCATCGAATATGGCCACTGGGATAAGTCAGAAGGATGCTGCCCGAGCCAAATTGAAAGCGGGCGGCGGTGCCTGGCAAATGCGCCACACATCCTTGGGAACGACAAGCGCCCTGAGCGGCATCCCAGTGTACCAGTGGGGTCGTGACGGTAAAACTCGTGAAACGTCCTCTCTGGGATGTGAATCGCCAACCGCGTTCCACGCAGGATAGCTGGATGCCACAGTTATCCGGCTGCATCCCGACTGTCTGTGCGGCGACCAGGGTTGGTGAGGGAGCCTGCTCAGTCTTGAACACCTTGCCCCCTGTGCTGGTTGCCCGTGATACGATGCATGTTTCTCTCACATAGCTCAAGAGAGGACAATGGGCTGCCCTCCAAACACCACGTGCTTGATCCTCAATCTTGGTAACTCTGCCAACACTTGCTTGCTGGTTGCGGCTATGGGCCTGCCATGGCTGTTCAAAGAGGTATTCAACAGGATGGGGGGATGGCCGGTGTGTTGCGCAAAAGCCCTCAGGAGCCGCGCGATGTCCGAATCATCGTCGGGGATTGTCTCCAGGCGTGACGTGCCATCGATGTGCAGCGCGGCCGGGATCTGCCCCACAGCGTTTGGCAAGACGCGAAAATCATAGAGCATGAACGGCGAGAAAAAATAGTCTTTGAAAGCCTGTGCGCCGACAGAATCGAGTACAATCGGTGCCACCGGGCGGAAATACTCACGACCCTTGATGTGGTTCAGGATGTCTCGCATCCCGGGTTGAGTAGGGGCGGCCAGGATGCTGCGGCGGCACAGCGCTCGCGGGCCGATCTCTGGCGCGCCCTGGACAAAGGCGACCACCTCGCCGGCGGCCAGCCAGCGTGCAACCCGTTCGACGTCGGAGTCGGACAGCCGTCCGTTGATGCACAGGCCGTCGTGGGCTTTTGTGAAAAGGCCGCTGCGGTAGTCCAGGGGTTGTAACCGCGTCCTGTGCTCCAAAAAAGCGTGCAGCGCCGCCAGGCCCAAGGCGATGCCGTCGTCGGCGCAGTTGGGCGGAACGATCAGCTCGTCAAAGACCCGGCGCAGCCGGGTATTGGTTTTGATAGACAGCGCACATCCGCCCGCATAATACAGCGGCAACGCTCCGTATTGCTCGCGAATCTGGACGGACAGATCGACGATCAAATCCTCGAATAACGCCTGACCGGACGCGCACAGGTCAACCCGGTCGTTCCAACTCAACGTCATCCTCTCGATTTCCGGGCAGAATTGCCTGCGATAATCCATGTACTGCCCTGGCTGGTGCCGCATGACCGCCGCGTGCAGCGCCGGGCGGAACCGCTCCGAGTCCCCATAGGCCGCCAGGGCCATCACCTTGCCCGGTGTCGCCGACCGGATGTCATAGTCCTCGCGCTTGGCGTCAAAGACCAGGCTGGACAGCCACTGGTGAAAAAAGTTGCCCGATAAGATGGGAAAGTTGTAGCCCAAGAGTTCAACGCGAAAGCCATCGACCAGAAACAGAGTGTTCTGCGCAAAGGAGCCGCTGCCCTCGATGACCAGCCCCAGGAACCGTGTGTGGTCTGTGGTGCGGTACATATAAGCGCTCAACACGTGGGCCAGTTCGTGCAGGTACACGTAATGAGGATAGGGGGTGCCAAACAGTGTGCGCGTCAACCTGGCCGTAAAGCCGAGATTGCTACAGTCCAGCGTTTCCAGGTCTCGAAAAAGAGGAAATTCACGCGGCGCGCGGGCGTCAAACGTGGTAAAGTGGGAACTGATTATCTCGGCGGGCCTTCCGGCATAAGGGGCTAAATCGGCCTGCAGTAAGGCTACGTTCAATCGCCCATCGTGTCGCACGCCGGAGATTTTTTCCGATTCTATCAGGGCGAGCACCTGCCCTTGATCGGTGTCCGCCAGGCAGTAAGCTGCGTCGTGCACCCCCTTGGCGGGCGACTTTGCAAGAGATCCGTGTAAGCCTATCAGCAGTGGGGACATGGCTTAAACCCAATACGGTTTACTTAAGACCGCGGAGGCGGCTCCCACGCAGCCGGACGTGGGAGTCCGGCTCGTGTCCTCAAAGCACACAAGGGCGGATGGTTTGATCACCGAGCTGCACGGTCCTCCATAGGCTACATATACAGGCGATGGCAACGCATACAGCCGGGCAGCGGCGACGACAACTCTTTGAAGCGCTGCTGCCAGCGCATCAATTCCGGCGAGGCGAGTATCCGCTCAAATGACTGGCCGATATGCCCGATCCGATGGTAAAAACATACCGTCACGTTGCCGTCTGGATGCACCCAGATTTCATGCAGCGCGCGCGGGCAACGCCGCTGACGCCAGCGTTGGGGGGCGTCGCTATAGTAATCCACAAGCTCTTCGAGTTCAAAAAGAGGCGGGAAAATCACGGCTTGAAACGGGTATTCCTTTTGCCGGATCTTGAGCAACTCTTGGTACAGCGCGACCGCCTCGATACCGTTCCCGTCAGCGCCCTCTCCAAAGCAGAACGATGATTCGCCCCCGAATTTCTCTCGATAAACCCGCTTATGTTCCTCAATCACGGCGTCAGGCAGGAACGAAAGATGCTGGACGACGACCTGGTCAAAGCCCAGGGCACCGATTCTTTCGATGTCTTGTGAGAGTCGGTTGTAGGTCAGCGCGTTGATCGTCAACACTGCGCCAACCGGCATGCCTACACGTCGCAGATGGGGCAGGCTATTTTGCACAGATTCGCACAGACGGTTATACCCACCTTTGAGGCCGACGATCTCGTCGTGGCGTTGAGCGGTCCCGTTAAAGGTCACCCAAATCCCCTGCGGCGGTGCTTCGAGCAATTGGCGGTATCGTGCCTCGAGCAGGAGCCCATTGGTGATCGTCTTGTAGGCCAGCCCCTGACGCTTGAGGACGTGCGCAGCCCGGAAAAAGTCCGAGGATAACAACGGCTCTCCCCCGCTCAGGTAGATTTTGATATTGGGGTTTATACGGCTCACGGTACTGATAAAGGTCTCGAGTTGCTCCAGGAGAGCGGGATTATGAGTGGGCTCGAATTTTGAGGCGACGCGAGATTGGACGCAGTGTGAGCAGCGCAGGTTACATTGATAGGTGATAAAGATCTTCAGGTGGGAGCAGAAAACACTTTTCATTTCCCGACAATTACGGTTACTCTTCTGGCGTCTCGACGGTCTCTAGCGCATTTTGCACGATAGTTAGGAGGATATCCGGGTCACGTTCGACGTCGGCTATCGAGACAAATCGCACGTGGCTGATTGCTCCAAGTCCTCTAACAAGATGTGAATTCTCTTTAGACGGTACGTCATCACCTAGCAAAATGATCGGCTTGTGCATAGCGGAAGCCCAGCCGATTTCGACGTGGGTGCCATCGCTCCTGATGTATTGTTGAGAATAATTCTTGATAAAGAGGGCGATATACACGTCGCAAAGCTGCATCCAGCCATAGTCTCTGAGAACCAGTTCAGCGGAATCGACGAGAGCGAGATTGCCAAAGTCCTCGGCAATATGTGCAGATAGAACCCGATAACTCGCCTTTTCGAGGATGGTGGCCACGTATAAAATGAGCCTCTTCAAGTGCCTGTTGAAGTGTCCAGCATCCCCAGAGGCATGCTGGATAGGTCCACCAATGACCACCGTTTTACTATCTTCTACATACATTTTTCCACCGCTAACACCTTTTGTAATTGTAGGCTTGTATTGTGGTGGGCGGGCACCTGCCCCATCCAGAAATCATAGCGTCGGGGGCACCAATTGGTCGGTGGATAGCAAGTGCTCCCTTTTCCGTGTCCTCGGCACACTGATTCTCTCATGGATTCCGATTATATGCTTTTGGTGACAAGTGAGCAAGTCAAAAATGATCCCTGTCACTGATCGTAGGTTGGTAGCCCGGCCGCCGGCCGAATCCAGCGCTTGAACCCGGCGAAGCGATCGCCCCCACCTGCAAGGGTTGGGGCGCTTCTTCGTTGGGAGAGGTCTCTCCTCACGTCGGCGCTCAAGCCAGGGGAGGTCCAACGGCGTTTTGGCAGATACTTCGAGATCGAGCGGATCGCCGGCGAGACCGATCTTTCCGGGTGGTCGCGCGGGTTTGCGGTCTACCTTGATGACGCGAAACGGGGATCGTGAGCCGGGGCGGGCTAGAAGCCTGACAACCGCCCTCCTTGATACACCAGGAACGTGATCAGGCTGGCTGTCGTCAGCGGGACGAGGAGCCCCATCAACGTCCATTTGAGGCTGCGGGTCTCCTTCCATATGGCCCACACGGTCACCAGGCAGGGCAGGTAGAGCATGAAAAACACCATGAAAGTGTATGACGAAAGCGGCGTCCACACTTGGGGTAGATAGTTCAGCACCTGCTCCGACTCTACCAGGGTGGTTTGTAGTCCATAGGTCATGGCCAGGGCGGGGACGACGATCTCCTTGGCTGGCAGGGTGAAGAGCAGGGCAGTGAGCATCTCGCCAGTCAGCCCAAAGGAGCGGCCCAGCGGCGCCAATGTGCGCACCAGCCAACCAACGGCCGTTTGTTCGAAGGGGACGCCTGCAGGGAGATTACCCAGGAGCCAGATGAGGAGCGAGGCAGGCCCCGCGAACTCTACCGCTCGCCACATAGTGTGTGCCACCCGGTCCACCAGCGCCCGCCAT
>Ga0180431_10009789_pt1 | contig 10764 bp, 23 predicted proteins | sample SS_ome_11_FD_132459 | JGI IMG/M metagenome (GOLD analysis project Ga0180431, IMG submission 132459) | Hypersaline lake sediment archaeal communities from the Salton Sea, California, USA - SS_1_MS_1 metaG | ecosystem: Environmental > Aquatic > Non-marine Saline and Alkaline > Hypersaline >...
AATGTTCCAATATGGAACTACCAGCCGCGCCGGTCCACCACCATGTCGGCTATCCGATCATCACAAACACTGTGAACGGTAACCGAACCGTCATCTCTTACGGGGCGCATTTCATTGGCGCGCTGAACTAACCTGAACGCCTCTAGCATCTGGTCCTTGGGATATGGTGGCAGCGTAGCCTCCTCTCCAAAGACCGTGGTTTCCAGATACCACCGAGCCACATTTCCATTGATTTCCCGCGCCTCTTTCAAATTCACGGTCGTCCCCCTGAATACTGCTCAATTTCAAACTTTTCCCGCGACCAGAAATCATGAAAACCTGGTAATGAATCTATAAACTTTTGCCAGCGCGGATCGGTAGGATTTGTAGATATTTTTGCTTGCAACTCATCCATCAGACACTCAAGCGCCAACCTACGTGTTGGACAGGCGGTCAACAACCAATTAGCCCAAGCCGCTGCATAACTATGCTCAGCATCAAAATTGCGTAAATTTTCAGACATTTCCACCTGATTTCAAAGAGTGCTTTTCTATCAATTCCTCAGCTTCTTTGTAGGTCTTTTCCGCGTCGAAAACACCACAGCCCCAGCAAAAACCATCACGATCAAACAACTGTGGATGACCGCCACATTCATCGTACTCAAGCACCAATAGGACAGCAACTGATCGGTTGAAAAGTTCAAACCACCCTTCTACGGCCCGCAGAGGCACCTCCTCCGCTTCCGCCGGGTGACAGGCACCACAGAGCCCGTCTTTGCGTCGGCCGCCCCACAGGCGCTTTCTGGCGCCTTCTGGGAGCATACTGAAGTGGCGGCGACAGAAAGGCAACTCAGGGTGGCAGTCGACTGCCTTGCAGCCGTCGGCGTGACAGTGATGGCTCAAGACTCAAAACTCTTCCGAATTTCAGCCCTCATAGCCTCTTGTTCATCTTCATTCAAAGGCGTCAATACTGAACCCCGGCGCTTCTGCTCATCATAACGCTTACACAGGAACAAATTTTCCACCAAGAACTCCTTTTCCTGCTCTGTAAAAGGCTGGCTTATCCCACCACGTTCCTTTTGAAATTTTGTCATCTCAGCCAGAAGGCGCTGGCGCCTTTCTTCGGACGAAATCTTGTCTTCGGCACAAGGATATATCCACACTTGACCGTACTCAGTACCACCACACACTGGACAGGGCTCTATTTCACTATAAATATGGTAACCAAACTGAGCTTTGCAACCTGCGCATACCCAGCGACGAACGAACCCATCTTTCCCCTCATACCTCTCAGCCCCCTTGAATATTATTCCCTCGAATGGAAGCCCAGGTTTTTGAACTACTCCCATCGAGTAATGCTCTTTCATGCGAGTCACAGTACCATCATCCAACGTGCGCGTTGCAATATGCTCAACTGGAACCCACTCTACATCTTCAGCTGGTTTGGTAGGCAATAATGCTCGAACAGGCTTCGTAAGCTGCCCCCAAAGCCACGCCAACCAACCAGGAACAGCCAACGTAATAGCCCCCAAGAACATAAATGCGCGTCTGCTTATCTTCTTCATACCTACCTCCTAATGAAGACTGTCCTCTTCCAGGTTTTCCATATCAAAAAAATCTTCTTCTTCAGAAAAAGCCATCTCCAGAAACTGCTGCGTCTTTGTCATGGGCTGCACCGACACAATATCATCCGCCTTCAACTCCGGAAACGGTTGCTTCACCGTCGGCACGGTCATGCCCTTACGCATCAACCGACGCCAGCCGCGCCAAGTCTTCCATCTCAGCAAAAGTCGCTTCCACCAAGGAAGCGGTGGTCCAGGATTCCACATCATCAGTGCACCATGTCTTCCGGCGGAGCCGGGTCTACTTGGTGGTCCTCCGACGGTACGCGCTCGAACTTCAGCAACTTGCCCAGCTCCAGGGGCAGCTTGCACTCCGGGCACGGATCGCCCACCACCAGGTCGCAATCTTTCAAAATACCATGCTCCCGGCACACCACCTCGAACACGCCATGTATACGGCCATAGCCATCGGGGTATATCCCCGCCAGGCCGTTCAACAGGCCCATCACGCGCACGCCCCACTTACGCTCGCCCTGGTGATACTTCACTGGCAACTCGCGGCACTGTACGGACTTGTGGTTAGCCACTCCTTCGTTACACGGAATGTACGGCCCGAAAACCAGCGCAGTCGTGGCTTCATAATCCAGCTCCAGCATCTCATTCAAAATGCCCACCATGCGATCGGCGATAACCTCTTCAAGCATATCATGAGCTTCTTCAATCCGCTTTCTCATGTCTTCTTTCTTCATCGTCTATTTTCCTGTTCCTTTCTTCTTACTAAATCCGCTAAGCGGATTTACGAGAAATTCCTGCCCAATCAGTAGTTTCGTTTTCCCCAAAGGAAAAACCAGCGCTCCCAAGGCGTTGGCGCTTCCACTCAGTCAAAGCCCAATTGTAAGTAAAACGAGCGGCACCACAAGCTTGAACAAAATAATTTACTTGCCTGTTATTCGGACAAAGTCGAATTTTATGCGCTCGTTGAATTTTCATGTGTTTTTATAGAAAACTTACCTACAGATACAACTTATAGCTAATTCATAAAGAAATCAAGCGCTTATCCTTTTTCCTCATATTGCTGAACTTCGTCAAAAACATGTTCAATTCCAACATTTGCTGCCTTGAACATATCGATAGATTCGCCGCCAGCATGATACCAGCGCTCACAAACCACGCGAACTATACCGCAATTGATGATCTGCATCGCGCAATTACGGCAAGGAGTCATACGACAATATAGGGTGCTTCCTTCAACTGCAACCCCGCGCTTCGCCGCCTGGCACAAAGCATTTGTCTCCGCATGAATGGTCCTAACGCAATGTTGGGTAACACTGCCGTCTTCATGTACCGTCTTTTTCATCTGGTGGCCGACATCATCACAATGCGGTAATCCGACCGGAGAACCCACGTAACCCGTCGCCAATATCTGTTTATCCTTGACGATTACACATCCGCTGCGCCCTCGATCGCAGGTGCTACGCGCCGCAACCGAGTTCATTATGCCAAGAAAGTATTCGTCCCACGATGGTCGTGTGTGAGCAACATTATTCATCTTTACTCTCTGGCGGCCACTCCCGGACCTCATCCATGATAGCGATAATGCCGGTCTCCTCGAATAGAACACCGTCCATGGCCACGCTGCTATCCATGGCGTCCAGCCGGAAAGGCAAACACTTGGGATTATCGATGTTCATGAGAATCACGCGGGACTTCTGTTTGGGATCCGGCGCAAACAACACCACCTCGATGCTCTTGGCCTCCCAGATCTGTTGATACAACATCGGTTGCCCAACCCGGTGGGCCGTCCACACTTCCAGCCCAAGAGGGGTTTGCCGAACGCCACAGTGCTTGGCCCCGACCTCCATCAACGTGAAGCCAAAATCCAGATTAATGGGCTCTCCCGTTGGAACGCACCCCTTCCAGAACCTTGCGTGGAACCGGAACGAAAATAGTGGTTCAAAACTTACTCTTGTCGCCATTCTCCTTCTCCTTATCTATTTTGATGACAAATCGGAAAGCGCAGCAACAACCACCTGCGCCTCAGAAGACGTAACACGAAGCTGCAACCTTACTTTCCGACCAGTATAAGGCACCACCTCAACCAATCGTGATAACCGGGGCGTCAACAGCGACCGTACTTTGTCTACCAACTCGGCAGCCTTCGCTTTATTTAATGCCTTCTTCTCGCGCTCTCGCTTTTGCTCTTTTCTCATAGCCACATATTTAAACAATTCGGCAGCGATAGCCTCCAAATCAAAAGGCTCATAAAAATAAGTAGGCTCCGCAAGCTGACTTAGGCTCTGCCGAGTTTCAATTTGTAACCGATTGTGCTTGCCCTCCCAAAATGCCCATATCGCATGAGTAACCTGAATACCGTCAATCCACCGGGGATGTGTGTCGTACCCATAACCAGAACACAAGTTCCTAGGGGCAACTTTTACCTCACACCCTTCTTTTTCCAAACGCCCAACCAAAAGCAGCATAAAATCATTCAGACGCTGAGCGCCCTGCAAAATCGCCTCTTCCATTCTCCTTCTCCTTCTCCTTAGCCCGTATTATCATTTCCGCACACACCCAAAAAACAAATATGAGTGCAAAATTCAAAAGCATTGCATAAAACAAGGCTTCACTTTCTGTCATTCTCCTTCTCCTTCTCATCCTTCAACAAGTTTCAACTGCCAACATCTTCTATTAATGTTTCCAGGCAAAGGCAAACTCACTTCCTGCCAAAAGAGTTTCTCTACCACTGGACCAACTTTGGTCCTGTAATTTACCAACTCAACAAAATTAATGTCGCCGCCAACAATCAATACCGAATGAAGAGCATGTCCAAGCCTCGGATTAAGTACGTCCAACATCGCAGGAAGTTTATATATTGCTTCTTCAACTCGAATAGAAATCATTTGAATCCCAAGATATTTTGCAGCCTTTTTTATACTTATGGCAGACCCAAACTCACACTTAGCCATCCGCTCCAACTCTTCCCATTTATCCGTTCCAGGTTCTGGAGAACTACGTCCAAAATAACGAAGCGCATTGCACAAAGAGAAAAGAGCGCAGCAAGAACCTTCCTTTTGCAGCAAATACTCCACACCATTTAATTCTTTGCTGCCCCTCTTGTTATCCACAACATCCTCCCCGGACACCGCCCAAACGCCGTCCCCGGGCACGTCTACCTAAAACAATCTCCAGCAAGTTCTCCGACCAGCACTTAGGGCAAACCGCTACGGCATTCTCGCCCTTACGGCGCTGAACTTTCCAGTGCCAGTCTTCGGGCAATTGCACACGCGAGTTGATACCCTCGACTTCTTCGGTGCGCTCGCAGTAGTAGCAGATGTGAATGTGGACGACCATTTCCGTCTAATCCTTATCAGGAGGTAATCCAAGTTCTTTTCGCCGGGCTTCATACCTCTCTCTCGAACACCCATAAGGAGATAACCCCAAATTGATAGGCTGTTTAGCAAGAGCCTTTATCGCACTCTTTTTACAAGAGAAAGGAGGAGGTTCAACATGCACGGTTTTGAGCCGAAAAACAAGCTGCTTCACTGACTGATTCGATGCAGACCAATCCTTCACCTCTTCTATAAACCGTTTACGAGCGGCCCGGATAACCTCTTTGTCACGATTCTGTGTCATCAGTTTTTCTTATGATAAATATGGTATGTATACACCTCATCTATATCATCTTCATCATACAAGTATTCGTACTGGGGATTTTGGTTGCCTATATAGGGACCCCATTTGTGCCAGCGCCAACCACCATCTGCAGCTTGGTCTATTTTTCTGACAGCGGTAAAAGAAACCACGTATTCGTTGGCTTCGTCCTCTTTCAGCTTGTTGCCCAGCACCTCCATGAACTGTTCAGGGGAATCACAAACCCCATACGCATTATGGTCGTCGGGAAGCCCGTTATACCAGCTCTCCCAATCATCTTCATCATGAAGATTTCCCCCGCCCTTCGACAACAGCATATCGAAGCTATAATGAGTGATTTCATACAGCCCTTCATCGAGTCTTGTTGCGTCAAGGGACCCTCCAAACACAACTGAGAGCGCTTCCAGTGTACGACCGTCTGCTTTTCTAAATACCGGATCTACCAACATCACCTTTCTCCTTTCTACACTTGAGGATATTCATTCCAGATGCGGCCGTCCAGTTCACGACCACCTTCTTTCTTGCTGACCTTCCGCGTCCAACCCCACTCATGGCCCACAAATATATACTCCTGACCTTCTATACTCGCAGTATAGGTCTGTGCAGGAGACGGTGGCGGCAAATCAATGGTTATGTCATGGGCCACTTTCTCAGTACCGCTATGAGGCTTCCATGCGCCCCACTGTTTCATTAGAAAGGGTACTTTAGCCTCCTGGCACTGGTCCCTAATTGACCTCACCCAGTCGGGATTCATTGGTCGAGCGCCGTACCCTGACTCACCGCCGCAAACTATCCATTGAATGCGATGGTGAGACGGAACCAAATAAGGCTTCATATCAATTGGGCCTAACATCGGCTCTATACTAACCCAAGGCACTTCCGATAGGACTTCCAGCAACACGGGTATGCGTTCATCTGCCGTCTTCTGATCCTCCGCACTCACGCCATGCCAGACATTTTTAAGTGGCCACGGCCCTTGGGGATGCAGCCACTGGCCCGGCACCATCATGGATTTCCACACCGCCCCCAAGTCACGGCCAACCAACCTGCTCGCAATCTGCAAGCACTTCACTGGCGGATGCCCATTCGTCTCAGCACACAACCACTTCTCCCATTCCAGCATACGCTCTGGGCGCTTGGTTAATAATTGAAACGTATGCTGCGGACACACAGCCATCACACCAAACACCGCTGCGATAAACTCATTGGAAACGTCCTTGTGGAACAGGTCGCTCATGGAGTTCACAAAAATCCTGCGCGGCTTCTTCCAGCGCAACGGCGCTTCCAGCATCTCCGGCACAAGACGCACTTCACCGTTCCATTTTGGGCCGCTCTTGGTCAACCTAGTCAACCCCTCGTACTTTTGCCCCGGTCCACTGAATCGATGGGCAAAACGGGAGGCATAACAGTTGCGACAACCCTCGCTGACGGGCTCACACCCCTTTACAGGATTCCAAACCTTACCCGGAGTACCATCATCTCCTCTTGTCCACTCAATCTTTGTACTTGCCATATCTTATTGCTCCAACCCATGCAAATGTTTGATGGCGCTTTTTGTTATCGCCACCTCGGCTTCCATAATCATTATTCTCTTCTCAAGGTTTTCATTCTGTTGGGTTAGCCATACCAGACATGAGGCAAACACGATAAAACCAGCCAACAGTATAAATGCCAACAACCTCATCGCCACCTGAACCAATCTGCAAAGGCGTTCCCAAAAGCCCCCACCGTCAAAACAAAACCAATGCCTGCGCCAACTACGGCAGCAAGTAGATGCGTCAGCACTAGCCACCACCACCAGGGTATTTCAATCGTTATTTCCATCGCCTTCCTCGCGTATCGTCCGCTCAGGGTTAACGTAAGGAACCACGTCTCCCCGTTTTTCTTTACCAAGCGTCGAAAGTCTATCTCGAATCCACCGATGCCATTCCCGATGTCTTGCACTCAATGGAATAAATCCAGCATCGGCGGCCAGGTGCCTGTACTCTGCCAACTCGCCGCTGGCCCAAGCACGCGGAAGATATAGCCACCAAGGCTCAAAAAGGATACTCAACTTATCGGCCCAGCATAATGGAGATGGATCACAACCAGCGTTTCGCGCATAATGCCTGGAATGAAAGAGGCATAAATTATGGTACTTTTCACCAAACAATCGACCCGCAATCTTGGCACCCAGCTCAGGATGGCGCTCGCCTTCCTCGTCGTCCATATGCGCCTTACCCCAGTAACCCCAATCATGAATCAGGATACAAATCGACTCTCTAAAACCAGGAGGTCTTCTGTATAACCAAACCCAAGCAATCCATACAGTAAACGGATGCCATAGAAACTGGTGAACACCGAACAGTAGGCTCTTTGTCCCTACCTTCATCTACTTCACCCCCTCGAACAACTGCTCATCAGGAATATCATCAGAAACACCAGGTTTACCCGACACGGCCCTGTACTCGAAACCGCCCTGTTCCCTGATAATCAAAACCGAATCTCGACCCGTCGCACGCTCATAGGAACACAGCGCATCTGAGAGCTTGACTATCGCCGTCTGCACATCCGGATCAGGATGCTTCATCTTCTCCATTTTTACGCTGTACTCATCCACTTCTTCCAGCCAATCATAAACCTCAAAATGCTTGTCACCGGCATTCAAATCATAAGGGACGCTTTCATCAAGCTCACCGTCCCACCTGCACCAAAGATTCTCGCTGACCGACGTACCATAAAACCCGATCGCTTCCGCATCGCAAGATTCAAGAAAGTGCGCCCACGCAGGCAGATGGCACACCCGGTTCGAGTCCGGCTTGTACTTCTCAACAAATTGTCTGAAGTGCTGGGCCAACTGTTTGAAGTGCTCCTGTCGCACCATGGCCCAATCAAACTGAGAAGCGTGTACTGCTCGCTCAAATAGAGGAATATCCTGACGCTTCGCCAAATCCCATAGACGACAATTGTCTTCTCGCGCACCACTAAGCCAATGATCATACGGAATCGACGGGTCTTTCAGATAATTGTTATACAAAACATCAAAAACGAAAGCCGCGCCTCCGTACGAATTCTTAAATTCGATTTCGTCATCTGGCTTTCCGTCATTAAAAACTATAATGGAACAATAACTCATCCACCCATCTCCTCATCATGCTCTATCATGTGCTCAAATAAACAATCGGCGCACAGTTCCTGCGTATATTCACATCCTTCATGCGGACAAACTCCTAGATCATCAGTAAGCGCCCCGCATTCTTCACACTCTCTATCCATCTCTATATCCTATTCGGCCAGCCACACCAGCATGACTTTTTGGTTTCCTCGGTCCAGACGTGGCCGTTACTGCACCTGTAAGTGGTCGTCGTTGTGTTGCGATCGTGATGATGGTGTCTACCATCCTCGTCATAGAAAGAACGGGAGCCTATCAGAGTCCTTGACGACCCTATGTCTTGCACCCTGGAGGTCTTACCCTCCTCTATGCACTGCGGGCACTTCATTCCGATTCTCGTTACCTCAACGCTTTTCTCCAGCGAGTCGAGGCGGTCTGATAGTTCTTTGGTTTTTTCCGCTGTTTTGAGTTTTATGAATTCATTAATCGGTAACCAACCATCGGGACCGGAAATACAATCCTCCCATTTTACTCTTTTCCCATCGGGAAATTCAAAACACTGTTTGTCGTTATCCCATTTAACATCTATCCATTCTGGATAGTTTACCTCTTGTTGCCGCCTGAGTTCGTCGCGCCCTTTCTCGGCCTCACTTGTTTTTGGTTCCCATCCATTTCTCTTTTCGTCACATTCAAGACAGTAAGCAGCCTTCTCCCATTTGCAATGTAAGCATAACCTGTCTCTCCAATCGGATTGTTCCCGCTTCAGCTCCGCGATTTCGGTTTCAAGGTTCCGCACCACTTCTATTGTCATGTCTGTAAGAGACTTTGCTTCACTTGACGGCTTTCTCTCCTGAATAAAATCATACAACTCTTCTGACAGCCCCTTGATGCGCTGAAGCTCGTTTTCTCTCACCAGTTCCTCAATCCGATTGTTGGCGATTACGAGATCTGCAACAAGCTGTTCATTTTTCTCTAGCAACTCGATATCTGTTTGGTTTTGCTCCACAATTCTTCCCTCTATTTGACGCCAACCTCGTTTTTGATTTGACCGGCCAAGTCCATTATGTGTTGTGCTCTCCGCGCCGACCTTTCCACGGATTCCCGCAACAGCTCATATACCGTGTGCTTGTGGGGAACACGCCAAACACCGTCATCATCAAAGTCTTCTCTGACAGCCCCGCAACAAACACACCACTCGACATCCTTGAACTTGTCTGCGTAGTGATCACAGGGATGCGGCGCTTCAAGCGGAGTTATCTGCTCTTTCCACTCCGCCAGAGTCGCCATCATGCGCTGAACGGTGTTGTGCGGCAGCGGCCCGTGAAGAGTCGCCCTCAAAAGCTCCTCGACCTCTTCAACGGTCATCGGTTTCCTGAGATCGTCATCCATTGTCTTCTCCTTTAAACTTTTCCAGGGCCGGACACGGAAGTGTCTCTATCAAATCCCCGGCCCCCGTGCCAACACCAGCCACGATTCTACGACAAGCACACCCCTCCGCCGCCGTCTGAACCAGGAACTCCTTATGCTCCGCCCCCCTCAGTTTCTCACAGAGAGCGTCGATGATGATCTTGTCAGCATCACCAGTAACCGGCGGCCACGGCTCATCGCCCGTCGCCGGAAGAACCAGTCCAAGGAGCGCCCGTATCGGTTCAAAATAACACCGAGTCGGTCGGGCCTTACAGGTCGGAGCCGTCGATAGCTTCTTGTTCTTTTCGATACACTCACTACAGTAACCATCGACGTAGCTTATTACCCGTCGCCTGGCCTCCCCCTCCCCTTCCAGCTCGCGGAGAAGAAACTGGATAACGCGCAGCGTGACTTCAGGCACCAAATGCCAGTGATCCACCGGTACATCTTCAGCATAGGTGCGCTTGATTTCTTCAAGGTCCAGATGATCCAGGTTCACTTTTCCAGCTCCTTCCGGCAAAAGCCACAAACCCATTTGTCCTTGACACGCTCAGGCTGCCACTGGGGATGGCGCGAGCACTTTGGTGTTCTCTGCACCCGCGCCTTCACTTCGCCCTTGAACTTCTTGAGCAGCCGCTCGTACCAGGGAGGATGCAGCTCGCCCAGTTCCTTGCGCAGGTCCACGGCCACGATGATGGCCTCTTCCTCCGGCATCGGCCCCCTGGTGAATCCGCCGGATGGCAATACGGCCACGACGTAGTACTCGTCGCCGCCACCTCTCACCTCTACAGAAAACCTGGCCATTATTTTTTCACCATCTTTTTCAGCGAAGCCTTCTTCTCCACAACCAACTGGCGCCTGGCTTCTTTCAACGCCTTGCACTTCAAACACTTTCCACACGGCTTACTTTTATTGGGCTGATCACACGTCCACCAGCAGTCGTCTGGCACTTTCCATTCCTTTAAATCTCTCACTATTTGCCACTTATAATGCCACTCTAAAGGAAAAATAATTTCCCTTGTCACTCTTTTCAACCCCGAAAGAGCATTGAAGGCCGTCACAAATTCATGCTTGA
>Ga0180431_10009791_pt1 | contig 10763 bp, 8 predicted proteins | sample SS_ome_11_FD_132459 | JGI IMG/M metagenome (GOLD analysis project Ga0180431, IMG submission 132459) | Hypersaline lake sediment archaeal communities from the Salton Sea, California, USA - SS_1_MS_1 metaG | ecosystem: Environmental > Aquatic > Non-marine Saline and Alkaline > Hypersaline >...
CGGGCCCGGATAGATGACCTCTCTGCCGCGAAACGTTGCCTGAAAGACCTCGCAGTTGCCGCGGCACCCGTCGATACACCGCGTGCAAAGTCCGGAGCTCGGAACCACGCTCCGGGACCGGTTCGACGTCTGAGAAACGTCATTCGAATTAGGTCGCTGAAGATTCACGACGCACTCCTTCTTGCCATGGCTGGTTTTCGCCTTCTGTTGTTCGTAGCCCGCTTACGCGGGAGCGAGCAGTCCCCTCAGCTGCCATCTGGCACACTGAAACCCTCTGCCCAACTCGCACCATACGCACGTGTCGCCGATGTTCTCCACCATGGTCACCTGGGACTCACAGAGCCCGCAGATGCCTCCCTCCTTCATTGGACCGGGACACGGCGTAATCGTCATGGGGCAGACATCGATACACGCGTTGCAGCGCTTGCACGTCTCAGGACGCTCATCGAATGGCAGGGCAACACGCCGGTCCTTCCCCCGCCCCACGAAGCCAAGCGACCTGGACTGCCAGACTTCATCGCAGACTCGGACACAACGCCCGCACAAGACGCAGTCCTTGTTGCGCATCGGGTACCGCGACTTGGTCACCCCGACGCGTGCGGCGAGGTCTTGAATCGCTCGCGAATTCGGGGCCTCGGCCAACAACAGCTCCACGATGTTCCGCCGGGCCCGCAGAACCGCCTCGGAATGCGCCTCGACCACCATGCCTTCTCGGGCCTCCAGCGTGCAGGAAGCAGTCATCTTCCTTCGATTGCCCTGCACCACCTCCACGATGCAGACGCGGCACGCCCCGATGGGCTCGACACCGGGCATGTGGCACAAATTGGGGATGCAGATCCCCGCCTCCAGGGCTGCGTCGAGAACGCTGGTTCCCTCCGGAACCCGGATCGTCGCGCCGTCAACCGTTATGGTCACCATGTTCGCCATGAGTCACCTTCAGGCCTTGCTGATCGCTTCGCTCGGGCACATTTCCTGGCAGATCCCGCACTTGTGGCAGAGACTGTCTTCGATCTCGATCTGGTCCCCGTCCTCGCTGATGGCGTCGTGCGGACAGGCCTCGATGCACTCCCCGCACTGGACGCACAAGTCCGGGTCAATCCGGTAATGTACCAGGGCCCGGCAGACACCGGCCGGACAGCGCTTCTCGTTGATGTGCGCTTCATACTCGTCCCGGAAGTAGCGCAACGTCGACAGTACCGGATTCGCAGCCGTCTTGCCCAAGGCACAGAGCGAACCGACCGTGACGGTCCACGCGAGGTCCTCCAAGAGATCCAGCTGCTCTGGCGTGCCGCGTCCTTCGGCGAAGTCGGTCAGGATCTCGAGCATCCGATCGATGCCGATCCGGCAGGGCACGCACTTGCCGCACGACTCGTCCTGCAGAAACTTCAGGAAGTACCTGGCCACGTCGACCATGCAGGCCGAGTCGTCCATGACGACCATGCCGCCCGAGCCCATCATCGAACCTGCTTCGGCCAAGGCCTCGAAATCCACCGGCAACGAGAACCGGGAAACGGGCAGACAGCCACCCGAAGGCCCGCCGGTCTGTACCGCCTTGATCTGTTTGCCGTTCTGGGGGCCGCCGCCGATGTCGAAAATGATCTCTTGAAGCGTCGTCCCCATCTCGACTTCGACGAGCCCCGTGTTCTTCACGTGGCCCGTCAACGCGAAGATCTTCGTGCCCTTGCTCTTGTCGGTCCCCTTGCCGGCGAACCAATCGGGGCCATTCAGAATGATCCGCGGCACGTTGGCCCAAGTCTCGACGTTGTTCAGGTTGGTCGGCTGATCGCGGTACCCTCTCTCGACAGTATGGACGTCCTTCGGGCGGGGCTCGCCCACGTGGCCCTCCAACGATGCCATCAACGCCGTGGACTCGCCGCAGACGAACGCCCCTCCCCCTCGCGCGACCCGAACGTCGAAACTGAACTCGCTGCCGAGGATCGCCTCCCCCAACAAACCGAACTCACGCGCCTGGTCGATCGCCGTGTGGATGTGCGAAACGGCAAGCGGGTATTCGTTCCGAACGTAGACGTAGCCCTGCCGGGAACCGATGGCGTACGCGCCGATCATCATGCCTTCGAGAATCAGATGGGGATTGCCCTCCAGAAGCCCGCGGTCCATATACGCACCGGGATCGCCCTCGTCAGCGTTGCAGATGACGTAGTGCGCATCCCCAGGCGCAGCCCGACACTGCTCCCACTTCTTCCCCGTCGGGTATCCGCCTCCGCCACGCCCGCGCAACCCCGAAGCCTTGACCTGCTCTATCACTTCCTCCGGGCTCACAGACGTGAGCACTTCGGCCAAAGCCGAATAGCCCCCATGGGCGATGTAGTCGCGGATGTCACAAGGGTCGATGAACCGGTTCTGGCCGATGAGGTCACGGTCTTGCTTCGAGAAGAAGGGCAGGTCGGCTTCCCGCCTGGTGCGCCGATCCGATGCAGGACCAGCAAACAGGAGCCGTTCGACGACGTTTGCTTTCACCAAGGTCTCGGTAACGATCTCGGGCACATCTTCCGGCTTGACGCTGCAGTACAGCACATCGGGTGGCTCGACGATCATGAGCGGCTCCTGCTGGCAGAAGCCATGGCAGCCGGTCACCCGAAGATGAACCTTGTCAGTCAGGCCCTCTTCCTGAAGGGATTCCTCTAATGCCCTCAAGACGGCAATCGACCCGGAGGCCTGCCCACAAGTCCCCGACGACAACGTCACGCGAATGGGCCAGGCTTGATCGTCTTCCTTCAGTTCCTTCCGGAGCGAGGCCAGGGCAGCAGCATTCGGCAGTCTAGGCACTTGCAACCACCTCCAGATCCTGTGCGCGGACTGCTTCGAGAAGCTGCCGTAGCTTGGCGGGCGTCATGTGATCGTAGTAGGTCCCATCGACGACGACGACAGGCGCCAAGGCGCAGGCCCCCAAACAGTTCACCGTCTCCACGGTGAAGGCCCCGTCCTCTGTGGTCTCGCCCGGTTGGACCCCGAGCTGCCCGAGGATCTCATCAAGGAATCGACTGCCCCCCCGAACGTGGCAGGCCGTCCCAAGACATGCGGTCACCAGGTGGCGCCCGCGCGGCTCAAGGCTAAACGCCTTGTAAAAGCTCGCCAACTGGAAGACCTCAATGAGGGGCAGGCCGAAGGACGCCGAAACACGACGCAGCGCCTCTTCGGGCAGGTAGTCATACGATCCCTGGATGTCCTGGAGGACTTCGATCACATCGAACCCTTCGCCGCCCCGCCCTTCCAGGATCTCGTCGAGCCTGTTCCATTCAAGTTCCATGCGTTTCCTCCCGGCCGGCGCCGCAGGTTCTGCCGCCCTCAGCACGACGCGGGCATCCCACACCTCCCCGACAGGCGCCGGTTGATCGGCCGCCACTTGCCAAGGCTGTGCCAACGACGGCAAGCCGGCAAGCATACGGGCTGGGTCGTCCCATCGCCGCCGACTCGACCTTGTGCATCGCACGACGATGGCGAGGCGGCACCTACTTGCCGGTATTATAGTGATTCGGCGATACGCCACAAGTGCAACAGCGCGCTTTCTCATTCAATCGAGGCTTTTTCGGTCGACCAAAGAACGGGTTCTCGCGCTAGAACCGGCAAACTTGCCGCTCTAGCCCGGCAGAATCCCCGGGGGGCTGCCGCGACATCGGCCATCTGGTTCTGACTCCCAGCCGCTTGCCGGCGGAATTCCGGGGGGTGTGACGCCACCCCTGCCAAGGCCTACCGGCAGTTTTGCCGCATCGGAGGTTTACAACCGGCACGTTTCCTGGTAGTGTTCCTTTCCATGAGGGAGAAGACCGAAGAGAAACGCCTTGCGATCCTGCGGATCCTAAGGGAGGCCGATGGGCCTGTTGGCAGCACCAAGATCACCGAACGCCTGTCCGGAATGGGGCACGACATCAGTGAGCGCACGGTCCGCTTCCACCTCCTGGACATGGACCAAGCGGGCCTGACCGAGAACCTCGGCAGACACGGACGTCGGATCACCGAACGAGGCGCCAAGGAACTCGCCAACGCCAGGGCATTCGCGAAGGTGGGCTATCTGTCGGCCAAGATCGATCAGATGACCTACAGAATGACCTTTGACCTGTCCAGCAAGACCGGAACCGTCGTGCTGAATGTCAGTCTCATCGACAGGAATCATCTCGAGCGATCGATTCCCTTCATCGAACGGGTCTTCAGCGCCGGATACGCCATGGGCAAACTCGTGGCGCTCCTGCGCCCCGGCCAGCACGTCGGCGAGATGGCAGTTCCCGACGGCGCTTTTGGAATCGGGACGGTCTGCTCAATCACCTTGAACGGCGTGCTCGTCGCGCACGGCATTCCCACCAACTCTCGATTCGGCGGATTGTTGGAGCTTCGCGACAGAAAGCCGGTGCGGTTCGTCGAGTTCATCAACTACGACGGCACGACCCTGGACCCGCTGGAGGTCTTCATCAGAAGCGTCATGACCGACTACGTCGGCGCGACCGAAACAGGCAACGGCCTGATCGGCGCCAGCTTCCGCGAAGTCCCCGCCGACAGCCGAGAACGCGTCATCGGTCTGGCGAAGGAACTGGATGCGGTCGGCCTCGGCGGCGTGTTCCTGGCCGGTTGGCCCGGACAGCCCCTCCTCGAAATCCCCGTCAGCGAAGGACGCGTGGGACTGGTCGTCATCGGCGGGTTGAATCCCGTCGCGATCTTGGAAGAACAGGGCATCCACGTTTACCGCACCGGCGCCCTGGCAGGACTGATTGATTACCGACAGCTCTTCCCCTACGACGAACTGCATGCCCGTGCCAGAGACCTGGGTTGATTCGTCCCTCAACCACGACATTCGCCGATCCCCGTACAGTCCCCAAGCGAAATGCCCCGCGCCCGATCGCGTCGGGCACGGGGCAGGACTGCCAGGTGCAAAAGCAAACCAGCGCTAGTCGAGGATCTTGTCAATCTCCTCCCTGTCACAGTCCATCACGTAGGGGATGCCCGTGACCTTCGTGCACTCCTCCGTCAGGCTGACCAGATCGTCGCGGGTCAGGTACTTCAGCGCGAACTTGCGCTCACCCGCCATGAGCTGACGCAGACCAACCGAGATGCGGTCGACGAAGGTGTACATCGCCAGGGCGCCGAGCGGCAGCTTCTTGATCGTATCGGCGCCGACCTTCTCTTTGAGCTCGTCATACATCACGAAGATCTGGTCGGGGGTCGTGCCGAACTCGGCGATGTTCTTGGGGAGCTTGTCCTCTCTGATCGCGTTCTCGATGTTCTTGCCGATGAACCCGGGGATCATGGTGGCCCGGCCCATGCAAACCGCCTTGACGAACGGCTCGCCCAGGGCGATGGCCTTGAAGACGTGATCCTCCAGGCTGAAGCCGCCCGCGATGGCAAGGTCGGGCACGAAGCGACGCTGCTCGGCCAGGCGCGTGCACATCTGGTGCGCTAAGCTTTGCAGATAGATCGTCGGGATCCCCCACTCGTTCATCATGCGCCAGGGGCTCATGCCCGTCCCGCCACCGGCGCCGTCGATCGTCAGCAGGTCGATCTTGGTGTCGCTGCAGAACTTGATGGCCCGAGCCAAGTCAGCCGGACGATAGGCGCCGGTCTTGAGCGTCACGCGCTCGGCTCCGATGTTTCGAAGGTACTCGACTCGCTCGTAAAACTCATCCTCGTTGACCATCCCGAGCCGACTGTGCCGTTCGAATTCCGTCAGCGCGCCCGCCTTGTAAGCGCCGACCGAGGTCTTCACCGTCGGATCGGGCAGGACGATGTAGCCCCGATCCTTGAGCTGTTTGGCCCGGTCGAGCGTCATCAGCTTGACCTCGCCGCCGATGTCCTTGGCGCCCTGCCCCCACTTGATCTCGATCGTCTTGACCCCCAGTTCCTGCACGGCGTACTCGGGCACTCCCAGCCGACCGTCCTCGACGTTGTGCTGGACGATCACGTCCCCGTAACCGTCATAGAACTCCTTGAATCGTTGGACGCGACCCTCAAGCTCCGGCGATCGCTTGATCCTGCCGTCGACGATCTCGGCGTCCGGGTCCATCCCGCAGACGTTCTCACCGATGACGATGATGATCCCGGACAAGGCCGCACCGATCGCCATGCCGTCCCAGTTGAGACGGGCGATATCCGTCGACCCCAGCGCGCCGGTGAAGAGCGGCGCCTTCATCTGCACCTTGTGGATGTAGCCGATCTCCGTACTGACATCGACCGCCGGGAAGGTCGCCCAGTCAGAATCCGGCCTGACCCCCCAAGCACCAAGGGCCGTCCCATGGATGTTCAGATGGGAGTAATCCACCGGGTAGTCCTTGTCGCACCCGGCGGTAACCTGGCCGAACTTGGCCGGGTACAACACCTCCCGGCCGCGGAAGGATGATTTCCACACCTCGCAGCCACTCATACACCCGTCCAGACACTCATTGCACAGGCCGCTGAACGGCACGACGTCCTGTTGCGGCACACGATTCCGCGTTCGCGTCACCGCGCTGGCATTCACACGACTCAACGTCATCACGATTCCTCCAAGTTGCCCGAGAAGGCCCGTGCACGCTTCCCGCCGGTCGGGATTCGTGCAAATCAACAAATAAAGAACTTATATGTTTTCGATCTGGCGCTAGACGCCATACGTTCTCCAACCGACCAACGCTAGCACCGTCCGTGCCAACCGGCCCGATGGCCCTAAGCTTTTTCAGAAAAACATTTTAGGAATCGGCGCCGGCGGGAGGGCTTCCGGAGACCCTACCGTCTCGTAGGATCCAGCTCCGGCACGTGAGCCCTTCTGACCAACTGGTAGGATTGGGGGGTCGCGCCCACAGGTCGCACGCTCGTCAGGACGGAACCGTCGGCGGGAGCCCAGGCCGCCAGACCCGACCCGACCGTATATGCTCGATCAGCGCGGCTTGCTGGAAGTGCGGGCCTTTATGCACGACGAGCTCATTGCGACCCACAGGTCGGAAGCCCGCCGGAAGAGCGCATGCCTTCGTGCCCTTGGGGCGAGAGATCATCGAACGCAGCATTGAGCAGATCGGACAATCGCACGATGAAGGCGAAACGGCCCAAGCCGTTGCCGAGTGCTTCCCGACCATTCTCGAGGCCGTAACCAGATCGACTCTGCCGCCCCCGCAGAAGCCACTCTTCGCCATCGATGCGTGTATGCAGGATGACTATGACGCTATTGGGGACGCGGCGGACATCGTGTTCGAAGGGGAATTCCTCCCCACTGACGGGTCCGCGGTGGCCGATGAATTGGCTCGACGTTTGCAGACGACACGCAAGGACCAAGGCAACGACGCTCAGCGTGACTACCGTCGCGACTGCATCAGCGGGTGGCTTGTGGACGCGTTGAACCGCGCCGGCCGGCATGATGAGATCATGGCGATCTATGAAAGGGATGGTCGGAAAATCCGCCTACCCCTCTGCAACACCTATTCTGCAGGGGCGCGAAGATCGAACTCGGCCATACGCTTGTACAGAGTGGTTCTGCTGATATGAAGGCGGCGGGCGGCTTTGGAGATGTTCCAGTCCGAGCGTTTCAGTGCGTCGCGTACCGCCTCAGGCGTCAGGTCAGGACGAGACGCTTGTTGGGGAGGTAACCCAACAGGGCGCGTGCCTAGAACACATTGGAGGAGTTCGGGAGGGAGATGTTGCTCGGTGATAAGCGCCCCTCTTGCTTTGACGAACGCGTACTCGATGACGTTCTCGAGTTCGCGCACGTTGCCTGGCCAGCGATAGTCCAACATGAGGCCCATCGCCTTCTGGCGGATGCCTTCGATCGGCCGTCCGGTTTTCTGCCTGAATCTGTCAACGAAGTGCTGGGCGAGCAGGGGAATGTCGTCCCGACGCTCGCGCAAGGGCGGCAGTCGGATCGGAATCACCCGCAACCGATAGTACAAATCCTCCCGGAACTGACCCGCAGCGACAAGCTCGTCCAGAGGTCGATTCGCTGCCGCGATGACGCGGATGTCCACATGGATCGGCGTCTCGCCACCCACGCGCTCGATGGTTCGTTCTTGGAGGACACGGAGGAGCTTGAGCTGGATCCCGGTGGACACGTCGCCGATCTCGTCCAGGAAGATCGTCCCGCCATCGGCCGCTTCGAAACGCCCTCGCTTGTCGCGTACCGCGCCCGTAAAGGCGCCTTTGACGTGGCCAAACAACTCGCTTTCCAGAACGCTCTCAGCCAATGCGGAGCAGTTCACGGCGACGAACGGGCCGGCGGCCCGCGCACTGCGGTGATGGATCGCTCGCGAAACGAGTTCCTTACCGGTCCCCGTTTCACCTTCGATCAGCACGGTTGCCTCGGAGTCGGCGAGTTCCTCGATCATGCGGAAGACTTCCCGCATCGCCTTACTCTTGCCCACGATGTTGTGCAAGCGGTTCTGGCGACCGACATCTCGCCTCAACGCGGCAAGCTCTGTCACATCGCGAAGCAGCACCACACCGCCGCGCGCCGCATCACCGCCCCCCCGCAGCACTGCCGTATCCATCGATAAGACCTTGCGGCGACCCGAGGGCACCTCGATCTGCGTCTCGAAATTCTTGATGGCGCGTCGCTCACGGATCGAGGTCCGCAGCACAGATCCCGAAGCGCAGATCTCCTCGCCCAGGATGCAAGGACAACCGGCCTGAACCGCCTGGCCCGGTTCGACTTCCAGGATCTCACAGGCTGCCCGATTGATGCCCACGACGCAACCGGCATCGTCGATTATGACGATACCCTCCGTCAGACTGTCTAGGATGACTTGCAGATCCTCCTTTGTCATACTGCTGTCACTGGTCTTGGGCAGGGCCATCGATGTACTCCTCCCTTACACTAGTGTACACCAAATGAACAGCCATGTCCACCATGAACAGTTTTCCGTCGGCTCGGCCTCGGTCAGTTCCTGGCGACCCACAGCTAGATAACAAGCTGTAAGGACAATGGTTATGTAAGATTCTCTCCGGCGTCTCCCGATTGGCATGGGGCATGCTCAGCGCTGAGGTAGAAACCAATCGCCGCGAACGGAGGACTGAATTATGAAAACCGCATCTTCACAACCAACCAAACGTGTTCGATTCGCAAGACTGAGAGCTTGGAGGCGGAAGGCCCTGCTTCCCGTTGCGATCGTCCTGGCCCTATCTGGTCTGGGCGTGGCGACCCCCGGTTGCTCTGCAAATCGGCAGGAAGTCCGAGGTCCCGCAGCTCAAGCAGTGACGCCTCAGCCCAACAGTCCCATTGCCCGCAGGGCCCCCTCGGCATCCGAATTGGGAGAGGGTGTGTGGTGGTCGACGCCGTAATCGGCGTCGACCCCTCTTCCGTTCGGAGGGGCCGGGCATCTCGGAGGATCGTCATGGAGGCAGTGAACAGGCCAGAGGGTTGCAGTGCGCATGAGCGGACGGACCCGTGCCAGAGCAACGAACATGTCCGCCACGCCCGGCCTCGCCAAGGATGTCAGGAACTCGACTGCTACCTGCACGGAGTCGTAAAGCTCGGTGCGTCAGACCTCCACCTCAAGGCCGGCTCCCCCGCACGGATCCGTGTTGATGGGGAGCTCCGCACCGTCCAGGAAGAGGCGCTGCCGATCAATCAGTTGGAGAAGATGGTGTTGGGCATCCTGTCGGAGGACCAGCGGCTACAGCTCTTGTCTGACGGCGCAGTTGACTTAGCCTACGACTTCCGTGGCGCCGAGCGCTTCCGCATCAACGTGTTTCGCCAGCAGGCGGGCCTCTCTCTGGCAGCCCGACACGTGGTCCGCGACCTTCCCTCGTTTGAGGCGCTCCACTTGCCTCCGGTCATCGAAGCGATATCAGAAGCTCGCGAGGGCTTGGTGCTGCTGGCGGGGATCACCGGCAGCGGCAAAAGCACGACCATTGCGTCGATGCTGGAGCATATCAATCGGACACGGTCGGCCCACATCGTCACCCTCGAGGACCCCATCGAATTCCTGTACGAGGATAAGAGGTCCCTGGTCAACCAGCGGGAGATTGGCATCAACGTTCAGGACTTCCCGTCCGCCCTGCGTTCGCTGATGCGTCAGGACCCAGATGTGGTCCTGGTCGGCGAGATGCGAGACGCTGAGACGTTCCGTGCAGCGCTCCAGGCTGCCGAAACCGGTCATCTGGTGTTCGGCACCGTTCATGCTGCCAGCAGCACGCAGACCATCAGTCGGGTGCTGGACCTGTTTCCTGAGGAATCACACCGACTCGCGAGGCAGTCCCTCGTGTTCAATCTGAAAGCCATCGTGTGCCAGAAGCTCCTAGCGTCCATTGCTTCTGGGGTCTCTCGGGTGCCCGCGGTCGAGGTGATGGTCTCGACCCCCACTGTCCGAAAACTCATTGCCGAGGAGCGGGACAACGACCTGATCGAAGTCGTGCGAGGTGGCGACGAAGGGATGCAGAGCTTCACGGACAGCTTGGTGTCATTGCTGGAACAAGAACTCGTCGATTCAGGGGCCGCACGTGAAGCGGCCCCGAATCCCGAAGAACTCAACATGCGGGTGAAGGGAATCGTGACTCAGCAGTCCCGCATACTGGCCTGAGTGGCCTGGAGGACACAAGGATGGTGTCGAAGACGATGCAACCAAGCTCGTTTGCCCCGACCGAGGTGGCCAAGCAGGTGCAGGCGGCGTTGCTGCCGAGAATCTGTCGGCGCTGCAGCGGCGCCCACGTCGTGGCCAGACATCAGATGAGCCAAGCCGTCGGTGGTGATCTATACGACTTCGTCGCTGCCGAGAAAGGTCGATACTCGCTGGTCATCGGTGACGTGACCGGACACGAGGTGTTCTCGGCCCTCGTGATGTCCCTGATATTTGGGGCCA
>Ga0180431_10009792_pt1 | contig 10762 bp, 12 predicted proteins | sample SS_ome_11_FD_132459 | JGI IMG/M metagenome (GOLD analysis project Ga0180431, IMG submission 132459) | Hypersaline lake sediment archaeal communities from the Salton Sea, California, USA - SS_1_MS_1 metaG | ecosystem: Environmental > Aquatic > Non-marine Saline and Alkaline > Hypersaline >...
CAAGACGATTCCGGTCCGGAGCGTGGCCAAAGCGCCACGTGAGGGCCGGAATCGTCGCAGCGACGAAGCAGATCATGTGCTTGCGGCGACCGCAGTAGTTTTCATGAATAATCCGGGCTAGTCGTGTCGAAGTGTCGTTGTGTCGTCGAGTCGTTGCGTGTTCGTGAATTCATCCGCAGGTGAGAGGTTCCGTTGGACGGGAACGCGCCGGACATCGAGCTGATGCTTCGCTTCCAGAAGGGGGAGGAGGCGGCGTTCGACGCGCTGGTGAAACGCCACCAGCGCTCGATCCTGAATCTGGTGCGGCGGTTCCTCGGCCCCAATGCGGACGCGGAGGACCTGGCCCAGGAGGTGTTCGTGCGCCTCTACCAGGCCCGCAAGAACTACCGCCCCTCGGCCCGGTTCACCACGTACCTCTACCGGAACACCCTGAATCTCTGCCTGAACTACATCCGGAACCAGAAGCACCGGAAGACGCACTCGCTGGACGCGCCGCGGGGCGAGGGGGACTACCGGGCGGGCCTGAGAGACGAGCGAGGCCGGGATCCGGGAGACGGGGCTTCGACGCGTGAGCGGGAGGCGATCGTCCGGGACGCCGTGTCGGCGCTTCCCGAGAACCAGCGCCAGGCCCTCATCCTGTCGCGCTGGCACGGTCTTTCCTACCAGGAGATCGCGGACACCCTGGACATGAGCATCATGGCGGTGAAATCCGTGCTGTGGCGGGCGAGGGAGAACCTCCGCGAGACGCTCTCCGTTCACCTGAAGGACGAGGACATCGTGAAGGGGGCTGAGGAGCGGGGGGAGGGGGAGGGGATTGCGTAGTTGCGTGGTTGCGTAGTTGAGTGGTTGTACCCTGCGTCTTGACATGTCGTTTTCAGTAGATCGTTTTCCGCGTTTGCCGTTTGTGGGAGGCGTGTGTTCCGGGCCACGCAGGCTTTCGGCCCGGGACCACGGCGACACCGTGGCGCGTGTCGCCGAACCTCCGGTTTCACCGGAGGATTCGCCTCCCACAAGGCGTTCCCCGTCTGGGTGACTTCGTGTCCCTGACCCAGAGGCGACTCGACTCGGTTCAGGGCTTAGGCTTGCTGCTTTGCGGCTTTCGACTTCGGCTTTCGACCATGAGCGAGATCCACTTCGGCACGGCGGGCTGGTCCTACCCGGACTGGAAGGGCATCGTCTATCCCGCGCCGCGGGAGAGAGGGTTCGACGAGCTCGGCTATCTCGCCTCGTACTTCGGGGCCGTCGAGATCAACAGCACGTTCTATCGCCCGCCGGAGGCGAAGCACGCCGCCTCCTGGGTCCGCCGGACCGCGGGCGCGGAGGGGTTCCTCTTCACGCTGAAGCTGCACCGCCGCTTCACGCACGAGCGCAAGGAACGCTGGAGCGAAGGGGAAGCGGAGACCTTCCGGCGGGGCATCGAGCCGATCGTATCCTCGGGGCGGCTCGGGGCCGTGCTGCTCCAGTTCCCCTGGTCGTTCGCCAACACGGAGGCCAACCGGCGCTGGCTCGCGGATCTGGCCGGGGCCTTCTCCTCCCTGCCCCTGGTGGCCGAGCTGCGCCAGGCCGGCTGGCTGAAGGAGGCTTCCCTGAAGTTCCTCGCGTCCCTCGACATCGGTTTTTGCAACATCGACCAGCCGGCGAGCTCGAAGTCCACGGGCCCCACCGCCCTGATCACCTCGAAGACGGGGTACGTCCGCTTCCACGGCCGGAACCGGAAGGCGTGGTTCGACAGGAACGCGGGACGGGACGAGCGGTACGACTACCTCTACGACGAAGAGGAACTGCGGGAATGGGCGCCGCGGATACGGCGCGTCGCCGACCGGGCGGAGAAGACCTTCGTGATCGGCAACAACCATTTCAAGGGCCAGGCGCCGGCCAACATCCTCCAGCTGAAGAAGATCCTCACGGGAGAGCGGGTGAAGGCGCCGCCGTCCCTGCTCGAAGCCTTCCCGATGCTCGAGGCGTGGACCGGGGGAGGAGGGGAAGGGTAGAAAGTCGAAGGTCCGACCCGGAACCCTGTTTTTCCGATACAATATTTCCAAGGACCCATGACCCATGACCCATGACCCCTGATCCGTGACCCGTGACTCCCGATGAACCGGAAGAATCCCCTTCTCACCGCCGCTTTGCTCGTCGCCCTCGTCTCGGCGGGCGTCGTCCTCGTGGTTCTCCTGCGCTCCGGGGCGGAGGAGGAAGAGGACGTGGCCGTGCCGGAAGCGGAACCGGCGAGGGATGACATCGCGCCGCAGCATCCTGCCCCGCCGTCGTTTCCAGTACCGGATTCCGGAAGCGGGGACGCTTCTTCGGGCGGAACCGCCGGACTGCAGGAGACGGAGGCGGACGCCTCGTCCCGGCCCGAAACGCCGGCGGGGCCCGGCGTTGCGGGGCGCGTTCTGGATCCGGCCGGGCTTCCCCTTCCCGGCGTGACGGTGCATCTCGTGCCGCCGTTTGGGAAGCACGAGACGCTTCTGGAGCCCTCGCAGGCCTTCGATCTGTTGAACCGGAAGGTCGGGATCGGCACCTGGTCCTCGGCCGTGACGGACGAGGCGGGGGCGTTCTTCCTTCCCGCTTCCAGGACGGGGGCGCACCTGGTGATCGGCGGGCCGCCGCGGTACCGTGAGGGTTTCGTGCGCGTCCGGGTCCCGGCGACCGGACCCGTCCGGGGGGTGGAACTGTTCCTGGAGCGGGGAGGGGCGGTGGAGGGGTCGCTTGTGGAAAAGCACTCGGGGAAGGGCATCGAGGGCATGGTCGTGACAGGTGCGCAGGTGCGCCGGGGGCAGGGTCCGCCGGCGTTCTCCCGCGTCCGGCGCACGCGGACCGGCGCCGGGGGGCGGTTCCGCCTGGAAGGATTCGGGGACGGTCCGGTGACGGTCTCGGTGAAGATGGAGAAGGATACCTTCTACGATCTGTTCGACGGATCGTCCAGGACCGTCCAGGCGGGGGCGATGGGCGTTCTCTTCGAGGCGGAGCCGGTGGGTTTCGTCGCGTTCCGGTGCCTCGACCGGGAGACGGACGAGCCGGTGCGGGGGCCGCTGACCCTGCGGATTCTCGACCCCGATCCGCCCCGGACCTGGGCCCACGCCCCGCCGCGGGAGCCCGGTCTCTTCGTGCTGCGCAGCTACCCCTCCGTGCATCGGTACCGGGTCGAGGCGCCGGGGTACCTTCCCGTCGAGGCGACGTTCGACGTGCAGGCGGGATGCGAGCGCCGCCGGGCGGAGCCGTTGTACTTCTCGCGGGGCCTCTCCCTGCGCGGCGCCGTCACGTGGCCCGGGTCGGCGGACGGGGATCCGGAGGCGGGCCGTCCGGACCGGGTGTTCGTCTACTACCGTTGCCTGGACAAGCCGCAAGGGGGGGTGAAGCACGTCCGCACGGAGGCGGACGGGTCCTACGAGATCGGGGGTCTGGATCCGGGGCGGTGGCGTCTCTGCGCGCTGGCCGTCGGGTTCCGGCCGGCGGCGGTGGTGGTGAAGGCGGGGGTATCGGTCCGTGCGCCGGCGATGCGGCTGGTGCCTCGCAAGGCGGGCGATCCGCCGGTGGAGGCGGAGGCGCCGTACGCGGAGAACCGGGATCTGCCCGTTTCGGTCTCCTTTTACGACCTTCCCATCGGGGAGATGATGGACTGGCTGCGGGCGAGCACGGGGGTGGACGTGAAGATCGAGGAGGACCCCGCCTGGGAGGAGGAGGAGGTCCAGGTCCAGCTCGAGGTGATGGACATCCCGCTGGGCCAGCTTCTGAAGCTGGTGGCGGCGTTCAAGGGTTTTTCCTTCGACGAGGAGAGGGGGGTGCTCTCCGGGGGGGACTGAGAGGCGGAAGCGAAACCGGTGGTCCTTGGCAAGGGGGATGATCCCTGCAGCCCCACAGGGATTTCCGATTCCGGCTTTGAATCTTCGACCTTCGCCTTTCGATTCGTGACGCTCAACTGGCGAAGGCGGATCCTGTCCGTCCCTGCGGGCCCCGCCACTCCGCCTCCGGCTACGTGGCTGACTACGAGGTCAAAGGCGGCCCTTGTCTACGAAAACCTGAAAACTGGAATCTGACGGCTGAAATCGAAAATCTGAAATCTCTATTCGGTGACATCGCGAACGGCTCTTGACGGTGTGACGGGCCGCTAGGTCGCGAACTTGAAGCGGATCACGTCGCCGTCCTGCACCTCGTAGCTCTTACCCTCCACGCGCAGCACCCCTGATTCGCGGGCCCTGGCCTCGGAGCCCGCTTCCACGAACGCCTCGAAGGGAACGACCTCGGCGCGGATGAACCCCTTCTCGAAGTCCGTGTGGATCCGTCCGGCGGCCTTCGGGGCCGGTGTGCCGCGGGGCACCGGCCAGGCGCGGAGCTCCGGCCCCACCGTGGTATAGAAGGTCACCAGGTCGAGCGCCCGGTACCCCGCGCGGATCAGGGCGTTGAGCCCCGTCTCCTCGAGCCCCAGGTCCTCCAGGAACACCCGCGCCTCCGCCTCGTCCTCCAGCGCCGCGATCTCCGCCTCCATGTCGGCGTAGATCTTCACCCATTCGGCCCTGCGTTCCCCGGCGGCCTCCCGCACCGCGTCCACCTCCGGCCCGCCCTCCTTCAACTGGGTCTCGTCCACGTTGGCCAGGAAGATGACGGGCTTGGCCGTGAGCAGGAAGAGGCTCTTGAAGGTCTCCAGCGCCTCCCCCCCCTCCGGCCGGAGGGCCGAGGCCGGCTTTCCCGCGAGCAGCCCTTCCCGGAGCGCTTCCACCGCCCCCTGTTCCGCGATCGCCTCCCGGTCCCCGGCCCGGGCCTTCTTGCCCGCCTTCTCGATGCGTTTCTCGCAGGTCTCCGCGTCCGCGAGGAGGAGCTCCGTCTCGACGACCTCGATGTCGGCCTTGGGGTCGATCCGCCCGTCCACGTGGACGACGTCGTCCTTGGCAAAGCAGCGCACGACGTGGACCACGGCGTCCAGGTCGCGGATGTGGCCCAGGAACTGGTTGCCCAGCCCCTCACCCTCGTGGGCGTTCTTCACCAGCCCCGCGACGTCGACGAAGGTGAGGGTGGTGGGCGTGACCTTCTCGGGGCGGAGCATCCCGGCGAGTTTCTCGAGACGCGCATCCGGCACGGGCACCACTCCGCGGTTGGGCTCGATCGTGCAGAAGGGGTAGTTGTTCACCTTGGCCGAGGCGCAGGTGAGCGCATTGAAGAGGGTGGACTTGCCCACGTTGGGCAGCCCGACGATGCCGCAGGTGAAGCCCATGATCGTCTCCTCACAAGAGAAGGGGAGGACGGGGTTCATCCTAAAGGCGCGGGGAGCATTTAGGAATTGAGGAATTCAGGAATTGAGGAATTGAGGAATTCGCGAAAACGACATTCCAAGGTTGAGGGGGCCAACGCGCGCACAGCGCGAATAGCACGGTGTCCCCGTGTCCCGCTCGAGGGGCAGGGGGCGTATCGTCCGAGGGACATTTCCAAGGCCGTTTTCCCGTGCCCACCGTGGTTCCCCCGCCCGGTTTGTCACGAAACGCGCAGGTCCCCTCTCGAATGCCGCAGCTGTGTCACAGGCGGGTCAAGCCTCCGTTTCCGGTATGGTCTTTGCGATTTTTCCACGGCGACGGCGGAAACAGGACGGTTGGAGGATAGGAGCGATGATCGAGGAGATCTACAAGAGGAACAAGAAGAAGCGGTGGCTCACCTGTCTCAAGTGCGGGCGCCCGATGTTCACCACGGTCACCCACCGGATCTGCCGGCGGTGCACCAAGCGCAACTACGAGGTCACGCCCGTGACGAAGTACGATTTCCTGGAAGGCAGCGACTACCGGGTCAAGGAGTTCGAGGTCGAGTAGGACGGTCTCCCCCCCTACGGGAACAGCGCGAACGCCGCCCCGCCGAAGCCGAAGAACCCGCAGAAGAGCTTCAGGCCGATCAGGCCGAGCACGGTTTCCATGACGATCATGGTGCTCATCTCCGGGGTGAGGCATTCGAGCACGGAGAAGCGGACGGACGCCGGGACGAGGCGCCCCGGTTTCGGCAAGAAGCGCGGCACCCGTTCGCGGTAGGCGTCGAAGGCCTCGCCGAACGCGGCGCGGAGGAATTCCTCTTCCGCCAGGGCGACCAGGGAGTAGTAGACGACGCCCAGCGGCAGGACGAGAAGCAGGATCCAGCGGTTGGCCGCGAGGAGGAGGCCGGCGGTCTGGAGGAGGTTGGCGACGTAGAGGGGATTGCGCGTCCACGCGTAGGGTCCTTCCTGGATGAGGCGGTCGGCCCGCCGTTTCTCCTCGGCTCTCGACTTGGGCCCGATGTAGGTGAGCGCCCAGAGCCGGCCCGCTTCCCCCGCGGCGGCCACGGCCGCGCCGACCAAAAACGAGAGGGCCGTGGGCGCGGCGTAGAGGACCAGCAGGATCATGGCGGGAAGGGGCATCACGCCCCGGAACGTGTAGAGGAAGCGCCCCACGCGGCGGAGGAAAGAACGATCCATCTCGCGTGGCTCCCCGGAAGGCGGAACGTCGCTATGCGATAAATCCAACTCGCAAACCCTGAAGCAGCAAAACCGCAGCCAAAGCGGCCGCAGAAGGCAAGTCTTTCGACCCTGATCTCTCTGATCCGGTGCTGATCCACCTGATGGCGCTACGCGCCAGACGGATCAACCTGATTTCACCTGGTCAACTTGACCCGAAGAATCCTTCGTGCCTTCGCGCCTTCGCGCCTTCGTGTTGAAAGCACTGCACCGAGATGCTGCGGGCTGGAAGCCCGCGATCCGCTCAGCCGCTGAAACCTGAAATCCCCTCATCCATGACCGGCTCGCCAGGAGGCTCGCCCTCCAAATACACGAATCCACAAATCCACGAACCCCCCAGCGACCCGTGACCCGTGACGAAGGACGCATGATTACAAAGGCAGCTCCCCGCCCGCCAGCAGGAAGACGGCGCCGGCGCACTCGGCCAGGAGGAAGAGCGTCAGGAGTCCGAAGGCGACCTGGACGATGCGCCGGCGGACGGCCCGCCGGGGCCTCAGGGTCTTGAGCCGCTCGAGAAGGGACTTACTTCCCGCGGTCGAGCTCATGCTTGCCCTCCTCTTGCACGTCGGGCACGGGATGCGCCTCGGACGCGTCCTCCTTGTCCGGCGGAGGGGCTTCCTCCTCCTCCTCGAAGGGTTCGGGCTCCGCCGTCTCGCGGTCCTCGGGTTCCGGACGGGCCGGTCGATCCTCCGAGGGTCCCCAGAGGACCTTGGCGTTGACGGCCCGCTTGCGGCCCATGTCGTCCTCCCCGGGATCGAACTCGATGATGTGGGTGTTTCCCTTGAGCCGTGAGAATTCCCAGTTGGTGAGGATGCCGCCCTCCACCTCCTTGCCGTGGCAGAAGACGTTCTGGTCGATGTCGTGGAGGCGGAGGTTGTTCTGCACGGTGAGGAACCCGAAGTACTTCTCCTCGTTGACGGTATGGAGGAATCCGCGCTGGCGGTCGTTTTCCGCGGGGATCAGGCCCGGGAGGAGGAAGCCGGAGATGAAGTTGTCGGCGGCCTGGCGGAGCTTGCTGGAGGAGTTGTGAAAGGAGATGACGTCCACGCGGCAGCCCATGTTCTGGAGGGCGGTGACGAGGCGGACGAAGTCCCCGTCGCCGGTCACCAGGACGACGTAGTCGAGGTTCCGGGCCTGCAGGAGTGTGTCGATGGCCAGTTCCAGATCGGCGTTGGCCTTGGTGATCCACTCCCCTTCCTTGTCGCGGTATCGCTGGAGGGGCTTGAGGATGAGCTTGTAGCCGTAGCGCCGGAGGTTGGCGCGGTAGGCGCTCTTGGCGCGGTAGTAGTCGGCGTCCAGGTTCTCGCGTTTCTTGTCCACGGCCATGTAGGTGTTCGCCCTCAGGATCATCCCGCCCTGGGCCTCGACGAATTCCTTGAGAATGTCGTAGCGCATGCCCCAGCCCCCGCTGCGCATGACGTTTTCCCCGTCGATGAAGAGGCCGGCCTTGAATTTCATCAGAGGAGTCCTCGAAAGAACGAGACGCGTTTTCCGCGGATTCTACCACGAGGGTGACAAGACACGAAGGCGCGAAGAAAGGAAACACGTTATGGGAGGCGAATCCTCATCCCCGCTTCCGTCCCGTTGTGCTTCGCGTTTTCTTCGTGCTCTTTTGCTTGCTCTTGGATCTGCCTTGGGTCTTGCGCCCGGTTTTTTTCCGGGTTCCGCCTCCGGTCTTCCGTCGTTTTCGCGAGCGCCGGGGCTTGCTCTTCTTCGACGGCGGGGCGGGGGCGTCCCCCACCTCGACGCGGTTTCTTCCCCCCTCCTTGGCCCGGTAGAGGGCCGCATCGGACGCGGCGACGAGATCCCCGGGTTCCGCCATCCAGGGGCGGCAGGTCGAGACGCCGATGGAGATGGTGACGGGGATCGCCTGTCTCTTGTCCCCCCGGTAGGTGGTGGTCTCGATGCGGTCCCGGATGCGCTCGGCGATTCTCAGGGCCTCGTCCAGGTCCGACTCGGGCAGCAGCACGCAGATTTCCTCGCCGCCGTAGCGGAAGGCGGAGTCGTATTTCCGGATTTCACGCATCACGGCCTTGGCCACGCCCTTGAGGATCCGGTCTCCGGACGGGTGGCCGTGCGTGTCGTTGATGGTCTTGAAGTGGTCGATGTCGGCGAGGAGGATCGACAGCGGAGTCTTCCGCCTCACGGCCATGCTGAAATAGCCCTCGATCTGGTTGTCGAGGTGCCGGCGCGTGTAGAGGCCGGTCAGGCCGTCCAGGACGGCCTTGCTGTAGAGGGAGGGCGCCTTGATGGCCAGGGCGATGTGCCGCTCCACCCCCTTGAGGAAGTCCCGGATCTCCTCCAGGCGGGGGGACGCCCCGGGCGGGGGCGGGGGGATGAACCCCTTGAGGACGCCGACCGCTTCCCGGTCCACGATGAGGGGGAGGGCGAAGGAGTAGGCGTTCCATTCCTCCGCTTCCAGGAGCCGGCCGAACATCAGCGCCTCGGCCACGTTCGTCCGGCTGATCGTGGCCTTGTCGAGGCCACGCTTGAACGCGCATTTCCTGCCGCGCCGGCGGGCGACCGGCTCCAGCGCCTTCGAGCTCGTATCCACCAGGAACAGGACCAGATCGTCCGCCTTGAGGGCATCTCCCACCACGTCAAGGACCTTGGTGATGACGACCTCGAACTCGTCGTCGGCGTTGACGATGACGCCGATCTCGCGCACCGCCGTGAGGATCTCCACCTCGCCGCGCAGCCTCTTGAGTTCACGGTCGCGCCCGCGCAGCAACGCGCGGTGTCCTTCCGCCTCCCGTTTCCAGTAATGCGTTTCGCTCTGCAGCCGCTTTTCCCACCAGAGAAGGCCGAGCGCCATCACCCCGGTGATCGCGGTCAGGATGAAGTACAGCGGCCCCAAGATCCCGCCCAGGCCGCTTCCGCCTTCCAGCAGCAACGCGCCGACGCCGGTGGCGACGGCCGCCACGGGCGGAAGGGAGACGAGGACGAGTGCGAGGGATCTCCTCTGCGCATCCAAGGAACATTTCCATCAATCTCGAGAGTCCAGGATCCAGGTTCCGAGCTCCGCCCGGCCTTTCCGCCCCAGGCCCGCGCCGGCCAGGAGCGTTTCGACCTCGACGTCCCCCGCCTTGCGGAGCGCGAGGATCCGCGACGCCCGTTTGGGACCGATGGCCGGCAGGAGAACGAGTTCCCCCTTTCCAGCCGTGTGCAGATCGATCCGATGCCGGAAGGCTTCCCGGGGCGGAGGCGGCGCGCCGGGCAGGGCGGGCCGGGCGATCCACAGGGATGCGGCGGCGATCGCCGCGCCCGTCAGGCAGACGAGAAACGCCTCCGTCGCCGTGGCAGCCCAGGGATGGCGGCGCCGGACGCCGTTGGCCTGTTCCTGCTCGTGCATGGAAAGAGCGCCGGGAGGGTCAGCTGCGGTCATACCGGTCGGCCCGAAAGCCTTTCGGGCGAGCCGGGGGCGCCTTGTCCTCCTCCCCCTTCTTCCGTTTCTTCTTCGGGTCCAGATCGGAATCGTACCGGTGGCTTGTGAATTTTCCGGGTGGCCTTTCCGAGACCTGTTCCCGGCTTCCGGCCATCTTCTCGAGGTCTTCGGCGGCCCAGGCGTTGCGGATGATCTTGGGGCGTTCCCCCGGCGCGGTCGTTTCCGGTCGCTTGAGCGGCGGGGGTTTCCCGGGTCGCTTGAGGGGCGCGGGTTTTCCGGATCGCTTCAGGGGCGGTGGTTTTCCGGGGCGCCTCAGCGGGGGCGGTTTCCCGGGGGCCTTGGAGGGGGTGTGGGGTCCCTTGACCGCGTCCGCCCAGCTGGATTTTTTCGGCGAGGATGCGCCGGCGGGGCGCGGCGGGGCTGATTTCGCCTTTCCCTCGGCCTTCTTCTTCTTGGCTTCCAGTTTCTTCCGGAGGATTTCGAAGGGATCCTGGTCGCTGGCCATGGGGTCCGCCTTGAAAAGAACACCGGTTTTCGCGTGAAGGGTACGGTCTATGGCGGCGGGAGTCAATACGGCTGCAGCGCGAGCGTTTCGCGCTGCAAATAAGTCGTGGTCCTCCCTTCCTTTTCGTAGCTCCCCTTCATGGACATACCCCAGGGTGGACCTCGCATTCCAGGTCCTCACGGGGGTGCACGGGTTTTTTCGGGAAATTTCACCCCCGATCCATGGCAGGAGTGCAAGGGGGCTGCAGATTTTCGCATTGTCTGTAAGCCGTCACCTGTGACCTGTGTTGGCCGTGCTTTGCCGCCACCGCGTTGATGCAACCCACAGCACGGAAAGGAAAACCTTTGTGGGTGGCGAATCCTCCGGCGAAGCCGGAGGTTCGGCGATCCGCGTCCGCGGCATCGCC
>Ga0180431_10009794_pt1 | contig 10761 bp, 6 predicted proteins | sample SS_ome_11_FD_132459 | JGI IMG/M metagenome (GOLD analysis project Ga0180431, IMG submission 132459) | Hypersaline lake sediment archaeal communities from the Salton Sea, California, USA - SS_1_MS_1 metaG | ecosystem: Environmental > Aquatic > Non-marine Saline and Alkaline > Hypersaline >...
AGGTGCGCGACACCTCGCTGAAGGTGCCGCACGGTGAGTCCGGCAAGGTCATCGGCATTCGGGTGTTCTCCCGCGAGGACGACGACGAACTGCCCGCCGGTGTCAACGAACTGGTCCGGGTTTACGTCGCGCAGAAGCGCAAGATCTCCGACGGCGACAAGCTGGCCGGCCGGCACGGCAACAAGGGTGTCATCGGCAAGATCCTGGCGCAGGAGGATATGCCGTTCCTTCCGGACGGCACCCCGGTCGACATCATCCTCAACACCCACGGTGTGCCGCGACGGATGAACATCGGCCAGATCCTGGAGACCCACCTGGGCTGGATCGCCAAGACCGGCTGGAAGGTACCCCAAGAAAACGGGGTCCAGGAGGACTGGGCGAAGAACCTGCCCGCGGAGATCCTGGAGGCCCCGGCCGACAGCATCGTCTCCACCCCGGTCTTCGACGGTGCCCGTGAGGAGGAGTTGCAGGGTCTGCTCAGCTCGACGCTGGCCGACCGGGACGGCAACGTCCTGGTCAACTCCGATGGCAAGGCGACCCTGTACGACGGTCGCAGTGGCGAGCCGTTCCCGTACCCGGTGACCGTCGGCTACATGTACATCCTCAAGCTGCACCACCTGGTGGACGACAAGATCCACGCTCGTTCCACCGGCCCGTACTCGATGATCACCCAGCAGCCCCTCGGCGGTAAGGCGCAGTTCGGCGGCCAGCGGTTCGGCGAGATGGAGTGCTGGGCCATGCAGGCCTACGGTGCGGCGTATACGCTGCAGGAGCTGCTGACCATCAAGTCCGACGACACCGTCGGGCGGGTCAAGGTCTACGAGGCGATCGTCAAGGGCGAGAACATCCCCGAGCCGGGTATCCCGGAATCGTTCAAGGTGCTGCTCAAGGAACTGCAGTCGCTGTGCCTCAACGTCGAGGTGCTCTCCAGCGACGGCGCGGCGATCGAGATGCGCGACACCGACGACGAGGACCTGGAGCGCGCTGCGGCCAACCTCGGAATCAACTTGTCCCGCAACGAATCCGCCTCTGTCGAGGACCTTGCCTAGTTATTCGTGATGAGCGCTTGCGCTAAGAACCAATAGACACCGCTATCCCGCAAGGGGAAAGGGAGTTACGTGTTAGACGTCAACTTCTTCGATGAACTCCGCATCGGTCTGGCCACCGCTGAGGACATTCGTACGTGGTCCTACGGCGAGGTCAAAAAGCCGGAGACCATCAACTACCGCACCCTCAAGCCCGAGAAGGACGGTCTGTTCTGCGAGAAGATCTTCGGACCTACTCGCGACTGGGAGTGCTACTGCGGCAAGTACAAGCGGGTGCGCTTCAAGGGCATCATCTGCGAGCGCTGCGGCGTCGAGGTGACCCGTGCCAAGGTTCGCCGCGAGCGGATGGGTCATATCGAGTTGGCCGCGCCGGTCACCCACATCTGGTACTTCAAGGGCGTCCCGTCCCGCCTGGGCTACCTGCTGGACCTGGCGCCGAAGGATCTCGAGAAGATCATCTACTTCGCTGCCTATGTGATCACCGCCGTCGACGACGAGATGCGGCACAACGAGCTGTCCACTCTCGAGGCCGAGATGGTGGTGGAGAAGAAGGCCGTCGAGGATCAGCGCGAGAACGACCTCGCGGCCCGTGCCCAGAAGCTCGAGGCCGACCTGGCCGAGCTCGAGGCCGAGGGTGCGAAGTCCGATGTGCGCCGCAAGGTCAAGGACGGCGGCGAGCGTGAGATGCGCCAGCTCCGCGACCGGGCCCAGCGCGAGCTGGATCGGCTCGATGAGATTTGGACCACGTTCACCAAGCTGGCGACCAAGCAGCTCATCATCGACGAGAACCTCTACCGGGAACTCGTCGACCGCTACGGCGAGTACTTCACCGGTTCGATGGGCGCTGAGGCCATCCAGAAGTTGATCGAGACCTTCGACATCGACGCCGAGGCCGACATCCTGCGGGAAACCATCCGCAGCGGTAAGGGTCAGAAGAAGCTGCGGGCGCTCAAGCGGCTCAAGGTCGTCGCGGCGTTCCAGACTAATCGCAATTCGCCGATGGGCATGGTGCTGGACGCGGTGCCGGTGATCCCGCCGGAGCTGCGCCCGATGGTCCAGTTGGACGGTGGCCGGTTCGCCACCTCCGACCTCAACGACCTGTACCGCCGCGTGATCAACCGCAACAACCGGTTGAAGCGACTGATCGATCTCGGCGCGCCGGAGATCATCGTCAACAACGAGAAGCGGATGCTGCAGGAGTCCGTCGACGCACTGTTCGACAACGGACGTCGCGGCCGGCCCGTCACCGGACCGGGTAACCGGCCGCTGAAGTCGCTGTCGGATCTGTTGAAGGGTAAGCAGGGCCGGTTCCGCCAGAACCTGCTCGGCAAGCGTGTCGACTACTCCGGACGTTCGGTCATCGTGGTGGGCCCGCAGCTCAAGCTGCATCAGTGTGGCCTGCCCAAACTGATGGCGCTCGAACTCTTCAAACCTTTCGTGATGAAGCGTCTGGTCGATCTCAACCACGCGCAGAACATCAAGAGCGCCAAGCGGATGGTGGAACGTCAGCGTCCGCAGGTGTGGGATGTGCTCGAAGAGGTCATCTCCGAGCATCCGGTGCTGCTGAACCGCGCGCCTACCCTGCACCGGCTGGGGATTCAGGCCTTCGAGCCGATGCTGGTGGAAGGCAAGGCGATCCAGCTGCACCCGCTGGTCTGCGAGGCCTTCAATGCCGACTTCGACGGCGACCAGATGGCCGTGCACCTGCCGCTGAGCGCGGAGGCGCAGGCCGAGGCGCGCGTGCTGATGCTGTCGTCGAACAACATCCTGTCGCCGGCGTCGGGCAAGCCGCTGGCCATGCCGCGTCTGGACATGGTTACCGGTCTGTACTTCTTGACCACCCATATTGTGGGCGACATCGGTGAGTACGTCCCGGCTGCCAAGGACCTCCCGGAGTCCGGTGTGTTCAGCAGCCCGGCCGAGGCCATCATGGCGATGGACCGTGGCTCGCTCAGCGTGCGGGCTCAGATCAAGGTGCGGCTGACCGAGCAGCGTCCGCCGCACGAGGTCGAGACCGAACTGTTCGGCGAGAACGGCTGGCGTCCGGGCAATGCCTGGATCTGCGAGACCACGCTGGGCCGGGTGCTGTTCAACGAGCTTCTGCCGCTGGGGTATCCGTACATCAACAAGCAGATGCACAAGAAGGAACAGGCCAAGATCATCAACGATCTGGCCGAGCGCTACCCGATGATCGTGGTCGCGCAGACCGTCGACAAGCTCAAGGACACCGGCTTCTACTGGGCCACCCGGTCCGGTGTGACGGTGTCGATGGCCGACGTGCTGGTGCTGCCGGAGAAGCAGGAGATCCTCGACCGCTACGAGGACGAGGCCCGCGGCATCGAGAAGAAGTACCAGCGCGGCGCCCTGAACCATCAGGAGCGCAACGACGCACTGGTGGAGCTGTGGAAGAAGGCCACCGAGGAGGTCGGTGACGCGCTGCGCGAACACTACCCCGAGGACAACCCGATCAAGATGATCGTGGAGTCGGGCGCGACGGGTAACTTCACCCAGACCCGCACGCTGGCCGGCATGAAGGGTCTGGTGACCAACCCGAAGGGTGAGTTCATCCCGCGGCCGATCAAGTCCTCGTTCCGCGAGGGCCTGACGGTGCTGGAGTACTTCATCAACACCCACGGCGCCCGTAAGGGCTTGGCGGACACCGCTCTTCGCACCGCCGACTCGGGCTACCTGACCCGTCGTCTGGTGGACGTCTCCCAGGACGTCATCGTCCGCGAGCACGACTGCGGCACCGAACGGGGCATCGTCGTCGACCTGGCCGAGCTCGCCGCCGACGGCACCCTCATCCGGGACCCGTACGTCGAGACCTCGGCGTATGCCCGCACGCTGGCCGCCGACGCGGTCGACGGCAACGGCAATGTTGTTGTCGAGCGCGGTCATGACCTGGGCGACCCGGCGATCGACGCCGCGCTGGAGGCCGGTATCACCGGAGTGAAGGTGCGTTCGGTGCTCACCTGCGCCTCCGCCTCGGGTGTGTGTGCGAAGTGCTACGGCCGCTCGATGGCCACCGGCAAACTCGTCGACATCGGCGAGGCGGTCGGTATCGTCGCCGCGCAGTCCATCGGCGAGCCCGGCACCCAGCTGACCATGCGCACCTTCCACCAGGGCGGCGTCGGCGAGGACATCACCGGCGGTCTGCCCCGCGTGCAGGAGCTGTTCGAGGCCCGGATCCCGCGGGGTAAGGCCCCGATCGCCGAGGTCTCCGGCCGGGTGCGGCTGGAGGAGAGCGACAAGTTCTACAAGATCACCATCATCCCGGATGACGGCGGTGAGGAGGTCCTGTACGAGAAGCTCTCCAAGCGTCAGCGGCTGCGGGTGTTCAAGCACGACGACGGGACTGAGCGGTTGCTCGCCGACGGCGACCACGTGGAGGTCGGCCAGCAGCTCATGGAGGGCTCGGCCGATCCGCACGAGGTGCTGCGTGTCGAGGGTCCGCGCAAGGTGCAGATCCACCTCGTCAAGGAGGTCCAGGAGGTTTACCGGGCCCAGGGCGTGTCGATCCACGACAAGCACATCGAGGTGATCATCCGGCAGATGCTGCGTCGGGTCACGATCATCGACTCGGGTGCGACGGAGTTCCTGCCCGGCTCGCTGACCGAGAGGGCGGAGTTCGAGGCGGCCAACCGGCGGGTGGTCGCCGAGGGCGGGGAGCCCGCTGCCGGCCGTCCGGTGCTGATGGGTATCACGAAGGCCTCCCTGGCCACCGACTCGTGGTTGAGTGCGGCCTCCTTCCAGGAGACCACCCGGGTGTTGACCGATGCGGCGATCAACTGCCGCAGCGACAAGCTCCAGGGCCTGAAGGAGAACGTGATCATCGGCAAGCTGATCCCGGCCGGTACCGGTATCAACCGGTACCGCAACATCCAGGTTCAGCCCACCGAGGAGGCCCGGGCTGCGGCGTACACGATCCCGTCGTATGAGGATCAGTACTACAGCCCGGACTTCGGCCAGGCCACCGGACCTGCGGTGCCGCTGGACGACTACGGATACAGCGACTACCGCTAGTCACCCCTCTGCGCGAGCAGACGTAAACGACCCCGACACGCCGAGCGTGCGGGGTCGTTTACGTCTGCTCGGCGGGGTGGTGGACGTTGTGCACAGGGCTGAATTGGCAAGACGCACTGCAACACAGAGCATCGGCCTGTGCATCTCGATGAACTGTTCTTCTCCAATGAGGGGTTGGTGACGAGGGGTCAACTGTTGTCGGTGATCTCCCGGAAGGCGCTGGCATCCCATCTCCAGGCCGGCGCGATCGTTCGGGTCTGCCACGGCGTCTACGCGCCCGAGACCCCCGACACCCTCGGAAGACTGGCGGCCCTCGAACTGGCGACCGGAAAGCCCATCGTGGCATGCATGGGGACCGCGGCGGAGCTCCACGGGTTCGACATCGAGAACGATGGCCTTATCCATGTGCTGGATCCCGGTATCCGGATCCGCCCGACCCCAGAGTTGATGGTGCATCAGCGCAACGGAGCCCCATTGTCTCGGATACAGGGCCGGCTGGTGACATCCCCGGGGTGGACGGCGGTAGAGATTGCGCGGACACTGAAACGCCGGCGGGTTTTGGCGACCCTCGACGTGGCGCTGCGGTCAGGGAAATGCACCCCGATGGAGTTGCAGGAGGCCATCGGAGAGCAGAAAGGACGCCGGGGCATCGTCACCGTCCGGGAGTTGTTCGCCCACACCGACGCCCGATCGGAGTCCCCGATGGAAAGCGAGGCCCGGCTGGTCTTCATCGACGGTGGGCTCCCGACCCCGGTATTGCAGCACGAGATCATCGACCATTGCGGCCAACTCTGGCGGGTCGATTTCGCGTGGCCGGACGCGATGGTGGCCGCGGAGTACGACAGCATGCAATGGCATGCGAACCCTGAGCGGTGGAAACGCGACCGGATCAAGAGCGCACGGTTAGGCGAGTGCGGCTGGAGTCTTGTCCGGTTCGTCGTTGATGACGTGCGACGGCATCCGGCGAACTTGGTTTTGACGCTGTCCAACCGGCTCGACGCCCGTCGTCTCGCCGGCTGAGCAGACGTAAACGACTCGAGAATCCCGGCGTGTCGGGGACTTTCGCGTCTGCTCGCGCGGGAAACTAGAATGTTCGTCGTGCTCATCGGTTCCCACGTCCGCTCCTACAACCCCTTGGCCGGAGCCCTCGACGACGAGGCTGATGCCGTTCAGTTCTTCCTCGGAGACCCGCAGAGTTGGAAGAAGGCGCCGCCGCGGCCCGACGCGGATCTGCTGCGCCGGTCACCGATCCCGCTCTATGTGCATGCGCCATACCTGATCAACGTGGCCTCGGCCAACAACCGGGTGCGGATTCCGTCCCGCAAGATCCTGCAGGACACCTGCGACGGCGCCGCCGAGATCAATGCGACGGCGGTGATCGTGCACGGAGGTCATGCCGACGACCGCGACCTCGAGGCCGGTTTCGAGCGCTGGGTGAAGGCACTGACCGCACTGGATACCGAGGTGCCGGTCTATCTGGAGAACACCGCGGGCGGCAACCATGCGATGGCCCGGCACTTCGACACCATCGGCCGGCTCTGGGACCGGATCGGCGATATGGGCATCGGCTTCTGCCTGGACACCTGCCACGCCTGGGCGGCCGGGGAGGGCCTGATCGATGCCGTCGAGCGGATCAAGGCGATCACCGGACGTATCGACCTGGTGCACTGCAACGACTCCCGCGACGCCGCGGGCTCCGGTGCCGACCGGCACGCCAATTTCGGTGCCGGACAGATCGACCCGCAGCTTCTGGTGGCCGTGGTCAAGGCGGCCGGCGCCCCGGTGATATGCGAGACCGCCGACGAGGGCCGCCGCAACGACATCGCGTTCCTGCGGGACAACCTCTAGCCGCGTCACCCCCCGCCGCAGCGCCACGCCCCCCGCAGCGGCGGCCCCCGTCCGGGGCACACCACTTCTGCCCACCTTGGAGCGACAATCCCCAACTTAGGGTGCCCTTCGTCGCTCAAGTGTCGCTTAAAGGCGGGCACAACGCTCATACCCGGAGAGCCCGCGACTCCCCCCGGGCCGCGTACTAGACCAGGTACACCTTCCGCAGCGTCTCCGTGACCGTCCACACCGTCTCCGTCCCCTCGGCGAGGCGCACCACATCGCCTGGTCCCAGCGTCAACGGCGCCGTGCCGTCGTTGAACTTCACGGTGGCCGCTCCCGCGATGACGACGAACACCTCCTCGCCCTCGGTGGTTCGCACCGTTCCGGGCGTCATCTCCCAGACGCCGACCTCCAGGCCGGCGAACCGGCCCAGCGTTCCGACCCCGGTGTGCGGGTGGCCGTCGACCACCCGATCAGGGGCGACGGACTCGTGCTCAACGAACAGTCCGCCGGCGTGCACGAGGGCGTTCGGTCTCATACCGGCAAGCCTGCCACTGATTACCGATCTTGTGCAGCTGTCGGGAAGATGTAACAGTAGCGGGATGCCCGACACCCATCTCGTCACCAATCAGGTGACCCCGCTGCTCGACTACAACCCCGCCGGCGCCCCGGTGCTGATGGAGGCGCTGATCCGCGAGGGCGGTGAGTGGGGTGCCGAGGACGTCACCGAACTCGGCGCGATCGCCGGCGGCGCCACCGCCCAGCGCTGGGGTGACCTGGCCGACCGCAATCGGCCGGTGCTGCACACCCACGACCGCTACGGCCACCGCATCGACGAGATCGAGTACGACCCCGCCTACCACGAACTCATGCGCACGGCCATCGACCACGGACTGCACGCCGCACCGTGGGCCGACGATCGCCCCGGGGCCCATGTGGTGCGGGCGGCGAAGATGGGCGTCTGGACCCCGGAACCGGGCCACGTCTGCCCCATCTCCATGACCTATGCCGTCGTGCCGGCACTGCGGCACAACCCCGCGCTGTCGGCGGTGTACGAACCTCTGCTCACCAGCCGTGTCTATGACCCCGACCTCGCGGTGCCCGCCACCAAGGCGGGGATCACCGCTGGCATGTCGATGACCGAGAAACAGGGCGGTTCCGATGTGCGGGCCGGCACCACGGCGGCGGTGCCCAACGCCGACGGCAGCTACACCCTGACCGGGCATAAATGGTTCACCTCCGCCCCCAACAGCGACGTGTTCCTGGTGCTTGCCCAGGCGCCCGGCGGGTTGAGTTGCTTCTTCCTGCCACGGGTACTGCCCGATGGATCCCGTAACCGGATGCTGATCCAGCGGCTGAAGGACAAACTCGGCAACCACGCCAACGCCTCCAGCGAGATCGAGTACGACGGCGCCCTCGCCTGGCCGGTCGGGGAGGAGGGCCGCGGGGTGGCGACCATCATCGAGATGGTGAACCTCACCCGGCTGGACTGCACCCTGGGCAGCGCCACCAGTATGCGGCAGGGTCTGGCCCGCGCCATCCACCACACCCAGCACCGGAAAGCGTTCGGCGCCTACCTGATTGACCAACCGTTGATGCGTAACGTGATCGCCGACCTGGCCGTCGAGGCGGAGGCCGCCACCATTATCGCGATGCGAATGGCAGGTGCCACCGACGCCGCAACCCGGGGTGACCAGCGCGAGACCCTCCTGCGCCGGATCGGTCTGGCCGCCTCGAAGTACTGGGTGTGCAAACGGGCCACCCCACACGCCGGCGAGGCGATGGAATGCCTGGGCGGCAACGGTTATGCGGAGGACTCCGGGATGCCGCGGCTATACCGGGAGGCACCGCTGATGGGCATCTGGGAGGGGTCGGGCAATGTCAGCGCGCTGGATACATTGCGCGCCATGGCAACCCGTCCGGAATGTGTGGAGGTGCTGTTCGACGAACTGGGCACCACCGCCGGTCAGGACGCCCGACTGGACGCCCGCACCGACGCGCTCCGCGCCTCTCTGGCCGATGTGGCCGGCATCGAGTACCGGGCCCGGAGGGTTGCCGAGGACATCAGCCTGACCCTGCAGGGCTCGCTGCTGGTGCGCCACGGCCATCCGGCGGTCGCCGAGGCGTTCCTGGCGACCCGGATGGCCGGCGACTGGGGCGGGGCGTTCGGCACCCTGCCCCCCGGCCTGGATCTCGCACCGATCATCGAGCGCGCCCTGGTGAAGGGATGATCTCCTTCGGCGAGCAGACACTAATGACCCTGAAACGCGGCGTGTCGGGGGACATTTACGTCTGCTCGCGGAGGGAATGGGGAGGGCCGAACGGGTGTCGACCGAGCTGACCACGATGACCTACGAGGTCACCGGACGGGTCGCGCGAATCACCTTCGACCGACCGGACAAGGGCAACGCGATCATCGCCGCCACCCCGCTGGAACTGGCGACCTGCGTGGAACGTGCCGACCTTGATCCGAGTGTCCACGTCATCCTGGTGTCTGGCCGGGGGGAGGGCTTCTGCGCCGGATTCGACCTGAGCGCCTACGCCGACGGCTCGGGTTCGGGCGGGGGAGAGGACCGGGCGGGAACCGTCCTCGACGCCGATATCCAGGCGGTCAATCAGCAGTCGGACCAGCCGTGGGACCCGATGCTGGACTACCAGATGATGAGCCGATTCGTCCGCGGCTTCGCCAGTCTCATGCACGCCGACAAGCCGACCGTGGTCAAGATCCACGGCTACTGCGTGGCCGGGGGTACCGATATCGCCCTGCACGCCGACCAGGTGATCGCCGCCGCGGACGCCAAGATCGGCTACCCGCCGACCCGGGTCTGGGGGGTTCCGGCCGCGGGGCTGTGGGCGCACCGCCTGGGCGATCAGCGGGCCAAACGCCTGCTGCTGACCGGGGACAGCATCACCGGCGTGCAGGCCGCCGAGTGGGGTCTGGCAGTCGAGGCGCCCGACCCTGCGGACCTCGACGAGCGCACCGAGCGGCTGGTCGAGCGGATTGCGGCGATGCCGGTCAACCAGCTCATCATGGTCAAGCTGGCGATGAACTCCGCGCTCTACCAGCAGGGCGTGGCCACCAGCCGGATGGTCAGCACGGTATTCGACGGTATCGCCCGGCACACCCCGGAAGGGCATGCATTCGTCGCCGACGCCCGGGAACATGGATTTCGTGCGGCCGTCCGCCACCGCGACGAGCCGTTCGGCGATCACGGCCGCACCGCCTCCGGGGTATAACCATGCGGATGGCCGCCCGATCGGTCGTGCTCTCGGTGCTGCTGGGGGCACATCCCGCCCGGGCCACCTCGGCTGAATTGCTGGACCTCACCGCGGGTTTCGGTATCAAAGATGCGACGCTGCGGGTCGCGCTGACCCGGATGGTCAGTGCCGGAGATCTGGTGCGCTCCGGGGACGGCTACCGGCTGTCGGCGCGGTTGCTGGCGCGGCAGCGCCGTCAGGACGCGGCCCTGCATCCGGTGACCCGGGACTGGGAATCACGTTGGCTCACCGTAGTGGTCACCGCGGTGGGCGCCGACGCCCGATCCCGTTCCAAACTGCGAACGGCCCTGCAGGAAAACAGGTTCGGTGAACTCCGCGAGGGGGTATGGATGCGGCCGGATAACCTGGCAGACGGTGTGCCGGCGGAAACCGTTGGGCGGGTCCGGGTGCTGCAGTCCTGTGACGACGCCCCCGCCGAGTTGGCCGCCCGGCTGTGGAATCTGCCCTGCTGGGCAGACATCGGCCGGCGACTGCTGCGCGAGATGGACGCCGCCGACGGTATCCCCGGCCGGTTCTCCGTCGCCGCGGGCATGGTGCGCCACCTGCTCACCGATCCGGTTCTGCCCGAAGAACTGCTGCCGCC
>Ga0180431_10009795_pt1 | contig 10761 bp, 6 predicted proteins | sample SS_ome_11_FD_132459 | JGI IMG/M metagenome (GOLD analysis project Ga0180431, IMG submission 132459) | Hypersaline lake sediment archaeal communities from the Salton Sea, California, USA - SS_1_MS_1 metaG | ecosystem: Environmental > Aquatic > Non-marine Saline and Alkaline > Hypersaline >...
CCTGGAGATGGTACCCGAGATGCCGATCTATGAGCAGACCGTCGCGCACTGCCGGGAGTTGGATTTGCTGGACCGGTACGTATTTTTCGGCGACTGGATCCCGTACGACGAGCGGGGCGAATACCTGCTAGAGGCTGACCTGGGGGTGAGCATCCATCGGCCGGGCATCGAGAGCGACTTTGCCTCGCGCACACGGCTGCTCGACTGCATCTGGGCGGGCCTGCCTGTCATCTCCACGGCGGGCGATCCCATATCCGACATGATCGCCACCCACGAGTTGGGTTGGGTCGTCCCGCCGAAACGTCCCGACCTGGTAGCCGGGGCCATCCTCTCTATGCTCTCGGACGATGGCCTGCGTAATCGTGTGGCCGAAGCTGCCCGGCCGCTGCGAGCCGAGCTAACGTGGGAGGCCGTTGTCGAGCCCATCTCCGCGTTCCTCGAGCACGCTGCGTTTGCGCCCGATGCGATCGCGGCATCCCGGACGGCCGCCAAAGCCCGACAACTCGAACAGGACCGCGACCGGCTCGTGAAGCACTTGGAAGAGATCCGGCAAGGGCGCGTGATGCGCCTGCTGAACGCCCTGGACGATTTTCGCGCCAGGCTCAGGGGGCGGGAATAAGGTCACAGTCAAACTGACACAGATAGCAATATGCATGCACTCGTGTACGTGATCGTCCTAAACTACAACGGCAGAGAGCACCTGGAATACTGCTTGCCGTCCCTGCTGGCGACGGAATACCCAAATTACCGGATCGTCCTATCCGACAATGCTTCGACGGACGGCTCGATCGAGTACGTGCGCGAGCACTTTCCCGAGGTAACCGTGATCCAGAACGACGACAACCTGGGTTGGGCCCGCGGTAACAACGTGGGCATCCAATACGCACTGGATCATGATGCAGATTACGTCGTCCTTCAGAACAACGATACCAAGGTTGATCCCCGGTGGCTGGGCGGAGCCGTTCAAGTCTGCGCGGAGCATCCACAGATCGGGATCATTGGGTTCAGGATGCTCCAGGAGTACATTCAGGGCGAGGATCCCGACGAACAAGAGTTCCGAAAGCTGTCGGCTGCTTGGGAGAAATTGGAATTCGAACCCGCCGAGCATATCACCGGCGCGGCGCTCTTTGTGCGTGCGGATGTCTTTCGCGACATCGGGCTGATCGACGAGGCCTACTTTGCCTACTCGGAGGAAGACGATCTGGAGAAACGGGCTATGCGCGCTGGTTACCAGATGGTGCGCATCAACGTGCCGTTGTGGCACTATAACGGTGGATTCTGGCGCAAACAGTTTCTTCGGTCATCTGTATTGGCGCTGCGCAACAACATCCGGTGTATGATCAAGAACGACACCCCACGTTCCATCGTGCGCCAGCTCGTGTGGCTCTTTAGGTTCGTCTGCCCACCTCGGGTTGAATATGACGTCCGCATCCCGCACTTTCGCCGGCTGCGCCCCTCCAACTTGTTGGTGAACAATGCGGTCCTGCTATACGCACTGGCGTGGAATACATGCCTCCTGCCAGCGACGTTATGGGCGCGCTACCAGGACGAGCGCCGGATTGTCCAGGCACGCAAACGCCGGGGCACGGTCCTGGGGGCATAGCCGATGAAGATCCTTTATGTAGCGAACGGCTTCCCACCTGTGGACCTGGGCGGCGTCGAGAATTATACACTCGAGCTGTCCAGGGAACTGCGTGCGATGGGGCACGACGTGGCAGTGTTCTGCCGTGAGCCAGGAGACGGCCGGCCCATCTACAGCGTGCGCGACGACGTGAGCGATGGCATCCCAGTGCGCTTTGTGACCAACCGCTTCGATCCCGCCGCGCCATTTGGCCGGCGGTATCTCGACCGGAGGATCGAAGGATTATTTGGCCGGTGGGTTGAGGAACAGAGGGCTGACGTGATCCACTTTCAACACACCAATGGCCTTTCGGCATCGCTGCTGGCCCGCGCTGCCCGGATGGGCGTTCCCTTCGCGGTGACGGTATGGGACTATTGGTATATGTGTCCCCAGGTGAACCTGTTGCGCCCCGACTATAGCCTGTGCGTGGGCAGTCACACGGACGTGAACTGCTACGAGTGTCTGTACGGCACCAGGTTCCCTCCGCGCGGTCGCCACGTGCCGGACTTGAACGGTAGCGAGCCAGTGCCAACAGAGTGCCCTGAACCGATCGATCATCGCCCGCTGGGCCTGGGCGATGAGGTCTACTATCCCCTGCAAAGGGCCCTCCCGTGGTCGGTGCGGAGGGCGTTACTGCGCACGTACGACTTTGCCCGGCTCAAGCTCGGTCGTGGCGCGAGGACGGCGCTCGCCAGCATCTTTCCGCCAGACCTTGCTCCGCTGCGCGTGCGGGCGCGATACATGCAGGAGACACTATCCCTATGCCAACACATCGTCGCGCCTCTGCCGTTTGTCAGGGACCGGTACGCAACGTTTGGCATCCCCGCGGAACAGATCCACGTGATTCCACCCGGCATGGATCTGTCGCTCTGGACCGGGTTCCAGCCCGCCCCACGCCCGCGTGGTGATACACTCAGGTTCGGATACATCGGTAGCCTCCTGCGTCACAAGGGGGTGGATTTGATCGTGCGGGCCTTCCAAAAAGTGCAGGCGCCGAACGCGGAGCTCTGGCTGCACGGCTTTGAACTGCCGGGCGGCTCGTTCACCCGATTGTTGCACAATCTGGCCGACGGCGACCGGCACGTGCACTTTGCCGGACCCTACACCAAGCCCGAACTGCCCGGCATCCTCAATCAACTGGACGTGTTGCTGATCCCAGCTGTGTGGCACGAAACCTTTTCCTTCGTCACCCGCGAGGCGGTATTGGCCGGCCTGCCCGTGATCGCGTCGCGAATGGGTGGAATCCCTGCCGCGATCGAGGACGGCGTCAATGGCCTGCTGCTGCCGCCTGCGGACGTGGACGCGTGGGTGAGGGCTATGCAGCGCGTCGTCGAGGATCGTGAACTGGTGGCTGCGTTCCACCGCGCTCAACTGTCCCGCCAGGTCAAGCCAATGGATCAGCACGCGGCCGAGTTGGTGCAATTATACGTCCGAATGCAGCGAGAGCGACAGCACGAAACCTATGGAGACGAAGGCGCATGACACCCATCGTCTATGTGCTGATTCTCAACTATGACGGCCGGACGCATCTGGAATACTGTCTGCCGTCCGTCCTGGAGACCGAATACCCAAACACCCAGGTTGTCCTGATCGACAACGGCTCCGAAGACGATTCACTGACGTTCACCCGGACAACCTATCCTCAGGTCCAGATCATCGAAAACGGGCAAAACCTGGGCTACGCGGCGGGCAACAACGTGGGTATCCGCTACGCGCTGGAGCGTGGAGCCGACTATGTCGTGCTGCTCAACAACGACATGCGCGTCGACCCGCGCTGGCTGACTCACGCCGTCGCGGCCGTGGAAGACGACCCAGGCATCGGCTTCGTCGGCTTTGACACCATTGGAGAGTACCGCATACGAGTCGATCCCGACCTGACGCTGTTTCGCCAGCGCCAGTCAGAGTGGCGTGAACTGGTCGTCAGGGATGCGGAACACGTGGCCGGCTGTGCGCTATTCGTCCGCTCGGCTCTTTTCCGTGCCATCGGCCTGTTTGACGAGAGCTTTTTCGCCTATGGCGAGGAGGATGATCTGCAGAAGCGGGGCCAGCGCGCCGGTTATCGCACCGTGCGAATCAACGTCCCCCTCTGGCACTACAATGGCGGGTACTGGGACCAGTCGCGCTTGCTGCGGGCATCGGTCATGGCCCAGCGGAACCACATCCGCGTGATGATCAAGGACGATCCTCCTCTCGTAGCGCTGCGGCGGCTCTTCACTATGATCCACTTTATCTGCCGGCCTGGCATCCGCTACGATCACAGCCACGCCCATCTGCGGCGGTTGCGGCCGTCCAGCTACCCGGTCAATGTGGCGATCTTGCTCTACGCCGCCGCCTGGAACGTGGTGCGGCTGCCGCTCACGTTGGCGGCCCGCCAGCGCGAAGGGGCGCGCATCCGCGCGGCTCGCCAGAGATTGGCGGCGCTCAACTTGACAGATCAAGTCGAGGCGCGGTGAAGGTTCTCCAGGTCGCCAACGGCTTCCCGCCGGCGTCGGTCGTCGGGGTGGAGCAGTATACCCACACGCTCGCGCGTGCCCTATCCCAGCACCACGAGGTGTACGTGTTCTGTGCCGAGCGCACACCCGATCGACGGGAGTATGCGCTGATCAATGAGGAAATGGATGACCTGGCGGTGCGGCGTGTAGTCAACAACTTTCGCGACGTAGCCGGCTTTGAGGATCTATACGTCAATCCGAAAATCGAACGGCTGTTTGAAGAGTACGTGGACCAGGTGCGCCCGGATCTGATCCACTTCCAGCACTGCATCGGCCTGTCCGCGACCCTGCCCCATCTGGCGGCACGTTGGGGGATCCCGTTCGTCATCACGCTCCACGACTACTGGTATATCTGCCCCACGGTCAAGCTGTTGACCAACGAACTGACCCGTTGCCCTGGCCCACACCAGGGAGCCGATTGCCGGCAGTGCTTTGGCCCGGCTTTCGACATCTGGACGCGGCTACATCGCATCCCGTTCTACGACACGCTGTGGGCTCGACTGGTGCCCCGATTGCTCCACCGCCAGGTTCTCCGCCTGCTGAAATCATCACGCCGTTTCACGAAACCGCAGACGACCGGCGCCCCGGAGACATCACGGTTTACCCGGCGGATGCAGGCCATGCAGGCCGTGCTCGGCGCAGCGCCATGGCTGCTGGCCCCATCGCGCTTCGTCCGCGACGTGTACAAGGCGTACGGCGTGCCTGAGGATCGCATCTCGGTTCTCCCCCTGGGTCTCGACACGGCCCGGTGGGCGAATCAGCCCGAGTCTGCCGATACGCCCCAGGTCCGCTTTGGGTACTTTGGCTCGCTACAGGCCGCCAAAGGCATCGATTTCCTGGTACGCGCATTCGTCCGGCTGGAGGGCGAACAGGTCGAGCTGCTCGTGTACGGAGCTGGAAAGCCTGACGAACCGTTCGCCGAACGAGTGAGGCAAACCCAGGATGCACGCATCCGTTTCCTGGGGCGATACGACAACAGTCGGCTGCCGGAGCTCATGGCACGGGTGGACGTGGTCGTGATCCCCTCGATATGGCACGAGACTTTCTCGATCGTCGCGCGTGAGGCGCTGCTAGCCAGGCTGCCGGTCATTGCCTCGGCGGTGGGGGCATTGCCCGAGGTCATCGTGGACAACGCCAACGGCCTGCTGGTCCCTCCCTCGGACGAGGATGCGTTGCACCAGGCCATGGCGCGGTTGGTAGATGACAGATACCTGTTGACCCGTCTAAAGCCCTCTGCCGCTGCGGTGATCGATATCCACGATCACGTCAACGAGCTGGAGCACATCTACAAGGACCTGAAACGAACTCGCACGTACGTGGTACCTCGGTAATGGGCCCAAATACCTATTGCACATCGGGGGCGTCGTGTGGTACAATTCCTACTAGGTTGGAGCGCCTGGGAATTGGGATTATCTAAACGAATGTCTTTCCCGTCTCTACATGTGAATGAGTAGAGACGTCACGTAGGACAAGATAGCATCTTGTCCTACTTTAGTTGCGACAGCGATCACAGCGTGCGCGATTCACATGGATGGAGGTGCAAGATTAACAGGGTTTGGAAGCTTACATCAATGCTGGTACTCTTGGGCTGGCTCTGCACGAACCTGGCTATAGGACATCACATTCCCGCTGCCCACGCAGCGCCCACTCAGATCACGATCGCGCTGAGTGGGGCCAAGATCAGGGAATCCTCGCCAGCAGCGGCTGACTTTAACGGGGACGGGTACAAGGAAATCGTGGTTGGGGGAACTGACGGCGTCCTGCACGTCGTCTCTTTCAACGGCACAAGCTGGACCGAGGTGTGGTCACGCCAGACAAACTTGGACATCAGCGCGGGCAACCCTCCCCATCCTAACGCTGATAACAAGATCCAGTCGTCACCGGCGATCGCAGACCTGGACGGCGACGGGCACCTGGATATCGTGATCGCGGTTGGCGGAGACGTGCACGTCGAACAATCGGCCCGCAGAAATGGTGGAGTCCTGGTCTATCGTTACGACAGCCAGTGGAGCTTGTCGCTGATCGAGCAACTCTCGGGCGATGGATCGACGGGTTGGCCGCAGCCTCGCATCGATCAGGTGGGGGCAAACGCCGGATACAGCGATCCGGACGGGCTGTGGGATGGGATCATGACCACGCCCGCGCTGGGCGATCTGGATGGCGACGGGGATCTGGAAATCGTCGTTGCCGGCATCGATCGGCGGATTCACGCCTTTCACCACAACGGCGCCGTCGTAGACGGATGGCCAATCTATCGCTACAACGGCGACAACCTGCTTCGCGGCGGGCTTTCTTCCCCTGCGTTAGGCGACATCGACGGCGACGGCCTGCCTGAAGTGATCGTGGGCACGATGAGCCCGCCGTGGGGGGGGGACGGCAGCCCTGCTCCAGATTACAGCAAGGGCACCGTGTGGGCGATCAACGGCGACAGCACGAACGTGCCCGGTTTTCCGATTGAAACGGAGCAGTATATCCACTCTTCCGCAGCGCTGGGAGACATTGACAACGATGGTCAGTTGGAAATTGTCGCTGGCGTCGGCTGGGGCACGACCGGCCGAGAAAACATTGTGTACGCCTGGAACCACGACGGGACACCGCTTACCAACTGGCCTCGGGAGACCGCGGGCGTGATGGCCGCGCCGCCGGCACTGGGTGACATCGACGATGATGGCGAACTGGAGATCGTGATCGGTTGCGGAGCACACTATGACTCGAATAGCTGCGGCGATGGGGACGCCAAGCTGTACGCCTGGGATGCCGATGGCAGCCTCCTGAGCGGGTTCCCGACGGAGGCGCCCTCTCCGAACCCGTGGGCATCGGGAGGTTCATATGCCATGCCATACAGCCCGGTCCTGGCCGACCTGGACGGCAATGGCACGGTCGAGATCGTCGTCGTACACCTTGCAGCCTACGGCCTGTCGATCGTCGGGCCGGATGGCTCTGCTACGGAGCAGCGGTATATGCAGTACGAGAACGGCGGACTGAAGGCGCCGCCATTGGTAGACGACGTGGACAACGATGGGATGCTAGAGACAGTCGTCGGTGGCGGGTCGGATCACGGCATCATCGTGATATGGGATGAGAGCGGCAGCACCAGTTCTGCCCGCCCCTGGCCTATGTTCAGCCACGACATACTGCGCACCGGCAACATGTACTTTGGCGACACTACCCCACCTCAGAACCCCACCGTCGTCACGAGCTCCATCCACACCCCCAATGCGTGGTCGAAGGAGAGCACGGTGCAGGTAAGTTGGTCAGGCGCTGGCGACGACGAGAGTGGAATCGCCGGCTACTACTACACCTGGGACCACACGCCGACGACGTCCGTGGACAGCAGCGATTCCAGGCTCGGCCCCAGCGCCAGCACCCTCACCACCGATCTACCGTACGACAGCTCGAGCTGGTACTTGCACATCCGCGCGGTGAACTATGCCAGCCTGCTGGCGGAGGGCACGGTACACTTTGGCCCGCTGAAGGTGGACACGACGCCGCCAGCCTCACAGCTCGACGCCCCATCCTGTGCGGTGCTGGCGACGACAGTTTCGTGGACAGGCACGGATACGGGGTCCGGCGTTGCCAGCTACGACGTCGAGGTGCGCGACGGGAGCAGTGGTTCGTGGACGACCTGGAAGAGTGGGACGGTTGAGACGTCAGCGGCCTACACAGGAAGTGCTGGACATACCTACTACTTTCGCGTCCGGGCCCGCGACGCGGCCGGCAACCTGGAAGCTACGCACACCAGCCCCGATGCCCAGACGCGGGTAGCCCAATATGGGTTCTCCGGTGTGGTGCGCAACGTGCGGGGACAGCCCGTCTTCCACGCACTGCTGGAGACCACGCCATCTGCCCCGCTGGTGACGCGCAGCGACATCGACGGCCGGTACCTGGTGTGCTACGACGCTGCAGGCACGTACGCGCTCATCTCGTCCCGTTCGCGCTTTGGTCCACTTCCCGCGATGAAACAGTTGGTGGGAACCACGGAGGGGTTGGACTTTTACCTGCCGCCGGCCGACGATGTGCTATCCAACGGCCAGTTCGAGTTGGGCAACCTGAGCGGTTGGTCCGCATTGGGGACCGGCAGTGCGGCAGTCACGAGCACGTCACACACCGGTGATCACGCCGCGCAGTTGGGCCGTGCAGATGGCTCGACGCCCTGGTCGGCGGTATTGGGACAGACCGTCTCTATCCCGTTATCGCTGCACGACCCCACGCTGTCTCTGATGTATCGCCTGGACGGCAACGGCACACTGCTTTCCAGCGGGCTGGCCTGGATCGCCGTCCAGGGATCCGCTCAGACGTTGACTCAGGAGCTACCTTCCGCGACCACCTGGTCGCACGCCTGGATAGACTTGAGCAGCTTGCAGGGGCAAACCGTGACGGTCACGCTCCACACAGATAGTCCGGCCGGGGGCAGCGGGTGGTTGGTCGTGGACGAGGTCAGCGTGGGCACGGCTGAGCCAGGCGTGAGGCGCGTCTACCTGCCGGTCGCGATGCGCCAGAACTGATCCCATTGGTTCACAGGCGAAAGTGCTCCGTCTGACTGGCGAAGCGTCCACCTGCACCGGACGCGATAGCCAGCACACGCTTGTTCTGGCCGCCAAAGCGTCCTCGTACGCCATCGACGAGCCCGAGCCGGATGGCCCGGGCGGAAGGGAGCCTGCCGCTCAACAGCTCTTTCATAGCCAGGGCCAGGCTGTAGAGAGTCCAGATGCCAAAGAACAGGAGCTTGCGCTTCTGGTCGAATTTGCGAACCAGCAGAAACCGGTTGCGAACGATATAGTAGGCGTAGAGCGTATCCCGAAACCGAGACGAACGGCCCAGAGCGTGAAACGCTCGCGCGCGGGTGTCTATGGCGCTCAGGTAGCCGTGCTGTCTGGCCCGCAGGCACAGATCCGCCACCTCGCTGCTGTAAAAGTAATCCACGTCCAGGAGCCCGACCTCGCGAAAGACCTTGTCTCGTATCAGGATCACGGTCCCAGGCACGCATTCGACAAAGTGGACGGGGCCGCCGGACGGCAATCGCTCGATGTGCGTGCGGTGATGTCGAGCCGGATTCTTGCCGCCGGCTGCCAGCAGTCGATCCTTCTGCTCCGCATCAAAGAGCAACGGGCCAACGAAGCCAATACTCTCGTTGGCCTGTAGGGTCTCGAGAAGCCTGACGACATCGGCTTCCTCGATGCAGGCATCGTTATTGAGCAGGAGGACAGGCACATCGGCGATCGAAAGCGCTCCCAAGATCCCCCGATTGTTCCCCCCACCAAAGCCCAGGTTGGTCGAGTTACGGATCAGGTGAACCCAGGGAAATCCGCGAGAGATCGCCTGGAGGCTCCCGTCGGTGGATGCGTTGTCTACCACCCAGATCTCTGGCCGCAGACGCTCCCAGCATGTAATGGCGCAGATGCAGCGAATGGTATCTTCTATCGCGTTCCAGTTCAGGATGATGATCGCCAGATCCATGGTCCGGTGCTCCACAGATACGCGCCGCCGGAGCCAGATGGCCTGCCCACCCGGCCAGCGCGACTAGAGACCGATTGTAGCATAGGATACGGGCGTAGTCAAAAAAGATCTATATCACCTCTGCTTTAGCTTCTGCTCCAGGCTCGCCAGTTCAGCGCGATGGGATTGGAGTTTGCCGATCGCGGCCGCGGCGTCATCGATCCCCTGGCGTCCCGCCCGGAAGATACATTCGTCGAGCCAGACGGCTTCGTGCTCACAGGCACGCTCGGCCGCGGGCAGGTGCATGTGCTCAAAGTCGAACCGCTCGGGGAAAGCACTGGGCACGGGCAGCTTTGAAAGGTCGGGCTGGAAGAGGGTATACCGGTGCATCGCCTGGTACCCAACCCAGCAGGAGACGCCCTCGGCGTCCAGCGCCGCGCACACCAGGTCGTGTCCGGCCCCAAAGGCATCCGGCTGGACCGCAAAGATGTACCGGTAGAAAGAGCGGGTCGTGTGGCGCGGGTCGCGCCTCAGCAAGCGGACACCGGGAATCTCGCTGAGGCTCTCTTCCAGATAGGCCGCCATCTCATCCCGCTGCCTGGCCTGTTCGGGAAAGCGCTCGATGGCCACGTTGCCCATGGCAGCCTGCAGCTCGGGCAAGCGGTAGTTGGCGCCCATGCTGAACGTCAACCCGGACGTGTCCATCGATTCGATCTCGTAGTGGGGCGGTTCCTCGGCGTGCGCACGGCCACAGTCAATCACGCTGACAGCCCGCGCCGCGAGTTCGGGCGTGCGACACAGCAGTATCCCCCCTTCGCCCGCCGTGAGGATCTTGGACGACTGCATGCTGAACGAGCCAAAGTGGCCAAAGGTGCCGGCACCCTGGCCGCGCCATTTGGCGCCGTGCGCGTGCGCGCAGTCCTCGACTACGATCAGGTCGTGTCGCTCGGCGATACCCATAATGGCGTCCATGTCGGCCATCTGCGCGCCCAGGTGGACAGGGATGATGGCCCTCGTCTGGGGCGTGATCGCCGCTTCAGCCGCTTTTGGATCGATGCAATAGGTCTCTGGGTCGATGTCCACGATGACGGGGATCGCCCCGGCCGCCATCGGCGCGGCCGCGGTGGCCTGGAAGGTATAGGCCGGCACGATCACCTCGTCGCCCCAGCCAACGTTGGCGGCGCGCAGCGCGACCTCCATCGTGACGGTGCC
>Ga0180431_10009796_pt1 | contig 10759 bp, 6 predicted proteins | sample SS_ome_11_FD_132459 | JGI IMG/M metagenome (GOLD analysis project Ga0180431, IMG submission 132459) | Hypersaline lake sediment archaeal communities from the Salton Sea, California, USA - SS_1_MS_1 metaG | ecosystem: Environmental > Aquatic > Non-marine Saline and Alkaline > Hypersaline >...
CGACGTTTGGGTCCAATGCAGAACGCAGCACTCAGGTTTTTGGGAGCGGCCATGACATAGTCACTGCACCAGTACCTATGACAGAAAAGGCCGCAGATGCTATGGTAACAAATGGTTCGGAGATGGTTTCGGGAACAGGATCTGAAATATGGGCAGGTGCTGAAGAAGGCATTAATGCTGCGACTCAGGCAAACGCTCCCATTCCATGGGTCCATATTGCCATTATTTTATTGTTTGCAGTGCTTGCGATATATTTCTTATTTAGGCTATTGCACAAAAAGAAAAGGTAAATAATGCTTGACCGCCTAAAGCAGCATTGAAAGCAATGCCTTTTGCACGTGAAGCCTGTTCTCTGCCTGTTCCCATACCACTGATCTTGGGCCGTCCAAGACCTCTGATGTTATCTCCTGCCCCCGATGAGCAGGCAAGCAGTGCATTACCAGTGCCTTTGATTTGGCCAGCCTCAACTTCTCGTTATCAAGCCTGTATGGCCTTAATACCCTCTGTTTAAGTCCCTTTAGCTTTTCCTGTCCCATTGAAACAAAGGTATCAGTGTAAACGACATCAGCATCCTTTAATGCATGCTCCGGCTTCTCATGAATAACAACAGAATCCTCAGTATCAATGGTTATCTTGTGGTCAGGTTTGTATTTTCCCGGGCATGCTATGGACATAAGCATTCCCATCTTGTCACATGCATGCATCAGGGAATGGCATACGTTGCTGCTGCCGTCACCAATAAAACATAGCTTGACTTCCTTCAGGTGGCCTAAATTCTCGTGGATCGTAAAGATGTCAGACAAAGCCTGACACGGATGAAGCAGGTCTGTAAGCCCGTTAATCACTGGCACTTCAGAACTGGAAGCCAGTTCTTCAATGTCCTCGTGTGAAAACAGCCTTGCCATTATGCCGTCTGAATAACGGCTCAGGACTTTTGCAGTGTCAGAAATAGTCTCACCGCGGCCCAGTTGGACGCTCTTCCAATCAAGGTATATTGCATGGCCTCCAAGCTGGTTCATTCCAACTTCAAAAGATACCATGGTGCGGGTTGAGGGCTTCTGAAAAAGGAGTATAAGGTTCTTGTGTGTAAGCAATGACTTGATCGGATTGGTCTTTAGGAACCGTGCTGTCTTAAAAAGCGCGATTATCTCACGCATTTCAAGATCCTTCATCGAAAGAAAATTCCTTTTCATGGAATTAACACCTTTTCTTGAATAATCCACATATGCATCATCATTTGAATCTCATTTGTATTCCATTTGAATCCGGTTTATTATGATCAATATTATTTCTCCAAAATTGTGCCTGCCTTGCCACGAAGCGCGTCAGCCAACCTGTCAAGATCCGTGATTAGTACCTTTTTCCCTCCAGACTCAAGGAATCTGATCGATGCTTCTATCTTTGGCCCCATCGAGCCAGGAGGGAACTCATTCTGCTCAACATAATCCTTTGCCCTTTCAAGATCGAGGCGATGAATCCTGGTTCTCTTTTTAGGCTTCAGCCAGTTTAAGTATACGGCATCCACATCTGTAAGTATGATGAGCAAATCTGCATTAATTGTCTTCGCTATCTCGGATGCTGCAATATCCTTGTCAATTACAGCATCAACCCCGTAAAGGCCTGGCAATGACTTCTTTCCCGAGATATGGATCTTGTCTTTGATCACTGGTATACCACCACCTCCGCAAGCAATAACTATTGCCTTGCCTACAAGGTCTTTAATAACTTCGGCCTCAACGATTTTCAAAGGCTTGGGGGATGGAACCACCCTGCGCAATCCTCTCATGGTTTCGACAACATGCCAATGGGCAGGCAACTCACGATCATTGTTATAATAAGGTCCAATGGGTTTTGTCGGAGTCCTGAAGGCCTTGTCATTTCTATTAACCAAAACTTGGGTAATCAGGGTAACAACAGGTATATGGATATCCAAAGAATGGAGCTTGTTATATAATACTTCCTGAATCATGTAACCAAGCAGGCCTTGGCTTTCAGCGACGCAGCCATAGAGGGGCATTTTTGGAGCAACCTCAATGCTCCGTTCCTGCTGAATCAAAATATTCCCTACCTGTGGCCCATTGCCATGGCAGATAACTATCCTATATCCCTTCTTAACGAGCTTAGCGACAACGCGCATGGAATGTTCAAGGTTATTCATCTGTTCTTTCATGGTTCCAATTTGGCCCCGCCTTAGAATGGCATTTCCACCCAGTGCAATAACAATGGTTTTATTGATAGCTTTGGAGGGTTTGGCTATCTTATCAGAAACCCTTTTGAATACATTGCCCTTCTTCGCTTTTACCTTTATTTCGGATTTTTGCTTGGAAATAGATGTCGATTTTATCCTCTTCGATATTCTTTTCTTTGTTCCTCTTACTGATATCACAATTACCCCCCTGGTATTATTATTTTGTCTTTGCTTAAAAAAGAAGTGAATACCATAAAAAACTTTTGTACATAACTGAAGAATAAATATGGAAAAAACATGGGGAAAAAATATCTTATTGAATGAAAAATAATAGAATTGCCTACTGCTTAACCAAAATTGCGAACCTCACCACCAGGATAATAACGATTATCAGTGTAATGAATGCTACCACAACCGTTTTCCAAAGAGGCGCGGCTCCAAGGGATATCGCACCAGTGGTTTCATCTCCAATCGATACGTTCAAAGTTACATTACCATCTTCACCTGTTGGAGGCTCCGGCTTTTCGGGTTGGGATGGCGGCTCATAATCTGATGCATCAGGCATAACGTTTATGGTCAATAACATTTCGCTTTCTGAGCGATCTGATTCTGCGTTTACTCTAACATTGTATGTATCAGTCTCTGTTTCGTATAACGGAGATATGTAAAGATAGACTTCACTTTCCTGGCCTGAATCAACTCTGGCAATATCATCATTTAGATATACCCATTCAGGTCCATCGACTGTTAACCTGAACGTCTGGGATTCATCCCCATTGTTTTTCAGTTTGATTGGCACTGATTTGGCTGTGCATTGCTCTATGTTGATTATATCGGTTTCTGGTTCGACAGAATAGCATTCATCGACTGGCTTGATTACTAATGTTGCGGAATCCTGCAAAGATATATGCTCTGACACAGCGGTTACCAATACCTCAATGCTCCCCTCACCCTCTTCCAATGGCAGGCTCAGGTTGAAGAACCTGGACTCCTCTGAATCAAGTTCAACTGTCTGCGTAACTTCGTCCATTATAGTCAAGAGGTAGTCATCCTCAATCTCACCGGTATTCTTCAAATAAATCTGATAGTTGACAATATCCGACGGGCAAAGAGAAAGCTCATGTGGCGAAATAGCAAGCTGGGCCGAATAGCAGTTCTTTATCCTTAAAACCACAGAATCCGAATCCGAGACATCTCCACTGGCAGCTGACACAAAGATTTCAGTCTCATCTTCCATATCATTTGTATCAACCGTAAGCTTCAATGATATGCTTTGCTGGGACTCGAGCTCGACCTTGCTTTTCTCAAGTGATCCCATGCTTGAAGATATGTCGAAAGTGTCTGTTATTTGGCCCCTGTTCTTGATTATAACATCAAATTCCGCATCAACTCTCTCGCATGCCATTTGTTCGGATGGCGAGGTTATTACAGTAACCCCCCTGCATTCCATGACAGTAACCGTGCCGGTCACCTTCTGGGCAGGTCCCTTGGTGCCTGCGATTGTAATCTGATAACCGCTGGTACCTACCTGCTGGGGAGTAACGATTATGTCAAGATTGACTGTCTGTCCTGCCCCAACAAATACCTTATCATCAACTCTGACCCATTCCGGATTCGAGGCTGAAATTGAATATGTATCATCCTCAGTGCCAGTGTTGGAAATAGTCAGTGATTTAGTGATGGGTTGTCCCACACACGACTGGGCACCAACATGGACTGACAAGGACATTACAAGAGTAAGGGTGACCATTGCTGTAACAAATGCCCCGCGATTATTATGAATATTATTTAATCCTTTCATTTCATCCCCTAATTACAATATAAATTATAAGCAAAACGACAATGATTATGATTACTGCAACAACCATCGACTCCCATGGATATTTATTACTGTCTTCTGCAACCAATGAACCGGTTATGTCAGATGGTTGTGATGGTTCCGCTGAAATATCGGGCTGCAAAGGTTCTGATATTGAAACAGATGGCAGATTGCTGTCATTTGGTGCTGATGTTGACATATCCTTATCAGATCCTGCTGGCGAAAGCATAGCCTCAAAATCATAACAGTTCCTGATATTAACATTTACTGTTTCTCCTGCACTCGCACATGAGCTGTCAGAAATAACTGACAATTGGATAGAATGAATGCCAGCCATCCCTTCAGGGGGCTCAATAATCAAATTTACATTTTGCTCCTCGTTGCCTTTAAGCTCGACAGATGAATCAGAAAAATGCGCCCACTCAGTGTCGGTTGAAAGTGAGAATGTCTCTTTGAATTTACCTTCGTTCTTCAATACCACGCCAAATATCTTGCCTTCGACATTCTCCTGGCAAACGTCCCTGTATGTTTCACCAAGATCGATTGATATGTAATGGCACTTAAAAGTCTCAATGTCAATGATACCAGAAATCTCATCACCTGTTATCGCAGAGACCGCAACCAGAGTAGCTCTATAAGTTTGAGGGTCAATTCCACAAGGTGATGGGGTAATGTAAATTGGAACTGTTTCAGATTCTCCACTTCCAAGCATGATATCTGGCTGGACAAAACCTGACCATTCATCAGGCAGCTCAAGGGACAAGTAGAATGTGTCAGCGTCCCTATAAAGATTCTCGATATCGGCCTTTATTGTATTGGCCGTGCACGGGCAACTTGAGACGGATGGCGCCGAAAGCTGGATGTTAAAGCTTGATGCTGACCCCAACCCCACTAAAACCATAAAGGTTAATGCGAATGAAACCAATAATGACTGTTTCATGGCGTATTATTAATAGTTAATTTTTTAAGGTTATCGGTGCATTTTCCCCAAAAAACAGCGAAAGTTATTTAAATTTATCGCATTCCATTTTTACAATGAAACAATCAAACCAGGTAGAAGATCCTCATATTCTGTCTTTAGGTGTTTGCGCCCAATCCCAAGCACAATCAATAGTGCAATCAATATCAGTGCAATGACAGCATAAATATTCTGTGAAACAAACAGCAGAAAACCTGAAAGTTCTCGGATGACATAACCCATCAAAGTATCATCTTCAATAACTGTTTCAGATGGGGCAACATACATGCTGACACTGCTTTGGAAATCCTTTTTCTCGGTTTCTGCAGTCAATGAAACAGTAATGTCATATGTTCCGGATGCCTCTGGGGTTACATAGATGTACACTGTCTTTTCATGATTATCAACCAAAACATTTCTTGGAAATTCCAACCATGTCTTATCCACCCCCTCCACATTGATCGAAAATGTTTGCTCAACAGAACTGTCAATGTTTATTACTATTACCTTGCTGCCATGTTCAGATATGTCCAATGACACTGGAAAAAGATCAACACTTGTAACGATCTGGGGTTCTGGCGGTTCAATGACAATTGGCGGTTCTATTACTTCACCAGGCTCAACCACATTAAGAGTTGCTGATGCAACATCCTTTGAACCGCAGACAGCCCTGACATCAAGCCTTATCTGATGGTTGCCAACCTGTTGGGGAGGAGCATATTCAAGTGTCTTTTCGAAATCATCACCGGCATGAACAATCCCTGACATGGAAACCTGCTGCAAACCATCAAGCTTTAGATAAATGCTAATGGTTTCAGTTTGTTCACCAGTGTTCCCAATGACAACAGTCACATATGGATTGCCGTTAGTTGTAACCGAGCTCATGTAATCAAATGCTTTGATCTTGACTCCACAGCCGGGAATATCATCAGGGCCTGACTTGCATTGCCCGTATAGGCAACCATAAACACAATTTTCGGCATCTCTCCATTCGACAGTGCAATCACTTAACCGAACCTTTCTTTCTCGGGTATCACCGATACACCGGTAGTCATCAAGATATTTGGCTGTACACCTTCCAGTGCCGCAATCCCGGTTGCAAGAAGTTGTGTTCTCACCACAATTGCAACTGCCATCCCCGCAGACATCAGGGCAGTTGTAGCAATATCCGTTCCCTTCGTGTGATATGGTCTGCCACCCGCTGCTTGTGCACTCCAAATAATCCAAGTTCGCATAATCACACCTGGTTTGGCCTTCCAATGAAAAGGGATTAGAGCATGTATAGCCTTCCAAAATTACGTGTCCCATCGACTCTTCATCACTTGCGCCACAGTCCGCGGTGGCATTGAGCTCAATGATATAGCTGCCTGTCCCGAAACTGTATGTTAGGGAAACCACATGGGTTTGGTCTTTTATCATATCCATGGACCCATTCTTAACAAGAGTCCTTTGGCTGCCTTTCTCAACCCATAAGTCATAATCAACAGATTCGTTCATGTCACCAGTGTTCTCAATGTTACCTCTGATGACATTGTCAACAACATCCAGCTGGTGCACATCAACCATGCATGCGGCCATTGCTTTTGGCGAGATCAATATGATTATCAATCCCGCAATCATGAAACCAACGGTAGTTCTTTCCATAATTATAATTAATTCTGGTACAATATATATTAAGAGCTTACATGGTAAGGATATTGCTGGTTATTGATTTCCTGGGCTGCAAATCCTTCTGTCTTTTTTTCTCTTCGTTTCATGAATTCCCTTAAAACAAATAATGCGACAATAATTGCCACGATTAACAAACCGGCAAACCAGTAAGGTGTGTCTCCGGCTATTACCAACCCTGAGATTGGCCTTTGTGAAGTGGTTGGTGACTTATCGGAATAGGATAATGGCTGGGAAAATAAGCCACAAGCCGGCTCGCCTGGCTGGGAAACATACACACGAACAACCCTGCTGAATTCCCTGTTCTCTGTCAATGCCTTAACATTAATGGTTAGAGGAAAAATGCCATCGTCTTGTGGACTGACATAAACATAGACATTCTTTTCCCCCTTTCCAACATAGACCACTGATGAAAAGCTGATCCAATCAGATTCCATTCCAACAATGTCGAACGTGAAGCTTTGTGAAATTGCGCTATCAATCTCAATGGCAAATACCTTTGACTCAAACGGCACTATGTCAAGCTGTTTTGGTGTTACATCTATACTTGTTATTTCTGGATAGACGGGCGGTATGGGTGGCAAAGGAGATCCCCTGCCATTCACGACCATACTGGCCAACCTAACATCAGAAGCCCCGCAATTCGCTTCTGCAACGATCCTTAAGCCATGCTGACCAGCAACCGGCCTGTATTCGAATCGTTTGAAGTACATGCTTCCGCTGCTCAGTGACCTTGTTTCAGAATCCACAAGAACGGAATCAACGATTAGCTTGTATGTTATGGTATCACTATAACGGCCCGTGTTCCTGGAGTTGAACTCGACAAAAGCGGTTTCTCCTTGCAGCACATTGTTTGAATATCTAAGGTTCTCTATCTCTATGCCACACCTGTCACTGGGCGGCTCTGGACGTGGGGGGTTTGGCTGGACATAACAAGCCCCCCCTGAACACCCTTTTGGGCAGTAATATGATTGTCCCCAGGAGCAGTCTGAATACTGGTATGCTTTGTTGTTGCTTTCCTTGCACTTCCACCCGGCAGTGCACTGATATTCCCGTGATTCACAATATCCGTCATCGCATCCATAATGGCAATAGTATGAGTTGCCCCAACTGCAATCTGAATACTGGTAAGCTCTATGAGAGCTGTCTATGCATTTCCAATCAGCAGTGCACCGATCATAAGGGTAGCGGTTACTGGTGCATTTGCCTTGATAGCAGTCATAATCACAGACCTCCCAATCCCTCCACTCAGTTTCACAATCCGAGTATCTGTATTTCCTTTGAACGACATCACCATCGCACCTGTAATCATTCAAATACCTTGAAGTGCAGTCATCGTCATTCTCGCAATAATCATAATAGCCTGATACGCGCACCCAATAACCGTCCCTGCATTCAAGCCTTTGTTTTTCCGAATAATCACAGCGTTCCTCGCCCTCATATCCATTCGGGTTTTTGCATGAGTATGGCCTGAATCGGGTGTGTGTGATCGTCTGGGAATCGTCAACACCGCAATCAGATTCAGCCTGTAATGTCACTACATAACTACCGTAGCCAAAGCTATAGCTTTTCTGTTCACTCCTGGTAGAGCCGCTCGCAAGGCTTAGGCTTCCTGACTGGATTATAGCTCCATTAACCTTGATTGAATAATCAATGGTCTCTGTAATACTGCCCGCGTTCCTTAAACTGTAATATATTATGTCACCTGATACATCGAGTCCAGTGATATCAATTCCACATTCTTCAGGTATTGGATCTGGGTCAGGATCAGTTTCCCTTGCAACAACAATGACGCTATTCACATCTGACTGAACAGAATTGCCAGAAGTATCTGTGGCATAGGAATAATAAGTGTGCTGACCTTGCGAATAGATGTTAGTAACCACACAAACCGATACATCATTGCATTCCATTACCTTCTGGCCGTCAACAATGATTTCTATCTCTGAGATTCCAGCATTATCCCAAGCAGTGGCGGTTAGAGTGGTGATCTCTGAGTCAGATGGGTTGTTTGGATAATGGCTTGTCTCAATTTGTGGGAATTCGGTATCTTGGAACGGTATGGCAACAACGTTCAATGATCCTATCGCAGAAGTGCCGATATTTCCTGCACTATCCATGGATTCGGCATAATAACTGTGATATCCCATGCTGTATGGGCCTCCAAGAGCAGAACAGACATTACCTCTGTTTTCACAGATCTTTACACCGTCAATAAAAATCCTTGTCCATTCTATGGAATCATCATCTTCTGATGTTGCCGTGAACAAAACGGGTTGGCTGTTGGTAGGACTGCCGGGATTCGCCTCTATTGCAACCACTGGTGCATTGATATCAGGATAAAAACCAGACTCATCATTGTCCTGGCTGCCGAAGCAACTTGGATCTTCTGTGTCCGTAAGCGAATTCATATCATTGTCAATGCCATCCTGGCATTCTGAATGCGGATAGTATTCATTGTTGTCCTGGGGGCTTGAACAAGAGAAATCTTGGGGATAATCTGCCGCACCATCGTTGTCATTGTCAATGCCATCCTGGCACTCGCTCGTACCATCTGATTCAGAACCATCAGACTGGCCGGAACAACCAGGATCATCTGTGTCAATAAGGCCATCATTGTCATTATCCTGCCCGTCATTGCAAACAGTTGATTGGTCATTACCTGAGCAATCATCGTCAATGCCATTGCCTGGGATCTCAATAGCGCCAGGGTTAACCATTGGGTCTGTGTCATCACAGTCCCTGTCAGTGCCGCCTAGCTCAGCATTTGCTGGACAAACATTAAAGCCATCCCCGTCTGAATCAGGGCAAGTGTTCAAAATGATATAGCTATATTCCCAAGCAAGGTCACCACTTTGGAATACCAGATATCCGTCCTCAGGCAGGTTTTTAGTCATGCTGCCATAGAGGTTGAATGTGGCAATCCGGGTTCCAGACATGTCCTGATATCTCAATACAACCTTTGCATTGGAATTGTTGGGACCGAAATAATCTATGCTTTCTCCCGCATAGACCCTGACGGATGTATCTTTTATCCATACAACAAAATCATCATGCCCCTGTCTGTTAACGTGAAGCACATTGCCCTCCCTGTCCTTTATCATCCCAAAATCATCCGCATAGCAGCCTTCTGTGTATATATCCTGGCAATAGATTGCTGCTTGAGAAGCAAAAACTGAATGCACAGAAATGGCTAAAAAGGCGAACAAGAATATTCCTGGCAATATTAAAACTTTGTTTATCATGGGTTACATTTAACAGAAAATTTTAAATATGCATTAGTTACCCTGCAATGATAACATTGATAACATTGATAACATTAACAATATTGAAAATACTAATAACATCGATAATATTACTGTTTTCCGATCTTCTGCAATATAATTCGCCTTTCAGCCTTTGCGACAGTGCCCCTAATCTCGTCAATAGCATCTGGCTCAGTTGATATGGAATCAATGCCCAAGGAAACCAGCATCTCGGCCATCCTCGGGCTTGATCCGGACATGCCGCACATCGATACCTCAACATTGCGCTTTTTGCAAACCTTTATGACATATTTAATAAGATCAAGCACTGCTGAATCAGTCTCAGAATACAAATGGGAAACCCTTGTATTGTCCCTGTCAATCCCCAAAGTAAGTTGAACCAGGTTGCTGTAGCCAACCGAGACAAAACCAATGCCTTGTCTGCAAAACTCCTCTATGCCAAGTGCAGCAGCAGGGGTTTCAACCATAATGCCAAGCTTGGCCCTAAGCCCAACATCATTCATCATTTTCCTTGCCTTAATCAGCTCATCAACCGTGCTGACAAAGGGCAGCGTCACAGCAATGTTGTCTAATCCGTTATCATGCAAGTTTTTTACGGCCTTAAGCTCACACCTAAAAACATCTGACTGGCTGATGCTCCTTCTCGCTCCATGCCACCCGAGTATGGGATTGGCCTCATCAGGCTCTTCAGCCCCCTCAAGCTCCCTGAACTCATCAGTCCTGGCATCCAGAAACCTGTACCAAACAGGCTTTGGGTAGAAGGCTTTAGCTACCTTACCAAGCCCGTTGTTTATGCTTCTCACCAAAACTTCTGGATCATTCTTGGCAATGATGACCGGATGCTTGCCTGTTTCTGTCAG
>Ga0180431_10009797_pt1 | contig 10758 bp, 10 predicted proteins | sample SS_ome_11_FD_132459 | JGI IMG/M metagenome (GOLD analysis project Ga0180431, IMG submission 132459) | Hypersaline lake sediment archaeal communities from the Salton Sea, California, USA - SS_1_MS_1 metaG | ecosystem: Environmental > Aquatic > Non-marine Saline and Alkaline > Hypersaline >...
ATAGGTGATATCTTCAACGGCGGCATGGCCTTTACCAACTGCATCGGTCTGGTGGGACTGGCCGGCACGGCAGTGGCGGCAGTACGCGCCTTTGAGGCCGGGCAGAGGGCCGAATCGCCCGTCTTGCCTCACCCGTGACCGGCGGCGTACAATCCGGTCAAATCATCCAAGCGATCGGGAGAGTGCGATGCCCGTTGAGATCAGAGAGATAGCTGATCGCCGGGAGCTGAAGACCTTCATCTTCCTGCCCGAGAAGATCCATGCCGGCCGGCCCAACTGGACCCCGCCGATCTGGATCGACGAGTGGCAGTACTTCGATCCCCGCAAGAACTCCTCCTTTGAGCACTGCGACACCCTGCGTCTGCTGGCCTGGCGCGGTTCAGAGGCGGTCGGGCGCATCATGGGCATCATCCATCACCGCTACAACGAACACTTCAACGAACGCACCGCCCGCTTCGGATTCCTCGAAACCTGGGAGGATCAAGAGGTATTCCACGCCCTGCTGGAGCGGGTCGAGGAATGGGCCCGGGACCGCGGCATGGAACGGGTCGTGGGGCCGTACGGCTTTTCGGATCAGGATCCCGAGGGGTGGCTCATAGAAGGTTTCGAGCACCACGCCACCATCGCCACCTATTACAACTTTCCCTGGACCAATGACTTCATCGAAGCGGCCGGGTACACCAAGGATGTCGATTACTTCGTGTACCGGGTTCCGGTAACCGATCAGACACCCGCCTTCTACCGCCGGATCCATGACCGGGTCATGAAGCGGGGAGGGTTCCAGCTGGTGACTTTTTCGAAGAAAAAGGAACTGCGTCCCTGGGTCGAGCCGATCCTCTCGTTGATGAACGAAGCCTATACCGGCAGCGGCATATACGGGTACGCCCCACTCAACTCAGAGGAGATGCACGAACTGGCCCGCAAATATCTGCCGATCCTCGATCCCCGGTTTGTGAAGGTCGTCACCCGCGAGGACGAACCGGTGGCTTTCGTCGTCGCCATGCCCGACCTGACGGAGGGAATCCGTGCCGCCCGCGGCCGCCTGCTGCCTCTGGGTTTGTTCAAGATACTGCGGGCCCGCAAGCGGACCGAACAGCTCGACCTGCTGATCGGGGCCATCAAGGAGGAACACCGCGGCAAGGGTCTCGACGTACTGATAGCGGTCGACATGTTCGAGAGCGCCCGGCAGGCGGGATTGACCTTCATGGATACCCATCACGAACTCGAATACAACACCGCCGTCCGGGCCGAAATGGAACGGATCAACGGAGAGATCTACAAACGTTTCCGCATCTATCAGAAGGCTCTCTGAAGCCCTGTATGGACTCCTTCCCGACTCTACCCGATCTCTTCGAAACCCCTCCTCCCCGGCGGTGCGGCCTGGTTCTCAATCCACAGGCTCTGCGGAATTCCAGGCGCCCCCAGCAGATGCGCCTGCTCACCGAACGCTTCTCCCGCATGGGCGAAAGCGTCGAGGTCGACCGGAGCGAGAATCTCACCGCCGCCCTGCGCCGCTGGAAGGATGTCGGGATCGACCTGCTGGCCATTTCGGGGGGCGACGGCACCATCCAGCTCGTCATCGACGAGGTCCTCGACCTCTGGGGCTCTCACCCCCTGCCCCGCTTTCTCTTTCTGCACGGCGGCACGACCGGCTTCGTAGCCCGGGAGACCGGCAACGTCGCCGCCCGGCGGGTCTCGGCCCGCCTGCTCTCGGCCCACTCCGCGGACCGGTCCGTGCCCGCCCAGTACGTGGACACCCTGCAAGTGGGCGAGCGCCACACCCTGAGTTTCGGAATCGGCGTCTTCCGGGCACTCTCCCTCGAGTACGTCACCTGGGGCGGACTGGCGGCCCTGTCCCATTCTCTGCTCGGGCTGCGTTTTGCCGTCAGTCATGTCGTCAGGGGGAAGCTGGCCCGTCGGATGATGCGGCCCTTCCCGCACCGCCTCCGGATCGACGGCGAGACGATACCACCCGGTCATTTTGCCGGGCTCTTCGCCGCCGGACTACCGCACCTGAAAGTCTTCCGGGCCTACGAAGCCATCGACTGTCCCGAGGATGCCTTCCGGGTGGTGGGGATACGGCCGGCGGGAGCCCTGACGCTGCTGCGCGGTATCCGCCCCGTTCTGCGCGGCGAGACAGAGGAGGTACCACAGGAGATCCGCCTGCAGGGGGTGCGCGAACTCACGATCGAGAGCGCCGACGGCTCACCGGTTGCTTACATGGCCGACGGGGAATATTACACCGCCTCAGACCGTCTCAGCATCACCCGGGGAGCCCGGCTGACAGTCATGCGCCCGGGGCTGCTGCAGGTTTGAGACGGCTTACTCGTCGGCGGTCATGATGAAGAGAGGCCGGCGGTTGAAGGACTCGTACTTGGGGCGCAGGCGCTCGGTATTGTAGTACTTCTCCACATCGATGATCTTCTTGCGCCCCACGACGAGATCGATCGGGACGCTGTCGTAGATACCGTTGCGCATGCTGATGAGCCGTCCGCTGGTGCCTTCGAGGACCAGATCGAGAGCGAGGTTGCCGAAAGCCATCGGCACGATCGAATCGAGGGCATCGGGATCGCCGCAGCGGACCAGGTAACCCAGCCGCTGGTTGACGACATTGACACGCCGCCCCTGGTTGAACTGCGGCGAGATTTCCTTCAGGGCCTCGGCTACCTTGTCGCCTATGCCTCCCAGCTTCTTGTGCCCGTACTGGTCGACCTCATTGCTCTTGAAGTGCATCCCCTCATCGTGAGTCATCACCGCCCCCTCCGAGACCAGAACCACGGCGTAGTGACTGGGATGGTGATTGCGATCTTCGATCAGGAGCTCGGCCAGCTTCTCGATCGCAAAGGGATGTTCGGGGATCACGCAGCGGTCAGCGGCGGCGGCCATGGTGGGCATCAGAGCGGTGAAACCGGCGTAGCGGCCGAAGACCTCGATCACGAGCAGACGCTCGTGGCTTCCGGCGGTGGTCCGCAACTTGTGGGTCAGTTCGATGGTCCGGGTGATGCAGGTCGAGAAACCGATGCAGTAATCGGTACCCGGTACATCGTTGTCCATTGTCTTGGGGATGGCGACGACCTTGAAACCCTCTTTGTGCAGGCGGTGGCCGTAACTCAGGGTGTCATCGCCACCGATCGGGATCAGGTAATCGACTCCGAGAAACTCGAGGTTTTCGAGTACGGTCGGGGTGATATCGTTGACATCGTCGGTATACCTGTCCTGCAGGTGCGGTGGCATCAGGGCCCGGGGCAGATGAGAGGGCCGGGTCCGGGAAGTGTGCAGGAAGGTCCCGCCGGTGCGTCCGGCCCGGTTGACGACGTCCCATTTCAGCTCCTGGATGCAGCGACTGTTGTCGGCTCCCTTTTCGGGCACCAGATCGACCAGACCCGCCCAGCCGCGCTTGATCCCGAGCACGCGGTAGTCTTCGCGCAGAGCGCGGATCGTGACGGCGCGAATGGCGGGATTGAGGCCGGGTACGTCGCCCCCCCCGGTGAGAATCGCAATGGTTCCCTTGTACTCAGCCACCTCGAATGCCTCCCCATATTACCGTTGATGAGATACTGCCGGACGGTCGGTGCGGAGCAGTCTGCAGTCACTCCCATTTCCCATGAGATTATCGCTTTCCCGACCGGGGTCAATACCTGTATTCCTCTTCTATCATGAGAATCATCGATCTCGAGTCTGAACACGAGGATCTTTTCTTCTGCTGCCTCGAGGACTGGTCGGAGCAGGCCCGGGAAGCCGGTTCGGGCCGGGCGGAGTGGTACGCCCGGGCCCGCTCGGAGGGTCTGCGCGCCAAACTGGCCGAAGACGATTCCGGCGCCATCGGCGGCATGATCCAATACGGTCCGATCGAGTCTTCCTTTGTCGAGGGGGAGGACTTCTATTTTATCTACTGCATCTGGGTGCACGGCTATAAGCAGGGACGGGGTAACTTCCAGAAGCGCGGCCTGGGCTCCGCTCTGCTGGCTGCAGCCGAGACCGATGCCCGACGGCTCGGGGCCTCCGGCATGGCGGCCTGGGGCTTGAGACTCCCGTTCTGGATGAAGGCCTCCTGGTATCGCAAACACGGGTATAAAACGGCCGATACCCGCGGTCTGGCCCGGCTGGTCTGGAAACCGTTCACCTATCGAGCCCTCCCGCCGCGGTGGATCGAGCCGCTCAAAGCCCCCGCGGCGGTACCGGACCGGGTCTCGGTCGTGTCCTTTTCTTGGGGCTGGTGCATGGCCCAGAATCTGGCCCACGAACGAGCCCGTCGGGTCGCGGCCGAATTCGGCGATCGGGTGGAGTACCGACGGCACGACACCACCGATGCGGCGGTGTGGGCCGAATGGAGGCGGGTGGACGACCTCTTCATCGACGGTCGTCCGGTCAACCTCGGGCCCCCGCCTTCAGAGGCAAAGCTGCGCCGCAAGATTTCCCGGAGGGTGCGACGGCTCAACGCTCGATGAGCAAACGCAGGGCGATCTCGAGTCCGCCGCCGAACGTGCGGGTACAGCGTACCCGCCCCGAACCGTCGACCAGGATGGTAGTCGGGTAGCCGACCACCACGTGTTCGCCGGCGACCGAGGAGTCGGCATCGAAGGCCTGGTCCCAGGGATAGCCGGTTCGCTCGAGGAAGGCTCGCGCTTTCTCCCGGGTGTCGCGCACCACGATCCCGAGCACCTCGAAACCCCGCTCGTGATACCGGTTCCAGGCTTCGTACGCATGCGGCATCTCCCGAATGCAGGCATGACACCATGACCCCCAGAAATCGATCAGCAGCAGGCGTCCGGCGTAATCGCTCGAGGCGACGGTGCCCCCGTTCAGCCCGGGCAGGGTGAACGGCTCGAGGGGGTGCCCGACCCGGTCCAGGGCGGCGATGTAGCCCTCCCAGGCGGCCGAGCCCGCCCCGCCGGTGATCTCTATTATTTTCTCGAAGGCCCGCCTGGCGCCGTCGACATCGCCCAGCACCGAGAGGGCGGCAGCCAGATCGCAGAGCAGGTAGAGGTCTTCGCGTTCCTGCCGCTCGCCGATGGCCCGGTCAACGAGCCCGGCGGTACGCTCCGGATCACCGCAGGTCAGCATGGCCCGGGCGTATGCGAAGTCCATGGCGACGGCGTAGGTCTCCCGGATAGCGGTGACCGGTCCGGAGCCTCTCTGCTCTCCGTCTCCCTGCCAGAGCGCCCAGGCCTCTTCAGCCGCCGCGACATTCCCGCCGGCGGCCGCAGTGCGCAGGAGTTCCAGACAGGCCCGGGCTCCCACCTCCGATTCCGGATCGCGTCCGACACACTGTCCCAGAGCCGTCAGCAGATCGGCCCGAGCCCGGTCCCGGACGGCGAGCAGGGCCCGGGTGTGGGATTGCTGCAGTTCCAGGACGCCCGCCGCCGTAGTTACGGTTTCGGAGGGCCGGGGCAGCGCCGCTGGACGGGTGAACCGCTCGAACCGTTTGTCCAGAGCCTTCAGGCCGATGGCGATGGCCCCCTCGCGCCCGGGCATGACGGCTATCCGTCCCTCGGAGTCGAGCAGGATCCCCTTCGGTTCGTGCACGTAAAGCCCCATGAAGGTGATACCGAGCGACGCGGCATACGAACCGTCGCGATCGTGCCAGAAAGGCCAGTGCGGCACGTGCTTGAGCAGAGCCTGCCGGACCGCTTCGGGTTCGTCGCCGACATTGATGCTCACGACCGCCAGATCGGGGTACTCGTGCTGGAGGTCCTCGAGGAATTCGAGGTCGTGATTCAGGCTGCCCCGCCGGCGCCAGAAATGAAGGAAGAGGGGTTGACCGCGGAAATCGCCGGTATCGAGGGATGTGCCGTCGGCTGCGGTACCGACCAGCGGAGGAAATTCGGTCCCGACCCGGTCGAGATAGTCGAGAAAGATCTCGAGGGAACGGAAGCGGGCCGGGTACTCGGTGTACAGCTCCATGTCCCTGATCAGATCGTACGCTTCGCGGGCTTCGGCAAGACGGCCTTCGAGAGCCAGCAGGGTGGCTAGATTCTGCACCAGCCGGGTCTGATACGCATACCCGTGGGCATCGGTACAGATGGTGCTGATCACCCGTAGAGCGGCCTCGGTCGCGGCGTTGGCGAGGGCTGCTTCGGCCATCTCGAGTCCGGCTGCAGGCACGGCCGTATCGCCGGGGTGCTCGGAGCGGACCAGCCGCCAGTACCGCTCGGCCCCCGCTACATCACCCAGCACGCCGAGGGTGCGGATCAGTTCCACCCCGGCCCGGGCGGCATCGTCGGCCTCCGCATGCTGCTCGAGCCAGACCTCCAGATCGGCCGCGTAACGAGCCGTGAGCTCGTGTTCGCGAACGAACAGCTCGTGGTGGTTCTCGAGGATGAGTGTTTCCGGCCGGGGTGCGCGCCCACAGGCGGCAAGACCGGTCAGTGCGACCGGGATCAGCAGGAAGGATCTGGTGACGTTCAACCGGAAACCGAACATGAGGCCAACCCTTTCCCGGGGTACCGGACGAATGTTCCGACCGACACCGGAGTGCTGAGGACACTCTGACAGTCTACACGACCCGGCTCGAACCGGTAAGGAATGGTCTCAACTATCCGCCTCCAGGGCGGGTTTGAGTCAGTGAATGCCGACCGCCCCATCGCCCTCTTTGTACCGGGAGGCGCCTATGACCATCACACGTACGTTTTCGCTGACCGGATCCGTCATCGCCGCCGGAGTGTTCCTCATCCTTTCGGGCTGCAGCCCTCGGACCGATTCAGGGGTCAGGGTCGAAAGCCTCGCCTCGGGCGTGATCCAGACGACCTATACCGAACTGTCCCTGCGCCCGCTCACTCTCGACACCGTCGCCGTCTGGGACGTCTGGAGCGGTGAGGCGGGGTACCTCTTCAGCCGGATAACGACCGCGGTCGGCTCCGGAAACGGCTTCTACATTCTCGATTCGGGCAACCGGCAGGTGGTCGAGACCGATCTGGCCGGCCGGGTTCGCAACGTCTTCGGCGGTCGCGGCGAGGGACCGGGGGAATTCGGCTTCCCCCGCTTCCTGAATGTCGTCGATGATGAGGTCTGGGTCGGCGATCTCATGCCGCGGCGCTTTTCTGTCTTCGACCGCAACGGACAGCACCGACGGACCATCACCATGCAGTTCGGCCTGGCCCCCGATGCCAACCGCTGTGCGGTCCTGCCCGACGGCCGGGTTCTGAACGCCCTGGACGCCCTCGACGGCACCTTCAGCCTTCTGGCCTGGAATCTGCAGACGCAGACCGCCGATACCCTGGCCACTCTGGCAAGCCTGCCCCCGATCGTGATCGAACTGCACCACCCCGACGGCAGCGTGGCTCCCTTCGACACCCGGCCCACCTTTTCCGACGAGCTACACTGGTCATGGGATCCCGCCGGCGGCCTGCTGACCGTTACCGGCACCGACTACGTTTTCGAGGAGCGCTCACTCGACGGCCGGATCGTGCGGCGCACCCTGGCCCCGACCCCCGATCTGACCGTCTCCGCAAGCGACCGGGAGTACTTCTTCGCCCACGCGGCCTTCAGCAGCAGCGACGGCAGCGGTTTCTCGGAAGCGGAGGTCAGGAGCAGGTGGGAATTCGCCGAACGGCGCCAGGCGATCGGACGAGTCCGGATCGACCCCCGCGGGTATATCTGGGTTCTGGCCCATACGCCCGATATCGAGCACAACCGGATCGACATCTTCGATCCCGAGCATCGCTACCGGGGCAGTTTCGAGGCCCCGGCGCTGCCGCTGACTTTCGCGGCCGACGGGACCGCCCTGCTGCGAGTGACAGAGGGAGCGTACGGCGGCGGACTCTTCTACACCGCCCGGCTGCCCTGAGAAAACGCCCCTGCGCCTGTTCTTTCTGGCCAGGAGCCGTCCGGCCGGGTGATATTCCGGGGTCATGGACGACACCGCCGTTACCCTGATCACGATCGGCGCCCTGCTCCTGCTGGGGCTTTTCACCCATATCCTGGGGCGCCGCACCCCCCTGCCCCGGGTGACCTTCCTGCTCATCTTCGGGTTCCTGATAGGACCTTCGGTCTTCGACCTGCTGCCCGATCTGCACCACGAATGGTTCCCCCTGGTCACCAATCTGGCCCTGGTCATGGTGGGGTTCCTGCTGGGCGAGAAGCTGACCCCCGCCAATCTGCGCGAGCACGGGCGCGAGGTGCTCACGGTCTCGATCGTTCTGGTCGTCGTGACGGCAGTCATGACCTGGGGCGGGCTCGTTCTGCTCGGGGTGCCGGTCGTCACGGCCCTGATCCTGGCCGGGATCGCTCCGGCTACCGATCCGGCGGCCACCCTCGATGTCATCCGCGAGAAGCAAGCTGACGGGCCGCTCGCCCGCGTGCTCCAGGGTATCGTCGCGGTTGACGATGCCTGGGGCATCATCGTCTTCAGCCTCCTCTTCACCCTGGCGGGGATCGTTTCGGGTCAGGGGAACGGGGCCACGACCCTGCTGCAGGGCGCCTGGGAACTGGGCGGCGCGATCCTGCTCGGTATCCTCCTCGGAGTCCCGATGGCCTATGCCACGGGTCGCATCCAGCCGGGCGAACCGACCCTGGTCGAAGCTCTGGGGGCTGTCTTTCTCTGTGGGGGCATCGCTCTGGCTCTTCATGTCTCCTTTCTGCTGGCGGCCATGACCATGGGGGCCGTCATCGCCAATCTGGCCCGTCATCACACCAGCACCTTCAGCGCCATCGAAGGGATCGAGTGGCCCTTCCTGGTCCTTTTCTTCCTGCTCTCGGGAGCTTCGGTCGAACGGGGGGCCCTGCAGGGAATCGGGCTGGCCGCCATCGGTTACATCGTCCTGCGAACCGTCTCACGGATCGCCGGGGCCTGGCTGGGCGGTCATCTCGGCCGGGTCGAGCGCGCTCACCGGCGCTGGACGGGTGCGGCTTTGCTGCCACAGGCGGGGGTGGCTCTCGGGCTGGCTCTGGTGGCCGGCCAGCGCCTTGGCGAGGCGGGCGAGGTGATCATCACCATCACGGTCTTCTCGACCATCTTCTTCGAGATCGTCGGTCCCGTTCTGACCCGCCTGGCTCTGGGGCGCGTCGGCGAGATCCGGGCCCGGGACGGGATCCCGGGAGAAACACCGGCCGGGACCGCTACCGACTGATCCCGGGATTCTGGATATCGATCGTGCGAGGCCTCTTATTACTCGAGAGCGTCGAGGGCTGTCTGCAGCTGCTGCATGAGGCGGGCGTGCCGGACGTAATCGGGGGGGCGGGAAGCGGTATCGTGGAGCAAAAGGACGGTGGCCCGGAGTTCGTCGGCGCAATGGCGGCAGGCCGTGCATTCGGCGAGATGGCTTTCGACCCGGGCTTGCTGAACGGCAGGCAGATCGTTTTCGATCCAGGCGGAGAGTACCTGCAGAACCTCGCTGCAGTCACCGTGATCGTGGGGGTGGTCCGGCCCGTGAGCCTCGGGACGATTGGTATCGCTCACCGGACCACCTCCTCGAGGTAGGGCTGCAGGGCCAACCTGACGGTGAGGCGGGCGCGGTGCAGGCGTGACTTCACAGCCGCTGCAGTCAGACCTGTTATCTCCGCCGCCTCGGCGGTCGAGAATTCCTCGACATCGCGCAGGATCAGGACCATGCGGTATTCCTCCGGCAGATCGGCAATGGCCGCTTCGACTCGCCCCATGAGCTCGGTTCGTACCAGCTCGTCGAGCGGCAGAGCCGCGACAGTTGCCAGCGCGGGCCCCTCGCGGACCTGGTGCAGAGCGGCGGGGGAAAGTTCGTCGAAGGGCAGATGCCGTTCGGGCTCCCCGACCCTTCGGCGCCGCACCTTCTGACACCGGGTCGAGATGATCCTGAAGAGCCAGCTGCGCAGAGATCCCTCGCCGCGGTAGTCGGCCAGTTTGCGGTAGGCGGTGAGCAGGGTGTCCTGCACCACATCCTCGGCATCCTCCGGATCGGAGCACATGTACCGGCTGAAGGAGTAGAGCCGGTCGATCAGGCTCTCGACGAGCCGGGTGAAAGCGGCGTGATCGCCGTGGCGGGCGGCTTCCAGATCGGTCGGTGAAACGGCGGGTTCGCCGTCATCTGGAACGGGCGGGATCGGTGACATGACCCCATGATGCCGTCGACTCCTGCACCCGGCAACCGCTTCCGTATCAGGTCTGCGCGCCGCCGCTTTCGGCGATGATCCAGTCGAGCAGCTGCGGTTCGGGCAGGGCTCCGTCGATCGCCTCCTGCCCGTTGAGAACCGTGCGCGGCACGCTCATGACGTTGTGTTGCTGGGAAAGCTCGGGGAACTCCATTGCCTCGACCATCTCCGAGGTGATTTTGTCGCTGGCCATGGCCAGCCGGTGGGCGGCGAAGACCGACTGGGGGCACCAGGGACAGGTCGGGGTGATGAAGACCTGCAGATGCACCGGCCCCTCGAGGCCGTCGAGCCGGGTCACCATCTCTTCACTCAACCCGGCCTCGCCCAGACTGACCATGCGGATCGTCTCGAGCAGGGTACCGAACTCATAGCCCGAGGGTATCCCGGAGAAGCGGATGCCGGGATCGGTATCGGCCATCACCACCAGCCCGGGGGCTTTGGTGATCCCGAAGTGCTCGGCGACCTCGCGGTCGGCTTCCAGGTCGCGGAACTCGACCGTCAGTTTCTCGGTCAGAGCGGCCACTTCGTAGATCAGTTCTTTCGTCGGTTCGCAGAGCTCGCACCCCTCCCGGGTGGTGAAGAGGATCAGGGCGACTTCCTTCTCCATCCCGTTCAGGATCTTCAGGGCTTCGGTCTGTGTCTTCTCATCGATGAAGGCCATGGTTCACACATTTCCGTTCGGTTGCGGCGCGGGCG
>Ga0180431_10009799_pt1 | contig 10758 bp, 25 predicted proteins | sample SS_ome_11_FD_132459 | JGI IMG/M metagenome (GOLD analysis project Ga0180431, IMG submission 132459) | Hypersaline lake sediment archaeal communities from the Salton Sea, California, USA - SS_1_MS_1 metaG | ecosystem: Environmental > Aquatic > Non-marine Saline and Alkaline > Hypersaline >...
TAATGATGAAATTAATCCAATCCCTGCGGCGAACGCACTGCGGATTCATTTCATAAAAATATTTAGGAGCTGACGCCCTTTGCATGTTATCGCGGGATGCAACATCAACGTGGTCTTTGCCTTCGGAAAGTAGCATGTAATACTCCCCGTTGTATAAACTCCGAACGAATGGGAAATATTCTTGCCCCGGTTTCGCGTGATGAGCTTCGGGAGTTTCCTCCCACACCATTTTCATTTCCCATTCGACTGCCGGCTTCCTATCTTTAGGAGGAGGAGAGTTAAATTTTGGAGTAAACATCTTCGGAACCCGAATCTCCACGAACCGTTTTACTTTTTCGATTGGCGGATTCATCTCACCCATCCTCCGTCAAAGCGAATACGATTTTATACGCTTCGTTGTAAGCGCATTCCTGGCCTTCGTAAAAACAGAGACTGTATTCTGAGTCTGTCTTTTTCTTATTGTCTCTGGCTTCTTTTTCCAATTTGGAAAGTTCATTCAATACGAATAAGAACGAATCCATTAATCCTCCCACTCTTTCATTAACTGCTTCATGGCGGCATAGTGCGCGCCTTCCAGCTTACCGGTTTCAAGCATCTTCTCCTCGGCATGTTTGCATACATCCTTATAAAATCCCTGGATGATTTTTTTGTCGCTGGCCTCCAACAACTTTTGCATGGAGCTTGCGCCGGCTACAAATATGCGGAACATAAACTCGAATTGGTCTTTGTCTATGTGCTCTCCCGTGGCGCGGGTCATGTGTATGCCAAAGGCGATGAAGTCATTCTTCAGTGTGCCTATCATTTCTTCAGGTGTCATCTTCTACCTCCCACCCGTCAATGCCTACCAGCAGTAGGAGCTCGGGGTTGTTATCGAAATATCCTTGGATATGTGCTTCTTGAGCGTTCTCGTTCATAGCAAAGAACGACTTAGGCACTGGTATTCGGACACTATTCAGGTCCACAACTATGCTTGCCATACCGGCCCTCCTTCTTGTAAAGTGATTTGAGTTTTCGCAGAGCTCTGTTTCTTATAACTCGCGCCGCCTCCCGACTGTGCCCAATCAGATGGGCCACCTGAGCTAAGTCCAGCCCATCAAAGTAGTGGCGCTCAAGAACATATTTTTCTTTTGTTGGAAGTACGGCGAGAGACTGTCGGACGAATGGTTCGCAATCTGGCGGAACAAAACCAATAAAATCCGCCAGCCGACAGTCCTCACCGTACTCAGTGTGTAGGGAGACACACCTAAATCTAGGAACCTCCATATAGCCATGGAATGATAAGTCACCGTGCATCTTCCATGCCCACCAAGATAAAAAACTACCGCCCTGTCTGTTGAATGAAGACAAGGCTTTGAGTATTGACATCCGGGCAATGTTTAGCGCGTCGTCCCGGCCCTTGTTACCATAATCCCATCGACGCATCGAATTGACCGCCCCTTGGATGAATGCCTCATTACTTTTAAGCAACACACTTTCAATCCGCCGCTTAGAATGTAACGGGCTCTCCTTCCAAAGGTCAGCCAGCATAGTATTAAAGTTACGCATAATACTCATTCCACTCTTCGATGAGCATCTGCAGGTGCATACCAGACCGGGTCTTATTCCCGCTTTTGCATTTTGGATTCATACACTTGAGCGTCATCCCTGTCTTCAACTGAAGTATGTACGGATAGTGGCCGCACCCACAGCAAGGCAAGGTGTCGCTCAATTTATAGCTCAGCGGGGCCATTCTTCACCAACCGCATGAATTCTCTCATGGCGGCATGAAACCCATCACCGCTCCCATCTTCATTCTCTGAATCCCCTTCCTCTTTCATACACACTCTGAGGTTTTCAGAATCATCGCTCACACCCTTGAGTGTGCAATTCGCTTCTATTGTCACTGGGAAAATACTTTCAATTTTTGCCCACAGCATTTCATGCGCCGCGAGCTTTTCGGCCATCGCTGCTTTAAGCGCTTCCTTGGCCTCATCCATTCTGGCATCATTGGCCGTGCTCATCATGGATAATGCTTTCACCTTCCTGCGGTGCTCAGGCGGTATCATAAGTTCCCGCATTCATCCTCCTTCGTTTAATAGTTCGGTTTTGCATGAGCGGCAAAGCATAACAGTGCCAGGCTCCCCACACATTTGGCAAAATTGTTTTCCGGCAGGCGGGTACTTCAAACCCTCCTTGACCAATTTAAATTTGTCACTCAAGGGCAGTCGCACCCTCTGAAGAGATTGGGTGATGTAGACATTATCCCGCACCTTGGACTGTTTGGCCTTTACTGTAGCACGGGTTCCATCGGCGTATACATTACTCGCTATTGTCTGCATCTGCACCTCCTACCATGTCGTTAATATCCTCAACGTCCCAATCACACGGATTGGTTTCCCAGATTATGCCACACTCAATCTCGTTAGTGATGAACATACAATCCGTGCACTCCGGTCTTGCTTCGCAGTATTCCTTCAACTGCCTAACCGTTACATCTGCCATTTAAACTCCTATCCTTATCGGCATGATTTCCCCGCCGCACTCCGGGCACTTATCGTCTTTTGGCCTTTCGACGGGGTCGAGTTGCCAGTTCCAGCATTTGCTTTTTCCGTCCTCCCGGTTGTATACGTCGTTTCTTTCGCACGTCCACGTTGTTATCGTCATTAAGTCGGGCACCATGCTCATCCTTGGTTAAACGCTTTATTGTTTTATTCATATACTTAACATACTTGCTAAACCCAGGCTCCCTGGTTGGGGCACTGCCGCATGGGTCGTTTATAAATCTGCAATCCTGGCAGTGGCGCTTGCTATATTTCTTGCACCACTCCTCGACTTCTTTATTAGTGTCCACCATGCTCATCTCCCTTCGTGGACACTAACCTTAAATTTTATTTTGGCTAACAGTTCCTGCAACTGCTCCACTGTTTGTCCTTTCATCATCCGTCTGGACAATTTGGATAGCGGGTACCCGAAAGCGTCTTGGTGGTAAGAACTTATTGTTTGGATTAAATCATCTTTTGCAGGCATGTAGCCATCTCCTGAGTTAAAGTATTGAATGGCGCAGAGAGTTTTCTCTTCATCTGCGTACCTTCCTGAAATAAAGACAGGTCAAATGTCCCGTCCATTAGCGCCAGTATACATAACCGAAACTTACCGCGGGTAACATCTACACGGCTGGCTGTCACCGTGTAGACCTTACCAAAGCGGTCGTCAAACATTCCCATGACCAAGGGAATCCAATCTCCCCACTTCACGGTCAAGTCCGGCTCCTTATGGCGTCGGCGGTCGGAGGGCTCTATCTCGAGCCTCTCCCCCACCTTTTCGCCTTCAAAGTAATAGACCTTTCTGATCATTTCTGCACTCGCTTTTGTCTGAACAGCTCACGAACATCCGAGAGGAGTTCGGAGACATCTTCTTTCTCCTCCTTCTTCCCAAATATACGCATAGCACGCTCATACTCATCTGCCATCTGTTCACTGTCCGCTACCACCTTGTCGATGGGCATCTCGTGGTCGATGAGGACAACATCCAGAACGATGTCGCCCGTGACTTCTTTTGATGAGCGGTGCAAAAATATAAAAGTAAGGTCCCCAACTATTCTCGGCACTTCAACCCTGTAAAGCTCTGGGTTGTTACACCTGAAGCTCGGGACTACTTCATATATATCCCTTTCTTCAGAGAATGTATTTTATGCACCGGGACTTTGGTGGAAAGCCCTTCACTGAACTGAGTGAAACCGGCCTTCTTATTTTTTACTATGTGAATCTTTTTCACCCACTCCTCCTGTGACGTAATCCTTGTAGCAGATTTTGCAGACTATATATCTGCATCGCCGACTTGGTTGAGTCTTGCATTTATAAAATGACTCATCCGCCAACACTCTACCACAGTGCTTACATTTAAGGTGACTGCCCAAAAACTTAGCCGTGACTTCCACTAACTCTTTTGCCTTCTTTGGCGGGAGTATGTGGTTGGCGGATAAGTAATCGAGCAATGGTTTTTGGAATGTACTGAAATCTATCTTTGCCATTATGCCTCCAACTCTTCAATTAAAGTTTGTGACCGACGCATGGCTGAGTGCTCGTCCCATACATTTTCTATTATGAGTACCGGGTTGTCGTCAAGGATGTAGTCGAAGTTTTTAACTTCTACCCTAGACGCACGCCCAAGCCCACCCGATACCGGAAAAGGTATTGAAAGGATTGACTTAAACCCATAATGGCGGAAGAACCCTGCCAAGGCTGTGATGGCAAACATAGAGTTATACTCTACCGGTTGGTCGAATCTTTTTACTTGTGTGATAACGGTCAAGTTGTCAGTGCCACGAACTTTGTCCCGTTCCTTTGCCGGAATCCTGTGCTTAGCAACATGACCCCGGATTGAGAAACCACTTAAAAGACGTACCTTCCGTCCGCTTTCCTGCAACGCCCTTGCCATGATACATGCAAGAGCGCCCCGCCAGAAAAACCGATCAGCACTGGTGCCGGAATTAGCAGTAATATCTACTACCAAATTAACCAGCCCCTTCTTTGACATCTTCTTAGTGGACAGTTCGCGCCGACTCGAGTTCCACATCCGCTCGAAGTCGCCTGAGTACAGACGTGCTATATCGAGTGAATGCCCATAAGATGCTTTGCACCGCCTCCGTTTTATTGACGGCAGTTTTGGCGCTTCCAACTTTCCTATTGTCTCGAGTCCGCGCTTGACACCTCTGTCCCAACCGTACAACTCACAAACTTCCCTGACCTCAGCCCTACCACCACCTAGCCCGAACCATGTCTCATTGTTCCGGTCATAGGTCATGCACCCCTTCCAGGTTTCCTCATTGAGAGGGTCAACCTGGACATTGGCAATGGATGATAGAGAATCGAAGTACAGGAAAGTGCTATCAGTTCTGTTACGGTCGATTATCTGCATTAGCTCTTGCTCCTTTTGGCTTCGAGCTTCCGCTTCATGGATTCAAGCTCTCTGAGTATCCACTCTTTGAGTCTGGTGATGTCGTCCTTCTCCCAGTCAGCATAGTATGACAACTCGAAGTCGGGCAAGTTCCACTTGAAATCCCTCTTCATGTCAGTGCAGTCAACCATGAACCGTGTAGTCATAAGGCGGTTCATCTTCAAGGCGTTTACTCCCTTCCGAATCCACTTGCCCCACTCATACACTTCCGGGTCGATTAACTTTTGCTCAACCCTGGCGTCGTAATCCATTTCGACTATACCGGCACGAAAACGGTCAAGTGTTGCACCGTCCAACTGATTCCTCGCCGCGTAAAGCATATTACCGCCATGCCCGAATGTATTCATCGCCGCCATACATACGAAGTCTTCATGGCGTTTTACTAGGCGATTATTCCAGCGCTTCGGTAAATAAAAATAATCACCGGCGAGTGCGGCATTCGCGAACGCCATTAGATTAGCGTCGGCATTATCCATCTCATCAATTAACAGCACACCGCCATTCTCATAGAAGTCAACGAACAGTGCGTAATGGTACTCGAATTTACCTTGGTCGCCTGTGGGCAGGATAAGTCCCTGAAAGGCACTTTCATCCATACCGCCTTCTGAACATGACATGGCACCAAACCGTAGGTCCAATGACTCTGCCACCATTGGCGATATATATGTCTTGCCACAACCGGAAGGGCCAATAAGAAGAGTATTCTTGCGGGCCTGGGCCAACTGGAGTATACGCTTAAACTCCTTCGGCACAAGTCCTTTTACCTTCTTGACCTTTCCCTTGTTCTTGACCTCAAAAAATTCTGAAGGCGCGCTGGCAAACTTCGCCGTCATCTTCTGCTCAATCAATTTTTCGATTCTTGCAAGAAGGGTTTCGGCTTTTTCCATGTCCGGGTTATTGCCCGAACCAGTGTTGCCCAGCTCAACTGTTTCAATTCGCCCATCGTGCTCATCCAGTCGCGCTTCGCATACTGTTAAGCGGTCAAGCTCTTGCTCCAGTTTCGTCTTGATGGCTTTCAGCATTTGACGAGAAAAATCTTCAAACTGTTCAAAGTCTTCCTCGGTCGGCATCCTGAACTCATCAGGCGGTACTTCAGGTGATTGCGGCTCTTCAGGCACTTCACTATCCTCTTCCTGAGAAGAAGAATTTTCTGGCTCTTCCTGAGAAGAAGAATTGTCCTGTTCATCTCCTTCAGAGGGTGGCTGAACGGCCTTCAACCAGAGTTGCAGTTCCGTATATACATACCTGTAGTACGATTCTGCGTCCTTGGCACTGCTCGCGTTGTCTGCCGCGTGCATTTTGGCCATCTCCCTATTCTTGATACCGTCCTTTCTCAAACACTTCTTGAAAAAGCGTTCAATCATGTCAGGTGCCAGAGCGTCGATGGATTCCTCGAACTTATCTTTGCTCGAGATACCCTCCGACTCTCGGGAGCCATCCCCATGATGGGTATGCTGTGTATCTTCCGACTCGCCGGTACGGGTAACGTACCGTCTTGGCTTTTTCGGCATACACTCTCCTTTCTTGTTGAGGTTAATATAGTTCCGACGCCAGCGATATATACATACCGCTGACCGCTCTAGGCTTAACGGACTAAAGGCCCAGACCTTCGAGCCGTTCCATCAGCTCGTTATAATCTTTGGCGTCGATACTCGCCAGATGTATCTTGTGCTCGAAGTCTCTTCTGTACCTCTTCCTTGCAGGAGCCGCATCGTCTGCCATTCTCCAAGCATAGTTTTTGAGCGTAGCCCTCTCGTTCCATCCACGCTTAAGATATTTTTCATCCTTCCCGAGAGACTTCCTGAGTTTCTGCATGGCGTTCTCTACATCGAGAACCTTCTGAGCGCGAGTCACAATCTGCTTGCTCACGCTTAACTCTTCGACACGCTTCTGGTGACGCTTCTCATCTTTTTCGCCGAGTTCGTGCGACAGGGCTTCTATCTGCGCTTTGTTTAATCTCATTATTGGCTCCTTCGGTTTTGTACGGGGTTATTCCCGACCCCCGGTGCATACATACCGGGACGCTCACGGCTTAACGGGCTGAAGGCCGTGACCTGCTGTACTCCTCCTGTATCGCATTAAGAAACTTTGTAGTTTTATCAAATACACTTTCCAGGTTTAGCCTCACTTCCGCACCGTCTTCTTTGAAAGTTGTCTTGCCTAATAGTGAGTCAACTGCAAACCGAACCACTCCTATTTCTTTTAACGTCAATGGGAAAGGTCTTTCAACTTCCGATACCATCCGCCCTCCTTTCCAACCTCTGTTTGGTTTTGAAAAATTTTGCTTGCTGGTCTGCCTCTGCTTTTGTCTGCTTAGCCCCCATGGTTTTGGCCGCCGCGTCTATAACCTCTGTGTTTATCTCGCCGCCAAATCCCATCTGAACTGAAAGCATTTCTAAGTAGTGTTTTATTCTTCCCATACACATACCGCCTTAACTTGAAGTTTTTTCGGGACAAAAATATTCCCCCGCCCTATATATTATATACATGGACGGGGGCAATATTGGTGCGCTATGAATGAATTTTAATCCCTTGTCAAATGAATATAATTTTTTAATTAGTGCCTGGCACCATCAAACTTCTGGCTGATGAGTGATGTTGAACCACTTTCTGGCACTCGAAATCTGCTGTTGGATTTTTACAATTTTTCTCAGGTGCTTGTTGAACTTTTCAATGAACCATCTCGACTCATTGTACCCTCTGCGGTTTTCGCGCTTGTACTTCCGCAACTGTTCGAGTGTGGGAATGCCGACAGCGATTTTCTGCTCGAGCATTTGAATCCGCGCTTTCGTCCGCTTGATGGACGCAACGCACGACTTCAAATCTTGCTCCATGTCTTGAACGTCAGCGCTGAGAGTGGCCTCTTCAGCGACGACGCTTTCGTACTTCCGCACTACTCGCTGTGCTTCGGCAAACTGTTTATCCTTTGCCATGATTTATCTCCCTTTGGTTTTGGTTTTATTACTGTCCTCCTCATTTTCACGCGGGCTTGGAACCGCCGCCGGCTGAGTTACAGTAACGGGTAAGGGCACTTCCCTGTGCCCCGCCCCGGTTGATGTTTACATCCGATTATGCTTCGCCGGTGTCTTCTCCTTTGAGTTTTGCAATCGCCGCTCTCTCGCGTGCCATCATCTTCTCGAACTTTGCGAGTTTCGCTTCATGCTTTTCCATCTCGGTGAGCTCTCTGAGCGCCATCTCGGCGTTCATCTTGCCCTGCTCGATGGCCTCTTCGGTGTCGATAACTTTCTGCTTGAAAAATGCCAGCTTCTCGACCTTTCCGGCTGTCCACCATTTCCAATACTCTGACAAGGCCTCCCGCTTGTCTCCCTCTTTGATTTTCGGGTTCTTAATGAAGTCTGCCTTGCTGAGGCCCTTCACCAGACCGTCCTTCTCAGAGTTCCATACGGGAATTCCTTTGGCGTCCATGATGATCTGAACTTCTTTTTCCGTACCGGCTTTGGTGTTGTTTTTATTCTCGGACATTTTAATCTCCTTTGCTTAATGAATGATTTTGTTTGCTTCCTCTGTGTTTACATGCGGGCTTGGAACCGCCACTGGCCACATTAAGCACGAGCACTTCCCTGTGCTCGCTTGAAATATTGTTAAGTGTGTATCCTTCTCAGCTCAGTCTTCGCCGCAAGTGTTGTCAGCGCTATGCCACCGCACTGCTCAACTACCTTGCGATAATCTCTGAACTGAAGATTGCAATTAGCCCGGATGAATGCAAGCGCCGCCCCACGGTTGAACTTATGGATACGGTGGTAATGCTTCAACACCTCCGCAACAGTGTGACCTGCTTTCGGTGTGTAGGCATACTGTCTGCCCGTAACCCACAACTGAATATATGTTCTGCCCGCGTGACGAACTTTACACGCTCTGCTAACTGAGAATAAACTCATGCTCCCACCTCCATCAACTTTTCTTTCTTTGCTTCTTCGAGTGCCATGGACTCTTCCCTTGCCGGGTGCTGGTACATGCCATTATCATAGGCAAACATGACCAACCGCTTTATGGTGTCGATGTTGGTGTTCTCTCTTTCCCACTGGTCGTTGTAAACAAAAGTGCCACGAACGCTCCGGTCTATGTCCAGAAAACTTATAAAGTTTCCTTTCCAGAGGACCACGACAATCCGCTGACCATGTTCTGTGTAACCTCTTCCAGTATTGAAGAAATAACTTTTCAGTATTTCATCTTTCATTTTAATCTCCCTTGTTTTTATGATTGGTTTTGGTTTGTCCGCTCTGTATTCTACGGGCTTGCGACCGTCCGCTTATGCGGGCTACATTAGACCGGACGCACATCAGTGCGCCCGCTTGAATGTTAACTACTCAATTCGCCAATTTGGTGCTCTGACCAATCAATCCACTCTTTGAGTTCTTTAATTGCATTAGTGCAGACTTGCTCGTCCACGACACCTGCATCGGCCTTCCGACCAATGTTTCTAATCTCGGTGAACGTCTCCTCCGCACACTGCAACTGCCGCTTGACAAGTTCAAGCTGCTGAAGTCTTTCGGTTCGGTATATATTATTCATACCTCTACCCCCTCTGAAAAAAGAAATGTAATTCGCTGAGTATGCGCTCGACCGTCTCCAACTGCTTGAGCATTGTCTGCTCACCCGCAATTAAACGGTCTGTATTGATCGTGCCGACCTCCTCGAAAATCTTCTCGCCTATGCGGTGTAACTGCCACCGCAACTCATTGGCATCAAACTCGAGTTTATCAAGCACCATCGCTTTATACGCTGTCTCGAAACTGCATGTCTTTTCTCCGACTTCAAGTTCCTCTCTGAGTTGATGGATGTTGAAATCTTTCATCCTTCCACCTCCTCGGCGGCGGCTTCGTTCTCTTCCTCTTTGATTGCTTTGTCCAGCATGTAACCGTGGTCGGTGTCCAGGCACCGATTTAACAAATCCATCAAGTCGATTGCCTTCTGAACATCTGCCAGCTCCGTCTCCGAAAGAAACTCGCTGTGGCACTCTACATCCTGAAGAGCGTTGAGTGCTTCGCCACAGGCATCAGTGCCTGCCTCGAAAACTTCAGCCGCGTCTGAGTATGTTTTGCTTTTCTTTTCCATTTTATTCTCCCTTGTTTTTGGTTTTGGTTTGTCCACTCTGCTTTTACCCGGACTTGTGACCGGCCTCGGTAGCATTAGACGGGCCATGTATTATATACATGACCCTCTGAAAAAATTACACCACTTCTTGTTGCTCGGCTGAGTCTTCAACGTACATGCCGAGGTCTTCAAGTTGCTCACTGGCCTTGCCAATCGAAAGCATTATCTCTTTCATTTCTCTCGCAACATCTGCCATGTCCATGACTCGAATAACCTGCATGACTTTGTCCTGCGCCGCGTCCACGAACTCAACTGCTTCTTGAATTGCTTCCAACTGGCTTTCAACTTTACTCGTTACCATGTTAACTCCTTGATTTTGGTTTTGGTTTTGGTTTTGTTTCCTGCTCTGCATTTCTCAATCGGACTTGCAACCGACTACGGTAGCATTAGGAAACGACCAACGGCGAACCGCCAGTCGAATCCAACCAACCAAGGGATTAAAATGTGATATGAACTACGCTCGAAAAATTGATCACTCCGCGCTTCGACACCGTCTCGGTGTGTCGGCATTGTGTACCAGCCCGGTGCATACATTGAATGACTTTCCGCTCATTCGGCGATCCACTGTTTGAAAATTGCAACAAAAAAAATTTTTCAAACAGTGCATTGATATATACACAAGACATTGGCTTATCGCTCATATCTTCGGCCGACCCAAGCAATCGCCCTGCGACGATCACTGACTGCCACCCGACCTTGCCACGGGAA
>Ga0180431_10009800_pt1 | contig 10757 bp, 5 predicted proteins | sample SS_ome_11_FD_132459 | JGI IMG/M metagenome (GOLD analysis project Ga0180431, IMG submission 132459) | Hypersaline lake sediment archaeal communities from the Salton Sea, California, USA - SS_1_MS_1 metaG | ecosystem: Environmental > Aquatic > Non-marine Saline and Alkaline > Hypersaline >...
CAAGAGAAGGGACGGTTCCGCATGAGAGACAATGGCAGCAGAGGATCGTCCATCCGCGGCGGGGCGCCCACCCGGTCGGCAGAGACATCCGCCCCGCTCCTGGAGTTGGAGAACCTGACGACGGTCTTTCCCACCCAGCGCGGCCTGGTGCGGGCGGTGGACGGGCTGAGCTTCCGCCTGAACAAGGGTGAGAGGCTCGGCATTGTTGGAGAATCCGGTTCCGGGAAGAGCGTCACACTCCTGTCCATCCTCCGGCTTGTGCCCCATCCCGGCAGGATCGAGGACGGTACGATCTGGTACGGCGAGGAGAACGTGCTCGGTATCTCGCGGCGGGAGATGCGTCAGATTCGGGGCCGGGACGTCGCTATGGTCTTCCAGGATCCCATGACGACGCTCAACCCTGCATTCCGGGTCGGCCATCAGATCCAGGAATCCCTCCGCATCCACCACATCGTGCCGCGCTCCAAAGGGCTCCTATCGCGCATCTTCAACGGTAGGGCGAAAGAGGATGAGTGGCACCGCGTGTTAGAGGCGATGACGGACGTGGGTATTCCGGCCCCCTCGGACAACGCGCTGCGCTATCCCCACCAGTTCAGCGGCGGCATGCAGCAGCGGGTGTTGGCCGCCATCGCCCTGGCCTGCGAGCCGCGGATCCTCCTGGCTGACGAGCCGACAACGGCCCTGGACGTGACCATCCAGGCCCAGATCCTCGACCTGCTAAACCGGATCAACGAGGAGCACGGGACCGCCATTGTCCTCGTGACGCACAACCTGGCCGTAGTAGCCGAGTTCTGCGAGACCATCATCGTCCTCTACGCCGGACAGCTCATGGAGAAGGGATCGGTGGATCAGATCATCGGGGATCCCAGACATCCATACACGCAGGGGCTCCTGGCCTGCCTGCCCAAGATCAGCGAGGGACGGGAGAAAATCATGCCCATCCCTGGCCTGGTCCCTGACCTGGCGAAGCTCCCTCCAGGGTGTCCCTTCTTCCCCCGCTGCGAAAGGGCAACGCCCGAGTGCTCGGAGGTGGAGCGGATCCCACTGAAGCCGTTGGAGGATGGGCGATTGGTACGTTGTTTGACCTGCTAGGGGCTAGGAGCGACCGTCCCTGCTGAGCAAGGAGGATGACTTGTTGAGAGAACCTCTGGTCGAAGCGCGAGGCATCAAGAAGTACTTCCCAATTCGGCACAGCTTACTGATCAAGCTGCTGGCCGGGCGGGAGGATCAGTGGGTCAAGGCGGTGGATGGCGTCGACCTAACGATCTACCCCGGGGAAGCGCTCGGCCTGGTCGGGGAGTCTGGGTGCGGGAAGACGACGCTGGGCCGAGTCCTGACCCGTCTGTATGAGCCCACGGCCGGCGAGGTCATCTTTCGCAATCGCTGTGGAAACGGCGCGGGAACGGATGCAGTGGTCCTCGAGGACGCCGCGCAGGTCAAACAGGATTTACCCCCTGAGGGCCTCAGCTTCTACCGCATGACCCAGATCATCTTCCAGAATCCCTACTCATCCCTGAACCCGAGGAAGACTGTGCGGCAGATCGTCTCCGTTCCCCTCCGAAACCGCGGCATCAGGGGATTCGCTGCGCAGGAGGCCGAGGTCCGTCGACTGCTCCGCCGAGTGGGGATTCCGCACCAGAAGATCGATGCCTATCCCCACCAGTTTAGCGGCGGGCAGCGTCAGCGCATCGGGATTGCCCGCGCCCTGGCGATGCGGCCCCGGTTTATCGTCTGCGACGAGCCTGTCTCAGCCCTGGACGTCTCCATTCAAGCCCAGGTCATCAACCTGCTGGATGAGCTTCAGGAGGAGTTCAATCTGACGTATCTCTTCATCGCGCACGACCTCAGCGTCGTGCACTACGTCAGCGACCGCGTAGCGATCATGTACCTGGGGAAGATCGTGGAGGTCGGACCGACGGACGTGGTGTTCCAGAACCCGATTCACCCGTATACCCAGGCGCTGATGGCGGCGGTTCCGTCGGTGGACAAGGAACACCGCCGCGAGCGCATCATTCTCGAGGGCTCCGTGCCGAGCCCTATCGATCCGCCCTCGGGCTGCCGGTTCCACACCCGGTGCTTCGTCCGTCAGGCTGGTAGACGCTGCGTCGAGGAGGAACCGGCTCTGGTTCAGATCGGGGAGGAGCACTGGGTAGCATGTCACGGTTGTCAGTGACGACCACCGCGGTCTGCCGGCACCCGCCGGGAGGCACAGGCCGAACCCGTGGCACCCCACAGCTCTCGGGGGATCAGGATGGGCCCGGCCAGGCTAGAGATGGCACATAGATCCAGCAACGGTCCAATGGTGCTCACCCTTTGCGGCGACCACCACGCTATGGGGCGGCAGCACGGCGAGCAAGTCCGTGCGCACCGTGAACGAATTCACGAGGCTGTTCGGGCGCGGCTCGCCGAAGCAGACGGGCATCCCCGCAAGGATGCCCACTTCCAGACCCTGGTAAGGGAGACGAACCGGGTCCTGCAGGAGTACAGCGCGGCTTCGGCGGCCTTTGTCCGCGGTCAGGCCGAGGCCTTAGATCTAGAGCCAGACGTGCTGCTGCGTTACGCCCTGGTGTCCTATGTGCGCGACGACCTGCTGACACGCGCAGCTCACGGGGCAGAGGCGTGCACCACCTGGGCCGCCACCGGCTCCGCGACAGCCGACGGACAGGCCATCCTGGCCAAGAACCGCGACTATGGGCCCGAGCACTTGCCGCTCCAGACGGTGAGTTTCATCCAACCCTCAGACGGCTACGGCTACGTGTCCGTCGGCAGCGCAGCGAGTCCGGCCGTCTACTGCGGAGGGATCAACGAGGCTGGCCTCGCCGTGGCCGACACCCACGTCACCTCACGGTCCATCGGGCCCGGGCTTCCGGACTTCGTCCTGATGATGGAAGTCCTTGAGCACAAGCGAACCGTCAGGGGCGCGGTGGACTACATCCGTTCGGTGCCTCGCCTGGGGCGGAACAACCTGGTCCTGGCCGACGCGCAAGGAGAGACGGCGGTATTCGAGAGCGGGCATACGGCATTCGCCCTCTTCAGCACCCGCAGGGGCGCGCTGGTCAACACGAATCACCGCATCAGCCCGTTGCTCCGGAAGGACGTCGTGGACCTTGAACCTCCGAAGGTGAGGGGGAACTCTCTCCGCCGCTACGAACGGGTCTCCAAAGCCCTCGAGGCGAATGACGGCGCGATTGACGTCGACTTCGCCCAGGACCTCATGGCCAGCCACGATCCGCCCCTCGGTTCTGTGTGCCGGCACCCCCTGGAGGGCTGTGAGTCGCAGACCATTGCAGGCTGCATCTTCGTTCCGGCCGAGCGCACCCTACTCTTCTGCCACGGTCTCCCCTGCCAGGGGACGTATCGAACCTTCGACCTCAACAAAGGCGGTGATGAGCGGTGACCTTGGAGCAGATGACCATTTGCGGCGGCGGGAACGGGGCCCAGACCCTGGCAGCGGTGGCAAGCCACAACTTGGCGTGCAACGTCAATGTCTACGCCCCCTTCGCCGACGAGGCCGACAGGCTGCGGGCTGGGATAGCTTCCCACGGCCGGATCGAAACAAAGGGAGCCGTGAAGGCCCAGGGCCGTCCGCGGCGTATCAGCGCGGATCCGGAGGACGTCCTACCCGGTTCCGACCTGGTGGTTCTGGTGCTCCCAGCCTTCGCTCACGAGCCCACCCTCCGCGCTGTGGTGCCCTTTATGGACGAGGGAGCGGCCGTCGGTGCGATACCCGCCCGTGGGGGCCTGGATTTCTGCGCGGCCAGGACATTGGAGGAGCTCCATAGGGAGGACGTGACGGTGTTCGGGCTGCAGACCCTTCCCTGGGCGTGTCGCATCCAAGCGTACGGCCGCATCGTGCACGTTCTCGGGGTGAAGGAGACGGTCGATGCTGCGACACGGCCGACTTCCTCATTGAGTCGTATCGTGCCGGAGCTAGAGCGCATGCTGGGCGTGCCGGTGGGGAAGGCCGGCAACTTGCTGGCCCTGACGCTCGCCAACACGGGACAAATCATCCACCCGGGGATCATGTACGACCTCTTCCGGGCCTGGGACGGGGAGGTTTTTGATGAAGCGGACATACCCCTCTTCTACCAGGGTTTGAGCCCTGATGGCGCAGCTGTCCTGGGCAGGCTGAGCGAGGAGATTCAAGCCATCTGTCTGGGGCTCGGCGGCTGCGGACTGGATCTCTCCAGCGTTCGCGATCTGAAGACCTGGTTGGTTCGGTCTTACCGGGACGCCATCGCGGATGACTCATCGCTCTGGAGCGCCTTCGTGACGAACCGAGCCTACGCTAGCCTACGCGCGCCGGTGCAGGAGGTGGCTCCGGGGGAGTTCGCCCCTGCCTTCTCCGCGCGGTACCTGGCGGAGGACGTGCCCTACGGGCTGATGGTCAGTCAAGCCATCGCGGACCTGGCGGGGGTGGAGACGCCGGTGATGGACGAGGTGGTGGCGTGGGCACTTGACCGCCTGGGGGAGCGCGCCGTCGACGACGCCCGCACGCCCCAGGCCTACGGGCTGGAGGACTTGGATGATCTGCTCGCCTTCGCCGCAGAATCATAGGACGGAGGTGTCCTAGTGGCCGCCTTAGCGGTTGCGTCAGGCACCGTCGGGTATGGAAACCCGACCTGCCGCAGCACGACCACCGATGTAGGGCAGGTTTCCATACCTGCCGCCTCGAGCCTCCTTCCCCCTCGCGGGAATCCCAACCCGTTCGTAGTCGCCGCTTTGGCGGGTGCGTCAACGTCCTTAACGGGCTATGCACCCCGTGGGCCTCAGCCAACCACGCGAGCGACCAAAGCCGCTGCCCTCACAGGCAGCTTCGCTCCCAGCACCAAACCTGAGTTGCTTAAGACTCATGAGATCTGGAAGGCCATCTCGAACGTGGGACGCCCTTGGCAAGCGTCCACCATACACTGTGATACGCCTGGTCCACAAGCACTCGAAACCAATGCATAGGAGGCAGTACAGTGAGTACTGAGACAGAAACACTCGACAGACGGCGGCGCGTATTGGCCGGGTCCATCGGAGACTGCGTACATTCACTGGGCGTGGAGACCTTCGCCGAGTGGATGGAGGACCGGGGCGAGGGGTACATGGCTGTCAAGCTGGGCCCAGCGGTCGCCATCGATGATGTCGTCAACAAGGTCCGCGAATCGCGGCCCGAGGTAGTCGCCATATCGATGCGCCTCGGCGATCTCCACGTCGACAGACTCATCGGGGAGTTCATCACAAAGGCTGCCCGATTCGATTTACTCCCCGAGCAAAGCGGCATTCGCTATGCCTTCGGAGGGCTGCGGCCCGCCGCGAATCTGGTGCGCGCCATGACGGGCCTCCCCATCCTGGAGGACAAGTTCTCCCCACTGGACGATCGTCACTTCGATCTGGAGGAGATTGCGGAGAACTACAGCGACATCGCCGCCTTCCAGGGTTTCTTCGACCTGGTCGTCGACGACTACATCGGGATGGAAGAGCTGGAGGCCTTCGCCCAGGGCGAGCTCGTGGTGGTCCAGTCCAAGGAGCATACGTGGTCCGATCACCTCCTGGAGCGCGTCCAGCAGGTCCGCGCGCGGGAGGGCCGTCCCATCATCCGGGCCCATATCGGCGTGGCCGCCGACAGCATCGAGCCCACCATTGACGCCGTCGAGAGGATGGCCGAGGCCCGCTGCCTGGAGATCGTATCCCTGGCGCCGGACCAACCCTCCCAGGAGTACCTGGCCAAGTTCGTGCGCGGCGAGGAGGATCCTGACAAGTATCTGAAGGGCCAGGGCGGCGTACCCATCCGAGCCGAGGAGGACCTGATCCGCCTCAAGGAGGCGACCCGGCGCGGCAACTACCCTATGACGCGCATCTACTCCGGCACCGACGAGCTGGTGGAGCTGGCAAAGCTCTTCGAGGGCGCGTTGAACATGCCGTTCCCGGCGGTGCCCATCTTTTTCTATAACGAACTGGACGGCCGCGGCCCCATCTCCATCCGCGACAGCTTCGACGAGCACTTCGAGGTGATGCGCTGGTGGGCCGAGCGGGGGAAGGCCCTGGAGATCAACGATCCCCACCAGTGGCAGCTGCGGAACAGCACCGACGACCTGCTCGTCACCGACCACGTCATCGCCGGCGTGGTGGCCCTCAAGGTCGGCATCCGCGACTACGTCATGCAGATGATGTACGACCTGCCGCCCGGCGCCTCGGGGCTGAACGATCTGGCCAAGTTCCAGGCCGCCTACGAGTTGATCGAGCCCCTCACGCGCCATCACGACTTCCACATCATTAAGGAGACCCGCGGCGGGCTCTCCGATTTCCCACCAAACCTGGACCGCGCCAAGGGTCACCTGGCGGTCTCCACGTACTGGCAGATGTATATCGAGCCGGACATCGTCCACGTCGTCAGCTTCTCTGAGGCCCACCACGAGGCTAAGGCCCAGGACGTGATCGAGAGCTGCGACATCGTCAAGCAGGTCTTCGAGGATTTCTACAAGGATGACCGCCCCGACGTCTGGTCTGATCCGCGGCTTCTCCATCGGAAGCAGGAGCTGAAACAGGGCGCGATGTATAACATCCTCCACCTGGCCCTCCTGGCCGGCTACGAGGGCCCCGTTACCGTCGACAACTTCTTCGAGTGGGCCGTACCGCCCGCCGAGGCCGAGGCTCGGGAGGTCCAGGTGCTGCGGGAGCAGAACTATGAGACGATGCTCCTCAGCTTCATCGACGAAGCTAGCTACCCGACGCGACGCTGTGGGATGATCAGCGCCGACACACTGGAGTTGGCCCTCCAGACCGGGCTACTTCAAGCTCCGCAGATCACCGTGCTCGACAAGCGGTACGAGATGGTGGGGAAGTGCCGGACCAAGATCGTCAACGGCGGCTGCGTCATCGAAGAGTTCAATGGGGTCAAAGTCAAGGATGAGTTCGAACGCGTCGACATGGTCCGCGCCCGGAGTCCCTGGTTCTTCGACAAGTCCATCAGCCGCGCCGACGAAGATCTCTATATCACGGAGACGGCCGAGGCCGTGGATGAGAACGTGGTCGAGGAGGCCCGACGGAGTATCGGGATCTATGACCCGGAGGAGCTGGAGGATAAGCGTGTGCTGGTCGTCGACTTCGGCAGCACGTTCTCCAAGATTGGCATCTTCGACACGAAGACCGAGGAGTTCCATCTGGAGTACGTGCCGACGATTGTCGAGGATCTACGTCTGTCCCTCGCCAACGGCCTGGGCATCCAGGATGCGTGCGAGCAAGCGGACGATTGGGAGCCGCTGGCCCGTGAGATGGAGCAGTTCGACATCAAGCTCCCCTGCTCAAGCGCCAAAGGCGGACTCAAGATGGTCACCGTCGCCCTGACCGCCGAGGAGAGCGGCTTTGCGTCAGATCTGGCGGCCCTCACCGCTGGTGCGAAGCTCCTGGGCAGCTATGATGGGAAACTGACCGATGAACAAGTACGGGCCATCTACGAGGAGGATCGACCGGAGATCATCCTCCAGGCCGGCGGAGTGGATCACGGCGGCGACACAGAGACGCAGCTCCACAACGCCCACCTGCTGGCCAAGTACTCGAAGGCAGCGACGTACGCACGCTACGGCGTGCCAGTGATCTACGCCGGCAATCAAGATGTCCGCGGCGAGGTAGAGCGCATTTACCGGCGCGAGGGCGTGGACATCCGTCTGACGCCCAACGTCATGCCCGAGGTGAACACGTTCCACATCGAGGCGGTCAACGAGGCGATCCGCGAGCTCTTCCAGACCATCATTATCCGCGGCAAGGGGTTCGACGTGGTCGAGAAGTACATGAGCGCTCCGTTCATCCCCACGCCGCGAGCGGCCTTCCGGGGCATCAACCTCCTGGCCAAAGGATACGGCGAAGAAGAGGGCCTGGGGAACATGATGGCCCTTGACATCGGCGGCGCGACGACGGACTTCTACTCCAACGTCAGCGACAACCCCCTCTACGCTTACGAGGGCCGCGACCCACTGCGCAAGGTCAAACGGACGATCCTCAAGACGCCAAACACTCCCCTGGCGTACCGCCGGGTGGAGGGCAAGTATGGCCTGGCCTACGACGCAGAGAACGTCAAGGAGCTAGAGCGGTTCCAGGACGGCTCGATGAAGGGTGACCTGGAGACCTTCCTGTTGGAGGAGTACCCAAGCTTCAAACCTGTCGATGATGACTTCGGCGGGTTCGTCGCCCGGCACGACGGTCGACTCGACATCGACCTGGATCGTTACCTGAGCTACCTGACCGCCAATCCGCACGCCCTTCCAGCATCCGAGGAAGAGAACGCCGTCCGGTCTTTCCTGGCCAAGGAGATCATGGCGGCCACGACCGGACGAAACCTGGGGTACATCAAGGAGACCGACACCTACTTCCTCCAGTATGGTGTCAACTTCTTCAACCAACCCTGCTCCACGCTGCTCATCGGAGGCACGATCTATCATAAGTGCAAGGAGGACGGCGACTACGGGCGCGACCTGCAGCTCATCGCCGAGGGAACCCAGTACAACGCCGACCAGAGCTTGATCCTCCGCCCACGCGGGGAGGTGCTATTGGACGCGAACTACATGGTCTCCATCGTCGGCGGGTTGTACGGGCGGGTCGACCCAGAACGGGCGCTGCGGATGCTGAAGAAGAACCTACTCCATCTGGAGGTCTAGGCCGCACCAGCGCTTGCACGACTCAGGCTCGACAAGGTGTCTCGCACGCCAACACGTGCGGGGCACCTTTTTCGTTGACATCACGCTGAACCGAGGCTACACTGGTTGCCAGCAAGGCGGGCAGCGGGAGCGAGCATCATGCGGCGTCCTGACGGGCCTCGGACGGCATCGCACCACGCGCAATGAAACGGTAGAGACGGGAGGAAGATCCATGGCACAACCACTGTGGGACGACGAGTCGAAGCTCGAGATCGTGGAGGCCCTGGGCGAGATGAAGGAGCCAGTCACGCTCCTCCTCTTTGTGGAGACGGGGGAGCACTGTGAGGCGTGTGAGACGCAGCAGGCTCTGCTGGAGATGCTCGCCGACCTCTCCGACCAACTCGCCCTTGAGGTGCACGATCTTGACGAGGATACCGAGGTCGCGGCCCAGTACGGCGTTGACCTGGCTCCCGCCACAGTCCCCCTCGGCGCGCTGGATCACGGCATCCGCTTCTACGGTCTGACAGCGGGCCAGGAGTTCTCGTCGCTTCTCCACGCGGTTCTGATGATCTCCCACGGTTCCTCGGGGCTTGACCCCGGACTCGACCATCTGGTGGAGGCCATCGACGTCCCGGTGGACCTGAAGGTCTTCGTCACCCTCACCTGTCCCTACTGCCCCAAGATGGTCCACGTAGCGAACCAGTTTGCCTACGCCAACGATCAGATCCGGGCTCAGATGATTGAGGCGTCCGAGTTCATGGAATTGGCCCAGACGTACGGTGTCGAGGGCGTGCCACGCACCGTCATCAACGATACGACCGCCATCGAGGGCGCGCAGCCGCCGCAGTCCTTCTATATGTCGCTCCTCCAGGTCATAGACCCGGAGGCGTACCAACGGATCGAGGCGGAGATCCGTCAGGAGGAGGGGCTCCGCGCAGTCGTGGATCTGGACGAGAGTCGCGTCTACGACGTCGTCATCGTCGGCGGCGGGCCCGCGGGCCTCTCCGCGGCCCTCTATGCAGCACGCAAGGACCTGAACGTAGGGCTGGTGGCGATGAAGCTCGGCGGCCAACTCCTCTACACGGCCCAGGTGGACAACTACCTGGGCTTACCCGGCGTCGGCGGAACGGAGCTGCTCCAGCGATTCCAATTTCACGCCGAGTCCTATCCTTTGGCCGAGCTGTTGGGCGTCACCGTCACGGATGTGGAGCAAGCGCACGGCGGCTTTCTGGTCCATACTGACGACGGCCGCAAGATCGGCGCCCACGCCGTGATTTACTGCGCGGGCAAGGAGTACACACGCCTTGGGGTGCCGAACGAGGAGCGGTTCATCGGGCGCGGCATCGCTTTCTGCGCCACGTGCGATGCACCTCTGTATCGGGGACGGCGTGTTGCAGTGGTCGGCGGCGGGAACTCGGCTCTCACCGCCGTGCGCGATCTGCTGAGCTTCGCCTCGGAGATCCACCTCATCCACCGTCGAGACGAGTTCAGCGCCGACGCGGCTCTGGTGGAGGAGGTCCAGGGCCATCCCAAGCTCACGATCCACGCCCCGTACGAAGTGGTTTCCTTTGTCGGCGACGACTTCTTGGAGGGCGTGGAGATGCTGTCTCGGGAGAGTGGGCGAGAGGAGAAGCTGGAGGCAGAGGGCGTCTTTCTGGAGATAGGCCTCTCGCCCAATAGCGATGCAGTACAAGGGCTGGTCGCGCTCAACGAGAATGGGGAGATTCCCGTGGGCGTCGACCGATCCACTGAGCTTCCGGGGTTCTTCGCTGCCGGCGATGTCACCGACGTGCCCGAGAAGCAGATTGCCGTGGCGGTGGGACACGGAGCGATGGCCGCTCTGTCTGCGTACGAGTATCTCGCCGAACGCGGGGTGGTGACGAGGAGACCGGAGCTGGAGGCCGAATGGGCGTGACCCGACACCTCGTCGCGACCGCGCAGGTAACCCCTGCATACGGCTGCCCGACGCGAAAGGAGATGTCCTTATGCTAAGAAGGTCGATTCTGGTGATGGCCCTCATCGCACTTACGGGCTTCTCCACCACGGCAAGCGCGGCCTGGCACGCACCAGGACTGGGTGTCGATGCTAGAAGCTTGACATCGGCCACGGTGATCGACCCGCTGACCGTGATCGCGTCGG
>Ga0180431_10009801_pt1 | contig 10756 bp, 13 predicted proteins | sample SS_ome_11_FD_132459 | JGI IMG/M metagenome (GOLD analysis project Ga0180431, IMG submission 132459) | Hypersaline lake sediment archaeal communities from the Salton Sea, California, USA - SS_1_MS_1 metaG | ecosystem: Environmental > Aquatic > Non-marine Saline and Alkaline > Hypersaline >...
ACTCCAGGTTTTTATAACATCTCGTTTTCCAGATTCGGTTACCCGTTTTACTTTCTTCATCAAGCAGGCCTCTATATAAGGCCCCTTCTTAACTGATCTTGACATGCACTAATTCCTCTTATCACTTAACAAAATTATTTCCTACGTTTCAAAATCGCTGAACTACGCCTCTTTCTTGTTCTCGCACCCTTACAACATTTACCCCACGGAGTAACCGGGTGAGAACCAGATTTAGAACGACCTTCACCACCACCATGAGGATGGTCTACAGGGTTCATAGCCATACCACGGACAGAAGGCCTGAACCCTCTATGTCTCGTTCTTCCAGCCTTACCCAATGAAAGGTTCCTGTAGTCAGCATTAGACAATGCTCCAATCGTAGCCCAATTATCAACACCAACATGACGCAACTCACCTGAAGGCATTTTTAGAACGGCCTTACCGCTCTCTCTTGCAACAAGCTGTGCCGAAGTTCCAGCACTTCTCGCAAACTTTCCGCCTTGTCCAGGATATAGCTCAATGTTGTGAACAAAAAAACCAACCGGTATCGCACTCAACGGCATGCAATTTCCAACCTTGGCATCCGCCTTGCTACTAGCAATAATAGTATCTCCAACATTTAAGCCGTCTGGACGTAAAATATAACTTTTTGCCCCATTCTTATAAACAACTAAGGCTATCGAAACATTCCTATTCGGATCGTATTCAAAAGCTTTAATGGTTCCAGGAATATCTTTGTAAACTCTTTTAAAGTCAACAAGCCTGTATAATCTTTTTGCGCCACCACCTCTATGCCTTACAGTTATTCTTCCATAAGCATTTCGGCCACCTTTTTTATTTAGCGGCGCAGTCAAACTTTTTTCAGGATCCTTTTTGCTCAGATCCTTCGTGCAGATAAACTGCTGATTTCTTAAAGATGAATTTCTAGGTTTTCTTTTTACTATTGCCATAATGTCACTTTCCCTCGCCCTTGCTTTCAGCTCCGGAGTTTACACCCATCGACTCAAATTGGCCCGGAAGATCTATCTTGTAACCCTGTTTAAGAGTTATAATCGCTTTTTTTATGTCAGGCGCCTTAAAAGACCTTCTCGCAAAAGACTTATTTTTCCCTTTTAAATTAATAACACCGACGCTTTTAACCTTTACATCCCAAATTTTTTCAACAGCCCTCTTTATCATGCTCTTGTTCGCTTTTTTATTAACCTCAAAGGTCACTTTTCCAAATTTATCAGATAAAGCCCTACTTTTATTTGTAACAGAGATTTTTTTAATGACGTCGTAAATGCTCAAATCCATTTTTCAACCATATTTTTAAAGAGTTCTAAGTCTTTTTTCAAAAACATCCAATACTTCGTTCCACTTAAATCAAAAACATTAGGCTGATCAAAAGAAAGTACCCCAACCGAAGGAATATTTCTAAACGCTGCAAAATTAATCGCATCCTCATAAGGCAAGAACAATATCCCCTTTTTGTTCTCAACGCCAGCATCCTTCAACAAATCATAAGCAATCCTTGTCTTAGGAATTCTTTCACTATTGAAATCATGATCGACGCAATAAATTTCATTTCTGTTAAACATATCAGCAAAGACACTTTTTAAGCACTGCTTCTTCTGTTTTTGATTTATTTTCAATCTTCTAACCCTAGGACTCGGCCCAAAAATAGTCCCACCTTTTCTCCACAAAGGGGATCTCGCAGAGCCAGCACGAGCACGCCCTGTCCCTTTTTGACGCCACGGCTTTTTAGTCGAAAAAGCTACCTGGCCACGCGTCTTACAACTAACCGTTCCCTGTCTCCAATTTTGAAGCAAAACTCTAATAGCAACAGCATACGCACTCTTATCAATTTTAAAATCTTTAAAATCTAAGCCCAAATCCGCAGAACTTATCGCTTTTAACTTACTCATAATACTTACACCTGCTCATAATACTTAAACCTGTTTTTCAATAAAAAGTAACGTATTCTTCTTCCCAGGAACAGCACCCTTAACAAACAAGCAATTCATCTTTTCATCAATTCTTACAACCTTTAAACCTTTAACAGTTATCCTTTTGCAACCACACTGCCCCGGCAACTTTTTACCTTTTACAACGTTCCCTTCAGAACACATATTTCCAATCGAACCAGGCTTTCTATGAAAAGTAGAACCGTGCCCACTAGGTCCACCACTAAAACCCCACCTTTTTACAACACCTTGAAATCCTAAGCCCCTGCTGATTCCAGCAACATTAACCTTATCTTTATCGGTAACGCTAAAATCTTTCAAAGAGATTCTTTGTCCAACAGAATACTTTTTAATATCTTCTTTTGATACCAAAACTTCTTTGGAATGAAGAAAAACCTTATTTTTCCCTTTAGCTTTTCTCCTTGGAAGCCCTAACTTCAAAGCAGAATAACCATCGTTATCCTCACTCTTAACTTGTGTTACAAACCAACCGCCAACATCGATAACCGTTACCGGAATAGCATTTCTGTTTTCATCAAAAATCTGGGTCATCCCAATTTTTGTTCCAAGTAATCTGTTCAACATAACTTCCTCGTTTTACACGCTCTTAACGGATCTCAACATCAACTCCAGCCGAGATATTCAACCTCATCAACGCATCCATCGTTTGTTCACCAGGAGAAACGATATCCAAGATACGTTTATGTGTCACAAGCTCAAACTGCTCACGCGATTTTTTGTCAACATGAGGAGAACGCAAAACAGTGAAACAACGCTTCTTGTTTGGTAGGGGGACAGGCCCCAAAACATTGGAACCTGTCCTCTTTGCCGTCAAAACAATCTGTTTTACTGCGTTATCAAGTAACTGATGGTCGTAAGACTTTAGCGTTAATCGTATTCTTTGTCTTCTTTTCGTCATTTAAAAATCCTACTCGATAATCTCATCAACTACACCAGCTCCGATAGTTTTACCACCTTCACGGATAGCAAACTTAACACCCTTATCCATAGCGACCTTACTTACGAGTTCTACACTCAAGTCAACGCTGTCACCAGGCATAACCATCTCTCTACCTTCAGGCAAAGTTACGGAACCAGTAACGTCTGTTGTTCTGAAATAAAACTGCGGTCTATAGCCTGAGAAGAAAGGACTGTGTCGCCCACCTTCTTCTTTTTTCAAAACAACAACTTTACACTTAAATTTTCTGTGAGGGGTAACGGAACCTGGAGCAGCAATAACTTGTCCACGCTCAACATCTTCCTTTTTAATCCCTCTAATTAACAACCCAACATTGTCACCAGCTTGACCTTCTCTAAGCTCTTTGTTGAACATCTCAACACCGGTAACCGTCGTTTTTACTGTATCTTTCAAACCAACGATTTCAACTTCTTCACCAACCTTAACAATTCCTTGTTCAACACGACCCGTTACAACTGTTCCCCTACCAGAAATGGAGAAAACATCCTCAACAGGCATTAAGAACGGCTTAGCAGTATCACGCTCTGGGGTTGGGATATGAGAATCAACAGCTTCCATAAGCTTTTCAATTGACTTAGTTCCAATATCAGAAGTATCACCCTCTAAAGCTTTTAATGCAGAACCTCTAACGATAGGAATATCATCACCCTTGAAGCCGTAACTTGTTAAAAGCTCCCTGACTTCTTCCTCAACTAGGTCAATCATATCTGGATCATCTACCATGTCCACTTTATTCAAGAAGACAACAATAGCAGGAACGTTAACCTGCCTTGCCAAAAGTATGTGCTCTCTTGTCTGAGGCATAGGTCCATCAGCTGCAGATACAACCAATATAGCTCCATCCATCTGCGCAGCACCTGTGATCATGTTTTTAACATAGTCAGCGTGACCCGGGCAGTCTACGTGAGCATAATGCCTATTATCCGTTTCATACTCAACATGAGACGCAGCAATTGTAATACCACGCTCTTTTTCCTCTGGAGCGTTATCGATTTGCTCAAACGCCTTGAAATCCGCTCCGCCTTTCTCAGAAAGAACCTTCGTTATAGCAGCAGTTAGCGTCGTTTTACCGTGGTCAACGTGACCAACCGTACCTACGTTACAATGCGGCTTCGTCCTTTCAAATACACCTTTTGCCATGTTCTAACCTTTCTCGTCTCCTGTTATTTTTGTTGACTCACTATCGTCTCTTGAACATTCCCTGGAACCTCTCTGTACACTGCAAATTGCATCGTGTAACTCGCTCTTCCCTTAGTCATGGAACGCAACGACGTCGCGTACCCAAACATCTCTCCAAGAGGAACCTCCGATTCTATAACTTGAACACCTTTTCTCTCCGACATCCCCAGTATCCTACCCCGCCTAGAACTTAAATCTCCCATTACATCACCCATATGTTCCTCTGGAGTAACAACCTCAACACTCATTATCGGCTCCAAAAGAACCGGTTCAGCTTTTCGCATACCATCTTTAAATGCCATGGACGACGCAATTTTAAACGCTAACTCAGATGAGTCGACATCGTGGAAGGAACCATCATACAGAGTAACCTTGACATCCACAACCTGATATCCCGCAATAACACCTGCAGTCATCGCCTCTTTTACACCTTTCTCTGCTCCAGGAATAAACTCCCTAGGGATAACACCACCGGTTATACCATTAACAAATTCAAAACCCTTCCCACGCTCAAGTGGTTCAATTCGCAACCAAACATGCCCGTACTGACCATGTCCACCGGATTGACGGATAAACTTACCCTCAGACTCAACGCACTTCCTAAGCGTCTCCTTGTACGCAACCTGCGGCTTACCAACATCAGCCTCGACCTTATGCTCCCGCAACAAACGGTCGACAATAATCTCTAAGTGAAGCTCGCCCATTCCAGAAATAACCGTCTGACCAGTCTCCTCATCAATCGTAAACCTGAAAGAAGGATCCTCTTGCATAAGCTTCCTAAGTGAGTTAGCCATCTTCTCATAATCACCCTTACCCTTAGGCTCAATAGCAACCTTAATGACCGGCTCAGGACACTCAATAGTTTCAAGCAATAAAGGCTTATCTTGAACACAAAGAGTATCACCAGTACCAACGTCTTTCATGCCAACAATACCTATAATGTCTCCAGCATGAGCCGTCTTTAACTCTTCTCTTTTATTTGAATGAATTTTCAAAAGCCTACTTACGCGCTCTTTTTTACCCTTTGTCGCATTATAAACATAAGAGCCAGCTTCAATAGTCCCAGAGTAAACCCTAGTAAAAGCCAAGGACCCAACAAACGGGTCCATCATAATTTTAAATGCCAATGCGCAAAAAGGCCCTTTTGGATAACATTCTCTAGTTTCAACTTTGTCTGAATCCGGAAGAACACCTTCTATCGCTGGGACATCTAATGGTGAAGGCAAATAATCAACAACCGCATCTAATAAAAGCTGAACACCTTTGTTTTTAAAGGCTGATCCACAAAACATCGGCGTAACCATTTGAGCGACCACACCTTTACGAATCGCAGCTTTTATCTCTTCGATAGAGAGTTCTTCACCGTTCAAATACTTTTCCGCCAAGTCATCATCAAAATCACACGCCGACTCAACAATCGTCTCGCGCATCTCTTCCATCTTATCTTTGTACTCTGCAGGAACATCGACCCACTCAACCTTTGCTCCCTTACTCGATTCGTCAAAGATCGCCATTTTACGGGTCAAAACATCTATTATTCCATTAAAATTTTCTGACTCACCAACCGGGATCTGCATCGGTAAAGGATTACCATTAAGCTTTTCATCTACCTCTTTAACAACGCTAAAAAAATCGGCCCCAACTCGGTCTAACTTGTTAACAAAAGCCATCCGTGGAACCTTATACCTGTCTGCCTGACGCCAAACAGTCTCTGATTGCGGCTCAACTCCGCCTACACCACAAAAAACAGCGACCGTACCGTCTAAAACGCGCAACGATCGCTCTACTTCAATTGTGAAGTCTACGTGCCCGGGGGTATCAATAATATTAATGTGATGATCCTTCCAAAAGCAAGTTGTTGCAGCGGATGTAATTGTTATACCCCGCTCCTGCTCTTGAGCCATCCAGTCCATGACAGCTTCACCTTCATGAACTTCACCAATTTTGTATGAAACACCTGTATAGAAAAGAATACGCTCGGTAACCGTAGTTTTACCAGCGTCAATGTGGGCCATGATCCCTATGTTTCTATAAGATTTTAAATCACTTTTACTCATTTTTCTAAACCTAATTAAAATTACCAAGCATAATGTGAAAATGCACGATTGGCCTCTGCCATCCTGTGTACATCACTCTTCTTCTTAACAGCACTACCTTGACCATCAGCTGCATCCATCAACTCACGTGCCAACCGCTGCTTCATATTTTTATCGCTTCTAGCCTTTGCAGACTTTATTAACCAGCGCAAAGAAAGAGCAAGCGCCCTTCGAGGCCTAACCTCAACAGGAATCTGGTAAATACCGCCACCAACACGTCTAGACTTAACCTCTACACTAGGCCTAATCTGATTTATAGCCTTCTCAAACACCACAAACGCTTTTTCATCTCCCCCCACTTTTTGAGAAATAATATCGAGCGCACCGTAGACTATCGACTGTGCGAGAGCCTTCTTTCCGCGCTCCAAAATCATGTTAATCAACTTTTGGACTACAGGAGACTTGAAGCGAGTGTCAACACCAATGTCTCGAATTAGGTTTACTGATTTACGTCTTGGCATTAGCTAGTTCCTCCTGACTTCCTCTTTACACCGTAAAGAGAACGAGACTGAGACCTACCTTCTACACCAGCTGTGTCAAGCGCTCCACGAACTATGTGATATTTTACACCCGGAAGATCTTTTACCCTACCACCACGAACAAGAACAATCGAGTGCTCCTGTAAGTTGTGCCCCTCACCAGGAATGTAGGCTGTAACCTCTTTCCCGCCCGACAACTTAACCCTAGCCACTTTTCGAAGAGCTGAGTTAGGTTTTTTAGGCGTTACCGTGTAAACACGAACACATACGCCCCTCTTTTGAGGGCACCTGCTTAACGCAGGAGATTTCGTCTTTTTCTTTTCTCTTTTACGTTCAGAACGAATTAGCTGGCTTATCGTTGGCATCCACTAGTCCTAGGTTTTTCATAAAACAATTTAAAAAGAGGCTAAAAAAAGCCTCAAAACGACACAAAAATACAAAAAATCCGATCACGGATTATCTAATTTTACTTGTTTTTGCGATTTTTTCAAGTAAAAAGTGCAAACCTGAAAAAAAGCCCCGACCTTAAATCAGAGCTTTTAAAAAATTCAAGTTTCACTTTAAGTTTCTTTTTTCTTGCCACCTGCCATTAAGTGCCCTTACAAATCCAAGAATCATTTCAAAATCTTTTAGGTATTCAATAATACTCTCTTTTCTACGATCATCAAAAGCCAAAATCGTTAGTCTTAAAACTGACCGATTACTCGCCCAAAACAGAGGGCCTAAACCAATTTCGTTTCCGTATTCTTCAAATAAATACTTTAACATCTCCAAAATTCCTTCGTTACTTTTTTTGAAGAATATAGCCCTTATAATTTGCTCTACAATTTCACCTAGGAAAAATTCTAATTTTCCTAGATTCTTTGTATCTTCGTCAACTACCTCCCATTTAAATGAGGGGTAGTTGACAAAATTACCCCATTTTAATTTGACACATACTATCTCAATACAAACCTATGCTTTTTATTTTTCGCAATACTTATCTCGAAGCTTTCTTAAGTACTCAATAACCTCTCTAATCTCATCAGCTATTAAACCCACCTCAAAATCAAGGTCTCTAAATTCTGGTACATCAAAGTCGTCATACTCATTACCACCACCAATGAACTCATCCAGCTCACGATGACGATCATTGTAAGCCCCATCCAGAAGTTTATAGCTAAGATGGTATTTTACTGCGCTTTCTTCCAATAAAATTTTTAAATCTTCAATTCTGTCCAAACTTTTTATGAGATTTTTCACTATTTTGTTTACATAACAAATCAAAATTTCATCGTCCTTTATTTCGCGAGCCTGAGCAAAAAACTGATTAAAAATTTCAATTTCATACTCATTCCCAAGAATTCCCTCTACAAACAAAGCTTCCAACCAAACAAACAAAATATCCACCCATGGAAATCGGCTACTTAAACTTTTAATCGCTAAAAAAATAATATCGAAACAACCTCTTTTCTGCGCTCCAGATAAAATAATCCACTGAAATTTCTCCTTTATCTCAGATTCAACTCTAGGGCTAAAATTTTTATTAAACTCAGAAACCAAATATTTTAAAAGAAAAAACTCTTCTGCCCATTCAAATTTAGAAAAAATTTCAAATCCCGAACAAGAAGGTTTATTAAACGATCTTACACAACCAAAATCAAGATCCGAATCTTTCAAAATACTATCAATGTGTTCTTTTACTACCCTCAGCTCCCTTTTTTTAATCTGGTCTATGTGAAAACTGAAGCGACTCAAAACGGGCAAAAACCAGTAAAAGATTAACTCCTTAACACTTTCCTCATCAAAATTTTTGAACTTAAGTTTTAGCTCTTTGCAAATACAACTAACCCCCTCTCTAAATTCTCTAACCGTAGACCTTTTAGGCATGTTTTCATCTACCAAACTACAAACGTTTTGACCTGTGCAACGATCTAAAATCTCCGCCTTAATTTGAAATGAAATTGCAAGAACCAAAAACTTTGACTTTTTATCATCATCAAGATTCTCAAAATCTTCACATTGCTTTAAAAATTCTCTCTTTTTTTCTTTGAAAAAATAAACTTCAAACAAATGACGCTCTCTTCTAGCCAGCCTCAAAAAACTAATGAAACTAATCTTGTCTCCATACCCTTCTCTCAGCCCCATTATCTTCTCAAAGTTTTTTCCCGAAATCCCCTGACAGAACCTAACAACACGACAGAACGGCCTGCAAACAAGCGAAATTCCCAAAAATTCATTGTAATTGAGAAAACTTAAAACAATAATAAACGGCCCATCTTTTAAGTTTTGCCCCTCCACAAGCCCTCTCAAACATCCAGACTCGAGCCCTTTCTCGCCATTTTTCTCCATGCCATACATACTTGGCACAAAAGAAAAACAGAATAAAGATACAAATACAAAAAGCTTTTTATTAAGAACATCTTTCATAAAATTACCATTTTTTTAACGATTTTAACGCAATAACCACGACAACCCCTCCCACGAAGCCGTATTGTTGCAGAAATATTACCGGTTGTCAATACAGACCTCAAGAAAGCCAGACAGACCCTCGCATTCTTCGCTATTTTTACATAAAATTCATTTTTTATTGACATAAAACTTTCTTTTATCATAATTATCTCAAGATTGCTTAAAAAGGCTTAATAATACAGGAAAAAACAACTAGAGGAAAAAATGAGAGGCATATTTTTTCGAGAAAAAAGATTTCTGAACGAAACAGATTTTAAAAGTTATCAAGGTCCGCATTTTTGCGGACCTTTTTTTTATGCTTTTGATGATCCCCCACTTTCGCACAAAAACGTCCTTACACATCACCCTTCACGCAGGGGCAAGCGAGTGAATCGTTCTGGCTCGCTCGCTTGCCCAGGACCAAGATAACACAAAACATAAGAAGAAGCCCTGGAGTTTTATCTCCAGGGCTTCTAAGTCTTTAAAGATTTACTTTTTTTAAATCTGTAGCTGTTATTTATTCTCTCTAACAATTACTACCTCTTCCTCTTCCGAAGGCTTAACTGAATCAAGAAATCTAATTACAGCCTCATACTTAGCTATAATATTCATATGCTCTTGCTCTTCAAAGGTATTAAGGGTTGTCTGAGCAATTTTTTCTTGCTCGATTTTAATAAAGTTTTCGGCTGCCTTTTTCAAGCATCCAATATCTCTTTTCGAAAAAGAGCCCTTTTTTATTTTTTCTAAAAATTGCTTCTCATGCTCGAACACCATATCTCCTGTCCTAGCATTCAAAACTAAATCACCGACCTCTTTTTCAAATTTAGCCCTAAAAGCCCTAAGCATTTTTTCTCTTAAAGCCAAAAGCTTTTCTTTTTTAGCCAAAAGCTCCTTATACTTTTGCTGCTTCCTCTTTTCAGCCTCTAGCTTTTCTTCCTCTTCTCTCTTATCAATCTCACCCCACCTCTTAAACTCTTTTTCTTCAAGCGTCTCCTCAGGTTGCCTAACAACAACCACCTCTTCTTCAACAACCCTTTCTGACTTTTCGTTAAGCTCTTCTATTCTTGCATTTATTCTTTCTATAAGTTTCGAAAGAAAATCAATATTTCCTCTAAAACCTTCCGCTCTCAAAATCTGCCCGTCTTCTTCTTCCCATCTCACTTTTTCTTCCAGACTTTCAATCCAATATTCTACAGCCGCTTTCAAATCGATTAACTTACCCTTATTGGCTTTCAAAAATCTTTTTTCGAATTCTTTATCATTAACGATTCCTTCCGCCCAAGAAATTAGCTTTTGCTTGCGCTTAAGCTCTTCTTCAAGCTCTTTCTTTTTCTTTAATTTCATTTGCTCGGCAAGCCTTCTTGCCTCTTCAGCTCTCTGCTCCTCAAGCCTTTTTAAAGCCTGCTTTTCTTCTCGCGCCTTCCTTATTTCATCAGTAGTCTTAATAGGCTTTATAGGCTTTATAGGCTTTAAAAAAAAGTTCATTCTTCTTTCTTCTCTTATTTTTCTTTCTTTCTCATGTCTTTTTTTCTCCAACTCTTCTTTAGTCGGCGGCAATGGTGCTTTTTTAAGTCTTGCACCAGATTCAATATCGGCAATCCTTTCATTCACCTTCTCTAATTCACCTTCAAATTCAAGCACTAGCCC
>Ga0180431_10009802_pt1 | contig 10754 bp, 11 predicted proteins | sample SS_ome_11_FD_132459 | JGI IMG/M metagenome (GOLD analysis project Ga0180431, IMG submission 132459) | Hypersaline lake sediment archaeal communities from the Salton Sea, California, USA - SS_1_MS_1 metaG | ecosystem: Environmental > Aquatic > Non-marine Saline and Alkaline > Hypersaline >...
GGCAGGTATATACTGGCGTTACTTTGCAAGCAAAGCAACGACGAAGGTGCAAAAATAGGTGTAAAAATAGAAAAAATTTAGAATTTAGAAAATTTGGGCCGAATTTCGAAAACTAATTTTTTGCCTGCATACAAATTCGGATCTTCTTTTAACGGAACCCTCAGGCATTTTTTAATTATTTTTTATTTTTTATTTTTCTTTAACGCAACCCTTAACTAAATTTTTTTGAAAATTCGGTTCGCATCAATGACCTTTTTAGCCATAAATCAGCCTGGGGCGCTCGGTGCAGCTCATCGGATGGCTCGTCGTTTTTTGGGTCGGGACTCAGTTCGAGCTACAGAAGCCGAGCTTTATTTTGCGATGCGAGTCAACCCGTTTCGTCGTACAAAGGGTGTACCGATAAACTTTCAGGGACAGACAATAGGTCCCGAAATGGACATTGTAGCATTTTTACCAACAGATTCGCCACAAGTAAATCGTTGGCGGGGCCGAACTGAGCGAGTGATAGGCACATTACATGGCCGCACACGGGGCGCCCGAGACATTATTGAAAGTGTAACTCAACCTTGGGAAGAACCTACAGCTCAGCGGGAACGGGAATTAAGAGAGGAATTTCCCGAGGTGCATGTACCAGTTCAAGCTTTGTATCAACGGTTTGAGTTAACACCTGTTCAGAACCATTGGGGTGGGGAAGGAGCTTTTTTTTCTAGAGCTTTTGCCTATTATCATGAACAAAATGCTGAGACAGATTTCAGTCATTTGATTTTGAGACTAAATTTTGTAGACAGAATGTTGCATATGAATGGGTCAGTGGATTTTGGAGCTTTAACTCGCACTCTGAACACTAATTTGTCGGTGACTCGGCCCAGCTTAGGTGTTGTGACTAGTTTTGAACACAATGTTTTGTCAGCCACACTTTATGATGAAAATAATGCTGTTGATCCTCATCAATACAATTGGCAACTTGATTGGGCTTACCCACCATTTGTGAATGAACAAGGGTTCACACCGGATTTTTCATTCAGTCCTAATATGCAGCCCTATATAGAGGGTATGTGTCGATTGTACACAACACTTGTGGGTAATGTAGGCTCAGGTTGGGCTTTTTTGGGAATGGGTGTGTACATAGGGGCTGTTAAAATGACGCCAAACGGTAATTTGACAAATGTTCAAAATCCCCAAAATGAACGAGATATTCGGCCAACTTGTGAATTTTTTTTGACAGTCAGATTGAGTAGGCATCCAGTAATTGCAATTGTCAATGTGTTAATCATGTTCATGAGATTTTGGGCCGAGTTACGAATTGTGCTACAAGAAGGTGATCGCTACAACCCATTTGATAACCGAATTCAGCCTCAAGAAGGATTTGTGATTAAATTTGTGAGAGTGACCCAAAATCCGCCTGTAGACATAAATGCTACAGCTATTCGAGCCGGGTCATTTGATACAGTGAGAAATGTTGGCCTGCTTTATCGACACGCGCCCTGTTGGTTAGTTCAGACAATGTACACCAAATTTTGGAAATTGGTACGGGAGAAAGGTAAAGTGTTGTACTCACCCAAAGCTGAAGAGAACTGTTTGTTTTTAGCATATTATCATGCTAGATTGAAGAAACATCCGGTGAATCTCACAGCTAATGAGCGCAATCGACTACACACTCGAGCTCGGGGACGAGCTTTCCATTACAATCGTTGGTGGCAGACTTTAGAGGACCCAGGTTACGAGATCAAGTCTGTGGCTTCTTATATCGATTATTTGACTCAATCACCTAGACGGGAAAACATAAGATTTTATGATTTTCGGGCTAATTGTGTGGCTGAGTTGCTGAGAGACGATTTTGATGATCAAAATATCATCAATGTAGCTGTATCGTTTGGTCACGCGTACGCTTTTGTGGATCCACCCGATTGGTCAATTGTGCCTTTAAATTTGAGACCCTCTTTAAAGCGTAAATATCCACATTTACCCCCACCTATCGAAATTGAAGAAGAGTCTTTGGGTGTTTTCAAACGAAAAAATAATTTATCTCAAAGTTATCGTTTAGCTGTATTAGATTTAGAAACAACTAATACAGGCACTCTCTACGCTACAGGATTTTACCCCTTAGGGGTGAAGGCCCGATTAGGTGTTTTTTCAGAAGATGAACTTGATCGGTGCGAAATTTTTCCAGGCTCGACCAGTCTACAGCAATTTTTTAATTGGGCTTTGAATAATTTAGACAGAGGGCCTCGACATCTTATTTTCGCGCATTTTGGTGGGGGGTTCGATTTTTTGTATTACGTCCGGGAAGCTATCGCCTACGAAAAAACTGGACAAATTGTGAATTATTTTTCGAAATGTGTGGAAGTTCAAGGTAGTGTTATCAAATTAAGACATGTGCTGCGTCGGCCTCATGACAAACAAATTCGTGGGCAGTACTTGAATATTTATTTGAGAGACTCTTTACCGCTTTTGAAATCGAGTTTGGGCAAACTAAGTCAGGCTTATCAACCTAAATTCCCCAAACTACCGGACCTAATTCATCATGAGGATGTTTCGGATCAAAATTGGGTAGAGGTGTTTGAAGGTGATGGTGAACGATATTTGAAACATGATTTGTTGTCTTTAGCGGAAATTTTAATGATTTTCGCTAAACAGATTCAAAAGCTTTTCAATATTGATCCTTTACCTTTATTAACATTATCATCTTTATCTCGAACGATTTTTTTGGAGAAATATTATTTTCCAGAAGTCTACCCACTTTGTCAATTACCTATTTTGTTCGAAGCTATTTTGCGCAAAGCCTATTTTGGTGGACGAGTCGAGGCTCATAATTTAGGTGTGTTAACTGGACCTGTGTATTATTTTGACGTAACTTCAGAATATCCGTACACAATGCTCTTCGATTTACCTTACGGAGCTCCACGACACATCACGAATACTTACGAATTGGGCCGAGGTATTCCTTATGGGTTATTAAAAGTGAAGATTGTCGGCGGTTGGCGAAATGCACCAAATGTCTTCCCTGTTCGAGGGCCGGATGGACTTATTTTTCCATATTTTGAGGAACCCTACGAAATGTACGTTTGGTCTGAGGAAGTAAGTTTTTGTTTAGCAAGAGATTTTCCGTATCAATTTGAAATTTTAGAAGCTTGGGAGTTTCAAAAAGCTTCGTATTATCAACATTGCATTCGGGATCTATATCAAATTAAACGGACGGCTAAGGATCCCGTTCAACGATTGCTTGGAAAATTATTGTGTAATTCAGCTTACGGAATTTGGGGGATGAAAAAATCTAATGTTGATAAAATTCAAATACTCACAGCTACTCGTACTAATCCGAATCCTTTAATGAAGTACATTGAGACCATGACATTGAAGAAAAATGCGGTCATGAGCGCAACTCATTTCATGAAAGTGACTACACACATGTCCGGGTCGGTCACCTATTTACCGATAGCTGTAGCTGTTACAGCCAAAGCCCGAATTCATCTTTATTCACTCATGTACGATGTTATTCAAGCTGGAGGACGCATTTATTACACAGATACTGATTCGATCATTACAAATATTGACATTAGAGATCCGCAATACGGTATCAACAGTTGGACTACTAATCCTTCGGCTTTGGGGCATGTGAAGGTCGAATTTGATGAAGGCCCAGCTTATCGGGATGAAGTGATTTTATTAGGCGCTAAAATGTACGCTTTTCCGGGGGGTGAGGATTTTAAACCTAAACTCACTTTGAAAGGCTTTTATCGGGGATTCACTTGGGGCAGCAAAACTTATGATGAAGCTACCAAAGTAGTTAGTTTAACCAATCCCACTAAAATTATCAGTCGAGGTGGAGAGAAGATCACTTATGAAGATTTTAGACTAATGGCTCAAGGTTGGACTGTTGAGCACGAAGTGACTCGATTAGTTTCGAAAACTCGAGGTTGGATCGATCAAGTCTGTGAGGTAGGTTCTGAGAAACGGATTATTAGACTCAAAATGAATTACAAAAAAGGTCGAGTTGATTTTAATGATGGCTTTGTACACCCTTGGGTCTGGAATGGTGAAAAATTCATTTAAATCAATAAAGTTCAGGTCCACGTCTTCTTCGGACATTGATTTCGCCACGTGTTGGAGGTAATTGACCCCCAGTTCTCGGGTATTGGATAGGAGCATGCTGACGCATTCGGCTCATAAATTGTTGCCCAGCTTCTCGAATGTAAGGCATTGCTCGTCGAGTAAACTGATGGAGACGTTGGTAAGGGACTCGTGGAGGCATAGAGCCGATTTCAGTAAGTCGGGCGCGTTTAGCCGGATGCATGATATGTGTGTCAAGGTCTTGCCAATGGCGTCTGGCTCTGGCCCAAGATTGATGCACTTTAGACCTCAATTGTCCAGCGAATTTTCGACCTTTTCGTTCTCCAGCTTTAGCTACATCATGGATTGTGTCTAAACCTGATGCGATAGGCCTAGCTAAGGGGACTCCCAAATTGTCGGCCGTGTGGGCAACATGTTGAGCAAGAGAAAAAACTGGTTTCAAAGGACCAGAAACAATTTTATGTACGGTTGACCCAATTACAGGTATTTTACCTAAAGCTTTGGCTCCAATTTTCAGTAAACCGTCAAAAAGCCCCATAATTAAAACTTAAAATATTAGCAGAAAAAAGAAAAAATGAACTTTAATCTTCAATTTTGATCTCACCACCAATAATGGTCACAATCACATCCCACACAAAGAACACAAATAATCTTGTAGCATTGAATTCATTGGTAGCCTGAGCTGGTGGGTCTGGTCTTTGCGAAGTTTTGTAAGTCAGTTCGAAGACGATATCATAACGTTCTGTATCGATTCCTGAAACAATTGTGCCAATTTGATCCAGTTTGTCAAAAACAGCCGCCGGGTAAATTCGTTTGATATCATTAGGAGCGGCGATGAAAGTTCCAGCTAATTGAATTATATCAGCATCATAATCAGCCACACCTTCGGTTGCATTGCCAATTGCGTCTTGTCGATGAAAATACTTTTGATATTGAAAGTACATTTCAATAGGTGTTTTGAGAGTTTCTTTGAAAGGGAACGGCTGGCCGCCCAATGAAAAACCGTAATTTGTGTACGGGTGATCAACTTCTGAACTGAGCATAACACGTTTTGCACCTGTGTTGTTAGCTGGTCGACCAGCTGAAAACATTGCAAGAAATTTCTTCATTGAGGTCTTTTTTAAATCATAAACAAAGCGGTCTGTTCTGACAGGTGTCAAAGGGGTCAATTCTTCAACTCGACTAAAAGCTGTATGTGCATGGAAACGGAAAGCCTGATCAGACAAATTCCCTCCAGAAGTAGCTGTCAAACCATCAGCTAAAAAATAAATGTCTGTGACTTGATAACTGACCAGAGCTGCATTGTTGGCAGCGAAAATCCAATCCAAAGGGTTAACTAATTCTAGTCGTAAAACTAATTCTTCAGCAATATTGTAAATAGGCACGTAGCCCGCATTTTGAAAAATTGTGATGAGGGGGATGCGCATTGTTCGTTCTTCCACACCTTTTGTGTTGTCAAATGTTTGATCCATAGCTTTACTCATATAGGCATCGGACATGTTGAGGTCATGATGGCCATGCCCCATCACATTCAGCCAAACATATCGGCCATAATTGTCAATGTCTTCCACATCAGTGGTTCCCGCGCGGAGTTGGTATCTTTGAATCAACCCAGCTGCACCAAAAGCTAATTTGTAAGTAGGGACTCCAGCTCCCTGAGCGGTGGACATTGTGAAAACAAGCATTGACCCTTCAAAATTAATGTAATCTAAACCTTGTCCCACAAGTGGAATTTCAATTGTGTTCCCATGAGTCCAATTGTCTCGAACATTCTTTGGCCGAATTTTAATGTATTGTCTCAAATGATTTTTGAAAACAACCACTTCGCGGGCATTTTGCTGGACAGCTTTTAGATCGAAGATACCTTTTGTTTGCATAGCGCTCTGAAAAAACACAAAAACCTAAAATTAGAAGGCGAAGAAAAAAATGATTTTATTTTCGGTTGGCTCCCAAAGCCACACTAGGCGATTTGGGTAAATGTGCTTGAGCATGATCGCACCCAAAATTATGTTTTTGAGTAAAACCGCTTTGGATAGTGGGCATCGTTCTTCGAGAGATGGTCGGAGCCCGAGCTATTTTTCCAGCTTTAGCCACTCCAAAACCCATTGATTTATGTTCAGAAGCGTGACTCGACATGAATGTGGGGATAATCAAAATAGGTGTGCGAGAAAAAAATGAAAATCATTTTTTCTTCTCCACAAATTCGACCATGTTAGTCCTTATTGATTCTAAAGCTTTTACCTACGACGAATTGTCCTTAGCCCAAATTGATGCCAATGGTTACACAGGAGTAGCGATTGGCTTGAATGACCAAGTGTCATTGGTAAGGTCCATTCATTTACGGAAAGCTATTATTTCAGCAAATCAGTCCTTAATTGTAGGCAAGTACAATGAACTTGTTGATTTTTGGGACTGTGGCACAGGTACTACCACTAAGTACCAAATTATTCTTGACAACAACACAACTGATTTAGCTACTTTAGCGACAGATTTATCAAACAAAATGACAGCAGCAGACGCCAGTGGAGCTTGGACTTGGGCCTACAACCCTAATCAACGACGATTTACTGTCACTACTACCGGTGGAAATGTCCGACTTGATCTGACAGGTAACCCTCTAGCCTACATTTTAGGTTGGTTACCTGATTCAGATATCCATTATGTTAGTCCGATAGCTTTGGCTAAATCCAATGCTTTTGCCGAACGGAGTGTGCTCTATCTCACTTTTGATGAGATTGAAATGAGTCAAAATGTCAAAGTGAATGCTTTGGATGTACCTAATGTTTTTTGCACAATTCCTTTAGAAGGAGTAGGCAAAGACCCCTTCAGTGTGCCGGCCACAAATTTAATGTTGCCAGCCCCTTTCAATATTTACCAACCTGTACCTCGAGAAACCATTACTGTCCGAGAAGCTGGACTTAGCTTCAATCATTTAACACCTAGATTTTATGTGATGTGCGGTACCCGCCTCATTCCTTACAACCTTGACAGCACACATTTCACATTGGAACTATTTGTGCAAACATCTCAAACACGAGAAGCTGTTGCTGATGACTCTCAATATTATTAAAATCTGAGAGGTCGGCCAAAGCCATCAGTCAACTCCTCCTGATATTCAATAAAATCTGAAGGAGCCGATCTTTTTCGACTTTTCCGAATTTCTCTCTCCAATTTGATTTTTCGTTTGTACTTTTGAGCCCGGCTTTTCCATTTCACATAACGTAATTCAGCTTTGCCTAATCGACCAGTAAGCTCGGCTAAATCTTGTTCAGGTTTAAAAGCTGGGGGTAAATCTTCTGCCATTACCACATCATCTTCTCGTTTCGTCGTCGATTTGTTCTGGCGGGCATTGTCGCTGCCGGTTGACTCGAATTCGAGAAACGGGGTGGTCTGTTCAATCGGCTGTGCTTGTCCCAATGAAATGGATCTTTCTCGTTCAGTAGAATCGCTTTCTTCGGAATAGTATCCGTCATCAACTTCCGGTCTATCAGTTGTGGAATTATAATAGGAAATGTATTGATTCATGAACGTAAAATCAGTGAAATTAGGTGTGGGAAAAAAATGAAAAAATGAACTAACCTGGTAGATGTGTGATTTTAGGATCATAACGATGATAAACGGGGTCCCGCTCATTTAATGGTTCCGACGTCACAAATTCATCAGTTTTAATCTTAAATCGACGTAATGATCGAGGCTGACTTGCATCCCCTCCCCAAAATTGGGATTTTCGATTTTTCCCATGATACAAATAATTTTCACTTGTGAATACTTTGGCATGAGGTAATTCTTTATTCCAAGGTCCCATAACACCTTTTAATTTCCGTAAATTCTCATTAAGAATCAAATTTTTGTAGGCGTCAGCTTGCTGCTGTTTCTCACTCAAACCTAGTAGTTTGGCATGCATTGTAGCTGTTCGTTTGTTAACATTATTTATCGGTACAGAATACGGACCCATTTTCACTTGAACATCTTCAAAAGTAGCTGGTCGAGATAAGGGTAAACGTTCTTCAGCCATAATTTCATCCATTGTAGCTCTAGGTGGCGGATTAGCTGGAGGTTGCCACATAGGGGGTGGTTGAGGCATAACCGGCCCGGGTCGAATTGGAGGTCCAGCTGGGGGTTGTCGAGGCTGCATCCATGGAGGTAAGGCGTGCCCTTGTCTTTGTAGCATCTGTAATCGAGCTAAATAGCGTCGTTGTCGTCCAATCATGTGTCGTTCCATAGCTCTAATAGTTCGAGCTCTTTTTGCCCTATCAGCCCCGGACGCCCAGTGAGTTGTTGCGAAGTCTCTTACAGCTGTCCGGTGCATTTGTTGGACTTCACTTAAAGGGAACGTTGACAGATGCCTGTCTAGTGTTAGTCCTCGAGTAGCTCTGCGCTTTTTTGGTTGACCTTTTACAGCTTGCATGAACTTTCTTTTAAATTTTCGTCCAGCTGGTGAGGCTAGCCAACCTTTTTCTTTTTCTAGCTGCTGAACATCCTCAGGTCTTCGAAACGTAGGCTGAGGGGTTCTTGGGGGAGACGGTCTACGTCGACGTCTTCTTTCTCTGGGAGGGCTTCCTTCTTCAATTTCGATAGAAGTCATACTCACAAAAAACGGGAACCTAAAATAACAGAAAAACAAAAAAATGAAACCGTAATCAATTTAAAGTTCATTAAATTTAAATTCCTGTTTTTGATCAAAAAAACGTCTGCCCCCATGCTTATGATCTTTTACAATTGTCATGTACCCCCATGGTTTCTCCAAAATTGTTCTCAGCACTCTGGAAAAAACTTTAAAATTTTGAAATCCGGCCCAATTTTTCCAAGCTAATCGAGCTTCCTCACGACTATCCAATCCGACAATGTTGATAATATCGGCATTATCCCTCAACACTTTAGTGATGTCGGCTATACGTTGACCTGTGTACATAATTTTGATACATTTTTGTCGAGCTGTAACGACTAATTTAGCCCAGTATGAATCACCGGTCAAAAATCGAAGCTCTCTCTCATGTCCCGCATCATCTAAAATGACTACAATGAAACAACGTTTAGCTCGTTTCTTTTTCCGATTATTAAAAATTGTGTTCCAAGCTTTTTGCAAAGCGTCTTCATCGACTCGAGGGGAGTAGAATAAAATTTTTTTCTTAATCAGATTAAAATACTCGGGTTGATCATTCGCTGTAGGACTTAACACAATGAAACGTGTATTTTTGTGCCGCTTCATGATTTCTTTGATTCGTTCAAACATGAGGAAAGTCTTCCCCGTCCCTGAAGGCCCAATGAAAAGTTCCCGACTCATGAAAAAAATGTTAAAAAAGTGTAAAACAAAAAATGAGTAGAGACACATTTTACTTTTGATGGGTGACAAAATCTCCAACTGCGGGGTGAGATTGATAAAATCGAACCCTCCTTTTGTGCTGCAACCATTGTTCCTTGGTTACTCGAGCTTTAATTTTTGAAGTGAATTGACGAGGTATCGGCCTCATTAGCCCATTAACTCTGATACCTGATACAGCTAACTCCACAATTCGGGCTTCCAAAACCTCTAAGTGTGTTTCATCCATTGTTGGACCATCATGTAAATGTGCTCGCAATAGGCATCGTAAGCGTGACGCCAAGAAGGGTTGAAATTTACGGGTCGAGGTCCGAGAATCATGCTCCAAAATCTTCTCGCTTGCCGAAGTCATTACCCTTTAAATGAGTTTGACCCACTCCTTTTCCCAATTCCGAATGAGTCGCTTCGATTGATTAATTTGATCCAAAACTTTGCGCAAACTTAATTGGTCTCCACTGTCTTTGAGTCGTCGATATTCTGTCCAAAGTGTTTGAAGTACGTCCCCTTCGGCAACTAAAAGAGTCCTCAAGTGCTTTATACGAGTTTCGCGCCACGGAATTCTAGCTTGAGGTTCTACTTGAGCTAAAGTGGAGTTAGGAGGGAGAGAAGCCTGCTTGTGAAGATTTTGACTTGGTTGAAAATTCATGAACACAAAAAAACTTGAAAAAAGCAAAGATATTTATTGAAAAAAAGTGAAGTAAATGGGTCTCTCGATGGCTCTTAAAGGTTTTCCTCGATTGCCACAGTCTGCATCATGTCCGTATCCTTCAAAGCTAGCTTCTTCACTTCACGCCAGAGCCGACATTTCTCGCTTTTGAGCAACCTTGACCTCAAGTCCTTCAATTTCAATTGAGTCGCAACAATCTCCCCCGACACACGATTCTGATTCCTCACTGCGTTTCTCAATTGCATTTTGAACCTACGTTTTTCCATCCCGTAGGTGAACCCCATTTGCTCCTTTGCAGGCATTTTCTCAATCTCTTTCAAAGCCCGCTGATAGAACTCAATCCACAAGATCAGCGACTTCTCAATGCCTTTATTCTTCTCCCATTGTTGGTGAAGACCCAAATAATCCTGAAGAACCTGTTCGTTTGTGTTTTCTGTGTCAGACATAAAAAGACAAAAAAGACTTAAAAAGAAAAAAAGGAAGAAATGTAAAAAGAAAGGACAGGCGTTAAAATGGAGTGAAGTGAAAAAAATGATGAGGGGTTCCGTTTTTTTGCCATTTTGATTCGCAGGCAAAAAGTTAGTTTTCGAAATTCGGCCCAAATTTTCTAAATTCTAAATTTTTTCTATTTTTACACCTATTTTTGCACCTTCGTCGTTGCTTTGCTTGCAAAGTAACGCCAGTATATACCTGCCC
>Ga0180431_10009806_pt1 | contig 10752 bp, 6 predicted proteins | sample SS_ome_11_FD_132459 | JGI IMG/M metagenome (GOLD analysis project Ga0180431, IMG submission 132459) | Hypersaline lake sediment archaeal communities from the Salton Sea, California, USA - SS_1_MS_1 metaG | ecosystem: Environmental > Aquatic > Non-marine Saline and Alkaline > Hypersaline >...
CAACCGGCAACAGCGTGACTCTTTTCGTCAAGCCTTACCAGATCGTCACCCTACGGTTGGTACCGGCTGATTTCTCACTCGTTGAGGATGAAAACGAGATACCGGAATAGGGCGAGGGTGATTATTTACCTGTTCCTGCTGGATGACAATCCAGCAGCTTTGTGGAGGCTAAACGGGTTTGATTCTGTCTTCAGCAGCGGATTTTCATCCGCTGCGGGCACGAGGTGAATAATTACGGGCGAGGATACAGTGTGATCGAAAGTCTTTTGGACCCTCTCGGTGGAGGTGCTTGAACAGAAGTTCAGGCCTTGACAAGTGATAGACGGCGTATATGATACGTTCAAGACCAGAGAGAGGGGCAATGGATGAGTGACTGGGTGGTGGGTGTGGATTTAGGGGCTACGAAAATCGCTCTGGGTCTGATCGACCCCGGGGATCAAATTGTGGCCTATCGTCGAATGCCCACAAATGCGGACAAGGGCCCAGGGGCGGTGGTGGAGCGGATCGCCCGGAGCGTTGCTGAGCTCGAAAGGGATCTGCCTGAGAGGAAGCGGGTCGTGGCGCTGGGCATCTGTAGCCCTGGGCCGGTCGATCATCGAGCGGGGAAGCTGGTGAACCCGCCCAACCTGCCGGGATTGCATCACGCTCCCCTGCGACGTATGCTGGCCGAGCGTTTGGGTTTGCCTGTGAGCTTGGAGCACGATGCCAAGGCGGCCGCTTTGGGCGAGTTCTATTACGGCGCTGGCCGCGGTGAACGGAGCATGGTATATATCGTCGTTGGCACCGGCGTCGGCGCCGCGATTATCGCCGATGGTCAGTTGTATCGCGGTGAGTATAACTCCGCCGGAGAGGTGGGGCACATTACACTGGACCGGCAGGGCGAGTTGTGCTCCTGTGGGTCCAGGGGCTGTGTGGAGACATATACGTCCGGACCCTGGTTGGCGCGCCGTTACCAGCGCGCTCTCGACCGGGAGGAGGATGAGCCCCCTCTCCTGCGAGCGGGGGAGGGGCGGGCTGGGGGCCAGTCAGCCGTCACCGGGGAGCTGGTTGCTCACTTGGCTGAGCAGGGGGACGCGCTGGCTATGCAGGTCATGACGGAAGCTGGCGAGGCGCTGGGCGTTGCTGTGGCTTCTATGGCCATGATTCTTGACATTGGTTTGTACATCGTGGGCGGGAGCGTGTCGAAAGCTGGGGACTTATTGCTTGAGCCAGCTCGAAGGACCGTACCGAGTTGTTCCTACCCATCTGTAGCCTCTCATGTGCGCATCGTCGCCGCCGTCCTGGGCGACGACGGGCCAATTCTGGGCTGCGGTTGGTTGGCCCGCCAGGCTCAGCGGCAGGATAGCTTGGCAACGCAGTAGCGTCGGTCTGAGCCGGGACGTATGGATTCGGTGTATGGGCCTGGGCGCCCGGCAAGTGCTTCCCTGTTCTTGAATACGTGGGTTTGTCTGGGCGTCCTCTCGTCATCACCGATGAGCCCAGCTGAGATACGAAGAGGTGCACAATGCAATGTAAGTGTGAACTTTCGTTCACCCGGAAACGAAGCGGCCTTACATCTCGGGAGCGTGTCATGAGGGCCGTGAACCACCGCGAACCGGATCGCGTGCCCATTGACTTGGGCGGTCACCGTTCTTCGGGTATTATGGCCATCGCGTACAACAAATTGAAGCAATATCTGGGCATCGAGACGGGCGACATTTACGTCTACGACTTCGTTCAGCAGTTGGCTATCGTTGAGCCCGAGGTGCTGGACCGCTTTGGCGTGGACACGATCGAACTGGGCCGGGGATTCGCTCTCAGGCCGGAGGCGTGGCGCGATTGGGAGCTCCCTGACGGCACGCCGTGTAAGATTCCTGCGTTCATACGTCCTGTCAAGGTCGACGACGATTGGCACGTCTACCACGAGGACGGCACCCTCATCGCGATTCAGAAGGAGGGATGTCTGTATTTCGAGCAGACGTGCTTTCCTCTGGCTGACAGCGATGATGCATCGTTTGACGATCTGGACACCCCGTTGAAAAAGGTGATGTGGGTCTCTCTGGGAACGGCTCCCGCTCCCATCGGTTACGATGAAGAGGGGCTGAAGCAACTGGCGGCTGGAGCCAAGGCCCTGCGGGAGTCCACGGACAGGGCGATTATCGGGCTGTTTGGTGGCAACATAAACGAGATACCGCAGTTTCTCTTTGGCATGGCCAACTTTTTCGTGCTTCTGGCTGGGGAACCGGCGCGTGCTCACCGCCTTCTGGATAGGCTGGTGGAGATACACCTGGAGAATCTGGAGAAATTCCTTTCTGCTGTGGGGCCGTACATTGACATCATTCTGTTCGGTGACGACCTGGGGATGCAGACGGGTCCGCAAATCTCGCCGCGCATGTACCGGGAGTTTCTCCACCCCCGGTACAAACTGATGTGGGGGACGGCCAAGGAACTGGCTGACGTCAAGGTGATGCTCCATTGCTGCGGTGGCATTTACCCATTGTTAGGGGGGCTGATTGAGGCCGGCCTGGATATTATCCAGCCTGTCCAGACTACTGCCCGGGACATGGAGCCAGAGCGGCTTAAGCGGGAGTTTGGTCAGGACATCTGCCTGTGGGGTGGAGGGTGTAACACCCAGGAGGTTCTGCCGAGAGGCACGCCCGAGGAGGTGGCCCAGGACGTGCGTCGGCGCGTGAGTGTTCTGGCCCCGGGTGGAGGGTTCGTCTTTCAACAGATTCACAACATTATGGCGGACGTGCCGCCTGAGAACATCGTGGCTATGCTTGATGCCGTGCCAGAGGTATACTTGTGAACTCTAGAGAACGTGTTCTGACGGCCCTTAGCCACCAGGAGCCCGATCGGGTCCCCGTTGATCTGGACGGCATGGCTTCCACCGGCATCATGGCCGTGGCCTACAATCGCTTGAAAGCCTATCTGGGTCTGACGGGTGGTGAGACGAAGATGTACGACGTCGGCCAGCAGTTGGCCCACCCAGAGCCCCCTGTCTTGGAGCGATTCGGGGTGGATGTTCTCCCTTTGCCGCGCGCATCAGGTGGCCTCGATCCCGCCAATCCGACGTGGAGGTCTTGGACGCTGCCAGACGGCTCGCCGGCCCTGGTTCCATCTGGCTTCGACCCGGTACAGGACGGGCGCGGGGACTGGCTCATCACGGACGACGAAGGACATGTTCTATCCCGCATGCCGGCTGGGGGGCTATACTTCGATCGGGTGTACCATCCGTTGGCGGATGCGACTACAGTCGCCCAGATCGAGGCCTTTGAGCTGCCGAATATCTCCGATGAGGAGCTGGCGTGGCTGCGGCGCGAGGCGCAACGGTTGTACGAGACCACTGACAAGGCGATTATGGGCCACTTTGGCGGCAATATCCTGGAAAGTGCTCAGGGCCTGCGGGGGTGGGATCGCTTCATGATGGATATGGCGCTGAAACCTGAGTTGGCCCAGGCCCTGACCCACAAGCTGGCTGCTCACTACGTGGCCAATCTGCCGCGTTACCTCGACGCCGTGGGGGAATACGTCCAGATCATCCAGATGGGCGACGACCTGGGCACGCAGCGCGGGCCGCAGATGTCTCCCCACATGTATCGGCGGTTTATCAAGCCATGTCACCGGCAGGTATATGAATACGTCAAGGCCCACAGTGACCTCTATATCTTCTTGCACACCTGCGGCAGCATTTATAAGTTGATCCCGGACCTCATCGAGGTGGGTGTGGATATCCTGAACCCGGTGCAGATCTCAGCCAGGGATATGGAACCCCGGCGTCTGAAGCGCGAGTTTGGTCGGGACGTCACTTTCTGGGGAGGCGGAGCGAATACGCAGCACGTATTGCCCCATGCCACGCCGGCGGAAGTTCGAGAGCACGTGCGGGAATTGATCGAGATCTTCGCCCCTGGCGGCGGCTACGTCTTCTGTCAGGTCCATAACATCCAGGCCAACGTGCCGCCTGAGAACGTGGTGGCGATGTTCGAGGCAGCTCTGGAGTTTGGGCGCTACTCGTGATATCAAATTCCCGCCAATGTCTCAATTGATACGTTGAGCTCCCCGTGTTTCTGCGGTGGAAATACAAGTCCTTACGGGGAAGTCAGAGGGTGGATTTGAACAATTCAGACTCGACGGTGCGGGAGTTTCTCCCGCTCATTGCCCTGTTCTTGGTTCCCATCCTGTTGTTTGTGGTCGTCTTTCAGGTCGTACCATACGTGCGCGACAGGTTCTCCTCGTGTCCGCCGAACTGTAAAGGGGCTGATTTCCCAGCGGCCGATCTGCGACATGCCAACTTCGAGGAAGCGGATCTGAGCCTGGCTAACCTGAACCAGGCCAACCTGGAGAAGGCGAACCTGCAGGAAGCGAACCTGTTTTTCACCCAGTTGAAGGGGGCCGATCTGCAGGGATCCGATCTGAGAGAGGCCAGCCTCCGCGGCGCTTTTCTGTTTGAGGCCGATCTGCGGGGTGCTGATCTGCGCCGGGCTGATTTGCGGGGCGCCAGGTCGCGGAAGGCCGACCTGCGCGGGGCGGATCTGCGCGAGGCGGACCTGGAGCGCGCTGAGTTGGAAGGGGCCAATTTGCGCGGCGCCCTGCTGGATGATACGACCAAGATTGACCCTCGATGGCGGCTGGTCTGGGAAATTGTCAACCAGCGAGGAGCAGGCCGTGATTTGATGGACAGCGATCTGCGGGGCGCGGATCTCAGTGGCGCCGATCTGCGGGGGGCCGACCTGCGCCGGGCCAACCTGAGGAGCGCCGACTTTAGGGGGGGCGACTTGACTGGCGCTGACCTGGGTGGCGCTGACCTGCGTGGAACGCTCCTGGACGATACGACGGGAATTGATGCCAAGTGGCTATTGGTGTGGCAGATCGTGAACCAGGTGGTGCCCGGGCGGGACCTGGCGGGGCTCGACCTGCGCAATGCGAATCTGGACCAAGCGTATCTGCGTGGAGCCAACCTGGCTGGGGTCGATTTGAGTGGGGCGAGGCTGGTTGAGGCCGATCTGCGTCGAGCCGATTTGACGGAGGCCGACTTGCGCCGAGCCGATTTGACCGAGGCCAGCCTGCGTCAGGCTGACTTGCAGGGTGCCGATATAAGGGGAGCTGACTTGGGCGGCGTCGATCTGAATGGAGTCAATCTGCGTCGGGCTCGCCTGGATGGGACAACTGCGATTTCCGACCTGGGACGACTGACCTGGGAGATTCTCAACGACGGCGGGGCGGGGCGAGACCTGAGTCACGTTTTTCTGGATGGGGCCTATCTGGCGGAGGCCGACCTGCGCGGAGCGACCCTGGAGGGGGCTGAGCTGCGCGGGGCGAACCTGGCGGGAGCCGACCTGCGCGGGGCGATTCTGGATCAAGCGGACCTGGATGGCGCCAGGCTAGTCGGGGCGAACCTCCGTGGCGCCAGCTTACGCCAGGCCAGTCTGTGTAGGGCGGATCTACAGGAGGCCGACCTAGAGGGGGCTGATCTGGAGGGGGCCAGACTTCAAGAAGCCACCTTGCCCGACGGCACAGTCCACGACTGAAAGAGCCGGGCGACTTTGTCGCCCGGCTCACGCTTTTGGGTGAACGCAGTTCAGGGTGAACGCAGTTCACACCTACGCTGGTGCCGGAGCCGGGGGCATGTCCAGGCTGGGTTTACGTCGCTCAGAGGGAGGCTGGGCGGCGGGCTGCTTGGCACCGGACACAGGCGGCGGGCTCGCCGAGGTGTCCGGTTCCTGCTCGGAGGTGCCCTCGAACAAAGCCACGAACTCGTCGGCGTTTAGGGTCTCGGTCTCTATCAGCCGCTGGGCGATCCGGTCTAGCTGTTCACGGTAGCGGGTCAGGGCATCCCGAGCTCGATCGTGCGCCTCTTGCACGATTCGGCGTACCTCGTTGTCGATTTCCTGGGCCACCGCTTCGCTGTAATCCCGCTGCTCGCCAATCTCCTTGCCCAGGAAGACCAGTTCCTCTTTTTGGCCGAAAGTCATCGGCCCCAGCTTGTCGCTCATCCCGTAACGTGTCACCATGGAGCGGGCCAATTCTGTCACCCGTTCCAGATCGTTGGAGGCTCCCGTCGTGACGTCTCCGAAGACCAACTCCTCGGCCGTCCGGCCACCGAGCGCGTATGCCAGGTCGTCCTTGAGCTTGGTCTTGCTCAGCATACGTCGATCCTCCTCCGGCAAGGCGATGGTGTAGCCAGCAGCCATCCCGCGGGCTACGATGGAGACCTTGTGAACCGGGTCGCACTCAGGTAGCACGTGGGACACCAGCGCGTGGCCGGCCTCATGGTATGCTGTGATGCGTTTTTCCTCTTCAGATATCAGGCGGCTCTTGCGTTCTGGACCGGCGATCACGCGCTCGACCGATTCCTGGAACTCATCCATCTCGATCACTTTCTTGTTGCGACGGGCTGCCAGGATCGCGGCCTCGTTGACCAGATTCTCAATGTCGGCTCCCACAAATCCGGGGGTAGACTTAGCCAGGGTGTTCAGGTCCAGGTTCTCGCCCAGGGGTTTGCCGCGCACGTGTATCTTCAGGATCTCCTCGCGTCCCCTGATGTCTGGACGGTCCAGCACGACGCGCCGGTCGAAGCGACCGGGGCGAAGGAGCGCCGGATCAAGGATGTCGGGACGGTTCGTGGCTGCCATAATGATGACGTTCGTATCGGTGTCGAAACCGTCCATCTCGACCAGGATCTGGTTCAACGTCTGCTCCCGCTCGTCGTGAGACCCGCCCAATCCCGCGCCCCGGTGGCGGCCGACGGCGTCTATCTCGTCAAGAAAAACGATGCAGGGGCTGTGTCGCTTGGCTTGTTCGAACAGATCGCGCACCCGAGAGGCACCGACCCCGACGAACATCTCCACGAACTCGGAGCCGGAGATGGAGAAGAAAGGTACCCCCGCCTCGCCACTGACCGCCTTGGCCAGGAGTGTCTTGCCTGTGCCCGGGGCTCCCATCAACAGCACGCCCTTGGGAATGCGAGCTCCCAACTGGACGAATTTCTCCGGTTCCTTGAGGAATTCGACCACCTCACATAACTCTTCCTGAGCCTCGTCCACCCCGGCCACGTCCTCGAATGTGATCGTCGGCTGATCGCCGGTGTACATCCGGGCGCGGCTTTTGCCAAAGGCGAGCGCCTGGTTGTTCGCGCCCTGGAACTGGCGCAGCATCATGTAGCCGCCCACCAGCATGGCGATGACCAACAGGATCGATCCACCAGCGCTCAACAGAGTCATCCAATCGGGGGGCTGCACGACCTCAATGTTGACCTTTTCCAGTTCCTCCGCTGCCACCCCTAGCCCCCGCAACTGCTCAATGACGGTGGACTCAGAACCCTTGTGCGACATGATCTCGCTTCCGTCCGCGAGCCGCACAAGCAGCACATCTCCCTCCACCCGGATGCTGGCTACCTCTCCATCTCGTATCAGCTTGGCGACCTTCGTCAGCGGCGTCCGCGTGACGTCCTGCGCCCGTTGTGAATAGAAACTATACACTAAGAAAACAACAGCCACAAGGATGATCAGGTAGATAAACGGACTACCTCTCGATCTAGAACTCACGTCTTTCCTCCATTCAGCTAGGCAGGCCCGGCCAAGGCCAGGATGCCTAGTTTTCACTATTTACATATATTATACCATGCTCCACCAGGCTGGCGCAAGACGATACCATTAGAAACGCGCTAGAAACCCCCCTTGAGATTTCGGAAGTCTGCTAAGTGGCCTTCTCAGACGCCCAAATAGCTTCTTTTCATACAATTTGATGTGTATAGAGCAAAGATAATAGATACCTGAAGCCTATCTCTTCCCCGAAGCGCCAATATGTGAAGTTATTCTTGAGCGAGTCCTAACACTACAACGAGATTTCGGATCAGAGATTTCCGAAGTCTGCCCAAGGATGGCCAACTGGCGCCCAACGGTACTTGTGATCGAGTAGATGGGTTGGTACAAGCAACTCAGAGACTTCGGAAATCTTAGTCCTAAGGGGTGACCTCGATATTCGCGATCAGGATGCTGTCCGCCTCGGCCGTCGTGAGTCCAGTTTCCACGACCGGCAACCGGGATCCAGCTTGTCCCGAGGGATACATCCCCGTACGTAACTGGTACAGGCCTGCGGACCGGCCGGCCGGGATCTTTACCTCATGGGGATCTACGATCTCCATCCCGGGCCTCCAGGTCGTGGTAGATTGGGCCGGCGGCACGTCTTGCTGCGCCACCAATTGGCCGTCAGGGCCGATCAGGTGTACGAACACGATATGATGGGTGTCGGTAGAGCGCAGCGCCCGCCAGCGGAGCGTGAGGGCGATCGTTCCACCTGCCTGGAAAGTTCTCTGTCTCAGTTCCGCGCCGGTCAGTATGGCCAGGTCGTCCAGCTTGGCCTCGAGCGGAATGAGCATGTCCACGCCGCCGCTCACGGTGATCGTCACGGAGTCGCCGCTATGGACCGTCGTCCCTGGCCCTGGCTCCTGTCCCACCACCATCCCCTTGGGCTGTGTACTCCATACTTCCTCGACCACGACGTGCAAGCCGTCCGATTCAAGCCCGTTCTGCACCGTCTCCTCTGAGTAGCCTGTCACACTGGGCAGCGTCAGCTCCCGTCCCGGGCTGCTCACAACGAGCGTGACCTCCGAATCCATGGGGACGAGTTCATCCGGACCTGGGTTTTGCTCCAGCACGACGTTCCTCTCTACGCCTTCCTTTTCCTGCACGTCCACGACCACGGAGAACCCCGCTCGCTTCAGTCGCCTTTGCGCCTCCTCTGTTTTCATTCCCTCCACGTTGGGGACCTGGATCAACTGGACCGTCGGCGTCAAAGTGGCCAGAGGCGTCGATGTGGGGGGGGGCGGCAGGGTGGGCAGGGCAGAATAGGATTGATACACAAACCACCATAGCGGGATCAGGCCGGCTATGGCGATAAACGCAACCCCGCTCAGCACCCAGGTCAGCCATTCAGGAACTGCCCGCGGTGCGGCCTGAGCCTCGGAATCGGTGGCGTGACGTCCAGAGGGTGGGGTGGCCGACGGGCGACCGGGAACCGCGGGTTGTTGACCGGTCATCTGGGCGCTGTGCCTGCGATACTCTTCGAGAACGTGGGCCAGTTGCCCGGCCGTGCGATAGCGTGCTGACGGTTCCTTGGCCAGTACCTTGCGGACAATCCACTCTAATTGGGGCGGCACCTGGGGATTGCGCACCGCCAGCGGTGCCGGTTCTTCGCGCATATGCATCAGGGCCAGCGCCGCTGGTTTCTCCGCCTGGAAAGGTGGCGTTCCGGTCAGCATCTCGTACATCATCACGCCGACGCTGTAGACGTCGGAGGCCGGGGATGGCGGTTCGCCGGCCGCCTGCTCGGGCGAGAAATACAGCGGACTACCCCATACCGTCTCTGACTCGGTGATGCCCGATTCAGAAAGCGCCCGGGCGATGCCGAAGTCCGTGACCTTGGCCCTTCCGTCTTGGGTGATCAGCACGTTCTGAGGCTTGACATCGCAGTGGACGACGCCGGCCTTGTGCGCGTGTCCTACACCGGCGCAGACCTGGAGCGTGATATCCAGGGTCTCGTCCACGCCCAATCGACCTCGCTGACGGATCATCGTCTTCAGGTCCTGACCGTCCACGTACTCCATCACGATGTAGTGTCGGTCCCCGTCCTGGCCGACGTCGTACACCGTGACGATGTTGGAATGATCGAGGTTGGCCGCGGCCTGGGCCTCGCGTTGGAAGCGGGCCAGGAAGGCGGGGTCGCTGGCGAAGGCTTCGCGCAGCACTTTCACCGCTACCTGGCGTTGGAGCAGGGTATCTTCTCCTCTGTACACCACTGCCATCCCGCCAGAGCCGATCAGCTCCAGCAATCGGTACCGGTTGTTGAGCGTTACAGGTTCCATTCTTCCTTAACCCCTTGGGGCAGTATTTTACTTCAAATCGGCCCTCTGGGCAAGAAATTGTCAAGGGCTACAGGCGTGTTATAATCCTGGCGGGATGAAAGCTCGCTTGATCTACAATCCGGTCGCCGGCCCGCGGGACGTTCGACACACTCTGGAGCAGATATGCTGCTTCTTGGAGCGACGTGGTTGGTCGATCGCGATGGAGCTTACTGAGAGGCCTGGGGATGCTGTGGCCCTGGCCCGCGCTGCAGCGCGAGCTGGCTGCGACGTGGCGGTCGTAGCTGGGGGAGACGGGACGATAAACGAGGTGGTCAACGGATTGGTGGGCACGCAGACGGCCCTGGGGGTGCTGCCGGTCGGGACCGGCAATCTGTGGGCCAAGCAGCTGCGCCTGCACACCCATACGCTCATCAATCCGATGCGTCTCTACGAGGCGGCGGAGTGCCTGGCCTCGGGAACTGTGCGCTCAATCGACGTCGGCTGGGTGAACGGTCACCATTTTCTGTGCTGGGCTGGGATCGGCCTGGACGCGCAGGTGACCGCCGAGATGGAGCCGCGTCCCAGATATACCAAGCGTTTGGGGGTTCTGCCCTACGCCATCGCTGCTGTCCTGGTCGCGCGCGATTTTCAGGGCGTACGGGCCAGAGTCTACCTTGACGGGGCCATCGTGCGCGGCCGTGTCCTGTTGATTCTGGTGAGCAACATCCAACAGTACGCTGGCGTGTTCGACGTCGCTCGCGAGGCGCAGATGGATGACGGTTTGCTCGACGTCTTCGTTTTCAAGGGCCTGGGATTTCCCTACATCGTGCGCCATCTGCTGAGAATCGTCAGCCATCGCTGTCTGCAGGACCCTCGGGTCGTGCACCGGCAGGTCCGCCACGTTGAGGTGCGGACCGAGCCGACGATTCCGG
>Ga0180431_10009807_pt1 | contig 10752 bp, 7 predicted proteins | sample SS_ome_11_FD_132459 | JGI IMG/M metagenome (GOLD analysis project Ga0180431, IMG submission 132459) | Hypersaline lake sediment archaeal communities from the Salton Sea, California, USA - SS_1_MS_1 metaG | ecosystem: Environmental > Aquatic > Non-marine Saline and Alkaline > Hypersaline >...
CCCCTGCTCCTCGGGCAGGAGTTGCCAGGCGATGACGGGAATCCCGGCCTCGTTCAGGCGGCGCACGACGGTCGCCCGCTTGGGACTGAGATCGAGGATGCCCAGGCTGACGCTGGCCGGCAGCGCCACCAGGCCATCGAGCACCGACAGGTCGGCGAACAGCGCCTGCAGCGCCTCCGCCTCCAGTTCGCAGAAAAAGGTCAGTCGTGGCTGCGTCATGTGACTTACTCCTCCTGCAGGATGTAGGCGATTTCCTCCCGCACGCTATCAGGCAGAAGCTCGGGCTGATGTCCTTCGATGATGGACACCGTGCGCTCCCGCAGTCGCTCACCTAACCGCTGGCTGCCTTTCTCCACCCACTCATCTGCCCGTTGCCGGGTGATCGAGACCGGCTGCCACAGGTCACGGAAACGCTTCAGCGTATGCTTTTGGGTAAGGAAGTCGCCTCCTGGCCCCACCTGGTGAATCACGTCCAAGGCCAATGACTCCGCGTCCAGGGACACGCCCCCCACGAAACGGCGCACCATTGAGATCATCTCGGCGGTGAAGACGATCATCTCCGGCGAGGTAGTCAGCCCCGCCTCCAGATAACCGACGTCGTGCACCAGGTTGGTCCCCGTCAGCAACGCGACCAACACCGAGAAAGCGGCGTCAGCCGCGGCCTGCTCGTCCATCAGGCAGCTATCGGAGTGGCCCGCGTACCCCCACGTGGGTAATCCGTAGAAACGTCCCATCTCCGCCACCAGAACACGAGCCAGTTGGAACTCGGGCGCGCCGTACACGCTGATGGTGGTCTTCATGTCCATGTGATGCAGTCCCTGGCCGTAGACGAAGGGCGCACCGGAACGCGCCAGTTGGTGCATCACCAGGCTGGAGAGCACCTCTGCGTTGCCCAACGCCAGCCCACCGGCCAGGGTCACCGGTGCAGTTCCCCCCATCATCGGGGCCGGAGAATGGACAATCGGCAGGGCTTGTTCGGCCATGTAGAGCAGTTTCCCGGTGGCCGTCTCCGAGTGCCTGAGCGGTGTCGAGGGCTCGGAGTAGAGCAGCAAGGTCGGGTTGAGCCGCAACTGCGCCATGCCCCCGGCAGCGGCAGCCGCCATACTGGCGATCGCCTCGCAATCGGCCCGATCATCACACACGAAGACGCTCGGCTTGGCCGTGTGCTCCAACATCAAGGCAAACTGATGCCGATACGGATTGGCAGTCAACAGGTCCGACGGGATACCCATAGACATGCAAAAACCCAACTCCGGCAGCGCATCGACGACGTGAATGCAGTCGATCACGTCGGCGATGGTGAACGGACGGCGCTCGCCCGTGCGAGGATCCAGGCAGTTGGGACAGTCGGAGCCAGGGCCGAAATTGACCACCCGTCCCTCAAGAGGTGCCGCCGCTTCGTCGCTGCCCCGCTTGCAGAGCGCGACCCGCGACGGGGCCTGGGCCAACGCCCACTCCACCAATCCGGGTGGTAGACGAACCAGGTTGTCGTCGGCTATCACGGCATCAGCTTCGCGCAATAGGTCCAGCGCTCCCCTGTGGTAGATCCGCACGCCGGTGCGGCGCAGGATCTCCAGCGACGCCAGGTGAATCGCCTCGCACTGTTCCTTGCTCAACGTTTCCAGACGGGGAAAGGCTAGTATATCGTGGGCCATACGATTGTCCTCCTAGATTTGGCTTAGCAGATTGGCGCGGGCACGTCGCGCCGCGACGGACAGTCCGTCGCTGACAAGCGGCCCGATAATCGCGAGCCGGTATGCCCGCGAGGCGCGCATCACGCTGCTGCGCGGGTCAGCGTCCTCTTGAACGATGCGCGCGGCTTGCGCAAAAACCTCCGGCTCGGGCAGTTGCCCCCTCAAGAATGCCTCCGCCCGGCGGGCGCGGAACGGGCGCGGCGCGACCGGGCCGAGGGCGATGCACGCGTGCACTACCCGCCCGCTCTCGGGATCCAGACACACCTTCACGGCACAGTTCAGTACGGGCAGCACCAGGGCAGACCGTCGCCCGACCCGATTCCAGGCGGTACCCCACGAATGCCCGGGGCGCTGGAAGCGGATGTGCGTGACGAACTGGCGCGAGGAGTCCACCACCGAAACGCCCGGCCCGTCGAAGAGCGATTCAACGGGACGCCATTCCGTACCGTGGCTATCCGCAAGATAAGCCTCTGCCTCTAATGCGAGAGCAATGATCGCCCCATCGGCCGCCGGCATGGCCTGGACGACGTTTCCCACCCAGGTGGCCGCATTCTGAATCGCCACCGCCCCGACGGAGCGCGCCGCATCGGCCAGCGCATGCACGTGCTGGTTTAAGAAAGCGGAATCCTTGATCGCAGAAAATGTCACGGCCGTACCGACCTTGACGAAATCACGTGCGACTTCGATTCGATCTAGGCCTGGGATGCGCGTGATGTCCACCAAGCAGCGAGGGTTGATTCTGCGCTCGCGGATGTCCGGCATGACGTCCGTCCCGCCAGCGATGATACGCGCCTGGCCATCGTAAGCCTCCAAATACCCGATGACCTGTTCGACCGAAGAGGGATAGAGATATTCAACCATTGCGCTGACTTGCCATTTGCTGATTCGCTGATTCGCTGATTCGCCCCAACACGCGCTCCGGTGTGGCGGGCAGATCCCGAATGCGCACACCCACAGCGCGCGAGATGGCATTGATGAGCGCAGGGGTTGACGGAAGCATAGCCGCCTCTCCCAATCCCTTGACGCCGAAGGGGCCGTGAAAGCTGGGCACCTCAACCAGCATCACCTCGATGTCTGGCAGAGACTTGATCGTCGGGATATAGTAATCACCGAAGCCCGTGGTCTGGCCTGGTATAACCTCCTCCATCAGGGCCGCGCCCAGGCCCATCAAGACCGCGCCTTCGATCTGTCCCATGGCATCCACGGGGTTGACCGCCCTCCCAACGTCGTGGGCAGCCACCACGCGGGTGACCCGGACCTCTCCGGTGCGGAGATCCACAATCACCTCTGCCAGGTGAGCGCCCGTGACGAAAATGGGGAAGTATTCCGGGCGCGTCTCTTCTGGAAATGCAGGAGAGACATCAAACAAGCCAATCACTTTCCTGGATTTGCCCATGCGGTCGAATTCCCGGGCGACTTCGGACAGCGAGATGGAGAAACCAGGTTGTTCGTGCGATGGTACATCGCCAAAGACCTGGTTTCTTTGGCACACGACGCGCGTGCCGTCGAGGGTCAAGTCGGCAGGGGGGCAGTCCAGAAGTTCGGCAGCCGTCGCCAGGATTTCCTGCTTGAGATTCTGCACGGCCCGGCAGACAGCACCTCCGACAAAATAGGTGGATCGAGAAGCACCCTGGATACCGCTGTCGGGCGTCAGAGCCGTATCGGCGTTCACCAACTCGATGTGCGCCCTGGACACACCCAGCGTCTCCGCCGCTAACTGGCTCATCACCGTGTTCGTTCCCTGGCCGTAGTCGGGCGCTGAGCAGTAGACAACGAAGTGACCATCTTCCGCCAACTCCGCGTGCGCCTCGACCCTCAGGGAACCAGACTTCCCAAAGCGGTACCACATCCCGGCGAGGCCGAGTCCCTTGCGCAGTGTGCCATTCTCCGCACTCGCATTGAACGCCCGCATCTCCTCCCGAAACGCCAGGTACCGCGGGCGGATTGCTTCTAATACTTCGGCGTATCCCAGAGACTCCGCCACCGGGTATCCAAGAAAGGAAATCTGGGACTGCCGAAGCACATTTTGGAGCCGAAACTCGATCGGATCCCGGTCCAGCGCTTCACAAAGCTCATCTAACGTACACTCCAGCGCAAACGTGGATTGAGCTGTCCCGAAGCCACGAAACTGGCCGCTCTTGGGGCCATTGGTGTAAACGCTCTGCGCGTAGGCATCCACGGCCCGCCACTGATAGGGACCGCCACTGGCCGTGACGGCATAATCGGCGATGTACTGACCGTGGGCATCGTAGCCGCCCGTATTGGCGTCGATGCGGACGTGGATGCCGGCTAGTTGGCCGTCGCGAGTGGCACCGATTCTATAGTCCACCCGGTAGGGGTGACGTTTGGGCGAAGCATCGAAGGATTCCCGCCGAGAGAACGCCAAGCGGACCGGCTGGCGGACCAGGTAGGTAATCAGTCCCGTCACCACCAGGGGCCACGGATCCTGTTTGCCGCCAAAAGACCCGCCGGTAGGCGGCACGATCACGCGCACTCGCGTGGGGTCGAGCGCTAGTGCGCTGGCGATGTACCCTTGCTGCCAGTGCGGCTCGTGGGTGGCCGCGACGACGGTCACGCGCCCCTCATCATCGAGGTACCCCAAGGCCGCTTCCCGCTCCAGAGCCGCGTGCTCCAGGTACGCCGCATAATAACGGGTCTCGACGACGACGTCTGATTCGGCAAAGGCTGCTTCCAGATCCCCGTGCGCCACCCGGTGAGTCGTTAGGACGTTGCCTCCCTCGTAGATAGGGAGAGCATCGTCGCTCAGGGCCTCTTCCGCATCAAAGGTGTGAGGCAGGGGCTCGTATCGCGCTACAATCGCATCCACGCCCGCTTGCGCGGCTTGGGGCGAATTTGCCACAACCAAGGCAACCGGCGCACCCACCATCTTGACTGTATCACCGACGGGCGTCAGGACAGGCTCGTTCCGGCTATAGTCACCCAGGCCATTTTCGCCCGGAATGTCGGCGGCCGTGATGACGCGCATCACACCGGGCGCTTGTGCCGCACGCTCAGTCTCCAGCGAGAGAAGATATGCGTGATGGTGCGGGCTGCGCAAGACCCGGGCGTGCAGCAGGCCAGGTATCACGATATCCTCGACGTACCTGGCCCGGCCGGTCACCTTGTCGATGGCGTCGGCGCGGCGGGTGTCACCGCCGATGGGTGGTGAAGAAGCTGAAGAAACCTGGTTTTTCACAAAAACCAGGTTTCTATCCTCGCGCAACCGTGCAGCGGCCAGCTCGACCGCCATCAGAATCCTGGTATAACCCGTGCAGCGACACAGGTTCCCCCCCAGCGCTTCGACGATCTGATCTCGGGTGGGAGCCGGTTCGCGGTCGAGGAGTGCCTTGGCCGCCAGGATCATGCCGGGCGTGCAATAGCCGCACTGGACCGCCCCCGTCTCGACGAAGGCCTCCTGAAGCGGATGTAAGTCGCCAGAGTCGCCCAGGCCCTCGATGGTGAGGACGCACCGACCAGCGACCTTGCCGACTGGCGTCAGGCAAGAGCGGATCGGTTGACCATCCAGCAGAACCGTGCAGGCACCACATTCCCCTTCATAGTCGCACCCCCGCTTGGTGCCGGTCAGGCCCAGCTCGTCCCGCAGGACATCCAGCAGGTTCGTCGCTGGGTCCACGCGAACGGTGATGGGCCGGTCATTGAGTGTGAAACAGACCCCGATTTCACGCATCAGGTTTCACTTCGCACGCGCCTCGGCTGCCTCCAGAATCGCCGCGATCCTCTCTGACGCCCCTTCCGGCAGAGGGAGCGGCTCGTGCGTCGCCAGAATCTCCCGCACCCGGGCCTTGATACGGTCGTACATCGTCAACGCACCGGACGCCTCCCAGTTCACGCACGGATCGCGATCCATCAACGTCGGCATCCAGATCTCGGCACGGCACTGCCTGGCCGTCTCCTTGGTGGACATGAATTCACCACCGGGACCCACGCGGTCTATCAGGTCCAGCATCAGCGTATCGTCACTGACCTCGACGCCACGCATGATACGCCGGGTCATGGCGATGATCTCATCGTTCATCACCAGCATCTCCAGCGAACCGATGTCGGCACAATCCAAGAAACCGACGTCGTGTACCAGCGCTGCACCACTGAGACCGGAGAGCAGCACCTGCACCGTGCTCTCAATAGCGGCCTGCAAGTCGAGCACCTTGGCCTCGGAAGCGCCGGCCGTTCCCATGAACGGCAGGCCGAGATAGCGGGAGACATCGGACAGCGCCGCGCTGTAGAGGCTCATCTCCGGTCCACCGTAAGCCGGCCGCCCCGTGCGCAGATCCGTCGGTTGGGGCACACCGCCGATGCACACCGCTGCGCCGCGCTGCTTGAGCTGGATGATGGCCAGGCCGCTCAACGCACCGGCCAGGGAAATGACCAGCGTGCCCGCCCCGGTCACCGGCGCGGTAGACCCAGCGCTGCCGCCTCCCAGGTACACGATGGGAATACCCCGCTCGGCTGCCCAGAGCACATTGGCCAGTTCATCATCGGTGTGCTGTAGTGGAGCCTGAAACGTGGCAAAAAGGGCAAAGAACGGACGCTCTCGGAAGGCATCCTCGTTCCCTGCCACGGCCAGGGCAATCTGGTAGATGTCGGACACGTTATCGAGAGAGTACGCCCAGGGTAACACCGGTTTGCCGGTGTTGGCGATCATCTCGGCGAACTCGTACACCGGTGCCAGCCTGTGGGGCACATCGTCGATCAACCCCAGCCCCATCACGTAGTCGATGTTTTCCAGCGCATCACAGACCTGCGCCGTCAAACCGGGGTCACCCCGCCGGGTCTTGTGCCGCTCGCCGGTCTCCGGATCCACGAAGTAGGTACAGGTGGGACCAGGGCCGAAGTAGACCCGGTCGGGCACGATCTGCATGCGGTGTTCGTCGTCTCGCCCCCAGATGGTGAACGAGCGTGGGTTGGCGGCGACCGCGTCCTGGATCACGTGCGGTGGAATGCGGACCCGCACGCCATCGACCCGTGCGCCAGCCGCGGCCAGCAAATCCCGGGCCTCCTCGTTGCGCACGTTGACGCCGGTGCGGCTCAGGCATTCCAGCGTCGCCCGGTAGACCTTCTCAATCTGCCGGTCCGACAGGACACGGAACTGTGGGGTTTGATGCGCATGATAATTGATGTTCATTGGGCCCTCCTGAGCGTATTCAGCGTCGTCACGCACTACGGGCCCGAATCCAGGCCAGCGTGCGGGCCATCTCATTCCGCACCAACATGATGCCCTCATCCACTCCCATGCCTGGCTTGGCCATCATTATATCTGGACGGACAGCAAGGGCAACGTGGACCGCCGCTTTCGCCGAGAGATCCGTCTCGGCACAACTGCCGCCCAGGAACGCTCCCACACCCCCCGCTTTGCAGATCAGCACGGCTTCGACCGAATTATGTACACTCCCCAGGTCAGGCATCTTGATCTGGATCATATCGGCGGCTTGCGCGTCGACGAAGGTGCGGATATCGTCCAGCGTGTTGGCCCATTCATCGACGACGAGTTGCACGTTCATCTTGCGGAAGCGGACGTACTCGCGCAGTGTCCTCATGGCTTCGATCTGGGCGGCCCGGCTTTCCATGATCACTGCACTTTCCACCCGCAGCGGATAGGGCTGCGCTGCCAACTCGAGGGCGTAGAGCTGCCCCAGAACACGACCCAGATCGTTCCCGTATATCTGGCCCAGCGTGCCGTGCACGTCCAGGTGGATGGTTGGGAGATAATCGTCACCACCCAGTTCCTGGATGCGTCCCTTGAGCCAGCGCACGTACCGGGTCAGCTTGGAACCATCCTCACCGAGCTGCTCGGGGATGTCGTCCACCAGGGCATGGGGGAGCGACGCCACGCGGCGGGCGATCATCTTGTCGGCGTTGTGGGTACGCTCATTCTGAATGCGCTCACTGCCCGACTGGGCGTGGATAGGCACCGGTGCGTCGGGTAAGGGCAAGCCCCATTCCTCAGCGATGACCTCGGCCATCGTCACGCCGCGCACCAGGGCCACTGCCCGCAGCAGGGCCTGGCTAGCGCCGTAACGGACGGCGGTGTGCAATGGGCGCTCCACCCTGACGCGCTCCGCAGGAGCGGCTTCTCCCTCTTCTTCCTCTTCCTGTCCCTGGGCGGCCCGCCACAGCCGAGCTGGTGCAGTCAACAAATCGCGCCGGGTCATTCCCTTAGGCTGAGGCAGCGGCCTGGTTACCTCCACCGATTCGAGCAACCCATCCACTGCCTCGGCGAGTTCGCGAAAAGCCATGACCTCACGACCCCGGAGCGCAAGAGCCACCACTTCCCGCACCGTCGCCAGCCCTGCCTCAACGCGGAAGACCGGATCGCGCCCTGCCTTACCACTGTAGGCGACGGCCACGCAATCCCCCCAGGCCACCCTGCCGTCATCCAGCACCAGGCCCACCGAGAGCGCCTCGGCCGGCTCACGAACGCGGCGGAAACCGGGCGTCACGGGGACAGCGGTGTAGCGCTCGGCCAGCGGGATGGGACCGGCTTGCAGAGCCGACAGGTCTTCGTAGTAGTAAGCGCCTGTGGCCGGTACGGCCAGAACCTTGGTAATGTGAGTCATATCAAAAGACCCACCACCCTATCCGGGCCGATGAGTTGCTGGGCCAACGGCACCTGAAGCAAACTGGACATGAACACCGGCACGTCTACGTAGCCTGCAATATCCTTCTGAAAGTAGGCAAAATACCCACATTCAGCAGCGATCGCCCGGCAACCCATCTGTTCCAGTTTCCTGGCTGCCCGCCGAATTGGCACCAGGCATGGAGACTTGTCCTCCGCGTGAAGCAGGGCCTGGATGTCCACTCCCTCAGCGATTCCGTACTGGATGGGAAACGGGTAGGCGCTGGCATTGCGCACATCGCAAACTGCCTTTACACCGCCTCCTACTAGCCGGGCTTCCACACCCAGCATATTGCTCCAGATAGCTGCTTTGACTCCGCACCCGTGTCGTGCTTCAGATCTCCTGGAAGTGCCGTCCGAGTTCAGTACTCCCGCACGTCAATCACTTCCTGCCCTTCGATCTTCTCTAGCACAGCGACCAACTCCTCCTTGGGCACATCTCGCACTTTTATCACGCAATCCCAGTAGTCCGGTCTTTTTGGCGCGGAGACACCGCCACTGGCATAAATCCCCCAGCCCTGCCCGGCGATCGCCCCGGTGACCTTGGCAAGCTCCCCTTTGCGGTTGGGCATCCGGATCGTGACACGCACACCGGGCACACGCCCGCCCAGCAGGTCGACTAACTGGACCATCATGTCAATCTCAGTGATGATGCCCACCACGAAGTCCTCTTCCAACACCGGCAAACAGCCGATCTTATTGTCAACCATGGCCTGCGCAGCCTCTTCCAGGGTGGCATCCGGTCCAATGGTAACCACGTCCTCGCGCTTCACCATCACGTCTTTGACGGTCAAGTTGGACAGAAGCCGGGTGATCTCCCACACGTTCAAGCTGGTCAACTCGGTCGGGGGAATACGCATTCGCTCCCGTGTGACCAGGCCCAAGAGCCGCTTCCCTGACCCGATGACCGGGAGATGGCGGACCTTCGTCTCAGCCATAATACCCTGGGCCTCGACAATCGAGGTCGTCGGCTCGACCATGACGGGATGTCGGGTCATGTAATCTTTGACAAACATCTAGTCGCCTCCTTCGGCTCCACCTGTCATTGCGAGCGCAGCGAAGCAATCTCCAGCGGATCCAGTGGTGGTTACTACGGGCTCCATCTGGCGCAACTCCTCCAGCGGGATATGACAGAATATGCGGTGCTCGTCGGTGTCATACCTCCAGGGCGGCACTTCAGTCTCGCAGATTGCTCCGCCGTCGGCCAGCATATCCCGTCGCGGGCAGCGGGTATGGAAGACGCACCCACTGGGTGGATTTAGCGCGCTCGGAACGGTGCCTTCCAGCCGGATGTGCTTCTGCTCCGCCCTGGGGTCGGGGATAGGCACGGCTGAAAGCAGTGCCTCGGTGTAGGGATGGTACGGTGGCGCGTAGATCGCCTCGGCCGGGCCCATCTCGACAATGTGCCCCAAATACATCACTGCCACATAGTCGGAGAAGAAGCGCACCACACTCAGATCGTGCGCGATGAACATCATGGTCAGGCCATGCTCGCGCTGAATCTCCAGCAGCAGGTTGAGCACCGCCGCCTGCACCGACACATCCAGCGCCGAGACTGGCTCGTCACACAGCACCAGGTCGGGGCGGCTGGCGAAGGCGCGAGCGATGCCCACGCGCTGCTTCTCGCCGCCGCTCAACTGGCGCGGCAAACGGTCATAATAGCTGCCATCCAGGCGCACGGCGTTGAGCAGCCGGACGACCTCGCTGCGCAGTTCTTCACGCGCGACCGTCCCGAAGCGCCGCAACGGACGCCCGATCTGCTGACCGACAGTGTACGAGGGGTTCATCGTTGAGTCGGGGTTCTGGAAAACCATCTGCAGCTCCTGGATCAGCTTCGTGTCGCGCTTGGAGACAGGAGATTTGATGTCAAACCCCAGAAACTTGGCCTCTCCGTCGATGGGTGTCTCCAGGCCAATGATCGTTTTGGCCAGAGTGCTCTTGCCGCAGCCCGATTCGCCCACGATGCCCAGTGTCTTCCCTGGCGGCAGTTCCAGGCTCACATCGTCCACCGCTTTAACGTGCAGCTTCTCGCCAGCGCCCACCAAGCTGAGGAGCGACCTGGACTCCTGCTCATAGTATGTCTTGAGCCCTTCGATTCTTATGATGGGCTCTCGATCACCCGCCTCAGTCACCGACACCAGTTCCGGCACCAACCCCGCCGGTGGCTGCCAGGTGTCCGCGTCGATCTCTTCGGAATAGAAGCAGCGAGCGCTGTGCCCTGGACTGACCCCCCGCAGTTCGGGATGCTCGTTGTGGCAGCGATCAGTGGCATAGTCACAGCGGGGAGCAAAGATGCAGGCCCCCTTTGGTCGATCTTTGGGAGCCGGCACCCGTCCCCGAATCGGATAGAGGATACTGCCCTCTTTCGCGGTACCCAGCTTGGGCACGCAACGCAGCAACCCTTGCGTATAGGGATGCAACGGG
>Ga0180431_10009809_pt1 | contig 10748 bp, 8 predicted proteins | sample SS_ome_11_FD_132459 | JGI IMG/M metagenome (GOLD analysis project Ga0180431, IMG submission 132459) | Hypersaline lake sediment archaeal communities from the Salton Sea, California, USA - SS_1_MS_1 metaG | ecosystem: Environmental > Aquatic > Non-marine Saline and Alkaline > Hypersaline >...
GATCCAGGATCTCCTTGCCCAAATGGACGACATGGACGCCGATGCCCTCGAGGACCAGGTCTACAAGACGTTCCGCTTCGACCTGTGCCCGGCGTGCCAGGCCCAGTATATCCAGGATCCGCTGCTGACGGCCCGGCGCCTCCGGGTCCGATTCGGGCGAAACTGAGCCTCGCGGACGGATTTTCCTGCCACTCGCCCCGTCCATCCGGTACCCTGTGCCGCGCCGGCGCCCGGCTTGCGCCGAGGTGGCCGGCGTGGGTTTTCCGGCCATGAGGGCCGTTGAGCGGGAGCGGAGTACCAACCATGCCGATGACGATGACCGAGAAGATCATCGCGGCCCACACCGACCGCGAGACCGTGGCCCCCGGCGACTTCGTCTTTGCCGACGTCGATATCGCCCTCGGCAACGATATCACCGCGCCGATTACGATCCGGCAACTCGCCGAGGCCGGCATCGACCGCGTCTGGAATGCCGACCGCATCGCCCTGGTGCCGGACCACTTCACGCCGAACAAAGACATCGCCAGCGCCGAGCAGGCCAAGGCCCTCCGCGATTTCGCCCGTACGCACGGCATTTTGCATTACTGGGAGGTGGGGCAGGTCGGCATCGAGCACGCCCTGCTGCCCGAGCAGGGCGTCGTCGGCCCCGGCGACGTCGTCATCGGCGCCGACAGCCACACCTGCACCTACGGGGCCGTCGGGGCGTTCTCCACCGGCGTCGGGTCGACGGACCTGGCGGCCGTCATGGCCATCGGCAAGGTCTGGCTCCGCGTGCCGGAGACGATGCGGTTCACCTTTGCGGGCGAGCGGGGGCGGTGGGTCGGCGGCAAGGACCTCATTCTGCACACGATCGGCGAAATCGGCGTCTCCGGGGCCCTGTACCGGGCGATGGAGTTCACCGGGCCGGTCATCGAGGCCCTGCCGATGGACGACCGCCTCACGATGTGCAACATGGCCATCGAGGCGGGCGGCAAAAACGGCATCATCCCGCCCGACGCCGTCACCCGCGCGTACGTCGAGGGCCGCCTGGAGCGTGAGGCCGTCTTCTACGCGAGCGACCCGGACGCCGCCTACGCCGCAACGCATGAGTGGGACGTCACGGGCCTCGAGCCCGTCGTCGCGTGCCCGAACCTGCCGGAAAACACGCGCCCCGTGTCGGACCTCTTGGACGTGCGGCTCGACCAGGTGGTCATCGGGTCGTGCACGAACGGTCGGCTGAGCGACCTGGAGGCCGCGGCCCGTATCCTCGAAGGCCGCCGCGTGGCGGACGGCGTGCGGTGCCTCATCTTTCCGGCGACGCCGACTATCGAACGCGAGGCGCTCGCGCGCGGATGGCTCGCAACCTTCCTGGAGGCGGGAGCGGTCGTCTCGCCGCCCACGTGCGGGCCGTGCCTCGGCGGGCACATGGGTGTCCTGGCCGAGGGCGAAGTCGCCCTCGCGACCACGAATCGCAACTTCACCGGCCGCATGGGCCACCCCAAGAGCCAGGTGTACCTCGCGAACCCGGCGGTGGCGGCCGCCAGCGCCGTCACCGGCCGCATCACCCATCCCGACGAGGTCATGGGCTAAGCGCCGCTCGCCGCTTTTGGCCGCGACGCGAAGCGGAGCGCGCTTCCGCGCGCCGCCAATTTCGCCCAGCCCCTTCCATGCCACCCCCTTTCAGTGATATGCTAATTTGGTACGCGGGCCGGGTCTGCGCGGGGACCCGCAGGCCCCCCGGCAGGCACGTCATCCGGTACGGAAGGAGGCAGGCCATGGACGTCGTCAAGTACCTCAAGTCGAACCGCGTGAGATTCGAGTTGCGGCACCATCCGGCCCGGTATACGGCCCAGGAGGTGGCCGCCGCCGAACACATCAGCGGCGAAGAGGTGGCCAAGGTCGTCATCCTGAAGGCCGACGAGCGGCACGTGATGGGCGTCCTGCCGGCCACCTGCGTCGTCGACATGGAACAGGCCGCCCAGGCCGTCGGCGCCGGCCAAATGAGCCTGGCCACCGAGGAGGAGATCGAGCGCCTCTTCCCGGACTGCGAGGTCGGCGCCATGCCGCCCTTCGGCGCCGAGTACGACCTGGAGACGTACGTCGACTCGCGGCTGGCGGAGGACGAGGAGATCCTGATTCCGGCCGGCACGCACGAGGATTCCGTCCTGCTGGCCTGGGAGGACTACAACCGGCTGGCCCGGCCGAAGGTGGCGCCCCTCGGCGTGCATACGCAATAACAGCCGCGTTCAAGGTCTAAGGTTCAAGGTCCAAGGTGCCGGCGGGCGAGCGGTACCAGGTTCTGGTTCGCACGTGGCCCAGCGTCAGCCCAGCCGGTGGCCGGTGACGGCCTCGCCCGCCAGGCGATAGGTGGCGAACGTCTCCGGGTCCGTCCGCAGGACGGCGAGTGTGATGCGTCGGCCATCCTCGAAATCGCGCGCGAGGTCCAGCCGATACCGCATCTTGTAATCGCGGCGGACGGGGCCGAGGGCGGCCCCCTTGGCTTCCAACCCTTCCGGCGTTTCCTGCCACCACGCCAGCGCCGCGTCCAGCGTTTCATCGCGCGAGCGCTGCGGCGTGAAGTCCTCGGCGTCGGCGGGCCCCTGGCCCTCGCCGAGGCGCCAGCCCTCCGCCCGCTCCACAATGGACGGGCTGACGGTCGGCAGTTCGTCCACGAGGGCGGCCATCGGCTCGCGGCCCGTGAGGTTGCTGGAGACGACGATGCCCTCGGCGTACGGCACGTGGGCGTGGTCGCCACACAGGTAGAAGCGGCAGCGGCGGGTCGGGGCGCCCGTGGCGTCGAGCCACTTGGCGGCCTCACGGAAGTCGTCGCCCGCCTCCGCCCGGCCGCACGCCACGCAGACGCGGCGGACGATCGGCTCGTCGTTCTCGACGACGTCGCGGGCGAGCAGGTGGACCCGCTCGCGGAGGTTCCGCTCGTGGGCCGCGAGGCACCCGTCGCACACCCGGATCGTGATCCAGGGCCAGAACCCGATCATCGAGCGGTACTCCGGCAGGGCGAGCCGCTCCTGGAGCCGGCCGCGCGGGGTATCCTGTTTGCAGATGGCGCACAGGGGCATGATGCGCTCCTACTTGCTGACGAGCATCCAGACGCCGATGCCGATGAATCCGACGGCCGCCACGTAATGCAGCACGCGCTCCGGGATGACGGCTTTGCCGAAGTAACCCAGCGCCGTGGCGATCAAGGTGGACGTTATGAGGGCCAGGCAGGCCCCGAGGCATACGTCCAACGGGAAGACGCCCTTGCTGGACTTGCTGGCGAAGAGCAGGACGGAGAGTTGGGTCTTGTCGCCCAACTCCGCGAGAAACACGATCGCAAACGTGGCGAGGACGGCCTTCAGTTCCATTGCCGGACCCTCCGTATGTGTTCGAAAGTGGGGTCAGGATAGCCGCCCGCGGGCCCGGCCTCAACGACAAAGTGGCCCGGGTCGGGGCCGGGAAAAGGCGAAACGTTCCGCCCCGTTCGTGCCGATAGAACTCCCACGGCGGTTCCCTGCGCGCCACGACCATCCGAAACGCCCCTGCATCGGACGTGCCGAGCGTGCATCCCCCGACCGCCGACCGATCGCTGCCGTACCTCCACGGCCTTCTCGATCACCTGGCGACGCGTCTGCGCCGCCGGACCGCGACCCGGGCGGCGCTGTGGACGGTTGCTGCGGCGTTTGTGGCGCTCGGGGCCCTCGTGGTGACGGTGGCGGCAGCGCGGCTGCCGGGCATCCTGTTGCTCATGGGCGGGGGTATCGGCGCGGCGGCCGTGGCGGCGGCGTGGGCCGCGGCGTATCGGCCGCGGCCGAGCCTCCTTTACGTGGCCCGGCTCGTCGAGGGCCGCCGGCCGGAACTGAAGAACGCGCTCCTGACGTTCGTGGAACTGGCGGCGGACCCGTCGTCGGACCCGTCGATGCGGCGTGCGCTCGCGCGCCGGGCGGCACGGGTCGTGTCGCGCGACCCGCCGGCGGCGCTCCTGCCGAGGACGTCGTACCGCCGGCCCGCCTGGGCGGCGGGCGTTGCGGGTCTCGTGCTCGGGGTCACGCTCTGGCTGGGGCAGGGGGCGGCCGTCGCGCCGTGGACGGCGTCGGCGTCGGCCGGCGTGGCGTCACACGATTCGCGCGTCGGTTGCGAACGCGGCTTGTCCGGCGTAGCCCAGAGGGCGAGGCCGGAAGAACGGAGAGAAATAACGGCGAACAGCGGGGAAAGAGATACAGAACGGCAACAGCATCAAGGCTTGGCGACATCGCGCGACTCGTCACGCGACATTGAATGCCGCACGGAATCAGAAAGCGGCAAGGCAGGAAGTGGAGAAGGTCGAGCGCGTCAGGACGCACCGGGTGCGGTCGATTCGCGGGTTGCGGCCGGGCGCAAAGGGGGCGGGGAACGCAGAGAGGGAACGGAGAACGGCGAAGCGGCAAAGAGAACAAGGGAAGATGGTGAAGAAGCGCCTGTGGAGGATCGGGCGCAGGCCGTTCGAGCCGGCCGCGGGAGCGGCCGGCCAGTGCCGCAGGCCTTGGCACGTGCCACGGTGGATGGAAGTGACCCGCCGCTCCCGCGGCGGGCTCGAAAGGCGGCGGGGTCGAACGAAGCGCACGCCAAGGTGCACAAGGCTCAAGGCTCGCCGCTCGCCGAGTACGAGCCGAGCACGGACGTGCCCGAAGACGCCCCCGACGCCATGCGGCGGACGAAGCCCGACGGCGCGAAGGCCGATGCCGACGCGGCGGCGGAGGCGAAGAGCCGGCCGTTCCTCGGCCGCATGGGCGTGTCACCGGCCGACGGGCGGCGATACGCGACGGCGTGGCAGGAGCGCGGCCGTTCGGACACGACGGCACCCGGCGGATCGGCTTCGCCCTTGCCGCGGCCGTCGGTCGCCGCTCACAATGAAGGTGCGATCCTGGAGCCGGCGGGCGAGGCCGATGCGCGGTCGGCCGTCGCGGAGGCCGGCAAGGGCGCGGACGAGCGGGGCGGCCTGATGCACGCGGCGACGTCGCGGGTGAGCCCGCGCCTCAGGCCGGCCGTCCGGGCGTACTTCGAGTATCTCGAGCGGCTCGGGCGCGAGTGACGCGCGAAGCGCACTGGCAGGCCAGCCGCCGGTGGCACCCGGCGGGGCGAAAGGGAAGGGCACGCTGTCGTGACCTCCGAGGCGGACCGCCGACGGGCGCTCGCGGACCTCGCGCGGGAGGCCGACCGCATCGTCCACCTCATTCTGCACTCCGATTTGCCGCGGGTCGACGTCGAGATTGAGATCGCGACCTTCCGCGAACGGTGCCTCCGCCGGTACCCCGACGGCGAGGACCTCTTCGAGATGATCTACGCGAGCCGGTTCGAGCGCCTCTGGGAGCAGTGGTCGGATGAGCGTCCTGATGGCGACGCGCGGGGCAAGCCCCGCGGCTAAATGTTTCCCGCCGCCTGCTTCAGGGCCGCGATAAACGGCTCCTTCTCGGGCGGGTCGCGCCAGGCCTTGACGGGGTTGCCGCCGGGGCCCAGGACGATGACGGCGGGCGGGTTTCGGCCGCGGTAGGCGTCGGTGATCGTTGCCTTTGCGCCGGTCGGCTTTTCCGTCACGTCCACGTAGACCCGCTCGATGTTCTCGGTGACCGCCACGACCTCGGGATCCGAGAAGAGGCCGCGCTTCCAGACGAAGCACTCGGTGCACCAGTCGGCGCCGAAGTAGAGGAGGACGCCGCGGCCGGCCTCCTTCGCCTCCTCCAGTGCCCGCGGTTGCCAGTCGGTCCAGTCGACGTGGGGGCCCTTTTCCTGGGCAGCCGTCTCTCCGGAACCGAACGTACCCGCGACCTCACGGTCGCGGCTCGGGGCCTGGGTGGCGTAGACGGCGACGCCGCCGACGAGGAGGGCGACGGCCACGACGATCCGGACCGCCCAGAAGGCCTTCGAGAACGGCCGGCGCGACAGGCCCTCCAGCACCCCCATGTACAGGGCGGCGAAAACGAACAGGGCCAGGACCAGGGGCCAGAACATGGCGGGGACGATGTAGGGGCGGAGGAAGTACAGGATCAGGCCCGCCAGCCCCATGCCGAGCAGGCGTTTCGTCCAGACGAGCCACCCGCCGCTTCGCGGGAACCGGTTGATCAGGCTCGTGAAGCCGCCGAGGAAGACGTACGGCAGGCCGAGGCCCAACCCGACCGTGAAGAACGCCGCGGCGCCCAGCGGGATGGCCTTGGCGAGCGAGTGTTCCGTGGCGAACGTCGCGACCGCCGTGATGAGCGAGATGAGGAACGGCCCGACGCACGGGGCCGCGATGGCGCCCATGACCATCCCCATGAAGGCCGCCCCGATGGGTCCGCGCCGGCCGCCGAGTTTCCCGACCGCCCCGGAGGGCAACTGGATGTCGAAGGCGCCGAAGGAACTGGCCATCATCACGGCGAGGACGGCGACCACGCCGAGCACGCCCCACGGCGTCTGGAGGACGAGGCCAAGGCTCTGGCCCGCCAGCGCCGCCAGGACGCCGACGACCGCGAACGTGACGGCCAGGCCGACGGCGTAGATGACGGTGAGGGTGAGGACCTTGGCGGGCCGGCTCTCGCCCTGGGCCGCGAAGAAGTTCATCGTCACCGGGATGAGCGGGAAGACGCACGGCGTCAGGTTCAGCGCCAGGCCGCCGAGGAACAGGAGCGGCAGGGCGACGAGGAAGCCCTCGCGGAACCAGGCGCCGACGTCTTCCTCGCCCTCGAAACGGACGTCGGGGGCGTCGCCCGCGCTGGGCTCGGACGGCGTCGCCCCGGCGGACGGGGACGCGGCGCCGGCGGCGTCGAACACGTCGGCGTTGGCGGGGGCGGGTTCGGCGTCTGCGGCCGGAATCTTCGTCTCGACCGAGAGGGTCCGCTCGCCCGGCTGGTAGCAGGTGGAATCGTCGCACCCCTGGTACGAGAGGGTGAACGCCAGGGTGATGGGGCCGAGGGGGGCGTCGTCGGCCACAGCGCCGGGCACGACGACGACCGTCCGGCCGGAGTAGACGCGGACCTCTTTATCGCCAGCCCAGTCGGCGGCGAAGGGCCGGCCCTTGGGGTAGACGGGGTCGCCCCAGGTGATGCCATCGTTCGGCTCGGGGACGACCTTGGTCGGAATCTGGAAATCGAGCGACGGCGGGTTCGCGTTGACGTGGTAGTGCGGGTCGAGGTCGATGACGACGGCCGCCCGGAACGCCTGGCCGCGGGCCAGCGCCTCGTGGTCGAGGTGGACGGACGCGCGGAGCCAGGGTTCGGCGCCGGGTTCGGCGGCGGGCGCGGCGGCCGCCAGTGCCAGCGCCGCGATTGCCAATAGGGCTGAGGTTCGCATAGCGGTTCTCCTTGGAGCGGGGTGCCCGTGGTGCGTTCACCCATTATTATGCGGGCAGGGAGGCAAGGCAAGCGGAGGGAAAGTGCGGCGCGAGTATTTCATTCGAGCCGCGTGCGTGAGCACGCGGGTACTCGTGAGGCGCGGGCGCGGGTTTGGCGTGTCAGAATTGCGCCGAAGGTCGGACGTACCCGCGACCTCACGGTCGCGGCTCGGGCAGCCGGCTCGAACGGCGAAGGCTTACACGGGCCGGTCGGCCGCGGGCAGGGTGACGACGGCGGTGGTGCCGGTGCGGGGTCGGCCGTGCAGGCGCAGGCCGCCGCCGAAGTGGTCGAGGAGTTGGCGACAGGTGGCGAGGCCGAGGCCCGCCCGGCCGTCGGTCCGGCCCGAGCCGGCCGCGCACGGGGCAAAGGCTCGCTCGCGCTGCGTCGGGGCCAGGCCCCGCCCGTTGTCCTGGAACTCCAGGACGACCTTGCCGTCCTCGGCGGTGACGGTGACGGCGAGGCGGGGGGCGTGGATGTGGGCGGTGGCGTCGCGGGCGTTGGCGGCCAGGTGCAGGACCACGTAGGCGAGGGCGGCGGGATGGACGGGTGTCCAGGCGGCCGGCACCTCCGGCTGAATCGCGGTCTCCAGGGCCGCGAACGACGGGTCGGCGTCGAGGGATTCGAGGGCGGCCTCGACGACGGCCACGGCGTCCACGGGTCCGCCATTGCCGGCCGGCCAGGCGGAGGCCTGGCTGACGGCCTCGAGGAGGTGGTCGAGGTCGTCGCGGCAGCGTCGGGTGGCCTGGGAGGCCGGGCACTCGGCCTCGATGGCCACGAGGGCCTCCATCAAGCGATGGGCGGGGTCGTGGCAGGCGAAGGCCAGGTGTCCGAGGGCGGCGGCGGCCTCGGCCCGCATGCTCTCCTGGACGGACTCCAGGCGCAGGCCCGAGACGAGGACGGCCGAGGCGGGCTCGTCGCCGCGGCGGAGCCGCTGGAAGCAGCAGAGAAGAGGCTCGGCCCGGCCGTCGGCTCGGGCGAAGGTCACGCGGTCCCAGGCCAAGTTGGCGTGCCGGGCCCGGTCCAGGAGGCGCGCGAGGTGGGGCTGCTCGTCGGGCGTGACGAGGTCCGCGAGCGGCCGGCCCGCCAGCGCCGTGGTATCGTAACCGAGGGAACGGGTGCGGCGGGGGTCGGCGTGGAGGATTTCGCCGCCCGCGCCCACCGTCAGCAACAGGTGGGTGGCCTGCGACAGGTACGGGCACTCGATTGGCGTACACATACGGTCGGCGGTCCCCGGCGGCCCCAAAAAAAGTCGTACGTTCCAAGGGATTCTAGGCGCGGGCCGGCGCACAGGTCAACCGCAGTGCCGCGGGCGCGAAAGAAAAGCGCGGCGGGTCGGGCAACCCGCCGCGCGTTGCGGCTTCTCGTGCGGCGTGGCGGCCTGGGAAGGCCACCACGCGGGGGCGGCGCCCTGCGTTACGCGTTCGCCGTCTCGGCCGCGCCGAGGGGGTAGACCGGCAGTTGCTCGCGGAGGAGGCGGTAGATTTCGGCCTGCTGCTCGGTGAGCGGTTTGGCGGTCTCGCGGAAGAGGGCCTGGAGTTCGTCGAAGTCCGTGGCCTTGAGGGCGTCGGCGTCCTTCTTGGCGTCGTCGGTGGTGTTGGCGGCGACGAAGTTGGCCATGGTGTCGGCGGCCATGTCGCGGATGAGTTGCCAGAGTTCCCTGCCGTCGCGGGCGGCCACGGCGCGGCCGAGGGCGAGCGACATCGAGAGGATGGCGTTCATGCCGAGAACGCCCTTGCGCTGCATGGCGAGGACGAGGTCGTCTTCGGGGGCGTCGGCGGTGATGCGGCCGGCGTCGATGGCGGCCTGTTTCTCGAGCGCGAGGAGTTCGCGGTCGGTTTCGAGCAGGGTGCCGAGGTCGCGCAGGCGGCGGCCGGCGAAGGCCTTGGCGAGGATCGTCTCGATATGCTGGACGGCGGCCAGGCAGCCCTTGCCCTCGTAGCGGTTGGCCAGGCGGTAGGCCTCGGTGAGGGCCTCGTCGTTCTTGGCCTGGATGGCGTCGTGGTCGACCTCCTTGCGGAAGCGGAACGTGCCGTCGCCGGCGTCCTTGAAGAGGTCGGGGTACTTGTTGGTAAGGTCGCCGGGCTCGATGATGGAGTCGACGTAGTGGATGGCCTCGTCGATGCCGGCGCTGGTGCCGAGCGGGGTGGCCCCGCTGTAACGGATGATGCCGGTGCGGCCGAGGAAGAGGGTGGCCCGGCCGGAGGGAATGCCGGCGTTGGTGGGCTCCTCGTTGCCGCCCACCGTCTCGATGGCGAGCATGCGGAGCATGAGGGTGGTGATGTCGGAATCGGCGGCGTCCGGGGCGAGCGTCACGTCGTCGCGGCCGGTGAGGCGTTTGGCGAGTTCCGTGAGGTTGGCCTCGATTTCCTGGCGTTCGTCGTCGGTGACCTCGCGGCTGGCGGCCTCGGCGAGGGCGAGGATTTCGACGACGCGGCCGTATTTCTGGAGCCGTTCGGTGTTGGCCCCGCCGCCGGCCTTGAGGCCGAGGGCGTTCATGGCGGCGGCGATTTCGGCCTCGAACGGGTCGTTGGGCGACTTCGAGCGGTGCGAGACCACGAGGTCGCACCCGTAGGCCAATGAGGTCAGCATCGCCAGCACCGTTTCGCTGAGCGTGCCGATCTGGTTCGCCTTGATGAGCGAGGCGTTGATCTCGCCGCTCGCGGCGCACTGTTCGATGTTCGAGTCCTTCGTGGTGACGAGGTCGTCGCCGATGACGAAGATCTTGTCGCCGAGCCCCTCGACGCCGCTCTCCGGGTCGCCGTGCATCATGAGGCGCCAGCCGGCGTGGTCGAGTTCGCCGAAGCCGTCCTCGATGGAGAGGACGGGGATGTCGTCCTGCTCCATGGAGGTGCGGAAGAGTTCGAGGATCTGGTCGCGGCTCATGTCGACCTTGCTCTTGTCGCGCCAGAAGCGGTACATGCCGACGGAGTCGCCCTGCTCGGTTTCCTCGCGGTACATGTTTTCGAGTTCGGAGCAGGCGGGGTCGAGGGCGATGGCGACGTCGACGCCGGGCGTGTACTCGCAGTCGAGGATGGCCTGGCGCATCATGCGCCACATGCGCTGCTCGGGGACCTGGTCCTGCGGTTCCTTGTCGATGTAAGGGGCGATGCCGCCCTCGAGGCCGACGCCCATGACCTTGGCGCCGGGGGCCGACTCGATGATCTCCTTGAGGCGGGTCTGGAGTTTGACGGTCATCTCCTGGGCGTCCTCGTACGTCTTGGCCGAGAGCGGCATGAACATGCCTTCCTGCATCGAGATGTTGCTCTCGGGGTATTCCTTCTCGGTGTGGCGGCCGCCCATGGCGCAGTTGCGGAACTGCCAGGGGGCGTTGACCTTCTGGCCGTCGGCCAGGGTCACGCTCTGCATGCGGGAGGTCATGAGTTGCTGCTTGATGCCGGCGGCGCGGTCGAGCCAGGTGCCCTCGGC
>Ga0180431_10009810_pt1 | contig 10745 bp, 8 predicted proteins | sample SS_ome_11_FD_132459 | JGI IMG/M metagenome (GOLD analysis project Ga0180431, IMG submission 132459) | Hypersaline lake sediment archaeal communities from the Salton Sea, California, USA - SS_1_MS_1 metaG | ecosystem: Environmental > Aquatic > Non-marine Saline and Alkaline > Hypersaline >...
CTCGATGTACTGGGACGCGACCTTGGCGGTCTTCAGCGTCTTCGCCTTGGGCAGATCCACCGGCCGGTAGTACTCGGTGTGGGTCTTGAGGTCGATCATCTCGGATCCGGCCGCTTCAACCGCCTCCTGAAGGCCGCTTCGGGGGAAGGTCTCGGCCGGGCGCCCGCACGGGTTCTCGGGCACGGTCACCTTGCCCACGCCCATGTCCCGGCACCCGTGCAGGAACGCGCTCACGAGCGCGGGGTGCGTGTTCGCCCCGGTCTCGGGCTTGCGCGGCCAAGCGGCGTTGACCTTCAGCGCCAGGGTCTTGACAGACGTGCCGAAGCCGCCCTGCTCGCCGATGACCCGCAGCGCCGCGTTCATGAGCTTGGCCTTGTCCTGTCCGTGCAAGACCCAGACGTCGGTCGTGCCCGTGCCCAGCACGTCGGCGCCGAAGCTCTCGGCGGCGGTCCACAGCCCGCCGCCCAGCCCCGCGGCCGCGGAGCCGACTACCCACGCGCGCAGAAAGTCCCGGCGGGTCAAGAATCCGTCCCTGTTCGCTCGGTCCATCGGGTTCTCCTTGTCCTCTACGGTTCGAAGGCGCGCTTCGCGCCGCCCGTCTCCGTGTCTCTATGTGTCTCCGTGTCTCAATGCAGCCCTTGCCGCCCCCCTCGAACGCACCGAACATACACCGTGCGGCCCCGGCTGCACTCGCGCGCGTATTGTACAACAAACGTCAACAATTGTCGTGCCCGTTCTCCCGTTTCTTCGGCCGCATGAGGAGAATCCCGGCCTCGTACAGGCCGTAGAGCAGGGCCGCCAGCATGACCTGGGTCGCCGGATCGGGCGGGGTGAACACCGCGCCCAGCAGCGCCATCACCACGATCGCGTGCCTGCGGTACCGGCGCAGCGTGGCCGGGCGCACCAGCCCGGTGCGGCCCAGGGCCATGATGGCCAGCGGCAGCTCGAAGGCCAGCCCGAACCCGATGCACACCGACTGGATGAACGCGATCGTGCGCGCCGCGGTCCAGATGCTCTCCACGCCCAGCCAGGCGTTGAACCAGTACAGCCAGCGCAGCCCCAGGGGCGCGGCCAGGAAAAACCCCACCAGCGCCCCGGCCAGGAACATGACGCTCGCGAACTGTACGATGGGCAGGACCGCCCGGCGCTCGGCGCGTTTGAGTCCGGGCTTCACGAACAACCACACCTGATAGAGGAGCACCGGCAGCGAGAGGGCCAGCGCCAAAAAGAAGCTGAACTTCGCAAGCGCCGCGAACCCGTCCACCGGCCCGAGCACGTGCCACCGGGCCAGGCGCTCGGCCTGTGCGGGCGCCAGGTCCATGGACGCGACCGCCCGGTCCAGGGGCCAGCGCACGTACGCGAATACCTGGCTTCCCAACGCGAGGCAGAGCACGAACACCGCGGCGAAGGTTCCCAGGCCCACCAGGATGCGCCGGCGCAGCTCATCCAGGTGGTCGCCGAGCGGCATCACCGCGAGCCGCAGGTCTCGCACGGGGTCGGGGTCGGGCGCGTTGTCCACGAGGGGCCTGCCCTAGGCGGAGGGGGTCTCTTCTTGGGCCCGGTCCCGGGGTTCGGGCGCGGCCTCGGCCGACTGCTGGGCCGAGGGCTCCTGCGCGGACGCGTCCTGCGCTTCGTCGGGCGGCTCGTTCAGGTCCGCCTCGTGCAGGCCCTGTTTCAGGCTGTGGAGGCTGCGTCCGATCGCGCGCGCCACGTCGGGCAGGCGCTTGCCGAACACGAGCAGGGCCACGAGCAGGACAACGATCAACTCCCAGTGGCTGAACATGGTCTTCTCCCGCGCTCGATCCGCCGCCGGAGGGGGCGTTGTGCCGCCGGGCCCGGCCGCGGGGTTTCGGTATCGCGCAACGTGCCCTCACCTCGACTCTTGCGCCCATAGTTTCGCCCCGATCCGCCGGATTGTCAAGGGGGTTCGGGGTGCCGCGTGCGCGCGGGTCCGCCTGCCGGCCCCCGGACACGCGATCATTGTCTCCACACCCCTATGGACTTCACTCGCGCCACGCTACCAGTGAGATCTCAAGGAGGAATCCATAGATCATAACCCCTGAGAGCACATAGGATCGAGGCAGGAGCACATCAAGGATGAGGACGGCGTAGCTGCCCGCAAGGAAAGACCACAACATCCGGCAATACCACCATCGCGCGGCCATACCTGCGTCTCTGCGCTCCGGGCTATCCGGTTCGGTCTGCGCGGCCGGGCAAGCATCCTGCTCGCGTGTTGAACGCGCAGTACGCGTGGACGCGCCCGGCGAGCAGGTGGGCGTCGTCGCTCTGGCAGACCTGCGGAGGGACAGCGGTGCGTGGATGCGTGCGTGGATGCGCCTGTGCAATTCATCCCCCCACTTCAGCGCTGGGATACGAAGAAGCAGTGTGCAGATCGTAATCCCTAGGAGCACATAGAGCCCAGGCAGCAGCCCATCAAGCGCGAGCGCGACCAGACCACCCACAAGGAAAGACCACGCCATCCAGCCGTACCACCAGCGCCTGGCCATCCTCGCCTCCGCGCGCTCCGGGCTATCCGGTTCGTTCTGCTCGGCCATGCGAGTATGCTCCTCGCGCCGCTCCCGGGTACCCGACAATCAGCGAGGCCATCCGGATGCGAGGTGCGTGCCCGCGGGGGCTTCAGGAGCGCAGATCTCGCTGCGCGGCCTTCAGCCGCTCCCTCAGGACCAGCACCACGGCGCCAACAAGGGCCGCGTCAAGCAAGGGCGTCAGAGACCAAGACACCATCGCAGTGAACCACGACTCCGTGTCCAATCCCTGGTTGCAGGCCTTCATCCCTCTGGCGAGCGAGATGCATAGGCCCGCCGACGCGACGCCAATGAGCGTGCACGAGCATACGTCAAGCGCGCACGTCACACCATTAGCGCCTCTGCGCGAGCCGGTCAGAATGTATCGAAGCCCTGTCAGGGCCCGGCGTGTGCCCATTCCGCCAAGAAGACATACGAACACGATAACGAAGAGCCCAAAGAGCACCGACCGCTGCCCGAGGAGCAACGCGGGGAAGCTGTACCATCCGCCGATGCCCACCCACATGGCTACGGCCAGGCCGACGGCCACTACCGGCACAGAGATCAACCACCACGGACGCTGAGCGCGGCGATCCCTCGTGTCGGCTGACCTTTCCTTGTCGTCCTGCATGCGTCCGTCTCCTCTCTGCATGCTGCCACCTGACTCGGGCCAGCCCAGCGGCTGGCATCGCCTTGATTCGCGCCGCACGCAAGCCGCGCCTCGTCCGTCCATGGCGCGGACTGGTTGCCGTCCGGGCCGTAGCCATCCTCCTGCGCCGCGCCCGCGGGGGCGTGGCTCGGCATGGGCTGTTACGCCTCCGCACGGCGCGCGAAGCCGCCCTAGGGCCTGCTGACGGTCCACAGCCTCAAGGGCCGCTGCGAGGGGCCCGCTCTCTTAGCACAAGGAAGAGGCCTGTGTACATGACAACCTGTGCCGGCAGGATTGCCGTGGCCGCGGTCCAGGCTGTGATGTCTTGGGTGACCAGAAAAACACCCAGCCCCAACCCACAAAGCGTTCCGAAAACGGCGATGGCCAAGCACATACGCACAATCCGCCGCATTGCCATTGGGATGGACTGGCCTGACTCGCGTGCATCGATTGAAAGGCGCAAAGCGCGCAGCAGGCAGTAGCCCATAGCGAACACGCAAGCCGGCTGGAGCCAGAGGCCCGCTATCGCAATACCGGCCAATAGCTGATACCGTGGCGAACCGGCGAAATGATAGACGCAGACGTATACCCCTCCGACCGCGCCTGCGCAGAGCAGCACGCCGAGACCGTACAGCGTCTGCTTGACTTCTCTGTAGAGACGTTGTCTGTTGGGTGTCGAACTAGTCACTTGCGGCGTACTCCTCACACCCGGGGATGTTGTGGCCGGCGTCGAAATGTCGCGCCGCGCGAGCCGAACGCCCCGCGCGGCTAGTCATCCAGCCCATACACCGTCGGCCCGCCGCCACGATACTCGATAACGTGGATCGCCTCAGCCCGGTCGTCCGAGAGCTCCACGCAAAACTCTTTTCGCGCTAGGCCGGCCCCCTCGGGAATGACAATGGAGTACATGGTCAGCTGGTTCGCATCGCACGGCGCGACCGCATGCGAAGCGACAAAGGCCCTGCACTCGGACTCGAGCTCGGACAGCCTGGCCTGCACCTGCTCAAAGAACGCCTGCTGTTCATGCGTCGGCCCTGTCGCGGGCGCGCACACAATGACCTGCGGAAAGGGACCGTCCCCCGGCGTGCACCATGTCTCAACGCCGTGCCGTGCCTCGAACTCTATCGGCCCGAACACCGGGTCGTGGCGAACTGTGCGCCCGGTGCGCCGCTTGCCCAATGCTACCTGTAGCACACGGAACATGGCCTGTGACCGCCGGACGCAGTGCCTGTACAGTGCCCTCCTGACTCATACTGCCCCATGCAGCCGGGTTGTCAAGCGGATTTCCGGGGCCCCGGGGCCGCGGGCGCAGGTCCGGCACGCGCGCCCTGCGAGCCGCTCGCGCACGCCCGCCCGCCGGGAGTCCGGGGGCGGGCCGGATGTTTCTTGACTTCGCCCGCGCGCGGACCATGATGCGCAGCGACAAGGGGTTGCGCGATCTTGCGGCACGGCCGGGCGGGCCCGGTCGCCGGGTGCGACGCGGGGCACGGTTGACTGACACGGAGGACGACCATGGGAAGGAACGAGCGCGCATTCGCGGGACTCGGGGCCCTGATGCTGGGCCTCAGCCTTTCTCTTGCGGGCGCGGGGGTGCGGGCCGGAGAGGCGCGCACGCGGTCCGCGCCGGCCGCGGCGAGGCTGCGGTCGCTCATCCGGACGGACCATCCGCGGCTGTTCCTCAACAGAGACATGTGGCCGGGCATGCGCGCGCGGGCGCTGGGCGAGGGCAAGGCGACCTACCAGGCCATGTACGAGATCGCGGCCGGGCTGCCGGACGTGGACGCAATCGGGCGCAAGGACTGGGCCGAGGCGCTCGCGCCCAGCGCGTTCGTGTACCTCATGACCGGAGACAAGGCCCTGCTCGCCAAGATCCGCAGGATGCTGCGCGCGAGCGTGGACGTGTACAACGCCGAGGTGCCCAGGCACGAGAACTACGGGTCCGCGCCGCGCGGCCACCGGATGTCGTGGCTCGCGGCCATGGACTGGGTGTGGAACGACCTCGATCCGGACGAGCGCCTCGGGCTCGCCTCGGACATGATCGACAACGTGTACAGGCACCTGGACAAATTCCCCGGCGCCGACGGGTACAACGGCTCGTTCTACACGCCGGACAAGCTGTACTGGTACGCCGGGGTGGCCCTGCTCGACGACGGGCTGGACGAGGCGCATTACGCAAAGGCCCTCGAGCTTTTGCAGGAAGGGTACAACGACCATCAGAAGATGTTCGCGGTGCGCGGACGCTGCCGCCAGGACGACGGGGCGCTCCGGCCGCGCCTGGAGTACACCCTGCCCGCGTACCCGGACGCCACGTTCAAGTTCTTCCACTCCTGGCGGGCCGCGGTGGGGCCGGACATTCCGCGGGCGTGGCATCACAGCGCGCTCATGCCGAACCACGCGTTCTGGAACCTGTTGCCCGAGCCCCAGCACTTCGGCCTGGGCCAGGCCTGGCACAACCCCGGGTACGTGCCCTTCGAGCGGCTCATCAACCCCTTGTCCGGGTACCTGGCCCAGCACATCTATTTCTACGAAGACCTGTATCCGCAGCTTGCCAACCTGTCGCGGTTCCTGTGGCAGCGCATGGGCTTCGAGCGCGGCAAGGGCAAGTACGGGTACGTGCCCATCTGGAGCGAGATCTGGTCGCCGGTGGAGGCGCGCGGGGGGACGCTGCCGGAGAACCTGCCCCTGGCGCGCCACTTCGCGGGCAACGGCACCATCCTCATGCGCACGGGCAGCGGTCCTGCGGACACGTACGCGCTCTTCAACGCCGGGGGCGGGGTGGACTGCTCGGACCAGTTCGACGCCACGCACTTCGCCATTTACAAGCGGGGGTTCCTGGCCCTGGACACGGGCACGCGCCAGTCCTTCCCGCACATGCAGGACTACTACTCCCAGAGCGTGGCGCACAACTGCGTGCTCGTCCGCATGCCGGGCGAGGAGTTCATCGGCATGTACGGACGCGACACGAGCAGCAACGCCGGGGGCCAATACCGCAAGCCCGAGTACGCCAAGGCGCTCGCGTTCGAGACCGCGCCCTGGTTCGCATACGCGGCGAGCGACGCCACGGCCACGTATCGCGCGGACAAGTGCGCGCAGATGGTCCGCCAGTTTCTGTTTCTGGCGCCGGATCACTTCCTCGTATTCGACCGGGTGAGGTCCGAACGGAGCGAGTACCCGAAAAAGTGGCTGTTGCATACCGCGAACGAGCCCACGGTCACGGACAAGACCTTCCGCGCGGACCAGGGAACGGGGCGCATCTTCTGCCGCACCCTGCTCCCGGCGGACGCGCGATTGGAGAAGATCGGCGGGCGCGGAAAAGAGTTCTGGGCCGACGGCAAGAACTGGCCGCTCTCGGACCGCTGGTGGGGCAGCTACGCGCGCGCTCTTCCGGCCCGGCAGCGGAACAACCGGATTGTACCCGAGATCATGGGCCGGTGGCGCGTGGAGGTGCACCCCGGCGCGGCGCGCGAGCAGGACTACTTCCTGCATCTCATTCAGGTGGCGGACCAGTCCGCACAGAGCATGGCCGAAAGCGAGGTGCGCGAGGTCGGAGATCGCATTGAGCTGACCTTCTCCGCAGGCGCGCGCACGTACACGATCGCGTTGAACAAGACCCGCCCGGTCGGGGGCCACATCCGCATCGAGGAAGGCGGCGAGATGCTTGTCGACCGCCCGCTCGCCCAGGAGATCATGCCCCAGGCGGGCCTGGCGCTTGAGGAGTGAGTGTGGGCAAGATGTGACAAGGCGACGGCCGCGGATGCCTGCCGTTCGACCGCGCGGTCTGCGCAGAGGATACGGACAGCGAACGGGACAGGGTATACGGAGGAAGACCATGACAACGATACGGCGCACGTTCGCAATGATCGGCACCACGTTCGCAGTTGCGGCCTTGTTTCTTGCCTGCCCACCCGGCCGAGCCGCGGCGGGCCAGCCCGAACAACCCGACGCGCAGGCGCGCACGCTGCCCGACCCCGAGGGCGCCATCCCGTCCGCCGCGGAGCTGCCCGAGCTCATCCGGCCCGACCACCCGCGGCTCTTCATGAACGAAGAGCTATGGCCCGGGATGAGGGCGCGCGCGCTCGGTGAAGCGAACGAAGAATACCGGGAGATGCTAGAGGTCGTCGACGGCCTGCCGCCTTTGGAGGCGATCGAGGCCCAAGAGTGGGGCAAGGAGCTGGCGGCCGGCGCCTTCGTGTACCGGGTGACCCGCGACAAGGAGCTCTTGGCCAAGATCAAGCGGATGCTGGAGAAGAGCGTCGACTTCTACGACCAGGTGCTCGCCGCCGACACGATCACGAACGTAAACGCGGGCGCGGTGCGCGAGGCGCATCTGGACTATGCGTACACGCGGCTCAGCTGGCTGGCCGCATTCGACTGGGTGTACAACGACCTGCCCGCGCCGGACCGCACGGACCTGTGTTCGCGCATGGTCCGGCACGTGCACGCGTTCATGGAGCGATTCGCGCCCCATCATCACTCCTGGCACGGGTCGTTCTACTATTGGGACAACATGCTGTGGTACGCGGGCCTGACCCTGCTGAACCCGGAACTTCCTGGCCAGGACTACGAGCGCGCCCTGGCGATCCTGCAAAAGGGATACAACGACCACTGCAAAATGCTCACGGTGCGCACCCTGGCGCGCGGCGACGACGGGGACTTCCAGTACCCGCGCGTCGAGTATGCGCTCCCGGCCACGATTCACTCCGAGTGGAAGTTCTACCATTCCTGGCGCGCGGCCGTGTCCGAAGACATCCCCCGCCCATGGTTCGGCCCGGCCGCTCTGTACGCCAACGGGGTCTTCTGGAACCTGCTCCCCGGCCTGCGCCACTACGGTCTGGAGAACTCCTGGCACAAGGGCAACCACATCGCAGGGTACGAGGAGTTCTCCAAGCAGGTAATGGGCGGCTACTGCGTACAGCACGCGTACTTCTACCAGGACTCCCATCCGGACATGACGAACCTCTCTCGCGTACTGTGGAAGCGAACCGGTTTCGCGCGCGGCGGCAAGTACGGATATCTGCCCATCTGGAGCGCGATCTGGTCGCCGGCCGAAGAGGACCCGCAGGCGCAGCTGCCCGGGGGCCTGCCCCTGGCCCGCCATTTCGAGGAGTCGAACATCCTGTTCCTGCGCTCCGGCAGCACGGAGACGGACACCTATGCCCTGTTCAACATCGGCGGCGGGCCGGTCGCCTCGGTGCAGCGCGACGCGACGCAGTTCACCATCTACAAGCAGGGGTTCCTGGCGCTCGACACCGGAACGCGCAACTCGCGACCCCACGAACGCCAGTACACGAAGACGACCTTTGCGCACAACTGTGTGCTCATCGGCGACAGCGGCCAGACGCAGGGGCACCATGGTCATGCGAGCCTGGCGCGCGCCTTCGAGACGAATCGGCTCTTCGCGTACGCGGTCAGCGACGCCACGGACCTGTATCCGGAGGACAAGTGCGCGCAGATGGTGCGCCAGTTCCTGTTCTTGGCGCCGGACCATTTCGTGGTCTTCGACCGAGTGACCGCGACCCAGGCCGAGCATGAGAAGCGGTGGCTCTTGCACACGGCCTATGAACCGGTCATCTCAGGCAAGGAGTTCCGTGCTGACCAGGAAGAGGGCCGCATCTTCTGCCGCACGCTCGTTCCCGCGGACGCAGAGCTGACAACCATCGGCGGGCCGGGCAAGGAATTCTGGGCGCGCGGACAAAACTGGCCCCTGAGCGATGATTGGTGGGAGAGATTTGGCAAGCAGTACAACTGGCGGGTGCCGGACACCATGGGCCGATGGCGCGTGGATGTGACCCCGGGCGCTGCGCGCGAACAGGACTACTTCCTGCATCTCATTCAAGCGTCCGACCAGTCCGTGGAGGAGATGGTCGAAAGTGACGTCAGCGAGAATGAGGACCAGATCGAGCTCACCTTCTCCGTAGGCGCGCGCACGCACACGATCGCGCTCAACAAGACGGGTGAAGTCGGCGGCCACATCCGCATCGAAGAAGATGGGGCGATGCTCGTCAACCGGCCTCTTACTCAAAGAATCATGCCGCAGGCGGGCTTGGCGCTCGAGGACTAGATTCTGCATTGGACGCGTTGCCTGGACGCACGCATGGGCGGGTCCGGGCAGGATGCGACACAGGGAACGGTCTCACGACGGGAGGGCTCTCATGGCAAGGACGGAGCGGGGTTTGGGCCGTTGCCTTGGGGTGGTCGCACTCGCGGCGTTGTGCGCGGCGGTTCTGTTCGCCCCAGCCGACGCGGCGACGGAGGGCGGCGCCGACGAGCCGCCAGAGCCCCCGGACTTCGCCTGGGTTTTGGAGCACATCCGACCAGACCATCCGCGCCTGTTCCTCAACCAGGACATCCTGGCCCGGGTCCGGCGCGAAGGCCTGACCGCGAGACAGGAGCAATGGTTGGCCGAGCTGGTCGAGCAAGTGGACGGCTATCCCACGCCCCCGGACCAGGTCGAGGAACAGGTCCGAGACCGCAGAGAGGGCTTCTGGGAATACTTCGCCGCGCACGCCGCCCTGGCGTATCTGTTGACCGGGGAGAAGACCTATTACGATCGAGGCGTGGCGTTCCTGCGGCATGCAGCGGACTTCTACGCCACAGCCAACGAGAAGAGACCGTTTGCGTCGAGGAACAGGCCTCACAGCCTGGGCCGATGTCACAAGAGGATCCATTTGCTGTCGGCCTATGACTGGCTGTACAACGACCTCCCCCAGCAGGACCGCGAGCGCATCGGCAAGGCCCTGTTCGGCCCGTTGAAGGGAATCCACACGAGCTGGTATTCGCAGGCGGACATGCGTGAGAACGTGAACACGTATTACGACACGGTCACGGCCTGGTACCTGGGGCTCGTGTTCCTGCACACGGGCGTGGAGGGCGCCACGGACGAGGCCTGCACTCAGCTTCTTGCCGACGGATACGAACGGCATCTGCATATCTTCGACACGGTGTCGCGCGGTCCGGACGGCGTGCATCTGTACAGCGCCATGGGGTACGTGACGCAGAATGCCGAGGGCGAGCTCATCTTCCTCGATTCCTGGCGATCGGCCATTGGCGGGAACTTCGCCCGATACCATCCACAGCACATGCGCATGGTCGAATACATCTTGTGGAACATGGTCGCGCCCACGGGACCCCGGCTTCGATACGGCTGGAGCGACGAATACCACACCCACAACCAGTGGGGTACGGCCTACGCCCATTACCTGTACCGCACCGCTGATCTGTACGAGGGGGTGGCGGATCCGGCCGCGCTCCATACCTTGACCGCGGTCTCTCAGTTCCTGGCGCCGATGGACTATCAGGATTGCCTGAACCCGAGAGGCTACTGGTACCAGACGCCGGCGGCGCCGCTGTTGATGTCCCCGCCCGACCACACGGCGGCGGAGATTCGCGAGGTCCTGGCGCTGCTGCCCCGCGCGCGCTACTTCGCCGACCCGGTGGGACACACGTTTATGAACAGCGGCTGGGGCGAGGACGACACGTACTGCATGTTCGTGGCCGGCCGCCAGGCGACCCGGCGCAAGCACTACGACGAGAACCACTTCACGATCTACAAGCGGGGGTTCCTGGCGATA
>Ga0180431_10009812_pt1 | contig 10743 bp, 7 predicted proteins | sample SS_ome_11_FD_132459 | JGI IMG/M metagenome (GOLD analysis project Ga0180431, IMG submission 132459) | Hypersaline lake sediment archaeal communities from the Salton Sea, California, USA - SS_1_MS_1 metaG | ecosystem: Environmental > Aquatic > Non-marine Saline and Alkaline > Hypersaline >...
CGGATGGCGCAGCCAGGCTAGCGCCTCCTGCTGCAGCTGCCGCACCCGTTCACCCGTGATGCCCAACTCCTTTCCCAGCTTCTTCAGCGTGCACGGCGGCCGCTCTCCCAGTCCATACCGACCGACGATCACCTGGCCAAGACGTTTCGAAAGCCCACCGACCAAGTCAAACAGCACCTCCTGTACGAGACCCTCTTCCACCTTGGCCGCAGGGTCCGGCACGACCCACGACGCGGGTGCCTCCTGCCACCACACGTCGGTGTCTCGGCTCAGCTCCTTGGCCCGGCGATGAATCCGGCGGCAGATCGCCACCCAGGCATAGGTGGAAAAGGCCGTTCCTCGCCTGGGGTCATAGCCCCGGATCGCGCGCCACAGTCCGATCCGCCCCGCCTGCAGGGCCTCCTCGTATGGAATATCACCTCCTCCCTGGCGGCGAATGAAGGCGTGGATTAGCCCCTCGTGGCGAGCCATCATCGCTTCGATATCCGCCCCTTTCTCGCCGACTTGTGCACTTTCCGATTTGTCGTTACATTTAGGGTCCATGAGATTCCTCCTCTTTTGGGATTGATCAAGTGGGGACTTGTCATCTCAGATTGTGAGGAATCTCGCCCAAAAGTCAAAGCGGCGCCCCCTCGAAAACAGAGGGCGCCGCTGTATGGTGCTGGGTTGCGGATTCAGTTTATCTGGGTTGCGCTATTCGCTGCGAAAGCCCGAGCTTGAACCCCAGCTTCGACGCAGGAGCCGCAGCCAGTTGCCGTGCATGATAGCGGCGACGTCCGAGTTAGAGTAGCCCCGGTCCGTCAGCAAACTGGGAAGCTTCTGCAGGTCGGCTATGGTGTCCAGATCGCGGGGGGCTTGCTCCCGCCCGAAACCGCCGTCCAGGTCGGACCCAATGGCCGCGTGGTCGCTATTGCCGGCCAGTTGACAGATGTGATCGATGTGGTTGACCACGCTATCCAGCGAGACCTGCGGTTGGATGCAACCTTCCTCCCCCAGGGGGGGATGCCTGACTCCTTTGATCCAGCCCGGCTCTAGCATCCAGGCGTCGAAGGCCACCCCGATCACGCCCTCTCGCTGGAAGATGGCCTCCAACTGCTCGTCGCTGAACTGGCGCTGGTGGGGAACCAGCGCGCGGCAGTTGTTGTGGCTGGCCAGGACGAGTCCCTCGTACTTCTCCAGCGCCTCCCAAAACGCCTGATCGGAGAAGTGGGTGAGATCCAGAATGATGCCCAGGCGCTCCATTTCCGCCAGCAGCCTCACGCCCAGGCCCGTCAGCCCCATCTCGGTGCCTGTGCCTCCTGCGTATCGTCCTCGCCCGTAGTGGGCGGGCCCGATCACCCGCACGCCGTCCTCCCACCAGGCTGGCAGGTCGTCAGGGTCCAGGATGGGGTCAGCGCTCTCCATGCTGATGACAAAACCCAGGGGAGGGGTGCCCCTTGCGTCTGTCTTTTCAGCCTTTTCCCCGACTTCCCACTCGAACAGGTGGCGTTCCAGCCCGCGTACGTCGGTGATGATGCGTGCATATCCCTCCTGCTCCAGCCCTCTATAGTAGGCCAGTTGCCCACGAGCTGCACTAAGGGCTTGGAGCGGCGAGGGGTAGTCAACGTGAGGGATGGGGCTGCCGGTGGAGCGTGCTAACAGGGTGGCGAGACAAAGTGCCACCTTGCCCTGGCGCATTTCCGCCAGGGCCACCGTTCCCTGCCCGCGTCCGGGACCGCGGATACGCTCTTCCCGCGTCCGGATGGTGTAGGCCGAGCAGGTCAGGTCTCGATTCCACTGCAAGGCGTTCCAGGCTAGATCTAGATGAGCGTCAACGACCAACATTTTTGGCCCCTCTGCTATGATAGCACACCCCCCAGAGTTGGTCAAATGATGCGTCGTCTATATCGCCTGTGGCGACGGGTGTATTTCACTGCTGTTGCCCGTTTGTGCGTTGGAATTGGTTCAGGTATAATAGGGGCGGGCTTTAGACATCCTGCCCCTACAAGTGTGAACTTCGTTCACCCGGAAGCGAAGCGACTCCTTGCCGGTGCACTTACCAGACAAGTGGGGAGGTCCTGATGGGTTTCGAACCTCTTGATGCCGCTACGTTCGATCCTGCTTTGGCGGAGCGAGTGACGCCTGAGTGGGAGAAGTTGTTCTCCTGTATGCAATGTGGTACGTGCACTTCCTCCTGTCCGACCGCCTACGCGATGGACTATACGCCGCGTCAGCTGTGGCAGATGTTGCGCTTGGGGATGGAGGAGGAGGTGCTCAATAGCCAGACCTTCTGGCTGTGCACCGTGTGCACGTCGTGCCAGGTGCGATGCCCCCGGGGAATATCCCTCAGCGACACCATGATCGCCCTCAAGGAATATGCCACGCGCAAAGGGATCAATGTTCCCACCGGCATGCAGATGCTCGGCGAGACCGTCGTTGCCAAGCATAACATCTCCGGCGATGACAACGCCACCCGCCAGATCTGGAGCCAAAACCTTCCCCATACTCCGCTGGGCGTCAGCCCGCGCCGGCGGCGGGCGGAGGTGGTCTACTTCATCGGCTGTGTGAGTTCTTTCTATCCCCGTGTCTATAGCATCCCTCAGTCGTTGGTGCAGATCCTGGAGCGGTATGACGTGGAGTTTACCACCTTGGGGGAAGACGAACAGTGCTGCGGGTATCCACTTTACGTGGCCGGGATGCGAGATCGTCTGGTCGAGTTGGCGCGCCACAACGTGCGGCAGGTCCGCAGGATAGGCGCCCGGCGGGTCATTTTTACCTGCCCTTCCTGCTACTACGCATGGACCCACCTCTATCCGCAGGTGGTGGACGTCTCCGACCTCCAGTTGCAGCATGCTTCAGAGTTCCTGGTCGATTTGCTGGCCGATGACGCGGTGGCACTGGGGCCAATCGAGGAGATGGTGACCTACCACGATCCATGCGATCTGGGGCGCAAGAGCGGTGTGTATGACCCGCCGCGGGAGGTGTTAACCTCTATCCCGGGACTCGAACTGCGGGAGATGGTCGCCAATCGCGAGAATGCCTGGTGCTGTGGGGGAGGAGGGGACGTGGAGATGTCAGATCCCTCCGTCTCCACTGGGGTGGCGGGTCACCGGCTGGCTCAGGTGGAGGCCACGGGAGCTCGTTATGTCGCCTCTGCTTGCCAGCAGTGCAAACGGACGCTTCAGGAGGGAGCCCGTCGGCATAAGATCCGCGTGCGGGCTGTGGACGTCGTCGAGCTGGTCTGGCGGTCCCTCAGCGCTGTCGAGGCCTGAAAACGTGGGGTGACGACGTAGATCGTGGCTGAGGCCTTCACCGACGAGACGCTCGTAGGGCTGACGCTGTCCTGCATCGACGCGCATCCTGACTCGCTCCGTTTCAGGCCGGTGCACACGGGCAAGCACAACAGTTCCTACTGGGTGGAAAGCGAGCTGGGGCGCTTCGTGCTGCGCATTGCTCCCCCTGACGATGCCGGTTTCCTCTTCTACGAGCGTTTGATGATGCGCCAGGAACCGGACCTGCACGCGCTCATCCGAGCCGAGACGAGCCTGCCGGTGGCTGAGATCATCGGGTATGACTTCAGCCGCACGCGTGTTCCCCGCGATTATCTGCTCATGCGCGCGCTGCCTGGTACGCCTGTCAGCGAAGTCTATGGCGTCGCTTCGCTGGGCAGCGGTCTCGCTGCACCCTCTTCTGAAGCGGGTATGGCTCGCTCGCAGTTCCATCGGGCCCTGTACCAGGTAGGTCAGTACCTGCGTGAGCTGCATACCCTCACGGCTGTGGAAACCTTGGGGACGGCCACCTTCGGCTACCTGGGTCCACACCATCCGATGGAGCCGCAGCCTACGTGGGCTGAGGCCTTCCACGTGATGTGGAACCGGTTGTTGGATGACGTCGTCGCTTGCGGGGGCTACGCGCTCGATGAAGCGCAAGTGATGCGCAACTTGCTCGACGGGTATATCGGGGTGTTTGACCGCCCTGTGTCGTCCAGCCTGCTGCACATGGATGTCTGGAGTCAGAACATCCTTGTGGATGGCGAGGGCAACGTCACTGGCTTGGTGGATTTCGATCGGGCGCTCTGGGGCGATGTGGAGATCGAGTTCGCCGTGCTGGATTACTGTGGGGTCAGCGAGCCGCCTTTCTGGGCGGGATACGGCGTGCCACGTGATACTTCTCCAGCAGCGCAGATTCGGCGCCGATTTTACCTGCTTTACGAGGTACAGAAGTACATCCCGATCTGCATGTGGCGGCGTGACGACCCTGTAGGGGCAGCCCGCTATAAGCAGCAAAGCTTCGCTCTGGCCGCCGAACTTATGTGACGGTGATGCCCGTGCAGCACGAAGCGCGCTTTCGCAGCCGATAGCGCAGCCTAGAGGCGAATGCGGAGGTATCCGCTTCCTGCCTGACCCAAGTGGCGTCTCAGCTAGCGCTATGCTGTGTCCCCTTTGGCGGTCCAGAGGTGATGGCTCTCGTCGAACTGCCAGCCGGGCGCGTCGAGCCTGAGTTTGTGTCTCGCCCAGCCGCTTTCCACCCGACGCAGCGTCTCATCCCACGTGCGAAGGCCCCCTAACGCGTCAGCCGCTTCCACGTTACAGGCCCCCACGGCCACGGCGGCCGTCAGCGCTGCCTCAGGTGACATGTCTCGTAGCAAGGCGCTGAGAAACCCGGCTACCGTGGCATCACCGGCCCCGGTGGTGCCCACCACGTTCACCTTGAAGCATGGCCCCCACAGCTCTTTGTCGGCCCAGGCCGCCGGCTCGGAGGGTCGGGCGGGGCCTATCGACGCTATGGCCGAGCGACCGGCCGTACGTACGTACAGCCCTCGATCTCCCAGCTTAAGGGCCACGATTTTCGCGCCCATGTTCAGCAACCCCCGGCTTACGTCCGACAGCAATTGAGGGGAGACCAGCGGCAGGAAGCTGTGGCCGCCGGCCGCCTGGCAGAGCTCCTCGTAGATCCTCCGGTGGAGCATGTACAGCGTTTCTTCGATATTGGGCAGGAAAAGGTCTACGTGGGGCAACGTTGACCCAAGTATATTCACCCAGTCGGCGCGACCGGCGGCCGACGTCTGGTCGGGGAAGCTCACATCTAGCGAGGTGGTGACGCCCGTCCCTTTGGCGCGGCGAAACAGCTCCACCAGTTGGGCCCCATTCTGCTCGTACATCCGCTTCATAGTGGTCGGGTAGCCGAAGTGGAACAAGCGGGCGTTTGACACTAAGTCATAGCACACGTCGTCGGCTTCGAGTGTGTCGTTCGCGCCTGGGCAGTGCAGAAACATGCGGTCCTGGCCCGGGGGGCTGATGATGATAGTGTAAGAGGTGCTGGTGGTTTTGTCGACTGTTATGCCCCCGACCAGATCAGGAACTTGGGAGCCGCTTCTGCTTCCGGGTGAGTTCCGAGGCGAGTTCACGTGTGAGCTCACACGTGAACTCGCACGTGAATGGGGTTCACGCTTTATGTAGGAGCCCACGATCTGCTTAACTGCCCGTCCAAACAGGTCGTCCCCGATCTTGCCCATCAACTGGGTCGTGATGCCCAGTCTGTTCAGTGCCAAGCCTGTGTTGGAGACCACCCCACCGGTGGAGAGCGTGACGGGGCCGACTTCCAGCAACCGACCTGGCAAGAACATCTTCTCGAACTGGCCAGGGCGGGTTCCGCTCAATTGGGGGATGATGTCCAGGCAGAGGTGGCCGGCGACCACGGCGTCATAGGTTGCAGACATTGGGTAGCCTCCTCAGGGCGTTTTTCGGTGCGCCTTTTCAGTTGTTGAGAGGATCAGCCGGCTGGGTGATAGTACTTAGGATAGTCGTTGACCAGCAGGTGTAGAGGTGGCTCGTCTTCTTCGATGTCGGGGAAACGCCCGATCGGTTTATAGAAGCGGTTGTCCGCCTGGTCGTCGTTCACCAGGGAGACTTCTCCCACCAATACCCGGCTTTCGACTCCCCAGAACTTGTGATAACAACGGGTGGGCAGGGTGATACTCTCGCCGGGGCTTAGGATCACGGTGTCTCCGGCCTTGACTGTGTGTCTGACCCCATCTATGCTCACGGTCACGTCGGTGTCGGCCAGGTCTTCGTCCTCGGTCGAGTTGTATAGCTGGATGACCAGCTTACCGCCGCCTCGATTGATGATGTCCTCAACCTTATGCCTGTGGAAGTGCATCGGCGTTATCTGATCCACGTCGACGATCATGATCTTCTCGGCGTAGAGTTTGCCCTGCATCGTCCTCAGATTGTCGGGGTGACCGTTGCGCAGGGTGAACAAGAACAGCCCGTACCGTTCGTAGTCGCCCAGCCCGAAGTCGGTGATGTCCCAGCCCAACTGGTTTTCTACGATCTCACGAGCTTCTTCCCCTTTGATGGCCCAGTCGTCGGCTGTCCAGTAGGCGAAAGGAGGCAGGTAGAACCCCTGGGCTTTTATGAAGGTATCCGCATAGCGTATGATGGCATTGATGTGCGATCGTTTCACTGGTCTCTCCTCCCTGTGTTCCTCGTGCGCATGTATTCTCCACACTACTTTGACGCTGAGGCGGACTCGGTGCGGGTTGCCCAAGCGTTGTTATCTTACCACGTGTAGCTTGGGACTGCAACTATCGTGGGTGCGGGAGGGGGCGACAGAACGGTTGACAACCGTTTGCTTGCATGATAGAATTGAGTACGCACATTGGTTCATACATTGAGAAAACGTGCACAAACGTCTTTGGCCTTTCGCTGAGCCGTGTGTCGCCTAAGATGGTACCTTATCGATGATCGAACGCGCAGAGCTGTTGGCTCAGGTTGCTCATTTGTATTATGAGGATGACCTGACCCAAGACGAGATCGCCCGCCGGATTGGCACCTCTCGCTCCACGGTCTCCCGTATGCTTCAGGAGGCCCGGGAGACAGGAGTGGTGGAGATCACGGTCCATTATCACTGGAAGACCGTCCCCGAGGTCGAAAGAGAGCTGATGGACCGTTTTCGCCTGCCTTGCGCTCGCATCCTGCTCAGTCGTGGGCGGCCCTACGATGAGATTCTGCGGGGACTGGGGGTGCTGGCTGCTCGATACGTCGAGGACAGCTTGACGGACAGTTCTGTCGGGCAGCAGAGTTGCACGCAACCGCAAGGGCTTGCGTGCAACACAATTGTCCCTACTATGGGCATCTCCTGGGGCATGGCTGTCTACAGTACGGTTCGGGCTCTGCGCCCCGCTTCGAAGCGGCCGATCAGGGTCGTGCAGATGGTCGGTGCGGTAGGGGCAGGAGACCCGTTGACGGATGGCCCTGACCTGGCTCGGCTGCTTGCCGGCGTCTACGGAGGGGAGTATCGTTACCTTCACGCTCCGCTGATTGTTGAGGACGCTCGTTCTCGGGAGGTGCTGCTCCAAGAGCCACGCATCCGCGAGACGCTATCGCTTGCCCGTCGTGCCGATCTGGCGTTGGTGGGCATTGGTGCGCCCCAGGCTGAGGTCTCCAGCCTGTTACGGGCTGGCTACCTGGATCAGCAGGCGTTGGCTCAGCTACGGGCACGAGGGGTGGCTGGGGATATCTGCGCCCGGCATTATGACGCCTGGGGGGATGTGCTCGACGTTGAACTGAACCGGCGCGTCGTCGGTGTCGAGCTGGAGGCCCTGCATGGTATCGCTCGGGTCATCGGCGTGGCAGGGGGAGAGGCTAAGGCGGAGGCCATCCTGGGTGCGCTGCGCGGCGGGCATGTGAATGTGCTGATCACGGATGACGTGACCGCGAGGAAAGTGTTGGCTTTAAGCGCGAAGTGAAGGGAGCACTGACGCTCGGTTACGTGATCACGGGTGGGGAGACACGATCCGTTCTACACGATCCGTTCTAGAAGAGGGTTGCGAAGCGACATATAGGAGGTGGATTCAGACGTGAATGACGAAGGTAATCTGAAGGAACTCAATCTCGAAAAGGAGGATGCCCTCGAACTCTTGCGTCAAATGTGGGAGATCCGCATGTTCGAGGACAAGGTATACGAGCTGTTAGGGCGCAATCTGATCAAGGGGGCGTCCCATCTCTACGCAGGGGAGGAGGCCGTGGCGGTGGGAGCCATCTCTGCCCTGGATGAAGACGACCTCATCACCAGCACCCATCGAGGACATGGCCACTGTCACGCCCGCGGGGCTTCCCTGACCAAAACGAGGGAGGCCAGGCAGGAGCATTATAACAAGATGATGGCCGAGTTGTGTGGTCGCGCCACGGGCTACTGCCTGGGTCGTGGCGGTTCCATGCACATCGCCGATGTGCAGAAGGGGAACCTGGGCGCTACCGGGATCGTAGGGGGCAACATCCCGGTGGCCACGGGGGCGGGACTGGCTCAGCAAATGTCAGGTACGGGGCGGGTGGTGCTGTGCTTCTTTGGTGACGGGGCGTCAAATACGGGCAATTTTCACGAGTCGCTCAACCTGGCAGCCTTGTGGAACCTGCCTGTGGTCTACATCGTGGAGAACAATCTGTATGGTATGTCCGTGCCAATTGAGAAGGCTGCGGCGAAGCTGGCCATCGCCGACCGGGCCTGTGCTTATGGCATCCCGGGTGAGGTCGTGGACGGCATGGACGTGCTGGCGGTGAGTGCAGTGGTGGGTCGGGCCGTTGAACGTGCCCGTCGAGGGGAGGGCCCCTCTCTTATTGAGTGCCGGACCTATCGCTGGTATGGCCACTCGCGCTCTGATCCGCGCGCGTATCGCACGAATGAGGAGGAGGCCGCTTGGAAAGCTCGCGATCCCATTCCCACCTTCGCCGCGCGGTTGGTCGAGGCGGATGTCGCGACCGAGGCCGAGATCGATGAGATCGAGGAGGAGGTGGAGCGAGCGATCGAGGCGGCCACACAGTTCGCCCTTGGTTCTCCGACGCCACCGGTGGAGGAGCTGGAGCGATACGTCTACGCGCCACCCAAGTGGACGCAGGCGGACATCGCCCGTGAGCGGGATCTGCGGAGGCGCAGTCAAACGATCGTCGGCCCAGGCGTGCGCAAGATCCCCTTCCGGCAGGCCATCCAGGAGGCGCTGCGCGAGGAGATGCAGCGTGACCCCGACTTGTTTGTGATGGGGGAGGACGTGGGCCTGTATGGGGGGGCCTATGGAGCTACACGGGGGCTATACGAGGAGTTCGGGCCGGAGCGGGTACGCGACACGCCTATCTCCGAGGCGGTTATTGGGGGAGCGGCGGTGGGCGCGGCGATGTGCGGCATGCGGCCGGTGGCCGAGATCATGTACGTGGACTTTACCCCGTTGGCCATGGACCAGATCGCCAACCAGGGGGCCAAGAACCGGTATATGTTTGGCGGCAAGACGACGGTGCCGATGGTCATCCGCACCGAGGGGGGGGCTGGACGCTCCATCGCGGCCCATCACTCTCAGTCGCTGGAGGCACTGTGGGTGCACTTCCCCGGCATCTATGTCGTCATGCCCAGCACGCCCTACGACGCCAAGGGCTTGCTCAAGGCGGCTATCCGTGATGACAACCCCTGTATGTTTATCGAGCACAAGATGCTCTACGGGGTCGAGGGCTACGTGCCCGATGAGGATTACGTGATTCCCTTCGGCGTCGCGGACGTGAAGAACGAGGGCTCCGACGCGACGGTCGTCACCTACTCGCGCATGGTACACCGGGCACTGGAGGCCGCCGAGCGGCTGGCGGAGGAAGGAATCAGCGTGGAGGTGATCGACCTGCGCACCCTCAAGCCGCTGGACATGGAGACGGTGGCGGGCTCAGTGAGGAAGACGGGGCGCGTGGTAGGCGTCACCGAGGCCTACGAGACGGGGTCTTTCGTCAGTGAGCTGATTGCGCGCATTCAGGAAGAGCAGTTCGATTGGCTGGACGCGCCGGTCGTGCGGATCTGCGCCGCGGACGTGCCGGTGCCGATGAGCGAACCATTGGAGGATGCGGCGATCCCTGGTGTAGAGACGATTATCGCCGGCATCCGCCGGGTGTTGAGGTAGGAGGAGCTATGGTTCACGAGGTAATTCTGCCCAAACTGGGGCAGACGATGGAGGAGGGCACCGTCGTCGATTGGCTGAAACAGGAGGGGGATGCGGTCCAACGCGGCGAGGTACTGTTCACGGTGGAATCGGACAAGGCGACGCTGGAGGTCGAGGCCTCGACCAGAGGCTTTCTGCGCCGGATCCTGGTGCCCGCGGGCCAGACGGTGCCGGTGCTCACCGTAGTTGCCCTGATCACCCGCACGGCCGACGAGGAGCTCTCAGCGTATAAGTCGCAGTCTCAGGTTTCGGGTTCCGGGTTACAGGTTGCTGAAGCCCCTGCTCCGGTCTCTTCTGAACCTGAAACTTCAGAGCCTGAGGCCTTGGAACCAGCGGCCGGGCGGACCTTCGCCTCACCCCGGGCGCGGAGGCGTGCGAGGGAGGAGGGGGTGGATCTGGAGCTGGTGACCGGGACGGGGCCGCATGGCCGGATCGTGGAACAGGACGTCGTGGCTTACCTGGAGGAGACGCCGAAGGCCAGTCCTGTGGCACGTCGGATGGCCGAGCAGGCGGGCCTCGACCTGCGCACAGTGAAGGGCAGTGGGCCTGGGGGGCGCATCGTCAAGAAGGACGTGGAGCAGGCTCTACAGGGACTTCAAATTCCAGAGCCCGGCCTACGAGCTGCTGTACCTGAACCCGAGGTCTTGCAGCCTGAGGCCCTGAAACCTATGAGCGGCGTGCGGGCTCTCATCGCCCGGCGCATGGCGGAGGGCCATCAGACTACTGCGCCGGTCACGTTGACCACCGAGGCTGATGCCACTGAATTGGTCCAGTTACGTGAGCGGCTGAAGGCC
>Ga0180431_10009816_pt1 | contig 10739 bp, 10 predicted proteins | sample SS_ome_11_FD_132459 | JGI IMG/M metagenome (GOLD analysis project Ga0180431, IMG submission 132459) | Hypersaline lake sediment archaeal communities from the Salton Sea, California, USA - SS_1_MS_1 metaG | ecosystem: Environmental > Aquatic > Non-marine Saline and Alkaline > Hypersaline >...
CATTCCCCCGAAAATGGTGTTTACTGCTCAGTTGGGTTGCTTCGAAATTCTGGCCTCTAGCGTGAATGTAGCCAGAATCGATGCATCTTGTTTCCTTCGTGGATCCCTCCGTTTTGTTCGTGTCTTTCAGCCCTTCGCTGGGGGAAGTTCAGTTTATTGAACTCTGCATACTGAAAGCAATAGGCTCGTGCATCTGCTGACTCACAGTAGCTTTGCATTGTCTATCCAGACATCGGTATGAGACCATTGATAGGACAGCCCCCCGGGGGTTGCAGCGGGGCACTGCACTCCCGGGGGGCGAGTCGAAGGGACTATTCATACCCCCTTTGGGGTCGGGTATTGGCTGATTCCTAGGCTTTGCTCACCTTACACAAGAACCCTCTGAACTCGGGAATACCCGTGTTGGGGTCGCCGACGCGTGGACTGAGCTGGTTGCCGCTGTCGCCCGTGGAGAGCCCGCTATAGCCCCAGTTCCAAGGGAGAACCACGTGGTGGACCTTGGTGCCGTTGATCTGTGCCGGCCGCAACCGACTGGTGACCACGGCTGTGCCCCTCGCACTCCCGCGAGTTGACTCTACAATAACCTCGTCGCCACTATTGACGCCTACTTCCTCGGCCAAGGCTGGACTCATTTCGACGAACATGCTGGGCTGCAACTCCAGGAGCCAGGGCAATCGCCTGGTTATAGCGCCGGTATGAAGGTGCGCCACCAGACGGCTCGTGGTGGTAACGACGGAGTAGTCCGGGGTGGTGCCCTTCTGCTCCGTCTCCCAGATTTTGATCAGCGGGTCGTTCTGTTGAGGTGACATGGGGTTGGATACCGGGCTTTCCCAGGGCTCGTAGTGCTCGGGAAACGGTCCGTCGGCTCTTCCTGGACCGAACAGATACCCGCGCCCCTCCGGCTTCATAACGAAGGGATATCCGCCCCCTTGGTCTATAGGGACTGTGCTGCCGTCGGGAACATCGCCCACAAAGCTGCCGTCAAAGGATAGTACGGGATGCACCCGGTCCCAGGACTCACCAGCCAAGTTGACTGAGGCTCGGTTGTACATGATACGGCGGTTAAGCGGCCAGGCCTTGCCCCACTCGGGAAAGAGGCCGATCAACGAGGGATCCGTTGGATTGCGCCGCTTCATCATGTTCCCGTCTTCGGTGTACATCCCACACCACAGCCAGTTGCCGCAAGTCGTCGTGCCGTCGGTCTTGAGTGAGCCAGGGCTTGTCAGAAGCTTGCCTGTGTTGAGATCGTAGCCGTTCATCTCCTTAGCTACCTCGTCCACGTCAGGGGGCTCGCTGCCATACCCCGTGTAGTCCCACGTCAGCTCGTTTATTGCCGCAGCGTTCTTGGCGGTCTGGCCGGCATAGAGTTCCTTCAGCTTCAGCATAAGCTTGTTGATTATGCACAGGTCGCTCCTGGCATCGCCGGGAGGTTCTGCTCCTTTGTAGCGCCACTGGTTCCAGCGACCGCTATTGCAGACGCTGCCCTCTTTCTCGACCGAGTGCGCCGCCGGCAGCAAGAATACTTCGGTGGCACAGTCCTCCAACTGCCATACATTGGCTGTCTCTGTTTCCCAGAGATCAATGACGACCAGCCATTTCAGCTTCCTCAGGGCCTGGCGGGCAGAGACGCTGTTTGGCCCGCTCACCGCAGGGTTTGTCCCCCAGCAGATGAGACCCTCTATTGTCCCGTCGTCTATAGCCTTGAACAGCGGTTGCCAGGAGTAGTCGCCATCTCTTCTGGGGAAGTACTGGTAGCTGACGCTGGGGTCCTTGCCGCGATACCAGGTCTTCAAGATGCTGGCGAAGCGGGCCTTGTTCCCACCGTAGTCAGGGAAGTTCGGCTCGCTGGCCTTGGGCGGGCGAACACTGTCGGCCCCCGGCCCCCAGTGGTTCACCAGGCCCTGCAGTGTGCAGCCCAGGCCATTCACCGCCCCGGTTATACCGTCCAGCCCCCCACCGGCCACGCCCATGTTGCCGAGGAGGAGCTGCAGGATTCCCATGGCCCGAACCAACTGCGTGCCTGTGCTGTGCTGGCAGGCGCTGGAAGAGAAGACAATGGCCCCTGCCTTGCCTGTCTGCCCCGTAGCGGCGTAAGTCCGGCATATCTCCTGAAAGGTGGCCTTGTCGGTGCCGGTGATCTCCACCACCTTGTCATCCGTGTAACGGGCGAAGTGCTTCTTCAGCAGTTGAAAGACGCAGCTCGGGTCGCTGAGTGTCATGTCCTTCAGTATGTTCCCGGTTCCGTCCTTCTGCCATGACCAGGTGGTCTTGTCATACTGCTGTGTGGTGCTACTCCACCCCGAGAACAGCCCCGTCCCCGTATCGGCCGGGCCTTCAAAGGCGGGATCGACAAGATAGGCGGCATTGGTGTACTGCTTCACGTATTCCATGTTGTAGTTGCCCGGATTGGCTTCCATATCAGCGGTCACGTACCTTATCATGCCACCCAGGAAAGCGATATCAGAGCCAGGTCGTACGCTGGCGTAGAGGTCAGACTTGGCCGAGGTGCGGGTGAAACGTGGGTCCACGTGGATGATCTTGGCCCCATTCTGCTTTGCCCGGGTGGCCCACTTGAAAGCAACAGGGAAGGACTCAGCAAAGTTGCCGCCGAGTATCAGAATGCAGTCACTGTTGCCTATGTCTATCCAATGGTTAGACATAGGCCCCCTGCCCACCGACTCCGTATCCGCCGCTACGGCCGCCGACACGCATATCCTGGCCTCGTTCTCAATGTAGACGATGCCCAAAGAGCGTAGCATCTTGCCCATGAGGTATGCCTCTTCGCTGTTGGGGAATACGCTCCCGAGCGAAGCTATGGCCATGGTGCGATTCACGAGGTTGCCGCTGCCGTCGGTCTCGTCGAAGTGGGTGTCGCGGGTACTCTTGATCCTGGCGGCAACCTCCGCTATCGCATCGTCCCAGCTAATGTCCGTCCACTGCGCTGCCCCTGAGGCACGATGCTTGACCCTGGTCAAACGCTCTTCGTTGTTGGCTACCTGGTACAGCGAAGCGCCCTTCGGGCACAGAGAGCCCTCGTTGATCGGGCAATCCGGATCGCCCTCCAGGTTGACCAGTTTGCCTCCCAGCTCTGACATGATGGCATTGCAGCCTACCCCGCAGTACGGACAGACGGTTGTTATTTCCCCTACACGTTTCTTCAGTGGTATGGCCTGGTGACCGGCCAGTACCTTCCCCGGTGTGAGACCTGCCAGCACGGCGAAACCACCGGCAGTCGACACCTTGAGGAAATCCCTTCGACCTAAGTCCATGTATTGCGCCTCCTTCTTCTGTTAAGCCCTGTGACGTGCTGGCCCGCGCGTGATAGAATGAAGTTGCTTTGACGCGAGCCCTCTTGGGGTTATACCCTAGGGGGGTAGGGTATGTCAAGGCGGGTGGGGGCCGGATCGGTTCTTTGGAGGAGACAGTGACTCAGGAAGTATCGAAGGAACTCCTTGTCAATCGCTTGAGGAGGATAGAGGGGCAGGTACGCGGCTTGCAGAGGATGATCGAAGAAGGGCGCGACTGTGAGAGCATCATGACACAGTTGGTGGCTGTCCGCGGGGCGATCGAAGGCGTGGGCACGCTGGTCCTCAACAACTACATGCACCTCTGCTTCTCGCACGCGGGTGAGGACGCTCTAACCGATTCGCTGGCACGCGCCATAGGCATCTGGGGAGGCACGCACCTGGGGAAGGGTTAGCCCTGTTCCGTTAGTTTCAGGGCAAGTACCCTCCTCTGGCAGTCGAATTCTCTCTGAAGCCTGTCCCTGTGTCTCCGGTACGCGTCCCGGTCAGTATTGCCACGCACTCTGGTCACCACATCTCCCCCCGGTCGGCCCCCCAAGGGTCTCCCCCTGCCTCATTCGTTCCGTGGTGGGCTCTCATGGTGGCCGCGGCGCTTGATATTTCTGGCCATGCCGCGGTGATGAGTGCCGATGGTAGCTTGCAGTCTCATGGCGGGCATGGGCGGCAGGCTCAGCCTTCGATCATTCTGTCCACGGCGGCACGCGCCCGGACGCGGATATCCTCAGGGACACGGACCTCGGGTGCCAGGCTCTCCAGGCTTTCCAGCACCCGCTCCAGGGTGATCAGCTTCATCTGGGGGCATATGGCCTGCTCGGATACGGCAATGAATGCCTTGTCCGGGCTCTCTTTGCGAAGCCGGTAGATGATGCCCACTTCCGTGCCTACGATGATCTCCCTGGCGGGGGTTGACAGGGCGTGCCGGCACATGCCGCCCGTGCTCAGGACAACGTCTGCCAGATCAATGACCTCGGGGCGGCATTCCGGGTGTACCATCACCTCGGCCCTGGGGTATTCCTTCCTCAGCCTGGTGATATCCGCAGCACGTATCCTGGCGTGGGTCGGACAGTAACCCGGCCAGAGCGTCATCTTCCTTCCCGTCTTGACCGAAACGTAGTGACCCAGATACTGGTCGGGAACGAACAGTATGTCCCTATCGCCCAGTCTCTCCACTATGCGCAGGGCATTGGCAGAAGTGCAGCATATGTCCGACTCGGCCTTCACCTCGGCCGTGGTGTTGACATAACATATCACGGTGGGGTTGCCAAGCTCGGCCTTCCGGTTCCGCAGTTGTTCCGCGGTAATCATGTCGGCCATGAGGCATCCAGCGTTCATGTCCGGCAGGAGCACCTTCTTCTCGGGGGACAGAATAGACGCCGTCTCGGCCATGAAGTGTACGCCGCAGAAGACGATCACTTCGGCCTCAGACCTGGCCGCGACCTGGCTTAGCTCCAGGGAGTCTCCCACGTGATCCCCTATGTCCTGGACCTCGCCCAACTGGTAGTTGTGCACCAGGATCACCGCCCTGCGTTCTCTCTTGAGTCGTGCGATCTTCTCTGCCAGTCCTGCCCTGTAGTCATCCATCGTCCCGTATCCTCCAGCTTTCCGAGTAGACGTTCATCCTGTTGTCCCTGGCAAAGCCAACCAGCGTAATCCGCAAATCTGTGGCCCAGCTCACAGCCAGGCTGGTGGGCGCGGATATCGAGACCACGATGGGAACGCGTCCTCTGGCCGCCTTGAGCAGCATCTCTGAAGAGACCCTGCTGCTCAGCACAAGCAACTTGTCATCCGTTGTGATACCGTCCAGCATGCACCGGCCCATTACTTTGTCCACCGCATTGTGCCTGCCTATGTCTTCGGCGAAGACGAGAATCCTCTCACCGTCCGAGAGGGCGGCACTGTGGACCCCGTGGGTCGCCATGTAGACCTCGGAATGGTGCTGGAACTGCTGCACAAGGTCCATCACGGCCCGGGCAGTGACCTGGACTGCGGACTGCGCCCTTTCCAGGCCGTGGGGCATGCTGAGGGTTACGGATGTGGTCGCCCTGGCGCTGCCGGAGGTGACCACGCGCCCTGCCGGATGCATGGCTTCAGGAGGCCGGCCTTCCCCGGTGTGCAGGTGCACCACGCCCTGTTCCCTGTCCAATGACAAGGCCGTTATCTCTGACCTGTCCCTCAGCAGTTCCTCAGAGAACAGGTAGCCAACTGCAAGGGGCTCCTGCCAGGTAGGAGAGCATAGCAGGGTGACGACCTCGCTGCCGTTGAGCCAGACCGTCAGGGGCGACTCGGTCACCACACGGTCGGTGATCTCCTCCCTGCCCACTCTTGTCACTCTCAGTATGGAGAACTCCTGTGTCTCGTCCATGATCTTTCCCATGCTGCCCTCCCAACCTTACAGGGTCTGGCCGCGGCACTCCTATCGCTGTGCAACCGCTGTCAGATGGATCGACGCCGGCCTGCGCAGTTCACAGGGCATACAGGCTTCTGAGCCTGGCTACGATCCGGGGCAGCACATCCAGGACGCGCTGCACGTCCTCCTCACTGTTTGACCTCCCCAGGGTGAAGCGCAGCGAGCCTCTTGCCATGTCCATGGGCAGTCCTATTGCCTGTAGGACGTGGGACACGCTCGCCACCCCCGAGTTGCACGCTGAGCCGGTGGACACGGCGATGCCCTCCGCGTCGAGCATTACGGCCATCGATTGCCCCTCTGCGGAGTCCACACCGATGTTGACGTTGTTGGGCAGCCGGTTCGAGGGATGGCCGTTCAGACGAATACCCTCGATTTGCTCCAGGAGCCCTCGGATCAGCCTGTCGCGCAGGGATGCCTGCCGCGCCGACTCCGCAGCCATTTCCTCCCGCGCCAGAGCAGCAGCCCTGCCGAAACCCACAATCCCCGGTACGTTCTCCGTACTGGACCGGAGGCCAAGCTCCTGTGCCCCACCGTGCAGCAGGGGCAGTATCTTCGTTCCCCTCCGTATGAACAGCGCCCCTATCCCCTTGGGGCCATACATCTTGTGGGCTGACATGGCCAGCAGGTCAACGCCGGACTCGCCCACGTTGATTGGCACCCGTCCGGCTGATTGGACTGCGTCGGTATGGAAGCAGATACCCCTTCTGCATGCCATGGCCGCGATCTCTTCGATCGGCTCGATCGTACCGATCTCATTGTTGGCATGCATCACCGACACCAGGATAGTCCTGTCCATGATGGCCGTTTCGATATCACCTGGGTCCACCACACCATAGGCATCTACTGGAACGTGATCGACCTCATAGCCCTCGTCCACGAGGGACTGGCAGGCCTCGATTACAGCATGGTGTTCGATGGTGGTGGTGATAATGTGGTTGCCTCTATCCCGATTGGCCCGGGCTATGCCCTTTATAGCCAGGTTGTCTGCCTCGGTTCCCCCGCTGGTGAAGACGATTTCCTGGGGTTCACAGCCTATCAGGGAGGCCACCTGCCAACGTGCTTCCTCCACTGCCTCTCTTGCTGCACGTCCCTCGGAGTGCAGGCTGGAAGGGTTGCCATATGTGTCGGAGTAGTAGGGGAGCATGGCCTCCACCACTTCGTGGCGGGTCGGAGTTGTTGCTGCGTGGTCAAGGTATATCCGTGCCATCTAGTCCTGCTCCCCGAGGGCGACAACGGTCACGTCGCCCCACATCCCTATCCTGTCATCCTTGATAATGAGCACTCCCTTCAGCCCGCGAAGGCTTCTGGCGAACTCGATGCCCTGGCTGATGTCACATGCCGTCTGTATCAGGTTTCCCACCGCCGTCGCCGCTGCGTCGGCCAAGGCGGTCGACGCAGACACCGCGATGCAGGCATCGGCCTGCCCCAGGCTGAGCGAATGCCCCACGGTGCCCGAAGAGGTGCATATCCCCAGGGGAGTGTCACCTGGCTGGATTTCCAGGGCCAGATTGTTGGTGAATGGTGAGTCGCCTGCATAGATGCCCACGAGTCTCCGGTGCTGGGTGCTCATGAATATGTCCCCGCCGTTCTCCACAATGACCTCCCGGGAGAAGGGGAGGAGCTGCCTTCCCACGTATTCGGCGATTGCCCCGGCCACTGCTGCCATGGGCCCCACCCCTGTGGCGTATGCGGCTTCGGCCATCGTCCTGACAACCCGGGGGCTGTCTTCTCCGACTGCTACCGGGGTTAGGGAAGACAGGAACTGAGGATGGCGGGCGACGTAGGCTTCCAGCGCCCCACGGTACTTGAGCACCTCCCGTTCCGCTTTCCTCCTCAGGTTTCGCCTTGCCAGTATCTGAAGGTCCGTCTCCTTCAGCACCACGCTGAAGGAGACCAGGTCCCTGTCCGACGTCCAGCTTCGGTAGAAACGCGGCTGGTACATCTTGCTGTTGCCTTGCAAACAGGGCGATCGTTCCCAGGGTCCGGCCCCGGCTTCGGTCACGGCATGGGGTCTGTCCTTCATGGTTGTCATCTGAGCGTCACCTCTGTGACCTTGCCGCCCCCTTGCGGCCGGTTTCTCTTGCTCGAGTCGACACTGGAAGAATCCCAACCCGCATAGCGAGTGGTCAGAAGCGCATCTCCATGGCCCGTGCTGGGCAGGCCTTGATGCACAGTCCACACGCAATGCACTTCTCGTCCAGGAATCCAACCAGCCTGGTGGATGGATCGACCACAAACGCGCCGGTGGGACATATGGTCACGCAGGCCCCACAATGGGTGCACCGCTCCTCATCTCGGTACATGTCGCGGCTGAGCGGCTGTACCTCCAGACCCACGTCGGTCAGGTAGTGCATGCCCCTGTCATAGTCGTCCTCTTCACCGCTGAGTTCCAGTACCATCAGTCCCTCTTCCTTGGGTGTCACTGACGCCTTCAAGATGTTGAACGTCAGGTCGTAGTCCTTGACCAGCCGGTAGATGATCGGTTGGTCCACGGACTGGCGAGGGAAGTGCAGCACGATCCTCTTTGACACAGTCATTGTCGTCCCCCTATGTTGGGCGTTCCTTGAGCGGTCTGACGGTGACCCCCGACTCCACACCTGGAAGCGGGGCTACGGGTTCGGTGAGCAGGAAAGCTCCCTCGAGTATCCACGACTTGAGCGTCTGGGCGATCTCTACTGCCTTGGGGTAGCTGGAGAGAGAGGCCGTTGGCACCTCCTGGCCCTGGAGCCGTATCCTTCCGCTCTTGAGGTCGGCGTAGCTGACCTCTCCCAATGTCTCTGGCCTTCTGTTGGGATAGGCGTCGCTGTAGTCCAACACCGGCGCAACGATATCCCTATCCGTCACCGCGGTGTACTGTAGAATCTCCTCCGACACTATGGGTACGGGCAGGCCGATACCGACCATGAGGCTGGCACCATATCCAAGAAAGCTGACCCCTCGCAGCCACCGCGATTCCATCTGTTTAAGGTCGCCGATCAAGGCCAGGGTGCCGGCCCCTTCCTTTGGCACACCCTTTTCGGTTCGAGGAACGCTCGGATTGTGCTGAGTGCCGTTCCAGGCAACATAGCCGATGCCCCCGCCCAGGAATACCCTGGTCCCGATGCCGACGGTCTTGTAGTATGGGTCGTTCAGCAGCGGTGACAACTGCCCAGCCGAGCTGTAAGTGGCATTGCCCAGCCTCGGCTTGAGCACCCCCATGTAGGTGTACATGGTCCGATCGGACAGGTTCACCGCAACGTTGTAATTCTGGTAGGCGTTCCTGATGTTGAACAGGACTGCGTCATTAACGTCCCTGATGTTGATCAGCGTGTCCAGCTTCTTCCTGGGGTAGCAGTCAGTCCCGTACGGGCTGGCTGTCAGCCGCACGTCGTTGCCGGCGACCAACTCTTCAATCACGTGGCCGCCCCCGTAGCTGAACTCCCCTGGATACACCTTGTTCCTCGGATCGTAGTCGGGAATGGCTGTAGCGCCAATGAAGATGTCCACCGCAGCCAGGCCGGCGTAGGCAGGGACTTCGTTCAGATACACTGGCCCGCCGCCGAACCTTATCCGGGGCGTCGCGTGCCCAACATTCATATAGGCCCCGGAGGAGCACATGGGCCCGAAGGTACCGGTCGTCACCACGTCCACTTCCTGCGCGGCCCTGGCCGTACCTTTCTGCCTCACAACGTCAATTATCTCCTCGGCCGTCACCACGACAGCCTGACCTTTCCTGACCTTCTCGTTAATCTCAGCGATCGTCTTCGTCATTTGAACCTCCCAGCAGGCGTATCCAGGCTAACAGTCCTATTTCCATGTCCTTGCGAGCATCCCTCGACTTGCACTCTGTGAGCCGCTTGCCTATGCTCTCTCCGAATGCCTTCTCTCAGCATCCAGAGCGCTCTCCAGCTCTTCTATCCGGTGCCAAAGCTTGTCCTGTTCCTCCAGGATGTTTCTGATAGCTTCGTTCACGGGGTCCGGAAGCCTCCCGTGTTCCAGGTCCACAACCGGCGGCCGCTTCTCCTCAACGACACGCCCAGGCACGCCGACCACAGTCGCTCTTGGCGGGACCGACTTGACCACCACTGAGTTCGCCCCAACCCTGACCCCATCCCCGATGGTGATGGGACCCAGCAGTATCGCCGCAGCACCGATGACCACGTTGTTCCCTATGGTAGGGTGCCGCTTGGTCTTCTCCAGGCTGGTGCCCCCCAGTACAACGCCCTGGTATATCAGGACATCGTCGCCGATCTCTGCTGTCTCCCCGATCACCACACCCATACCGTGGTCGAGGAAGAACCTGCGGCCGATGCTGGCACCCGGATGTATCTCTATTCCCGTCAGAAACCTGTTGATGTGCGACAGCAGGCGGGCCGGGAAGCGCAGCCTGTGCTGCCACAGGAAATGCGCCATGCGGTGGAAACGGAGAGCGTGGAAGCCAGGATAGCAGAAAGCTACCTCCAGCATGTTTCTCGCCGCAGGGTCACGGTTGAAGACCGTTCGGATGTCTTCCTTCAGTAGTTGAAACACCGGGGCCTATTCCTTGCCCAGAAGCTCCTGTGCCAGTTTGGCAGCCCTCTTCCCTGAAAGCAGCATGCCACCAAAGATGGCGCCCATTCTGGGTGAGCCCAGGACAGCGTTGGCTGCCATGCCCGCCACCAGCAGGCCCGGGTACACCTCTCGGGTATTGTCCACGATCTCCGACTCGCCCTTCTCCGCCCACATTGGTTTCTCCCCCGCCACTCCGCCTGTAGGGGTTCGAAGATGCGCTCCTATCTTCCTCTCTACGATCCGGCATATGGCGCAGTCGTGACCTGTGGCGTCAATCACCAGCCTGGCCCTGGCAGCCAGAGGATCGACGTGAAGGCCGGCGGCCGCCACGGCGCTCCAATTCAAGACCAGCCCGGCCACGACATTCCGGTCCCGTATCATGACATCCTCGACGCTGATCATGTTGAATATCTTGGCCCCTGCCCGTATGGCGTTAGAGCAGATAGTGGATACCGCTTCCATAGCGTCAGCCGTGTAGTACCCCTCCCGGTACGGGA
>Ga0180431_10009818_pt1 | contig 10737 bp, 13 predicted proteins | sample SS_ome_11_FD_132459 | JGI IMG/M metagenome (GOLD analysis project Ga0180431, IMG submission 132459) | Hypersaline lake sediment archaeal communities from the Salton Sea, California, USA - SS_1_MS_1 metaG | ecosystem: Environmental > Aquatic > Non-marine Saline and Alkaline > Hypersaline >...
CGCATCAGGCGGAGCAGGAGGATTATTCAAGCGAACAGATTGCCCCCTGAGAACCACGGGAGACGGGTACACTCTAGCCATCGAGGCAGGCGCAAGCCTGAGAGACATGGAGTTCTGTCAGTTCTTCCCCTTGGCTTTGGCTGAGCCCGGTGCACCAAACCTGCTGGTTGATGGAAAGGTTGTCTGGGAAGGCAAGATTATCAATACTACAGGTGAGGATATCCCCGCCAAACACAATGTAACCGAGAGACCCTACATAGCCAAGAGTCGCGATCTCCTCTCACGAGCCATGATGCGCGAGGTTCACGATGGGTTGGGTGTTGATGGAGCAGTCATGCTGGATGCCCGAGATGTGGTTAAGAATGGTAAACCCGGAGACAGGTACGGTATGGGTGACTATGATTTCTATGTTAAGAAGCTTCGAGCCCATGAGCGCCCCATCAGGATAGCCCCCTTAAGCCATTTCACCATGGGGGGCGTTGTCGCCAACCCAGATGGAGAAACCGGAGTACCCGGACTACTGGTTGCCGGTGAGGTTATGGGTGGCATCCATGGGGCGAACAGGCATGGTGGAAACGCTTTGACTGATGTCACTGTTTTCGCGGTTAGGGCTGCCAAGAAGGCTGTTGAGTATATTCAATCAAAGGAGCTTGTAGAATTAGATGATCTGGCTGAATCAGAGATTGAGTATTATGAGCACCTTGCCTCAAGGGATGTTGGCTATACCCCACCTACCTTGATGGGTCTTGTCCGGGATAATATGTGGAACAATGTTGGTGTAATCAGGGATAGCTTCCTGCTCGTAGACGCATACACGAGACTCAGCGAGATAAGAGACTCAACAAGAAGCATCCTCGCAAAACCCGGAAAACAGCTATTGAGTGCACTGGAACTCATCATGTCGTTAGACGTCTGCGAGTTCATCATCAGGGCAGCCATGGAGCGTCGAGAGAGCAGGGGCGCCCACTTCAGACTGGACCACCCCGAGGAAGACCCTGCGTGGAGGAAAACCATAATCTTGTCCAAAAAGGATGACGCCATCCAAGTAACTCACGCAGCCCTCGGTGAGGCATTTGAGTAAACTACCCGAGAGGGTACTATCTGAGATTGAACTCAATATGCTAAAAACAAGGTAAAGCGTTCACCCCTAATAACAATCCATAATCGCTTTTAACAAAAAATAAACCCAGAACATGGAGAATAGATTGGTGCTAACAGTTAACGATGTAATGACCGAGAGAGTAATCACGACAGACGTTAACGACTCTGTGAAGAATGCAGCGAGGGCGATGGCGAAATTCGGTATCAGTAGCTTACTGGTCTTCTCTGAAGAGGGTTTGAAGGGCATACTCACCGAGCGGGATATAATCACCCGGATAGTCTGCGCGGGTCTGGATCCATCCGAGGTCCCGGTATGTGATGTTATGTCCGAACCCGTTATCGTTGTTGCACCCGATACTCCGTTGGAGAACGCGGTGGAAATGATGCTAGTAAATCAAATAAAGAAACTACCCATCCTAGAACAAAGTGAGGAATCCTACAATGTGCTCGGGATCGTCAGTCTCGTAGATGTAGCAAGGCTCCACCCAGACATTATCAACACCATGAGAGCGATGGTCGAGGTAAAGATGGAAAGCCCAGAAGCAGGGTTCTATGTATCCTAGTAGAATGTGAGTATATCCTCGTCCACTGGTCGATGACTCAAGCTTACTTTTTGGCCACCATACTTGGCGCTCTTTCCCCAGATCCTACTAAATCGCAGATCTTTCTTCAGATCCCCATGGATCTTGTCCGCGATGTTCTCAATCGTGCTGCCTCTCCTGACTATTAGGGGTTCCTCGAAGTCTGGTTTCTCGCCTTTTGGGCGAAGATAGATCCTGATGAGGTCTAGCTTCTGGAATATTCTCTCTTTTAGCATATCTAGGTTGATGTCGTTGTCGGCGCTGATAGCAACACAATCATAATCTGCTTGGTCTTTTAGTTCTTCTACCCACTCATTATCCACCATATCGATCTTGTTCACCACGGTCAACGTTGGAATATACACCGTGTTCTTGAGAAGCACATCAACAAACTTGTCATACCCAACATCCTCACGGACCACAACCCTGCTGTTATGATACCTGTATTCCCGGAGGATAGTCTTCATACCCTCCTTATCCATCTGAGTCATCCCCACCATATCTGTTATGACGACCCCCCCAGAGCCACGTTTCTCGATAATGATATTTGGGGGATTCTCATCTGGCCTGATACCTATGTTCCTTATCTCATCGAGTAGAACCTCACGGATATCCGGGTTGAACACATCAACAATCACCAAGAGCAAGTCAGCGCTCCTAGTAGTACTAAGGATTCGTTTCCCCAGCCCCTTGCCCTCGCTGGCTCCACGAATAATGCCTGGGATGTCAAGCACCTGTATATTGGCTCCACGATACTTCAGAATGCCCGGGATAACTGTGAGGGTAGTAAAATCATAGGCTCCCACCTTGCTGTTGCTGTTAGTCAGGTGGTTTAGCAGTGTACTCTTACCCACACTGGGCAAACCAAGAAGAACAACAGTTGCATCACCATCCTTACGGACAGTATACCCTTCTCCAACCTGTCCCTTGCCCCTCTCGATACGCTCCCTTTCCTGCTCTTTGAGGCGGGCGATCCTAGCCTTGAGTACCCCTAGGTGGCGGTTGGTCGCCTTGTTGACCTGGGTTCGAGCCATCTCTTCCTCGATTGCCCTGATCTTCTCTTGGATACTCATGGTAACATGCTCACCGTGCCTCGTCTGAAAAACCTATCCTTTCTGAAGGCTTATCTGCACCTAATCCATGCAATAATATGTGATTTTATGAGACTCCATAAGGTTTCAGACAAGGTTTACGCCAACTGGGATGGGAAAACAGGAGGCAACGTAGGCATAATCGAGCTAGATGATAAGGTATTGGTGGTGGACGCCCAGTACCCGGGCTCAGCGCGCAAGTTCAGGGAAGCCATAACAAAAACAACTGAAAAGCCTCTCTCTCATCTGCTGCTTACCCATATTCACGGGGATCATGTCTTCGGAAACATGATATTCAAGGACCTTGAGATCGTGAGCCACAAGCGCCTATATGAGAAGATGGAAGCCAACCTCGAAAATGAGTGGGCTCCCGGAAACCTTGAGAAGATGCTGGACACCTATAAGCAGGATGCCCCAGATCGTTGGTGGCTCTTTGAGGGACTTGAGATAGTAATGCCTACCACTACTTTCATTGATAAGTGGGAGCAGGATGGCGTTGAGTTCATCTACCTGCCGGGTCATACAGACTGCAGCAGCATCGTTTATGTTCCAGATGATAAGCTTCTCTTTGCCGGTGATCTGCTTTTCGTTGAAAGGTTCCCCTGGGCGGGTGACCCAAGTGCTAATCCTGATGAATGGATCGAGGCTTTCCAGAGGATGCTTGAGATGGATATTGATACCATTATCCCGGGGCATGGACCAGTATGCGATAAAGAAGAGGTCCAAAAACAGCTCCAGTGGATGAAAGAGGTCAGATGGATAATGCGGGGCTTGATAGAGGAAGGAGGAACCGAAGAAGAAGCGGTCTCGTATCCCTATCGTGAGCTGTATCCAACTGATCGCCCTGAGTGGCAGAAAAGAAGTTTTGCTCGCTGGTACAAAGTCTGGAGTGGTTAGTATTAACTAACCCCTATTGGGGGCTGGGCTCATCTTACCAGTCATCTTATCCACATTGATCTCGATTAACCAGAGGTGATCAAACTTCTCCATAAGCTCAGGAGTAATCAACTTTCCCTTCCCGAAGCTATACTTCTCACTGATCAACCTTAATGCCTTGAGTCGCTCCTCCTTGGACTCCACTATTCTGGCTTCCCCATAAGCCACTGCGCTCCTGTACCTCCAGCTAAAATCACATGGGTTCTCCCCAGTAACTATCTCGCCACTATCTACCTCGAAGCATACCCGGGGATTCTTCTGTATATCCTTGATCTTTTTCCCATCCTTATGGGAGTGGAGGTAAATCTTGTCGCTGATATATGCAAAGTTCATGGGAACTATGTATGGCTCCCCATCTACCGCTGTGGCTAGGCGACCCACATCATTCTGCCTAAATACTTCCTCGACAACGACCTTGTCCTTGATCTCTTTCTCCTTGCGTCTCATATCTGACATAGGATATTCACTCAGATTCTCTGCCTTAACAGTTTCCAAGAAGCCTGATCTGCGATGAGTTTATTTTTCATCCCCCGCTCTGTATATGATTCACATGAGTGACGAAGAGAGAACCTTCAAAGTATCAATGAAGCGAGAAGAAGGATTTGTATTCAGAGTAGACTTTGGCATACCAGATATGGATAATTTTTGTATGGATGAACCCAAACCCACTGGCACAAACAGGGGGCCCAACGCCTCCAAGGTGCTAGCAGCAGCCATGGGCAACTGTCTAACAGCCAGTCTAATGTTCTGTCTCCAGAAAGCCAGAGCAGAGGTAGGAGCGATAGAGACCCATGTTGAGGGCAAGATGAGGCGAAACGATAAAGGAAGATGGAGGATCTCCGAGGTAAACATAGAGATCAACCCAGATATAGACCTAGAGACCTATCAGAGCCAGTATGACCGATGCATGGGATTATTCGAGGACTTTTGCGTAGTATCCAAGAGCATCGAGGAAGGAATACCGATTAACGTAATGGTAGCTCCAAGCTAATTCTCTACCCAAGTGTGACCGCACTTTGTGCATCTGAAGCGCTCCACGCTGCGGTCGGTGTTGACTCCAGCGTGTTCACCGAGGGCTACAGTTATGTTGTGGTATGCCTCGTTGTTGCCGCATTCAGGACATCTGCGGTTTACCTTGATGGCGCTGTCCACCCCTGACATTACATAGACTGGTTCTGCCTCTGTGGCTGGGCCTGTCTTGACCTCTATCACCATGGCTATTTTCTCCCAGCCGCATCGGGGGCACTCGTATCCGTTGAGGGACTGCTTCATGAAGCTTCCACAACGGTCACAGAACTCTACCATCTCGGATCTCTCTCTTTGTTATAGAATATTATACTGTATTATATGGTACAATATAGGATTTTGTAGTTATACATTTGCTATAAACAATATGTAACTCTTTCTATAGCCCTCTTTTAGCTATCTACACCTTAAACAATCTGCAAACCATTAACCCAGCTAAATCACAGGGTCTACAATAGAGGGCACTTAATCTTCTATGTCGAGGAGGGAGAATCCCTGCACTTTACTGATTGAGCGGGATAGGAAACTCTATTTAAGGGACCCAACAGGCGTCATCTGGGACCTAATAGGGGGTTAGGGTCTTCTGGACATGGTGATGTATTTGATGGCTAGTTCCTCGCTCATCTCCCTCAATTGCTTGCCCAAGTCGTCTGTGGTCAATATGCCCACTGCTTTATCCTTGTCGTCCACTATCACGATGCGCCTGATCTTGTAGTCATTCATGATATCTACAGCCATATCCACATCAGCGTGAATGCTTACAGCTACAACAGGCTTACTGTATACCTCAGCGACAGTGCACTTCTTTGGGTCTCTGCCCTCTGCAAGCAGTCTATGCACCAGATCCCGCTCAGTCACTATGGCTACTGGTTTTCCCTCTTCTTCTATTATCAGTGAGCCGATCTTGTTATCCCTCATAATTTGAGCGATCTTGCTGCATGGCGTATTAGGGTCTACCATTATCGGGTTTTTTACCATTACATTTGAGACCTTCATCTCAAATAATATACAGAAAGAAACCCGGGAAATGAATCTACCGCTACACCTTCACCATATACGGCTGCTCAGTTTTGACTAGTTTGAGGCAGAAATCAAACCTGTTCAAGTCCATAGCACAGTGAAAATCCCCTTCCTTGAAGACAGTCTGTTTCTTATCAAAGAACTTTGCACCCTGCGGATGCACCCTGATACGCTTCTTCATAGCCTCAAAATCAGGCTCCTCCCCATTTAGCTTCTCCTCAACATAATCAGCAAACGACTCATCCTCAGGCGCCTTCTCCAATCCGCCCCACCCCATCGCAACAATGCTAACCTCCTCAGGGTCCCTTCTCTTGATGTAATCCACGATAGCGTCAGCCATGACAAAGCTTCCAGGTAGAACCTCCTCGGCTCCATACGCATTGAACAACCCATTTGTACCGGCACTGGTGGTCTGGATAACACTGTATCCTGTGAAGTCAACATCCTTTACATCATATGGGCTATTCCCATAATCAAAGCCAGAGACCTGTTTCCCACCCCTCTCACCCATCAATATCCAACCATGATGCTGCCTCTTCAAATCGAAAGCCTCCTCAACAGTAGCCACAGGATAGATCGCGTTTGCTCCGTTTGCCATCACGTATGCGCCAGTTGTGAATGCCCTGAAAACATCAATTACCACCGCCAAGCCTATAGCCTTCTTGGCTCCCTCCAGAAGACTGAGTCGTTTTATCCTCAAATATATCAGATATAGGATGGTTATCTCGTTAATAACCGCTATGCGAGGTTTTTTATCTCATTGATCTGCTGCTTGAAATCAACTGGGTTCCCGCTTCCCAACTGGAAAAGCATATCCTTGATCCTTCCCACCGCTTCGGCTTCTCCCACGTTTTCCTGTGTCCTCAGGACATTCCACGCCCACTCAAGAGCCTCGAAAGCACCTATCTCGTATGTTGACATGCGTTATCAAATGAAACCCTTGATCTTGGGTTAAAAGGCAGACGCACAGGGAAACCCTAGGGGGAGACTGGTGAAAATGGATCTTGTGCCCTGTTTTTTCTCATAACCTCTAAATGTGTCATTGCCTATGGGTTGTGTTGCGTGGTATAGGATGCTAGACATTAAACTCATCAGAGAAAGCCCAGAAACAGTAAGGGCAAACCTAGCCAGAAGACACGACCCGGAGAAGCTGGAGCTCCTAGACCATGTTATAGCCATCGACAAAGAATGGCGAGAGCTCATAGCGAGGGTCAATGAATTGCGTCGAAGGAGGAACGAGATATCCTCAGAGATTGGACGCGTAATAAAGAGCGGGGGAGACGCCTCATTCCTCAAAACGGAGGCAAGCAGTATCCCATCCCAGCTCAAGGAGCTAGAGGCTTCAATGAGTTCAGCTGAGGAGAGCTTGAGAGACGGCTTGATGAGGCTACCCAATATACTCCACGAATCGGTTCCATATGGCGCTGACGATCACGATAATATAGAGATCAGGCGATGGGGAGAAAAGCCGGAGTTTAGTTTCGAGCCCAAGAGCCACTCTGAGATCACTGAGGCACTTGGTATCGCGGATTTCGAGCGTGCAGCCAAGACAGCGGGAGCCGGTTTCTATTATCTACGGAACGAGTTCGCGTTGCTAGATCACGCTATCCAACGATACGCCATTGATATCCTGTTGAAGAAGGGTTATGCGCTCATCGAGCCCCCCTACATGATTAGAAGAGCAGCCTATGAGGGTGTCACTGATCTAGCTGACTTTGAGTCTGTAATGTACAAGGTGGAGAATGAGGACCTGTATCTGATCGCGACAAGCGAGCACAGTGTAGGTTCTATGCTCATGAATGAGACAGTGCTTGCCGAGCATCTGCCCATAAAAGTATGTGGTATAAGCCCATGCTTTAGACGAGAGATCGGGCAACATGGACGATACACCAAGGGGCTATTCAGAGTCCATCAGTTCCATAAAATAGAGCAGTTCATCTTTAGCCACCCAGAGCAGAGCTGGGGACTCCATGAAGAGCTTCAGAGAAACAGTGAGCTACTCTATGAGGGGCTTGGGCTCCATTACCGTGTGGTGAATGTCTGTACAGGTGATATGGGAAGCATCGCTGCTAAGAAGTATGATATCGAGTGCTGGATGGCTGACGGTGAGTTCCGTGAGACAGGATCAAATAGCAACTGCACTGATTATCAGGCTCGCAGGCTTAATGTGAAATATCGGCTCAAGGAGGGCGCTGCGCCTGAGGGCTTTGTACATACCTTGAACAATACGGCTATCGCTACGAGCAGGACCATGATAGCCGTGATTGAGCAGTATCAGCAGGAGGATGGCACCATTAAGGTTCCTGATGCGTTGAAGCCTTATATGAGTGAGATCGAGGTCATAGATGGCTCCCTGAATCGTCTTCTTTTTTAAATTTTCCAGTTAGTTACTTTCATACCCATTTAACTTATTAAATACTGTACATCATATACGCTATCTACTTCAGTGTGTGAGGAAGCAGATGAAACGTGGAATAAACAAAATATGCTATGGATTTTTCTCAACCTTGGCTAACCCGACCCGGCTCGCGATATTAGAGCGGCTGAAAGATGGACCAATGAATGTCAGCGGATTAGCTGAATACCTCCATCAAGAGCAGAGCATGGTAAGTCACAACCTCAAGCTTCTTGAGGGATGTAATTTTATCAATTCGGAACGGAGAGGTAAGGAGAAGTATGTTTCTTTGAATAATGGTCTGATTGATCCTTTATTTGCTTTGGTTGAGGGTCATGCAGATGCTTATTGTGGTGGGGGTGCAAACTGCAGATTTGCAGATTGAGTTCTAAGTATTTTAACCCCGAAACCCTTTTAACTTCATGACGCATTCTTCATATGAAGAATGCTTCATGATGTGATTGAATGAAAAAAGGAGTAACAGACCTATGCTATGGATTTTTCTCAACACTCGCAAACCCCACAAGACTAGCCATAATCGAACACCTACACACAAAACCAATGAGCGTATCAGAACTCGTCACGGCACTAGACCAAGAACAGAGCATGATAAGCCACAACCTACGACCCCTAACACAATGCAAATTCGTAACACGAAAACGCGAAGGAAAAAACAACGTATACTATCTCAACCATGAGACACTGGACCCAATACTAGCAGCTGTTGAGAACCACGCAGAAAAATACTGTCTCAATGGAGCCAATTGCCATCTAAACACAGAAGCATCCTAAGGAGAAAATAAGATGTTTTGTAATCAATGCGAGCAAACAGCCGGTGGAACCGGCTGCACCAAATTCGGAGTCTGTGGCAAGAGTCCCGAAGTGGCTGCTCTCCAAGACCTATTGATATATGCTCTAAAAGGCTTATCCCATGTGGTGGTGGAAGGCAAACGCCACGGAGTAGTAGACAGGAGCAGCGACCACTTCATAGCCGAGGCAACCTTCAGTACACTAACCAACGTGAATTTTGATGATTCACGGTTCCCTGAGCTAATCAACAAAGCCGTTGAGTACAGGGAGGCTCTTAAACAGAAGATCAAGGAAGCAGGTGGACCTGAGGGCTATGATTCCCATGAGGCCAACTATTTACCAAAGGATTCTATGGATGACTTGGTGAAGGATGGCGCCGAGGTGGGTTTCATGTCCAACCCTGATATCAACCCAGATATTCTCAGCCTACATCAGATATTGATCTTTGGGCTCAAAGGAGTAGCGGCATATGCTGACCACGCAGCCATCCTAGGCTACGAGGACCCAAAGGTCTATGATTTCATCTATGAGGGCTTTGCAGCTACCTTGAACCCTGTTAATGGTGTGACTGAGCTGGTTGGAATGGTTCTGAAGTGTGGCGAGATTAATCTACGAGCCATGGAGCTATTGGACGCAGGTAATACAGGTCACTATGGTCACCCTGTGCCAACAAGCGTGCCTCTGGGCGCCAAGAAGGGTAAGGCTATAGTGGTATCCGGGCATGATCTGCGTGACTTGGAGTTGCTTCTCAAGCAGACCATGGACAAGGGTATCAATGTGTATACCCATGGCGAGATGTTACCCACTCATGGTTATCCTGAGTTGAAGAAGCATCCTCATTTCTATGGGCATTATGGGACTGCTTGGCAGAATCAGGTGAAGGAGTTCCAGGCGTTCCCTGGAGCCATATTGATGACCACTAACTGTATCCAGAGACCCACCGACAAGTATCTTGAGAACATATTCACCACCGGATTAGTAGGGTTCCCCGAGGTACAGCACCTAAAAGACAAGGATTTCACCCCGGTGATAGAGAAAGCCCTTGAGATGCCGGGTTTCATCGAGGATACTGATAAGGGATCAGTGATGGTTGGCTTCGCGAGAAACGCCGTCATGGGTTTAGCCGGCACGGTAATCGATGCGGTTAAGGCTGGTAATATCAGGCACTTCTTCCTCGTCGGCGGCTGTGATGGAGCCAAGACAGGCAGGAACTATTACACAGAGTTCGTTGAGAAGGCACCCAAGGACACTGTTGTACTCACCTTGGCTTGTGGAAAGTTCAGGTTCTTCGATAAAGACTTGGGCGATATCGGCGGTATCCCAAGGCTCCTAGACATAGGGCAGTGCAATGATGCCTACAGCGCTATTCAGATCGCCTTGGCTCTAGCTAACGCCTTTGAGGTAGGGGTAAATGAGTTGCCCCTCAGCATGATACTCAGCTGGTATGAGCAGAAAGCCGTAGCCATACTGCTTACACTGCTACACCTAGGCATCAAGAACATCAGGCTGGGACCCAGCCTACCCGCCTTCATTACCCCAAATGTGCTGAATGTGCTGGTTGAGAACTTCAACATCATGCCCATCACCACACCCGATGAAGATCTGAAGGCAATACTGGGATAACCCCCCCATTTTTGGTGATATTTATGGAAATAACAAGAGTAGCCGAGACTGAGCCGGGAAAGAACCCCCACGGGGTAGAGACCAAAAAGATATACGATCACGAGAACGCCCTTGCTGTGCATATCCTGTTGATGCCTGGTGAGAGGCTGAGACG
>Ga0180431_10009819_pt1 | contig 10737 bp, 9 predicted proteins | sample SS_ome_11_FD_132459 | JGI IMG/M metagenome (GOLD analysis project Ga0180431, IMG submission 132459) | Hypersaline lake sediment archaeal communities from the Salton Sea, California, USA - SS_1_MS_1 metaG | ecosystem: Environmental > Aquatic > Non-marine Saline and Alkaline > Hypersaline >...
GACGCGCACTGCCACACCGGCGTGTTCGGCGACGGCGTCGGTTCGATCCACTCCGACGGGAACGAGATGACCGATCCGATCACCCCGCACTTGCGGGCGATCGACGCGATCCATCCCGAGGACATCGCGTTCAAAGACCTCCGCGAGGCGGGGGTGACCACGATCAACACCGGCCCGGGAAGCGGGAACCTGATCGGCGGGCAGACCGTGGCGATCAAGACCGCCGGACGGACGGTCGACGAGATGCTGGTCGCGTTCCCGGTGGGGATGAAGATGGCGCTCGGGGAGAACCCGAAGCGGGTCTACGGGGAACAGAAGAAGACCCCTTCAACGCGGATGGGGAACGCCGCGACGCTCCGCGAGTGGCTGGTCAAGGCGCAGGGTTACCTCGACAAGGGCGCCCGCCACGCGAAGAAGCTCACCGACTTCCAGGCCGGCGTCGAGGGGGCGGCCGAGCCGGAGCCGTTCGAGATCGACCTGAAGCTCGAAGCGCTGGCCCAGGTGTTGCGTCGGGAGATCCCTGCGCACATCCACGCGCATCGCGCCGACGACATCATGACGGCGATCCGGATCGCCGAGGAATTCGAGCTGGATCTCGTCCTGATTCACGCGACCGAAGGGTACAAGATCGCCGACATCTTGGCGAAGAGGATGATTCCCTGCGTTCCGGGGCCGATCCTTTTCTCGCGCAGCAAGGTGGAGTTGCGCGACATGACGCCGAGAAACGCCGGGATCCTCGCGAACGCGGGGGTCAAGGTGGCGATCCAGACCGATCAGATGTCGGCCGTCCGCTACCTTCGTCTCGACGCAGCGGTCGCCGTCAACGAGGGGATGAGCGACGACGACGCGCTGCGGGCGATCACCCTGACTCCGGCCGAGGTCCTCGGGATCGACGACCGGGTCGGAAGCCTCGAAGCTGGAAAGGACGCGGACATCGTGATCCTGTCGGCGCATCCGCTCGACGTCGCGCACGGCCGGGTGCAGCGGGTTCTGATCGGCGGAGAGACGGTCTTCTCGAGGGTGTGAGCGGCGAGGGAGCGGAGGAATTCGGGTGAGCGTTGTCATTCTGGATTTCGGTTCGCAGTACACCCGACTCATCGCCCGGCGCGTTCGCGAGCTGAACGCCTACTCGATTGTCCTCCCCGGAACGGCTTCCGTCGAACGGATCCGCGAGGAAGCGCCCGCTGCGATCGTCCTCTCCGGAGGGCCGAAGTCCGTCTTCGACGAGGACGCGCCGAAGCCGGACGTCGCGATGTACGACCTCGGGGTCCCGATCCTCGGGATTTGCTATGGGATGCAGCTGCTCACCGAGCGGTTCGGCGGTGCGGTGGCCGATGCAGGAACGCGATCGTACGGTGCGGATCGGCTGGTGCGGCTCAGCGGCCCGTTGTTCGACGGTCTGGACGGCGAGCTTCCGGTGTGGATGAGCCACGCGAAGACCATCTCCGTCTTGCCGGACGGCTGGACGAGCGTGGCAGCGACGGCGACGAATCCGTACGCCGCCGTTGCTTCGACCGACGGCCGGTTGGTCGGCGTGCAGTTCCATCCGGAGGTCGTCCACACGCCCGAAGGCGTCCGGATTCTCGCCAACTTCCTCGATACCGCCGGGGTGCCGAGGGATTGGACGCCGGAGCGAAACCTGGATCGGATCACCGCGGAAGTGGAGCAGCGCGTCGGGCAGGACCGCGTTCTGCTCGGCGTCTCAGGCGGCGTCGACTCGTCGGCCCTCGCGCTCCTCCTCGCCCGCGCCGGGATCGATCATCTCGCCGTCTTCGTCGACCACGGGCTTCTTCGCGAAGGGGAGCGGGACGAGGTCGACGAGGGGCTTCGCACTCTCGGCATCAACCTGGTGACCGTCGATGCGTCGGATCGATTTCTCGGCGCGCTGGCAGGGGTCATCGACCCCGAGGGGAAGCGGAAGGCCATCGGGCGCGAGTTCGTCGGCGTCTTCCGCGAGGAGGCCGATCGGCACGGACCGTTCCGGTTCCTCGCGCAGGGGACCCTCTACCCGGACGTGATCGAGTCGGCCGGCGGCGAAGGGACGGCGAACATCAAGAGCCACCACAACGTCGGCGGACTGCCCGAGGAGCTCGGCTTCGAGCTCCTCGAGCCGTTTCGAGCCCTGTTCAAGGACGAAGTACGCGAGGTCGCGCGCCTTCTCGGCCTCCCGGACGAGATCCGGCTCCGGCATCCGTTCCCCGGTCCGGGGCTCGCCGTCCGGATCCTCGGCGAGGTGACGCCGGAGCGCGTCGCGATCGTCCGCAAAGCGGACGATGTCTTCGTCTCGGTGCTGAAGGGGCGCGGCGTCTATCACGACGCGTGGCAGGCGCTCGCCGTCCTCACGCCGATCCAGTCGGTCGGCGTCGCCGGAGACGAGCGGCGGTACGGACACGTGGTCGCGCTACGGGCCGTCACCAGCCTCGACGCGATGACCGCCGACTGGGCCCGTCTTCCCGCGGAGGTCCTCGACGAGGCCTCCCGGCGGATCACCCGCGAGATCCCGGAGGTCGGGCGCGTCGTCTACGACGTCACGAGCAAGCCGCCGGCGACGATCGAGTGGGAATAGGATGACGGCTACTTCGGTCCTCGGATTCCGGCTGCTGCCTCGCGGAGTGTCTCAAATCGCTCGATCGCACGCTCCTCCGTGTACGCGCGGTACGGCATCCCGCAGGGGAGGGTGATCAGATCGCCCGGCCGGTAGTCGGCGACGTTTGCGGGCCGCTCGATTCCCCACGCGATCCGCTTTCCGTTCCGCGAATCGTAATACTTCGTGATGTCGTACTTCGCCGCGTCGAAGCTGATGATCTCGATCTCCGCGTCGAACAGCTGATCCCACTGCATGTTGCCGCACACGTGGACGCCCCGAACGACCGGAAAGGACGCGAACAGCGGCGTCCACAGCCGCCGGTAGTCGAACCCGGCGTAGCCGAGCGCCGGCTCGTCGAGAAAGAGGATCGTCTCCTCGGCTTCCAGGCCGTCGAGGATCGCCTCGATGTGGCGATAGATTCGCGAGAGGGCGTCGTCCTCTTCGTAGCCGTTCTGCAGCAACGTCGCCGGCCCGACGCACTGGACCTTCACGACGTCGAATCGGTTCCGCTTGAACGCCTCGAGGCAACTCAGGGCACCGGGGTTCCGGATGTAGTGCATCATCGCGTCGCCGAGCGCGGTCAACTCGGGGAGGAACGGGACGTCGTGCTTCAAGCTGTAGGCGATCGCCCGGTCCACGTCGGTGAACGGGAGCGATCCGATCTGGGTGATCCGCTTTCCCTGCTTCTCGTAGCGATGCACGGTCGGAGTATACGAGGCTTCCGAGCAGCTTCCCAACAGGCGTTCCACCACGACGGGGAGTGCGCGTGCACCGTCGATAAGGTCACCCTGGTGCTGTCTGAAGGGAACGCATTTCCCCTGCGAGGCTCCCTGTGATCCCCCCGCTGCGAGCCGAACTGCGGCTACGCTTGTACTCGTACGCAGACGACATGCTGTGGGTGAATTCGAGGCAGAGGAGAGTACGATGAAAAGGGTGCATCTTGTGGGACCGATCCTGATCCTGGCCTTGGTTCTGCTGGCTGGCTGCATGCGAGTTCAAACGCTGGTCGTCACCCCGTTCTCGGGGATCGCGGAGGCGGGGGAGACCGTCGCTTTCGCTGCGACGGATCAGCTCGGGAATCCCATTGCCGTGACGTGGGCGGTCGACGCCGGGCCCGGCACGATCTCCACCGCCGGTGTGTATACCGCCCCGGCGACCGTGGCGGAGGTCACGAACGCGACGATCACGGCGACCTACGCCGGCGTGACCGCGGTGACCGGCTCGGCGGTCGTGACGCTCGTCCCGCCTGCGACGGCTAAGATCGTCGATGCGGACGGCGACGAATTCGGACCCGCGACGTACGACGTCCACAGCATCTCAACGGCGCGGACGTCGACGGAACTGACGATCACCGTGGTCTTCGACACGACGACCCCTCCGGACCTCCCGGCGGCGAACGCTGCTGTCGCGGCGGGCGAGCTGGCGGGGTTCATCGACTTCGACATCGACGAGTCGAGCACCACCGGCTTCGCGTCGGCCAACGCGACGTTCTGCCCGTGCGCGCCGATCTCAGCGATCGGCGCCGAGCTGTTCATCCCGCTGTTCCACCGCAACGCGGCGGGCAACTACGACGTCATTCTGGCGACGACGCTCGCGGACGTGGGCGACGCGGCCCCCAGCGTTTCGGGGAACGTGCTCACCCTGACGATTCCCCTCGCGGACCTTGACGGCGACGACGGGATCATGAACCTGAGCTCGGTTCTCGGCGACTTCCTCGGCCCGACGGACTGCATGCCGGACGAGGGAGCCGCGGTCACGACCTCGCTCGAGCCCAAGGGAATCGAGCCGGAGATCGACCAGATCCACGCGTACTACCTGTGGACGACGTACGACGAGTTCGAGTGGGGGGTCCAGACGGAGCCGATCACCCTCTAGAGATCAGGATCCCGCGAGCCGAGAGCGTGTGCCAGCGCGCCTCTCGGCTTCGTTTTGTCGGGCGCTTCGGTGCCGGCCCGACGTGTTTCGATCCCCACACCGCTCCCGATCGTAGACGCCTGCATTGCAATCCCCTACGGACTTCCCGTATAGTGGTGTGTAGCAGTTTCTACAGGAGGATCGAACGGCGGGTCCGCCTCGAGGGAGGGTGAGACGATGGCAGAAACTCAAGAGATTCCGGTGGTCTGGATCCAGGCCGCCACGTGCAGCGGCTGTTCCGTGTCCGTGCTCAACTCGGCCTCACCGAAGATCACCGACCTCCTCTTGAGCGAAGTGATTCCAGGCCGCCACATCAACCTGCGCTTCCAGGCCACGGTGATGGCCGGATCCGGGGAGCCGGCCGTCGAGGTCCTCGACGCGGCGGCGAAGGGCGATCCTGGGACGTACCTGCTGGTCGTCGAGGGATCGATTCCGACGAAGGACGGCGGCGTCTACGGCACGCTCGGCGAGGTGCCGATGGTCGATCGCGTGATCCCGCTCGCCGAGAACGCGATGGCGATCATCGGACTCGGGACCTGCGCGTCGTTCGGCGGGATCTTCGCCGCCGACCCGAATCCCGGAGGCTGTGTCGGCATCGGCGATCTCCTGAAGGAGCAGGGCATCGATACGCCGTTGATCAACGTCCCCGGCTGTCCGCCGCACCCGGACTGGTTCGTCGGGACCGTCGCGACGATCCTCATTGGAGGGCTGTCCGCGGTGAAGGTCGACGAGCTCGGCCGACCGATCCGCTTCTTCGGGCAGCTGATCCACGAGAACTGTCCTCGGCGCGCCTACTTCGACGAGGGGAAGTTTGCGGAACACCTGAGCGACGAAGGCTGTCTGTACGAGCTCGGCTGCAAGGGGACGATCACCCACGCCGACTGCCCGCTGCGGCGTTGGAACGACGGAACGAACTGGGTGATCGGCAGCGGCGCCCCGTGCAACGGGTGCGTCGAGCCGGAGTTCCCGGACCTGATCTCGCCGTTCTACGAGAGGCTCCCGGAAGAGGCCCTTCTGGTACCGAGGAAGGAGTCCTGACCATGCGAACGATCGTCATCGATCCGGTCACGCGGATCGAGGGGCACCTGAAGATCGAAGCGACCGTCGACGACGGGATCGTCGTAGAGGCGCGAAGCACGGGGACGCTGTTCCGCGGCATCGAGCTGATCCTGCAGGGACGGGACCCGCGCGACGCGCCGCGGATCACGCAGCGAATCTGCGGCGTCTGCCCGACGGCGCACGCGACGGCGTCGACGTTCGCACTCGACGAGGCGTTCGGAATCGCCGATCGGGTCCCGGCGAACGGTCGGATCCTCCGCAACCTCATCCTCGGCTGCAATTTCATCCAGTCCCACGTCCTGCACTTCTACCACCTGGCGGCGCTCGACTACGTCGACGTGACGGAGATCGCGACCTACGAGGGCTCGGATCCGGGCCTCCTTACGGCGAAGGCGTTCCTCGGCCGCGGCGAGCTCGGCCCGTTCGTCCCACGGTACGAGGGGGACTACCGCTTTTCGACCGACGTCGCGCAGCGCCTCGCGTCGCACTACGTGCAGGCGTTCGACGTCCGGCGGAAGGCGCACGAGCTCCTGGCGGTGTTCGGCGGCAAGATGCCGCACAACGTCGGGATCGTCCCCGGCGGCGTGACGCAAGTCCCCGAGGTCGACACGGTCGCCGGCTTCCTCTGGAGGCTGAACGAGATCCGCCACTTCATCGACCGCGTCTACGTCCCCGACGTCCTCGAGGTCGCCCGCGCTTACGGGGACTACGCCGAGATCGGCGGCGGATGCGGGCGCTTCATCAGCTACGGGGGATTCCCTCTCGAGAGCGGTCGACTCCTCGACTCGGGGACGGCCTCGATGGATCTCGTCCCGGAGGAGTTCGACGTCGGGAAGATCACCGAGTCGGTCGCCCACTCCTGGTATTCGGACGACGGGGAATGCAGGCATCCGACGGCGGGGAAGACGGAGCCGGCCCCGGCGAAAGAGGCGGGATACTCGTGGCTCAAGTCACCCCGCTACGACGGCCGCGTCCACGAGGGCGGGCCGCTGGCCCGGATGCTCGTGAACTACGGTCGTGGGAACGAGAAGGTCAAGCGGTTGATCGACCACGTTCTCGGCGCGCTCGACGCCGAGCCGACGGCACTGAATTCGGTGCTCGGACGCCACGCGGCCCGCGCGGTCGAGTGCAAGCTCGTCGCCGATGCGATGGCCGACTGGGTCCTCGGCCTCACGCCGGGCGGTGAGGTCTACACTCCGTACGAGATTCCCGACGAAGGAGGAGGGGCCGGGTTGACCGCCGCTCCGCGAGGGGCGCTCGGCCACTGGGCCCGACTGAAGAACGGCGTCATCGACCACTACCAGTGCGTCGTCCCGACGACGTGGAACGCGTCGCCGAAGGACGAGCAGGGGAACCCGGGTCCGGTCGAGCAGGCGATCGTCGGCACGCCGATCCGGGACGAGGAAAACCCGTTCGAGATCGTCCGGATCGTCCGCTCGTTCGATCCGTGTCTGGCCTGCGCGGTCCACTTGGTCACGCCCCGAGGCAGGACGGTGGGGCGATTCGTGGTGAGCTAGGAGGCGCGATGAGAACGGCGATCGTCGGCGTCGGGAACGGCCTGATGAGGGACGAAGGGGTCGGCGTTCACGTCGCCCGCACCCTGGCCGACGCGGAGCTCCCCGAAGGGGTACTGGTGATCGACGCGGGAACCGACCCGGACGTCGCGTTCGACCTCGACGGGTTCGATCGCGTGATCGTCGTCGACGCGGCCCTCGGCGGAGAGGCGCCGGGTACGGTGTATCGGTTCGGCGACGAGGCCGAGCTCGATGCCGCCGGCGGGCGGCGAACGTGCCACGACGTCGGACTGCTGGAGACGCTCCGCGCGTGCAGACGTCCGGAGGAGGACCTGAAGGTCGTCGTGATCGGGGTCGAGCCGGAGAAGATCGATTGGGGGCTCGACCTCTCGCCCGTCGTCCGCCGTTCCGTTCCCCGGGTCGTCGAGATCGTTCGACAGGAACTCAGGAGGCAATAGATGCTCGTAACAGTGCGGAAGCCGATCGACGAGATCATGGGGTTCCTCGCCGGAGAGCGCTCGGTCTTCCTCCTCGGCTGCGACGGATGCGCGGCCGCCTCCGGAACGGGCGGTGAACCGGAGATCCAGGAGTTGAAGGCCGAGTTGGAGGGTCGCGGGATGGAGGTCGTCGGTTGGAAGGTCCTCGATTTCCTTTGCCAGAAGGCGCTGATCCGGACCGGGCTCCGGCCGTTCGCCGAGGCACTGGAGCGCGCGGGCTCAGTCGTCGTCTCGACGTGCGGGATTGGGATCCAGGCATCGGCGACGGTGATCGACAAGGCCGTCCATCCTGCCTGCAACACGATCTCCCTCGGCGGGATACGAGGCGAGTGGCAGGGGGAGGAGCGCTGCGCCGAGTGCGGACAGTGCTTCCTCGAGTTCACCGCCGGGATCTGTCCGCTGACCGCCTGTGCGAAGCAGTTGGTGAACGGACCGTGCGGCGGCGCGAAGGACGGACGGTGCGAGGTCGAGCCGGAGGTCCGGCGATGCGCGTGGGACGTCATCTACGAGCGCCTCGAGAAGCAGGGCCGGCTCGACCTGCTGCGTAGCAGTCCGCTGCAAGTCAAGGACCACGCGCAGATGCGACCTCCGAGCACGATCCGAGGGACCCGCACGTGGGCGATCGACATGAAGACGACGGAGGACGTGACCCGATGAAACTGACCGATCTGTTCCGTGACGGCAAGTTCGTCATCACCTCCGAGGTCGCCCCGCCGAAGGGAACCCAAACCGCGGAGATGATCGAGAACGCGGAGCGGTTGAAGCCGCGCGTCGACGCGATCAACATCACCGATCAGCAATCCTCGGTGATGCGTCTCGGGTCGCTCGCCGCGTCGCGGATGCTGAAGGAGCGCGGGATCGAGCCCGTCTTCCAGCTGACGTGTCGCGATCGGAACCGGATCGCGCTGCAGTCCGATCTGCTCTCCGCGTGGGCGCTCGGAATCGAGAACGTCCTCTGTCTGACCGGCGATCACGTCACGCTCGGCGACTTCCCCGACGCGAAGGCCGTCTTCGATCTCGACTCGGTGTCGCTCCTCGCCGCGGCGAAGCGGCTCAATGGTGGAAGCGACATGGGCGGCAACGAACTCGAGGGGAGTCCGGACTTCTGCCTCGGGGCCGTCGTCACGCCGGGAGCCGACCCGGTGGAGCTGCAGCTGATCAAGATGGAGAAAAAGATCGCCGCGGGGGCCGCGTTCTTTCAGACCCAAGCGGTCTTCGACGGGGAGGCGTTCGCCCGATTCGTGGAGGAGGCGAAGGGGTTCGGCGTCCCGGTGATGGCCGGGATCATCCTCCTCAAGTCGCCCGGCATGGCGCGGTTTATGAACGAGAACGTCGCCGGCGTTCACGTCCCCGATGCGCTGATCGACGAGATGGCGAACGCGGAGGACCGCCCCGCGAAGTCGGTCGAGATCGCCGCGCGGTTGATCAGCGAGATTCGGGACGTCTGCCAGGGCGTGCACATCATGCCGCTCGGCTGGGAGAAGCGGGTCCCCGAGGTGCTTGAGGCCGCGGGGTTGGGCGTCTAGCGGTGCGGAAACAGCCTGCTGAACCCGCGGTCGGAGGCACCGGCCGTCGTTTTTACCGGGTCTCACCAGGAGGTTTCGCGTCGTCGACGTGGCGGTAAGGGCAGTCGGACCGCGGACACCCTTCGCAGGAGAACGGGCTCTTCGCTTGAAAGATGTGTTCTCCGATCCCGATGACGAACGACACGCTCTTCGACGGCCGCATCAGCAGGTGGGGCGTGAGCCGGACGCCGAGCGGCCTCTCCGGTAGGTGGCCAAACAGGAAACGCTGGTGCTCCAGGCCCCAGTGGCTCGCTCCGGCGCCCGGCGAGAACGCGCGACTTACAGCCAGATCGCGTTCCTCGGCCCAGTCGAAGATCGCTCGACCGAGTCGATTACGGATGATCGAGAGGCCGGTCATCGCGACCCCGTCGAGGATCATCGAATCGATCAGGTCCCCTTCTTCACAGAGGCAGCGCGCGCGGTCGTCGATCGCCCGTCCGGCGGTGGAGATGCAGAAGGCAAGGAACTCCGCTCCCCGGATCGGTTCGGGCAGCGGCTTCCGCTCCGGCTCCGCGGCCGAGCTCACGTCGTATAGCCGTCCCATGGCCTGAGAACGGAGAAGGGATGCTCCGAGCGGCAGCAGCTCATCGACGCGAGCCTTCACCACCTCGGAGCGCGAGAAGCCGCCGCGCTCCAGCGCCGGCCAGAGCGACTCCGAGTCGAGCTCGATGTCGGCCCCGTCCAGGTCGAACCGGTCGACGAGTGACCCGATTTGTCTTTTCGCCATGGTCGCGCCTCCTACTGCTGCCGTGTGTATGGACTATGGTGCAGTTGCAGGATCCAGGATTGGAGCGGATCAATCCAGCTCCCTCACGATAGCGTAGCGGTTGGATCCCAAGAACGTGGGCTGCGAAGGGTCCCAGACTCCGCGGTGAAGAGGCTCCCGTTCCTTGCTCTCCAGCGCCGGCCCCACTACGATGGGCGGACCTGTCGTAAGAAGGACGTGAGAATGTTGCTAGTCGTGGGAGAGTTGATCAACTCGACGAGGAAGCGGGTCGGCCGGGCCCTCGCCGATCGCGACGAGAAGCACATCCGAGGGCTCGCCCGTCGCCAGAGCGAATCCGGGGCGGACGTCATCGACCTGAACGCCGGTCAGTCCATGGATCGAGAGCTCGACGATCTCCTCTGGTTGATCGGCCTGGTCGAGGACGAGCTCGGCTCCGACGTGCGGCTCGGGATCGACACGGCGGATCCTCACGTGATGGGAAAGGCGATCGCCGCCTGCTCGGAGTCTCCGCTGATGAACTCGGTCAGCAACGAGCCGTCGAAGCTTCCGCTCCTCGGGATCGCCGCGGACTGCGGCTGCGACGTTGTCGGTCTGGCGATGGGAGAGTCCGGCATGCCGAAGACCGCCGACGATCGGGTTCGCGAGACGGCGGCTCTCGTCGAGAAGTGCGAGAAGGCGGGGGTGGCCCGCGAAAAGCTCTACGTCGATCTGATCTGCATGTCGGTTGCCAGCTCGCCGGAGCAGGGCCGCGCGGTGCTCGAGGCGGTTCGGCGCGTCAAGGAGGAGCTGTCGGTCAGACCGCTCGTTGCGGTCAGCAACGTGTCGTTCGGGCTTCCGAATCGACGGCTTCTGAACCGGACGTTCCTCGGGATGC
>Ga0180431_10009822_pt1 | contig 10734 bp, 10 predicted proteins | sample SS_ome_11_FD_132459 | JGI IMG/M metagenome (GOLD analysis project Ga0180431, IMG submission 132459) | Hypersaline lake sediment archaeal communities from the Salton Sea, California, USA - SS_1_MS_1 metaG | ecosystem: Environmental > Aquatic > Non-marine Saline and Alkaline > Hypersaline >...
CAAAAAGAAAGGAGGGCGTCATGAGATTCCAAATATCTGAAAACGAACGCTTGAAAAGGACATTCCAGGAAATCTATTCCGCAAAAGTGAGGGATGACCTTGGCGACGGATGGCAATCCGATGTCATGCGACGGGTGCGGCAGGCCGGCCCTCTCAAATCAGCGGCGGGTTTCTGGCCCGCTTTCGAATCCCTGGTGTGGCGGCTTGCTCCGGTTTGCTGCCTCCTGGTGTTGTTGCTCGGGTTGCTTTTTATGCGCATGGATCTTGATCGCGGCTATGATTACCTGGGCACTGTAACCGCGGACATGGAACGATCGACCCTGTCAGAATTTTACGGCCTGGAGGGGTAACGATGAAGAAATGGAAACTGATTACGGGCGTGGTCCTCGTGTTCGTCCTGGGTGCGCTGGCGGGTTCTCTGGGGACTCATCTCTATCAAAGGCAGTGGTCGGAGCGTTTCTGGAAAGACCCGGCTGCAAGGAGGGCGGTCTTTCTTCAAAGGCTTATGAGGAAACTTCAGTTGACTGAAGTGCAGCAGAAAGAGTTCAAGGCCATTGTCGAAGAGGTGGACCGGAAGCTGCTCGCCCTCCGGAAAGAGAGCCGTGCCGAAATCAAGGGGATCATCGACGAGAGCTTCAGCCGCATGAAAGAGAAGCTTGATCCGGATCAGCAAAAGAACCTCGAGGAATTCAAGGCGAAGCACGAAGCACGCATAAAGGACAGGAGAGAAAAGCGACCTTTGCCGTGAGGGAGTTACAGGAAGCTTATCCGGCTTTTTTTCCGTTGAAAGGCCTACAATCCCAGTATTCACTGGCCTGTATGAGAACCTCATCCGACTCGTTAGAGATGCAAAACTCACCTCCGCGAGCGCTTCCAGATATCTTTCTTTGTCCGAAGCCTATGTCGCTCAGAACCTGCTTGTCATTATCGGGAGACTATGCACCCCGGCCCAGAATCTGATCTTTTCCAGAAAAGCTTCTTGACGCGAAATGTGACCTACGGTAAAGAAACTGTCTTAATGCCAACAGGATATCTGTTTTTCAACCAAAGCTCTCTGTGCTGGAGGTGCGAGATAAGGTGGGCTTGTCCGATTCGATGCTATTGAGCGTTGAGGGCTTGGAAAAACGCTTCGGCGGCATTCTGGCTTTGACGGATTACGGCATCGAGATTCAAAAAGGTGAATTGGTGGGCCTGATCGGCCCGAACGGGGCGGGAAAAACCACCGTATTCAACCTCGTATCGGGAGTCCTCAAATCCACCCGGGGTCGCGTCGTTTTTGCCGGACAAGACATCACCCATTCAAGACCCGATCAGAACGCAAGGCTAGGGCTTGCCCGAACATTTCAAAACATCCGTCTTTTCAACGAACTCTCCGTCATCGACAATATCAAGGTTGCATTTCACATGCGAACCGGGGAAGGGCTTTTCCAAACCGTTCTTAATCTGCCCAGGTACAGAAATAAGGAACGTGAAATGACCTGTCGCGCATTGGAGCTGCTCGAATTGATGGAGCTGGTCGACGTCAAAGACGAGCCTGCGAAGAATCTGCCCTTCGGGTTGCAGCGGAAAGTTGAAATCGTTCGTGCCCTGGCGACTGAGCCCAAGCTATTGCTGCTCGACGAACCCGCTGCCGGCATGAATATCCACGAAACCGAAGGGTTGATCCAGACGATCGGCAATATCCATCAAGAATATCAGCTGACCATCTTTTTGGTGGAACATGATATGAAGATGGTCATGGACATCTGCGAACGCATTCAGGTACTGGACGGAGGGCGCGTGCTGACCACGGGCGACCCGGAGCAGATCCAGAATGACCCGCGGGTCATTGAAGCCTATCTGGGCTCTCGCAGGGAGGCCTGCGATGCTTAGTATCGAGGATATCCATGTGTACAGGGGGCGCACTTACGTGCTCAAGGGTATCAGCCTGCGGGTGGAATACGGACAAATCGTTGCACTGCTGGGCGCCAACGGTGCGGGAAAAACCACCACCCTTCGAACCATTTCAGGTCTCTTACGCCCCAATGAGGGCCGCATCCTGTACGGGACGGAGCCGAACCGGAAAAAAATCGATATATCCCGTATCGCGCCCGAAGAGATCGTGCGGATGGGTATTTCTCATTGTCCTGAGGGGCGTGGGGTATTTTCCGAGCTTTCCGTCAAGGAAAACCTTATGGTGGGGGCGTATCTCAGAAATGACAAGCCCGCGGTTTTGAAGGATTATGATCGGGTCTGCGAGATGTTCCCCATCCTCAAGAAAAGACCCAACCAGGCGGCAGGAAGCATGTCCGGGGGTGAGCAGATGATGCTGGCACTGGGACGTTCCCTGATGAGCCACCCGAAACTGTTGATCCTGGACGAACCCTCGCTGGGGCTAGCGCCGAATTTGGTCGATATGATTTTCGATATGCTGGCTCGGATCAACACGGAAGGAGTGACAATGCTGCTGGTCGAACAAAATGCGGTGATGGGCCTCCATCTGGCCCACCGCGCCTACGTTCTCGAAATCGGCCGCGTAATTCTGTCCGGGACGAGTAAGGATCTCGCCTGCGACGAGGCGGTACAAAAGGCATATCTGGGGGGGAGATGATGAGTGGCGGCTATGTGGCGCAACAACTTATCAACGGCCTTATCCTCGGCAGTATGTACGCCCTGGTCGCCATCGGTTTTTCCATGATATACGGCATCATACGGCTGATCAATTTCGCACACGGCGATGTGGTCATGATCGGGGCCTTTGTAACTCTCGGTTTGGCCCAGGTTGTCGGGGTCCCGTTCCCGCTGGTGGCCGTTGCGGCACTGGCAACGGGTGCGGCCATGGGAATCATTATCGAGCGGGGCGCTTTCCGACCCATGCGCGGCGCGCCGCAGGTGACGGGGTTTATCGCCTCCCTGGCCGTTTCCATCATGCTCCAGAATCTCGGCATCCTCATCTTGACCGGGCAGCCCCGTAATTTTGCATTTCCCGACTATTTGCAGAAGGTAATCCGTGTGGGCGCAGTCAGTTTTCGGGTCATCGACCTGTGTATCATGCTCTCGGCCCTTGTGCTGATGTGCGGGCTTATCTTTCTGGTTCAAAAAACCCGACTGGGGATGGCCATGCGGGCAACAGCCGAAAACCTGGATGTAGCGCGCCTGATGGGTATCAACATCAATCGAACGATCATGGCAACCTTTGCCTTGGGTAGTTGTCTGGCCGGCATTTCCGGGCTCATGTGGGGGGGCAAATTCGGTCAGATCGATCCGCTGCTGGGGTTCGTTCCCGGTCTCAAGTCGTTTGTGGCAGCCGTCATCGGGGGCGTGGGGTCCATACCCGGCGCTATTTTGGGCGGTTACATACTGGGCCTGTCCGAAGTCCTTTTTGTGGGGCTTTTGCCGCCGATCTATTCCGCCTACCGCGACGCATTCGTTTTCTCCACACTCATCCTGATTCTGCTTCTCATGCCCAACGGTCTGCTCGGAAAACGAATGGAGGAGCGCGCGTGATGGGGCGGCAACGAAACAAACTGATGTTTCCGGCCTTCATCGTTCTGGGTGTGGTTTTTGTGCTCGTGGCCCGCCACACCCTCAATGATTACATTCTTTCCATTATCAACTTTGTGGGTATCTACATTATCCTGGCTGTGAGCCTCAACATCACCAACGGCTTTACCGGTCTTTTTTCTCTCGGGCACCCCGGTTTTATGGCCATCGGCGGTTATGTGACGGCCATCCTCACTTTCCCGGCCGGACGAAAATCCATGCTTTTGCCGGACATGCCTGCGTGGCTTGCAGGAATAGAAACCCCGTTTTTCCCGGCACTGCTCATCGGGGGCGTGTGTGCTTCTATCACAGCGCTCTTTGTGGGCGTACCCGTCCTGCGTCTTCGGGGGCACTATCTGGCGGTGGCCACCATGGGCTTTTTGATTATCGTACAGGTGCTGATCATCAACATGGAAAGTCTGACGAGAGGCCCGCTCGGACTCAACGGCCTCCCGCTCTTCACCAATTTGTGGTGGGTTTTTCCCTGGGTGGTGGTGACCCTTTACGTGAGTTGGAAAATCAAATTTTCTTCCTATGGCCGTTCGATGTTGGCGGTTCGGGAAAATGAAATGGCCGCACAATGTCTGGGCGTGAACCTTTTTCGCACGCGCATCGTATCGTTTGCGATCGGCGCTTTCTTTGCAGGCGTAGCCGGGGGGCTTTGGGCGCACCTTGTCAGCGCCATTACTCCCGGCTCTTTTTCGCTGATCTTGGCATTCAATATCGTCGTCATGGTGGTTGTGGGCGGGAGCGGCAGCATCTCCGGCTCATTTATCGCCGGCATTCTGTTCACCATGCTCACGGAGGTCTTCCGGCCGTTGGAGGAAAGCCTTGACATGTATGGACTGGGTGAAGTTCTCATGGCGTTGGTGCTCATCGTCATTCTGATTTTCAGGCCGGGAGGGCTTTTCGGGAGCAGGGAACCCGGGTTCTTGATTCACAATGAGAAATAGAAGACACTTTATTACTTGAAGCGAAGGTCCACAACGCGTTACAATTCAGAAAAATCGGGATAAAGTGGGAAAACGGTTCCCACTTGCAAATAGCGGAGATTGCTCCGCCCATAAAAACCAAAGAAGGAGGTACGTAACAATGAGGAGAAAAACTGTGTTAACGCTGGCAGCAGTCGTGCTGTCCCTGGTACTGGTCTTCCCTGCATTGGGATCCGAAACCAAAACAATCAAGCTGGGGGCTCTGTATAACCTGACGGGAGGGATGTCCTCAATCGATGCTCCCGCACTGAATGGAGCGAAGCTCCAGGCCAAGCTGATCAATGATGCGGGCGGAGTCCTTGGCGGTCAAATGCTGGAGGTGGTCGGCATCGACACCAAGACCGACCAAAAAGCAGCCGCCACGGGCGCCAGAAAGGCCCTTTCGATGGGTGTGGTGGCCGGACTGGGATATGGGGACACGACGTTTGTGATGGCGGCGGCCCCCCTGTTCCAACAGAAGGGGATTCCTTTTGTCACTTCCGGCGCAACCCATCCGGAGTTACAGAAGTGGGTCGGAGACTGCATGTTTATGACGCCGTTTGGCGACGATGATCAGTCCTTTGCCATCGCGGATTTTACGATCAATCAGTTGAAATTAAAAAATATTGCCGTCTGGACCGATAACTCCATGGACTTCACCAAGGCCCTTTCCAAGTTTTACAAACAGCGTATCGAGGAATTGGGCGGAAAAATCGTGCTGGAGGACTTCTTCATGATGGGTGACAAAGATTTTTCCGCGCAGATTGCCCGCCTGAAGAGTGCCAATGCGGATGCGGTCTTCGTTTCGGCCATCCCCAATGAAGCGGGCTTGACCGTTAAGCAGATCCGGGAAGCCGGACTGAGCCTTCCCATCGTGAGCGGCGACGGATTTGACACGGAATTGGTGACCACCGTTCCCGGACCCAAGCTCGCCGATGACGTATATTTCTCCACGCACACTTACAGGGAAGATACGCGACCGGAAGTCCTCAACTTCATCAAGGAATACGAAAAAGAATACGGCCGCCCGCCGGAGAACGCATTTGCGGCCCTTGGTTTTGATGCCGTGGGTTTGATCGCGGACGCCATCGAGCGCGCCGGCAGCACCGAACCGGACGCTCTGAAAAAAGCTCTGGGCGCCACGCAGGGATTTAAGGCCGTCACCGGTGAAATCACGTATGCCAGGCCGACCGGCGTGCCGGTAAAGGGTGTTTCCATCATCGGAGTCAAGAGCGGCAATTATAAAGTCATGGAGGTCTGGTATCCAAAATATTAGAACACGGCCACACACGTCCCCCACCGTCCTGTGGGATGGCGGGGGAAAATTTGTGCGATTTTCCGGAGGGAGCGGATATGGAGCGTATCAAATTACAGGAAAACAATGAACGTCTTATCAAGGAAGCGAAAGTTGATAAAGCGATTCTGGCGATCGGCTCCACGGAGAGCCACGGAGAGCACCTGCCTTTCGGAACGGACACGTTCGTTTGTTATGATCTCGCGCTGGAGTTGGCCGACAGGCTTGAAAACACGGTTGTCGTTCCGCCTCTGTGGTATGGCGTGAGCCAGCATTACCGCCACAAGCCCATGTGTATCACCCTTTCAAACGATACGCTCACGCGCGTATTGAAAGACGTGCTTGAGTCACTGATCTACTGGGGAATCAAGAAAGTGCTCATTATCAACGGTCACGACGGCAACATCCCGCCCATTGAGATTGCAAGTCGGGACATCAAGACGGCGCATCCCGAAATGGGACTGGCCGTGCTGGATGCCTGGTGGCAAACAGCGGGAAACCTGCTGCCCAAAGACACATTCGAGGTCTGGAACGGTCTGGGTCACGGCGGGGAGGGGGAAACCTCCATCGCATTGGCGATTTTTCCGGAACTCTGTGACATGACGCGTGCCAAAGGAATGATTCCCGAGATGGACGACAACGTCAAACTGATCTGGAACTTTGAAGAACTTACCGATTACGGGGCCAGCGGAGCGCCGGAGAAGGGCACCGCCGAAAAGGGCCAAAAAATGAAACAGGTCCTGATAGACTATCTCGTGGACTTTGTGAAACGAATGGATCGCCAGGGTTGGCGTTACGAAAAGCGAGCGACCTGAAGGACTGTCGGAGGCATCCTGAATCCGGCATGCTGATGCCAATGGGTGACTCCGGCGGTCCGTTCGTCCTATTTGTGCACTTTCCTTATGAATTCCTCCACTTCGGGGATGCCCCCCTGATAAATCAAATACCCGTTGTAGGGTTCTCGCTGGGTGATATCCCTTGAGATCGGCGTCAGCATCATCTCCTTGACTTTTTCCAGGTCATCGGTTTGACCGAGTGCCCAGCCAAGTTTTACATAAGCCACTTCCGGCAGCATATTCTCGGCAGGGATGACCCCGAAGCTCATCAGTTCCCTGCCGGTTTCATAGACCAGCATATGCACATACCCCCAAAGCGTCTGCACGGTCATATAAACCGCAATGTCGGCCGCCTTACACTTTCTGATGGGTTCATAGAGGGGTTTGTTGACATGCCCCAATCCCGTCCCGGCGATGACAATGCCCCTGTAACCGTTATCGATGAGGGAGTAGACCATGTCGGGATGCATGTTGGGGTAATAGTAGAGCAGGGCGACCTTTTCTTCAAAATAAGGAAGAATATGGACGTTCTTGTCCTTGCGACGCCGCTTGTAATCATCCCTCAGCGGAGTGATTTTATTCCGGGTCACCATGGCCAGGGGAACATCACCGATGGTCCTGAAGGTCGACCGGTAGGAGGAATGCATTTTTCGCACTCGCGTGCCCTGATGGAGGAGCGCGTATTCATCGGAGGTGGGGCCGAACATGGAGACCATCACTTCAGCGATGTCCGAGGTGGCCGCAGCGGTGGTTGCATGGATGAGGTTTAAGGCCGCATCCGAGGAGGGCCTGTCGGAAGACCGCTGGGAACCGACCAAGACAACGGGAACCGGACAGTTCTGGACCATGTAGGAGAGGGCGGCGGCGGTGTGGTGCATGGTATCTGTTCCGTGACCGATAACGATGCCGTCGACACCTTTCTTGATCTCTTCTCCGATGGATATGGCGAGCTTCTTATATTCCCGGGGGCCCATGTTTTCGCTGAAAACAGCCACCACCTTTTCCGTTTCCAGGTTGCAGATGTCTGCCAGTTCGGGAACGGCGCCGTAAAGCTCCCCCGGTGAGAATGCCGGGATTACCGCGCCGGTTCGGTAGTCAAGCCGGGAAGCGATGGTACCCCCGGTTCCAAAAAGTTTGACGCGAGGCAGTTTCTCTGAAAAGGGAAACGCCTTTTCCGCTATCCGGTAGTGGGCCTCCCGGTACCCGATTTCCTTGATGTCCGTAATCGTGTTGACGGCAATGCCCACATTATACCCTGTGGCCAGTTTCAAAACGATGTGGAGATCATCATCATTCTCAGCCCGAGGCAAAACGATACCCGTAAATTCCCCCCGGGTGGTCTTGACTCGGACCTCGCTCCACACACGAATATGAAATTGCTTGAGAACAGACAGGGCATTTCCCCTGTACCCTTTGAATTGCTTAATCATGACCGGTCGCTTCCTCGGAGAGGGCGTTGTCTATCTCTTTTTTCAGTTCCCTCAGGGCGATGTTGCCCACCGCCAGGGGTCTCAGATTGCCCATGATCCAGCGGCTCTCCGCCCCGGGATTTTTCGAGGTTTTGATCTGCCGGAACAACCTTCGAAGACCGCCCAGATTATTCATCATCTCCTCCAGGTTCACCGTTTTGTATCCCATGGTGTTGAGGACATAGCGGTAATCCATCTTGGGGTATTGATATATGACCGGAAGCATTTCTTTGGCCAATTCCGGTGTGAGATTCCGTTCACGAAGGAACCTGATCAGATCGTAAACCTTCTCATAGTCAAAGGGTTTCCCTGGTTCGCCCCGGCCCTCCAGGTGCTTTAGATTATGGGCGAAAAGCGTTGCCGCAAATACCGGATCCAGGTTGAAATCGTTGATGATCCGCTCCATAATGGGCATGAGATTGTTCCGCAAGAGGTAGGTTCGGCTGTCTTTTGGGACCCGCCACGTTGTCAACTGGTTCAGTCGCATTTTGAGATCCACGGGGAGTCTTTTTCGAATCGCCTCGATGGTCTCATCACGGATCGGGATGGGTGCGGAATCCGTGTCCGGGTACATCCGGTCCGCACCCGGCAAAACCCTCTCAAAAACCGTGGTGCCGTCCATCAGCGCCTTTCTCGTTTCGTTGGGAACCCCTGCGAAGGCCAACCGGCATCGCTCTTCAACGGTTTCCAGGGCGGTTTGCAGATCGTCTTCAGGGGTCCAGATGACAATTTGGGCATCATGGGGACCGCTTCCCAACAGCCTGCTGCGCTTTGCCAGGAGCGCTTCGTTGAAGACCGGTTTTAGGTCCTCGGAATGGACCATGTTGGGTCTTTCAAGACAAGCGATCACCTTGAGCCGCCCCACCAACTCATCGGCGAATGTCTGCCCGGGCTGGGTGAAGAAAGAGAGAATCCCCTTGAATTCCGGCAGATTTCCCGCCACAAGCTTCCAGCCCCTGTCCATGGCAGACTTGATCGGCGGATACCGGATGTCGGACACATCAAAATTGAAGGTCTTGAAAACGGGCTTCCATTTCGTGGGGGTCGGAATCCGTTTCAGAAGTTCCTCTTTTATTTCCAGGAGCGCCTTCTGGCGAAACGCCTCGTTATGGGTCAGTTCGGGGATCCAGCTGATATGGGAGACGCCTTTTATTTCAACCCGTGTTCCGCCGTCGATGCTGACGTTCACGTCCTCACGCGCCGCCCCGATGCCGACCCTGACCTTTCCGGTGCTTCGGTTGAGGAATCGGATAAAATGGGCCGCTTCCCGGACTTCTTCCGGGGTCTGCATGTCGGGGTAGGTGACCGTTTCGATCAGTGGAATGCCCAGCCTGTCGGTGGCGTAAACGCGCTCATGTCGGATGTCGGACACCTCACGGCAGGCGTCCTCTTCCACACTCAGTTGAATAATCCTCACCTGCTTGCCGGACAATGGGATCTCTCCTTCGATCCCCACAATGGCCGTTCTCTGAAACCCCGTGGGGATACTCCCGTCAAGGTACTGTTTACGGGTGATGTGAAGCTCTCCCACAATATTCTGTTTCAAGAGGAGGGAAATCTCAATGGCGTATTCCAGTGCCTCCGGGTTGATCGGAAAGGGCGGGGTGTCATCAATTTCATAGGTGCAGGTCGTCTCATTCTTGATGCGGTAGGTGATGGTCTTCTTTGTCTTGAATTCCATAAGCGCCGTGCCGTCATAGGTCCCCATTTCAGAGAGAGTGGGGCGCATATGACGAATAATCTCGGCATCATAGTCGTCGAAATTCTGGTAATTTCCCACCGGACACCGGCAAAACAGTTTTTCCTTCGTTTCGAGCTGTTGATGGATTTCCAGACCGCTCCTGAACCCCAGTTGTTTATAGATCTCGGGCTTCGCGGTTTTTCGCGACACGTAACCGACTTTTTCCATGCTCCTTTCGTGGTTCCGTTTCGGATCAAAAGCCGTTTTCATGCGATTCTTATTCAAATGCTCTCCGCCCATTCATCCGTAAAAAGAATCCCTTCCCGGCAGGTCCTTCAGTCGAGTGTCGGGGTTTTTCTCACCAATAATTCGTGTGTGAGCGCCCTCTTTTCCAAAGAAGGGCCGGGGGGGATTTCACTCCCATGTCGTGCTTTAACCAAACCCCCCTTTACAAAAGGGGAACTTGAAAAAGGATTTTGTCGGTTTACTTTCTCCAACTTATTATAATATCTTTCATTTGATTCGAGTTCAATGGTTAAGAAACCATTGGATCCTTCGTGTTAACTAAAACTTTGTTCTCACGCTATGGGAATTGAAGTCATATCTTCAATTCCCCGCGACTTTTTCATCCTTGACCCATTTTTACCGGCTGGTGTAAACACAGAATTTCGTGAGCGTTTTCCACCGATGTCCCGGTTTTGTATAAGGACGTCGGGGAATTTTAAGATCCTCTAAAGTGGGGAGAAAGGTCAACGTGAACCCGTGAAAATTGATTTACACATTCATACCCGGGACTGCTCGGACGGCAACATGACCACGGCGGAAATCTTTGAAGCGGCACACCGGCGTCAGATTGGGGTGATATCCATAACCGACCATGACTCGATTGATTGCCAGCCAGCCGCCGCGTCACTCGCAGCGAAATATGGGATGCAATACATCACGGGAGTGGAGCTGAACA